>Ga0129333_10007826_pt1 | contig 10082 bp, 14 predicted proteins | sample CPB6_08_DNA_FD_94474 | JGI IMG/M metagenome (GOLD analysis project Ga0129333, IMG submission 94474) | Freshwater to marine salinity gradient microbial communities from Chesapeake Bay, USA - CPBay_Sum_0.6_0.8_DNA | ecosystem: Environmental > Aquatic > Marine > Coastal | place: USA: Chesapeake...
CTGGGGAGGCGATGAGGGCTGGGCATGGGCTCGGCGCATTATAGAGGAGGAAGACATGAGCAAGAAAGCCATGGTCATGGAGGGCTACAGCCCACGGCAGGACGAGATGATTGCGCAGTACCTCAGCACCGCCGAAGACATGGGACAGTGGAGCAAAGGCATCAGTGCTGACGGTGCGCACTACATGGAAGAGAACCCGTTCGCATCGCAGGGGATTGCCTGCAAATACTGCGCCTTTTGGGTGGAGGGCGGTGCCTGCACCATCGTCGCTGGGAGCATCGCTCCGGAAGCGGTGTGCAAGCTGTGGGTGATTCCTGAGAGCGTCATCGCACAGCATGCCATGGAGCCCGAAGCGATGGAAGAGGCGATGCCCGAAGCAGAGGATGAGCCCGGGGTAGAGGTGGAGATTGAGGTGGCATCCGTGAAGCAATTTGACGCCCCTCGTATAATAGAAGTAGATGAGAGCGTCAAGGCATACGCACGGCGCATCATCGGGAGGGAGTAGCATGGAAGCAAAGTCATTCGGGTCAAGCATCAAAGCGATTGGTGACTATGCACTGCGGGGGCGAGGCATCGTCTACGGCGGTGCAGACCTCGTGGGTGACACGTTCACCAAGGCGACCGACCTCGGGGAGACCCGCTCTTTCGTAGGGATGCCCGTCTACTATGACCATGCGCTCGGCGGCCTCAAGTCGCAAATCGGCACGGTCAAAGCGTGGACTCCCGATGCAGAGGGCATCGAGGTCGACATTGAGATTGACCGCCGCCACAAATATGCAGAGCAGGTGATGAAGCTCGTACAGAGCGGAGCACTTGGACTTAGCACCGGAGCTCTGTCCCACCTCGTGGTACGGGATGGGGGCGAGATTAAGCGTTGGGTCGTCGGGGAAATCAGCCTCACGCCGACGCCAGCAGAACCACGGACACTCACCGAAGTCAAGAGCGAAAAGGACACCGCATCGAGCTCTGCTGATGCATCGTCGAAGCCTGACGATACACATGGATCTATCACACACACAGCAGAGGACACAATGTCAGACAACATCAAAGACGCCGTGAAAGCCGCGATTGCAGAGCTTGCCGGTGAGCCCGTACAGGGTGGCGTCATCGCCGCTCCCGCCGCCAAGACCGTGACCACGCGTGGCTTCAGCAACGAGCCAATGGAAGCCTTCAAGCACTGGATGCGCACGGGCGACGAAATCGCCGCCAAGGCCACTCTTGTGGAAGGCACGAACGACAACGGCGGCTACTTGGTACCCAAGGACTTGTATGACCGCATCGTGGGACGCCGTGACGAGCTGAGCTTGCTGTCACAGGCCCGCTTCATGCGCCTCACGACCTCACGCCGTCAGATTGACGTGCCAGCGCAGGACGCAAAGTCAGACTTCGCCGTCGTGGCAGAAGCTGGTAGCGCCAACATTGACGAGCCAACCTTCGCCAACACCAAGACCATCACGATTTACAACCACTCGTTGGCGATGAAGGTATCGAACGAGCTTTTGCGCGACCAAGCCGCCAACCTCGAGGCATTTCTCACCGAGGAAATCGGCCGCGCCGCCGCACGTGCCACCAACAACGCCATCATCGCAGGCACGGGTAGCTCACAGCCATACGGTATCTTGGCACGGGCGACCGTGTCGGAGACGTTGGCCAGCACCACGGGCGTGGACTTCGCCGACATCATGAACATCATGGGCAAGCTCCCGTCGTGGTACGTGGAGCAGGGTGCCACCGCTTGGGTGATGCGCAACGCTACGAAGTACGCCATCCGTGCGCTGACCGGCAACTATCCGCAGTTCCGACCGCTCGAAGTGGGCGGCGCTGGCGACCTCGAGGGCTACCCCGTCGCCGTGTCGGACAAGATTGCCGCCATGGCTGCGAGTGCCAAGTCCATCATCTTCGGCAACATGAGCTACTACGCATTCGTTGAGAATGGTAGCTTGGAAGTCAGCCGCAACCCGTACCTCTACCAAGAGAATTACCTCACCGGCATCTTCGTTAACTACCGCTTCGGTGGTGACGTGACCCAGCCAGAGGCCTTCGTGTACGGCGTCCACCCAGCCAGCTAATCTGACCTAACAGCGGGGCGGTGTGCGCACACCGCCTCGCATTGGAGCATTATGAAGGTACAAGTCGTAAAAGGCTTTGCGGTGCGTGACCTGAGTGGACGCATGATGTACCCCGTCATCGGCGACATCATCGACATCAGCGTCAGCGATGCGAAGCACCTCGAGTCCCGAGGGTCGGTCATTATCCTCGAAGAGGAAATCGAAGCCGAGAAGCCCAAGCCCAAGCGGAAGGTTTTGTAAATGGCATACTTCACGACGGCAGAACTTAAAGCCTACTTGGGCATCACGTCGTCGTCGGATGATGTCCAGCTCGGCTACCTCCCTGACCGTGTCACGGCGGCGATTGACCAGTTTTGTAATCGGCACTTTGAGCCCGAAGCCGAACACGGCCCCGCCGCATCGCATACGCACTATTTCACGCCGCTTCTTGAGCGTGATGGGGGCGATCTGCTCGACTACTACACACTGAATCTCAACCACGACCTCGCTGAGCTCACAAGCATCACCAACGGCGACGGCACCGTCATTTCTGCGAGTGATGTGGTTCTGCTTCCGCTCAACGTGAAGCCCACCAATTTCATCCGCATCAAGTCATCGAGCGGAAAGTTTTGGACGTACAGCGGGTCACCAGAGGGCTCGGTGCAAGTAGCAGGCAAGTGGAGCTACAGCCTCGACATCCCTGCCGATGTCAAAGCGGCGGCACTTCGTTGGGGGGCGCACCTCTACCGACTGCGCACGGGCGCAACATCTGTCCCTGCTGACATCACCGTGAGCGCTGACGGCAGTGCCTTTGCATCGAACCGCATCCCGAGCGATGTGGCGCAGATGCTCAAGCCGTACATCCGGAGGTCATAGCATGGCGAGCAACCTCGACGGCATCTTGGACGCACTCGAAGCGATGAGCATCAGCGGGTATAGCTACACCGTCCTGCGAGGCTCAACGCTGAAGAACGTGGTCGACATCGCCACCACGCCGTGCCGCATCATCAGCGCCATTGGCGTGCAGTCAAGCCAAACACGGCGCTTGACCTTTGGCTCAGGTGCAGTCATGCGCACGGAGTGGACGATACAGGACACGGCGCTGATTCGCCCAGCATCGCTCGGCATTGGACTGATGGACATCGCGCCAACGCTTGAGGGATACCTTGCGGCATACCACGAGGCAATTCGCACGGTCTTCGCAGGCAACTCTGCATGGGTCGTGACCGATGTATCCCTGCGGAGTCAGGTGCTGGAGTGGCCAGCGGCGTCGGGGCAATATTTTGATGCAGTGGTCGCTACCATCACGGCGAGCGACATCGTTCAATAGGAGATACACACCATGGCACAGACCACAGGGGCCGTAACCGGCGCCGCCACCGCAGTCAACATTAAGATTGCAGCAGGGTCATACACCGACTACAGCGGACAAGCACAGAGCGTGGATGCCGTCACGGCGACACGTGCCAACAGCACCGCATACACCTTCGACGGCGACAACGCCATCATTCTGCTGGGCAAAGAAGAGCCCGTCGAAGTCACCGTCAACTTCTTGTATACCGAGGTCGCCGCCGAGCTGTGGGTCGTCGCAGAAGCGGCGTTTCAAGCGGGGAGCTTGGTGCAGGTCAAGTGGGAACCAAAGGGCACCGCAGGCGGACAGATCGAGACCACTGCTGGGGGCTACATTACCAGCATCATCTATCCCGCCGTATCCGCAGAGGGTGCAGGGCCGGTCGTTGCGTCTATCACCGTGATGGCGCCAGGCATCGCCTACACCGCCGCATAGTAGGGCAGGGCGGTGTGTAGGGACACCACACCGCCCAGCCATGATTTTGTGTCCCGTATACAGGAGTGTCCCACATGGAGTACATCGTCAACCCTGATGACATTTATCTCGACGACATCGCCGAGCTCAGCGACGCACTGAAATCCAGTGACTTTCATCGCCTCAACGTAGTGTTGGTACGCTGTGTCACCGACGCCGACGGCAATCCGGTCAAGCGCATTAAAGCGACGCATGCGGTGAGTCTAGCCAAGCGCATCATCGAAGCCATCACGGAGCAAGACCTGGGAAAATGAAGCTGGCGGTGATGGAGCACCTATGGACGGATGGGCCAATGCCGCTGGAGTACCTCGAGCTCGTGTTGTGCCGCGATGTCTATCACTGCCCACCGTCGCAACTCCCGCCGTGGCACAAAGTGCGCCAGCACCTCGTCATCATGGAGGTCGAGGCGCAGGTGCAGAAGCTCCGCAGTAAGAAGAGGAAGTAATGGCCGAGACCGTCATCATACGATTTAGAGGCGAGGACGACGTCACGCCAGTCGCCAACAAGGTCTCTGACAGCGTCGAAAACGTTGCGGACAGTGCCAAGAAGGCTGGGAGCGGATTCAGTTCACTGAAAGAGATCGGCATCGGCGCACTGCGTGGCATCGGCGAGTTAGCGCTGGACGTCGGCAAAAATGCGCTGACTGGAACATTCGATTTTTTCAAGACGTCGGTGCAAGGCGCTGCCGAGTATCAGAGCGTCCTTGCACAGACCGAAGCCGTCATCAAGTCGACGGGTGGTGCAGCGGGATTTACCGTCAAGGAGATGGAAGACCTCGCCGCAAGCCTATCAGCGGCGAACGGACAAAGCCTGTTCACTGATGACCAGCTCCTCAGCGCACAGAACGTCCTTGCCACGTTCACCGAGATTAAAGGCGTCAACTTTTCTAGTGCCACCGAAGCCATCGCCAATCTCAGTCAAGCCATGGGGCAAGACCTGCAAAGCTCTGCGGTGCAGGTGGGCAAAGCGCTCAATAATCCGACTGAGGGTCTTACCGCACTCACTCGGGTGGGCGTGAGCTTCACCGAAGAGCAGAAAAAAGCGGTCGAAGCGCTCATGGAAACGGGCAACGTCGCCGACGCACAGAAGGTTATTTTGGGCGAGCTTGAGCGGCAATTTGGCGGCAGTGCGGCGGCGGCAACGGGCACATTTGCAGGGCAGATGGCCATCATGTCGGAGAAGGTGGAGACCGCCAAGGAAAGCATCGGCGTCGCTCTGCTCCCAATTCTCAGTGAACTCACCACCGTCTTTTCAGAGCAAATCCTGCCCATCATCCAAGACGTCACCACCCGCATCGGCGAGTTCTTCCAAGGCATCAGCGACAGTGGCGGGGTCATGGCATCGCTCGACGACATCAAGCAAAGCATCATGGGATTCATCGAGTCACAACCCGTGCTCCAGAAGCTGATTGAGCTGGGCACGAAAGTGTGGGAGACATTGACTTCGCTCTTCGCTGATGTGACAGAGCTTGCCAGTGATCCGGCGGTGCAGAATTGGCTTGGGCAGGTCGCCACGGTGCTCGAGGCAGTGTTCATCGTTGCCATTGATGCGGCAATCCTTGCACTTGATGCGCTCAAAATCGCATTCAGCCTCATCGTCGACGGCATCAGAATTTTTGCTGAAGCGATGACGCCAATTTTTAACTACGTGTACCCGAAGCTCACCGAAGTGCTTAACGCCATCTCATCGCTTCTGCGAGGCGATTTCACTGAGGCATGGAACACCATCAAGACCGTGGTCAGCGGCGTGTGGGAGGACATCAAGACTACCACGCTTCGCATTGCTGGCGAAATCTCTACCAGGGTCGGCACGTTCATTGACGAGACCATCGGCAAAGCGAAACAGCTGGGCAAAGACATCGTCAACGGGATTACGCAGGGCATCAACGACGCCAAGGACAAGGTCAGAGAAGCGCTGGCCAACGCCATCAAGGCGGGCATTGATTTTATTAAAAAGTTCCTCGGCATCGCATCGCCCTCACGGCTGATGGCGGAATCTATTGGCGCTCCCATTGCGCAGGGCATCGCCGCAGGCATCGTGAGCGGCGTTCCGGACATACAGAAAGCGCTCGGGCTCACCGTGGCGGCGGGAACAGGAGCTTCAACACAATCGGTGCAAAACTTCTACCTCACCGCCAACTACCAAACCGCACAGAGCCAGTCTAGCCTAACCGCTGACCTGCGAGCGATGCAGTTACTAGCAGGAGGCGTCGCATAATGGCGTATAGCATCACGTACACGACGGCAGGCACAACGTACAATCTCAACGGCGTTAACGCATCGCTGGGAGTGACCATTCGCTACCTCGGAGACCAAGGTTTTGGGCTTGCGCCTATGCACCGCATCACGCAGCGTGGCCCACTGCAGCAAGGCGACAGCGACATCGATTTCCGCCTCGATCCGCGCATCCTACAACTTCCGCTAGTCGTTCAAGCTTCCACACTCAGTGCGAGCTACACTGCCCGTGAAGCGCTGACGAAGATTTTCACGCCAGCCAATGGCAGCGGGGTACTCCGCATTCAGGACACAGGATATGACCGAGCCATCAACTGCGTGACGCTTGGTGGTCTCGATTTTAACGTCGATGCAGTGCAGGGCTGGCACGTTCGCACGGTGGTACAGCTACGAGCCAGCGACCCCACATGGTACGACCCCACGCCGATTTCTGTGGGCTCAACACCATCGATTAGTGGTACGATGACGCCAGTGCCACTACTCATCCCGTGGACGGTCGGTGCATCGGCGATTGACACTACCTTTACCATCGTCAATGCCGGAACGTGGAAGGCTTTCCCTGTCATCACGGCAGTAGGCCCCATTACGGGACTCATCATCACTAACGTCACGACGGGCGATAAAATTCAGATAAGCGGCGTCATCCAGACGGGCGAGACGTGGACGATTGACCTCGGATATGGCAAAAAGACTGTTACTACAAGTACCGGAATCAACAAGATTTCCACCGTAACAGCTGATAGCTCTCTGGGAACATTCAGCATTGAACGTGGCTCAAACGTTGTCAACGTCGGCGGCACGCAAACCACTGCCACCAGCACGGTGAGCATCGTATACTATACACGCTATATAGGAGTGTGACATGGCAGAGAAAAGCTTGTTTTGGTCGACCACAGGAACGGGCGACGGCACCAGCGGCGGCTACACGGAGTCACAGCTCCGCGACACGTGGAAGGGCGCGATTAGCTCCGGAGTGCTGAGTGGTCTCAACACGATTTTTACCGGCGCATCGAGCAATGTGGTCATCGGGAGTGGCTATGCGTCGGTGGGTGGCTATCTGTACGAAAACGACACCACCGCCAGCATCAGCGTGTCAACGCTGGCTAATGGCACATATGGCATTTACATCATCGCAAACGAGACGTCAGCGGCGATTACAGTAAGCCGGTCAGTGGCGGGTACAACCATCGGCGCCAAGACGGTGCGTCTTGCGCTTAACTCGACTACTCCGACGAGTACCTATATCCAAATCGGAACCGCAACGGTCGCGTCGGGCCAGATTGCCGCGGCGACATCGCTGGTCTACACCAATGACCGCCTTGCTAATAATCGCGGGCTACCGCTGAGCGTGTTCCTAAAAATGGTTCGCACCTCGCTGGGTATCGGCAGTCAAAGTATCGCCAATGCGACAGATGTCACATTGACCTTTGATGCAACGTTGTCATCTGGCTCCACAAATTATTTCACCTATGACCCAACTGCGGGGACATTTACTCCAAACCTGCCAGGCATGTATCTGTGTCAAATTCGCGTCAAGTGGGACAACAACACCACTGGAATTCGGCGACTTTTTAGCACTGCCGACAACGCAACGCAGCTGACCGCGGCAAGTTTTATCACGACCGACCATCTATGGCAGCAGCATTCGGAAATCATTCAGGTGGATGCACTGGCTGGATATACTAGCATTTCATTCAAGGCGCGGCAGAACTCGACCGCTACACGCACCATCAGCGACAGCGAATTGCTCATTACGAGGCTCTAATGGCGATTAGCTATACCTCCATCATCTATACATCGGCTGGGGTGGCGCAGTCCTATAGCGACGGTTTTTTGGACATCGTCGTAACTCGCGCTGTCAACGGCATTGACATGCTGCGTATCGTGTACGAGGGGTCTTCCGATGCAGTACCTTACTGCACATACGGGTCGATTATTGAGGTTTGGCGCGAAGACAACTCGGTGAGCATCGCATACTACCGCGAGTTTGCTGGCATTATCCGCTATATCGAGACCGTCATCGGTGAAATTACGCTGGTCACTATGCAGGCGGTGGGCTTCAATGCGCTCCTCGCTGACCGCATTGTAGCATGGCCAGCTGGCGTCGCCAATCGCTCCGTTTTTAACGCAGTCCCTGCAGAAACTGCACTAAAACTCTTGTTCGATTACAACTTGGGCGCAAACGCCACAGTGGCGAATGGGCGCATCACTGACGGAGTGCTTTCAGGAACAACGGCCTATAGCACTACGGGCGCAGGGAACGCCATCAGCATCAGCGTGGCAGGGCAAAATCTGCTCACCGCCATGCAACGCATCCAAGAAAATGCGGGCGGCGATTTTGCGCTCGTTTTTACCGCGCCAAACACGTTTGATTTTCAGTGGTACACTGGTCAACTCGGACTCAATCGCTCTGCCGATGTGGTCTTCAACATCGGCAACGGCACGATTGGCCAGCTTCGCATTATCACCGATCGCATCGTGGACGCCACTGCCGCCATCGTAGCAGGACAGGGCGAGGGCGCACTTCGGCAGTACGTGACACGACCTACCACACTCCCCACAGGGCTTGACCTTCGTGAGCGCTGGGTGGACGCACGGAACCAAAGCGTTACTGCACAGTACCAGCAAGCGGGTGACATCGTGCTGGCAGAGGCAGAGCGACAGCGCGGCCGCGTGGAAGCACAGATTTTACAAAGTGATGCGCTGAGGTATGGACGTGATTATTTTTTTGGAGACATCGTCAGTGTCTATGATGGTACCACCATGTTGACACGAAAGATACAGTCGATTGGACTGCACTTTGCGAGCGATGGAAGCGAGGCGATTGATGTCGGACTCATCACTGCGTGATGATTACATACGGACTCGGCAGCGAGTCGACCAGCTTGAGCGCGTTGAGAAGTCGGCAGCGGTCTATCTCACACTGACGCGCACGACCACGCTCACCATCAGCAACTCAGAGACGCTCGTGCCATGGGAAAGCGAAGTGCGCAGCGCGGGCGATATCACATGGTCAGGATCGCAAATCACGTTGCCGGTCGCGGGGTACTATCACATCGACATGACGTTCTACTACTCAGCGGCGGCGCTAAACTGGGGCACACTCACTGTCAATGGCGTGCAGGTCGCCAAAATGACGCAGTTTTACTCGAGTGCACAGCGCTGGGGCCGCGTCAGCGCACTGCGCTTTTTTTCTGCAGGTGACATCGTGCAAATCAGCTTGCTTTTTTCTACGACGTACATCATGCAAGTGAATTCGTATGATACCGCCAATGAAAGTCCATTTTTACACATCGTGAGGATTGCATGATATACCGCATCTACGACATCGACACACTCACGACACATTTTATGAACGAGCAGGGTGACACCATCAGCGACATCGGCGATGCCAACTTTGAGGACATCCCGACGACTGCGGAGGCCATTGCATTGGTACGCACAGAGCGCAACGCTCGGCTTCAACAGTGCGACTACACTCAGCTCCCCGACGTGCCACTGAGTGCCCTGCAAATCGAGGCATGGCGCATGTATCGGCAAGAGCTCCGTGACATGATGCAGGGCTTTGCGTGGAACGTCACCACGTGGCCCGCACCGCCGTGGTAATGTGATATACTGAGAGTATCATTCGCATGTGTGTACAGATGCAAGCAATGATAACGTAGCAGGAGATGCGCAGGAGAAATCCTGCGCATTTTCTGTGATATACTGAGAGCGTGACAGCGAGTCACATCCGCCTCACACTCTTTTATCGCACAGCGCTCCGCTCCGCCACATGGCGGGGCGTTGTGTTTTTGGCGATGCTGTGCTATACTCATACCGTGAGTGCAGCGTTGAATGTTTTTGCGGTCACAAAATCGAAACACGCTAGCTCATCACGACACACCTCCTTGACGCACTGCGACCCGGGCTTTTGATAGCTCGGGTCGCAGTGTCGTCATGTGGGGTGACTCCCCATCATGATACCACAAAAAA
>Ga0129333_10007828_pt1 | contig 10081 bp, 15 predicted proteins | sample CPB6_08_DNA_FD_94474 | JGI IMG/M metagenome (GOLD analysis project Ga0129333, IMG submission 94474) | Freshwater to marine salinity gradient microbial communities from Chesapeake Bay, USA - CPBay_Sum_0.6_0.8_DNA | ecosystem: Environmental > Aquatic > Marine > Coastal | place: USA: Chesapeake...
CTCCTAGAAACCGCACAGGGTTATGACCTTTCACAAGACGTGATTTGGACAGCCCCCGATGGTGAAGTAAAGGCGATGTATCCGTACAATACTTCACGCAACATCAATACAGCGTCCTATCTAGGTTTCAGCTTCGTCCCACCGCAGCTGATTGGCAATACCATTCTGAATCTAAGAACCTACCCAATCCGCGTAGGAGACGCCAGCACGACCAAGGCCGACTTCGTAATAAAGCTAGAAGGTGGTGCAGAAAGGGGTCTTTATTATTCAGAATTTGGCACAGATGGGGTACCGACGCTTGAACAGGTTAAGACTAAATACCCCAAGGCCTTAGCCATCATCTCTCTAGGCTCTTCTGGTCCGGTTTATGACGACCAGAAGGAGATTAGTTGGGAAGAAGTTACTAAGAGAAGTGGTTCACCAATTCCTATCAAAGAAACCACATCCTTAACACAACGAACCAGAAGAGTGTTTGATAGATCGCTGTTTCAGCTTAGAAATGCCACTATGGCATGTATGCCTCAGGTCTTTTCAGTTAACTTCGTGAATTATCTAGATTATAGCATTGCTGGGCAGTCCGGTCGGATGACGAAAGAAGAACTCAGAGCGAATTGGCCAAAGGTGGCTGAATACGTAGACTGGGTAGAAGCAAACCAATTCTGGCAGGGCGAGCGTGGAGGCGAAGTGCGGATGCTTGGAACAGGACCCAAGAGGTCCGAAATTATCATTATAACCGGCTGATTCATTCTCAACAAGGATCTGGCACCTTTAGCTAGGCTCATCCTGCGCTGTTGTGCCTAGTCTTTACCTATTGACTGCACCAGTAATAAGGTATGGTTAACATGAAAAGAAACTGTTTCATATTCGACCTAGATGGTACAATTTGCGACGTCCGCCATCGCCTTCATTACATAACGACCCACCCTCAAAACTGGGATGCATGGAACAAGGGCTTGATATATGATACCCCCAATCTGGCCGTCGAATGCATTTATAAATCGTTATTCGCTACAAAAAGTGTAATGGGTGTCGAATTATTCTTTGTCACTGGCAGATCTAATGATTATAGAGAACTGACCACGGAATGGCTGAAGACTTTCGGTTTTGAATGGGACGCTCTGTATATGAGAAAACACAGAGACAACCGAGATGATACCATTGTTAAAGACGAAATAGCAGCTGAGATTGAGAAAACCCATAATATACTTGGTGTTTTCGACGATCGTAAAAAGGTGGTCGATATGTGGATCAAACGTGGTGTATGGGTTTTTGACGTAGGCCAAGGGCAAGCCACTTTCTAAGGTCTAACAAGTCACCGGCAGGTCTTGGTTTATCGTCTAAAAATCCGCGGTATTGTATGCTTAGCATAAACAGAGTGTAAGGTGACCGAATGAAGACGGATTGGATTATTAAACAAGTGCATAATAGGGGCAGTGAACTCCTCAAGACTTTCGCCCATAAACCACATTTTTTGCCGACATTCAACATAGATTATGAAACTAAACAAGCTAAAGTCGTCGTGGAATACCATGACCGCAGGGCGGAACGCGCCGTCTCAACACAACTAGTTTGCAACGCACCCAAAAAACAAGTATCTGACTCTCTCGCACTGATTTATAACGATTGCGTCATCGAGCTTATGAAATAACATACCGAATTAGCTCCGCGTGGTAGTGCTTTCGGTTACCAATCTGAAGTAAAGCCTAACTAATAGCTTCACTTCCTCTTTGCAGGAATTCCTACGTAAGTTCCCGCTTCAATAATGTCCTGGATCACTGCTGCTTGGGCCCCTATAATGGCACCAGCACATATATAAGCTTTTTCTCGAATCACTGTGCCAGTACCCACCACAACACCATCACCTATAGTAACATTACCAGAGACATTCACCCCTGGGTTTATTGTTACATAGTTACCGAGAATGGCATCGTGGCCTACAGTGCTGTTAATATTCACAATAACATGCTGCCCGATCGTCACATTGGTGGTTATAGTACAATTCGGAGTAATTATGCTGCCTGCCCCAATGCTCGCGTCTTGAACGACTGCTCTCGGATGAATAAAGGGCGGTGCAGGAATTAGTCTAGCAGCAATCGCTTTCTCTACCAAATGCGCTTTGACCTTTGGATTACCTACCCCAACTATGAAATGCTTGAGGTCGTGCGGCAAATCTGATAAATTGGCTACCACGCGATAGTTTTTGCCAGCTAAGGTTAGCTCCTTAATACCAGTTACATCATCAAAAAACACGAAATCATCGTAATGTTCGTTTAGATGCCAATAAACTTCTCTGGCAAAGCCACCAGCGCCAAGAATTAGAATGCTTTTCACTAAATTCCCCATAAACCTTGCAGTCTTTCTAAGCACGCGATAGCATAATGCTGAGTCTGCGAGTCCCATATACTGGTTGGAAGGCACACGCCCTGTTGAGCTAATTTGTCGGCATTAACATCAAGCGTCGCACCTGGGAGGAGATTAGCATAGTAGGGTCTCGCATCTAGACCTAAAGCTTTAGCCTCAACCACAAACTTGTAACTGTCTTTGGTTCGTATCCAGAAAGACTGGCAGGAATGTATGTATTGGATTCCACTGCTTAGGCAAAATTGTTCATATCTTGAAGCCATTTCTGCTCGGATGGCGTGCTCTTTGGAATAAGTTTCTAGCTTAGCCAAACACCAAGCAGCCGACAATTCGCTCATCTTGTGGTTTGAACCGATCCCAGATAGCGTCCTTCTGACAGAGTCTATGCTCCTGAATCCAAAATTGATGAACTCTAGGTAGTCTTTATACAGAGAACCGTCTCGGAAGGCTACGAAGCCACCTTCAGCAGCAGAAAGGCCCTTAGTAGCATGCAATGAAACGACAACCGCGTCCGCGCCTCTTTTGAGCCATTCTTTCACATTACCCATGTCAGGTGTAGCGCCCGCCGCATTGTCAATGATCCAATACGCCACGTTTGGTCTCTGGATGCCCGCTGGTGGGAAAGTTCCGAAGGGTGCTGTGGTCACGGCGTAGTCTTGTTGAGTTTCGCCGGTATAGGTAGTAAAGCCTAGCAGATTGCCTTCAACATGTGTGTTGCCAAATCTCCTTCTAGTCTCTTCGACCGCCAGATTCGTAGCGGGAAAAGTCCACTTGGGTAACAAGGGTCTAAGCCCCTTATCAAGGAGAATCGCATGCAACCCTTCTAAGATGAGGGTAGCGTTAGCCGCTAGTACTACTCTAGCATTGGTTAAGCCTGATAGCGCGTCATTCAGCTCTTTAACACAGGGGCCTGAATTCGAATACTGTCTCACCTCAATTGCTTTGGAGAGATGTCTATTAAAGGTGTTGAGATCAGCGGGTAGAGGGTCTATAAAGGGTACCCAACGTTTTTCCATCAGCCGCTCCAGTTACAGACTTGTATAAAACTTTGAAATCTTTCCTAGCACTGATTCCTGACTTGCGAGGTCTTTCCTGACGAAGATGTAGTTGTATTGGTTTGGCCCATACTGCAAGTCCCTGGCTACGGGAATCAATCCAAATCTAGCAAGGTAGCTTACCACGTCTTTGGAGAGCCACTGATTTTCCCAGTATGCAAAGTCTTCAACTTCAATGAAAACAGATTTAGCCCTAGACAATGTCTCGGCGGCGCCCTCTAAAATGTTCCTGTTAGCCCCTTCGACATCTATCCACATACTCGGTTCAAGATGGTCTCTGCTATTCTTCTTCAAATAAGTATCAAGCCGGTAGGATGGTACACTCACTTGCTTGCACAGAACATCTTTGTTTGTGCGGTTTAGTATACTGTTACTGCCGATCACCTTATCTATCTTTTGGCCTCTAGAAACTATTTCTTCCTGAATGTTAAAATCCAAAGTGCCATCCAGGTCTGATATAGCGTTGTGCAAATAACTAATGTGATTAGCTGCGTAATCGTACTGATTAGTAAAATGCTTATAATTATACGGATTGGCTTCAAATGCAAGTACTGGTATAAAAGGCGAGATCGAGCGCATTTTCTTTGAGAATTCCGCTTCAAAAGCCCCAATTTCTAAGGACATCTCAGGTTTCAATAGGCCCTGTAGGTCGAAAAAGAGCCCCACAAGTTTTTCATTCAAAATTTCGAATTTGTTTTCTTTTTCGAGCAGCGCACCATAGAAGCCTTCTAAATCCATTACCATAACTCCGCGTTTTGATTGTAGGTCACATTGCTTTTAGCGAACCTAAAGCCCATGCCCAGTCTTACCGAAAAGTACACGAAGATTGGGAGGTGCCAAATGACAAAGCGTTACTTAGCCAGCATGCTCGAAGGATTCGAAGTGGTATCATATAGAGAAGATCCGGATGGTCTAGTAATGGTGCTATTCGAAAATCCAAAAGAGTCGAAGGCCTTCCTTAGTATGTGGGGTCTCGATCTAGACACGCTTACTGATGAAGATGGGTATTCCGTAGTGTTTGGGTATTTGAACCAGCTGAACTATGCTAACTAAGGGGGTCATACTATGGATGTAGATACAGTCAAAACCAGAATGCACACTATTCTAATGGATAACAAAAGCCTCCTTGAGGCACTCTACTCCCGTTGACAAGATGAGAAGGAATATGAGGACTTCAATGATTACTTAGAGCACGCCAAAAAATTCTGGAAGGGTGGCGGACAGGTCATCGGAGGTAAGAAGGATAAATTCGGTTTCGTAGTGATTGACCCTACACTTCCATTTACAGTCATACTGTACTTTGAAGGGCAAAATATAATTATTACCCAATACATATGAGGTGGTGAATTATATATGGAACTCGCAGTTATTATATATCTTGGTCTCGGTCTTTACTTTATATATGCATTATGGCCAATCATTCGTTATCTATTACTCGTAGGATTAGTCTTGGGATTAATAGCTATGACCTTTTGGCTGCTAAACCTATTCATGCCTGCTTGGCTTGCGGGAGCTATTGTGTTGGTTATCATAGCCTGTTTTTGGTGACAATATTCACCAATAATCCAATACCCTATAGGCGTAGGTACGCGTTCGGCATCTGATTACTGGGGTCCTGTCGATAGCGCCCACTTCCCTGAGATACTTAAGTACTCTTTTAGCCTTTGTGTAGTTTTTGAGCAACGGTATCTCAATGGCCAATTCTCGCAGCGTTAGCGGATAATGTGTACACCTGTTTTCCGCACATTTCTTTTCTATATGTTTTAAGACCATAAGATGAACATTCAAGTCTTTCACTTGCCGCCGACCATCTTCAAGAAGTCCTCTTTACTCAGAGAGGCCATTGATACGACTTTTTCACCTGCTTTAGGCTGGTATTCGCCACCTCCGATGAATGGGGTAGCGACTGTCTCTTCTTCAAAAGACTTGAGTAACTGCGGTGCAATTGCTACAGTCAGGGGCACCCTAAACATCTTCTTATCTTGGCTTGGTTGTCCCTCGGCTTTTTCTTTTGCTTCTTTCATAGCTGCTAAATCCCATTCGTAACCAATCATTTCATTCAAAATAGAGCGAAGACTATATAGCTTGTCTTGCTCGTTTTTAGTCTGGAAAAAGTCCAGAAAGGTAAGTTCTTCAATGGACATATTCCGAATTTCGCTGAAAGTATAGCCGCCTCGCGCCATTACACGACCACGGAGGGAGAGATCGGGGTCTTCCTCCATGGCCTTGATCACAAAGGGACTTGTGAGCTCTCCTCTGAATCGGGTGTACGGATCAATTCAGTGCGGTGGATCTTACAATAGTATGGGATTGGCATCCCGTCTTCTTGGAATTGCGGTTCAAGCCTTTCCACGATACTACAGCCATCAACAGGACATACATATTTGCGAGTGCTTTCTCTTTCTCGGTCTAAAGAAGTGCGGATCTTACCATCAAGAGAGATCTTTTCTTCATAATAGTCAAAAAGCGCCTCCGCCAGATAAGACAATTCGGTCATCAGCTTATCAGCGAAAGATATAGCTGCTGCCTTTCTGATTCTTGTTGGCGGATTGTAAGGATCCATTTGTAGAACTTCGAGTTCGCCTGAAATGGGCATCACTCCCATGACCTGATACAATGGTACGTCATCAATAGCCGTGAGCGACAACGCGGCGACCATTACCCGCATCCAAGCATTCATAGCAATCTGACCGCCCATGACTGCTTTGTCGGTGGCTACTTGACCCGCGTAGATGCCCAGCTCTTCGGATAGAAGTACCATCGTACACTTAAAAAGGGCCCCATCTGCTGCTTCAACATGTAAATAGTGCTTTTTGGTTTTCGAAAGCCCAAAGGACCCATACAGCTTTTGAAAGATTGGGTGCTGGGACATTTGAGGTACTTGAGACGTACCCATTCTTAGCTGCTGCGAAACTTGCGGAGTCGGCCTTTTCTTCGGAGCTGGAGGTGGCGGTACAGGAGGTATTGCCTCCTCGGCGTCGTCTTCCAGAATAGGTGTTCCCCATTCGTCGAGTTGGATTGGAGTTCCTTCAATGCCCATTGCCTCCTGCATCTCTGCATTAGACGCTTTAGTCGGGCGAGGTTTTGCTTTAGTCGTTGGACGAAATTCGTAACCAGGAGGAAATCCTTTGTTTGTCATGTCATCTCTTTATAAGTGATAATAGTGAAATTCGATTAAGGCCGACAGGGTCGCCGTTTTCGTCAGCATCAAGTACTTTTATCAATCTGTCGCTTAGTCTGGCGACATGGTCAAAACAAAAGACTATATTAGCGTTCGTTGTAGGGATTCTTTCGCAGGTATTTGAGAATTCGATGTTATAGTCTTCTGGCAGGATTTCGAGTACGTCTATTGGTGAGTGGTATGCTATACCATAAACGCGAGCTAAGTTATCGCTAGCATTTTCTTGACCCATTCAACACCCTCAATCTGTTGCGAGCTGTCAAGTCCTTGCTTTGCAAGAAAGTCAGCTAGACCAGAAGTAACATCCATACCCTGAAACGATATTGCATCCTGTTCTTCTTTTACCCATCTAGCTGCTTTTATGCGCTCATCATTTTGTGCGGCATACACTATGTCGGCGTTACTATTCTTGAGCATATAGTGAGCGTCTTCTTTAACTTCCTCTAATCGGCTGACTGTGAGAAGCTTCTTGAATTTAGTCTCAATAAACTTGGGTTCAGTAGGCTTATTAAGGTCTACTTCTAGGAAGCCTTTTTTTGGATCGTCATGAAAGCTAAATTGCAAAGGGGATCCAGCGTACCAGCCATTCGAAAGATTGGTCATTTGGGACACATGGATGTCGCCAACCGCCCAATAAGATACGCTGGGGATGTCTGGTAACTTAGTCCCTTTTTCTGCGAGAAAGCCATTATCAAATTTGGCTTGCAAGATGCATTCATGACACACCACTACCTTGTGCTGACCTTTGCACATTAATAAGTGATGTTCGACTATGTCTTTAAGTTGTTCTTCGGTATAACCACGCCATGGTATGCATATGAAGTCTACCAGAGTGTCATGGATTTGTAAACTTAGAAGCCTTGGAGACCAATCGACGAATCGCAGATGCTTAAACGGTAACAAGGCATAACCATTTATTGACGTAAAATCGCCATAAAGATGGTCATGGTTCCCAGAAATTATGATAGTTTCTATCTTTTCATGCTCGAGATCAGCGAAAAATTTATCAACTAGAAACCGTTCTTCATTTGTGATCTTTTTGAAGTGGAAAATATCCCCCGCTATAATCAACGGTAGGCCGGTTTTCTTGCAATGCGAAATGATCTGAGAAAAAACGGAAGCGTGCCTCTCCAAGTAACCGTCTTCAAGGCTTCGACTTTCACCAACGTGGATGTCGCCAGTCTGAATGAAGCCTGGTTTCTTCTTTTTCATTGGGAGAGATCCTGATCTTTATAAAGCCAAAACGAGATGCCAAATTTAATCCCATTGATGAGACCTGTAACTTGCATTTGAGTGTCTCTCGCTTTGGCTCTCATTCGACTACTGACTTCAGGGTTCGTGGAAGTAGCCGTAGCCGCTTCTTTTTGGGCCTCAAGGTTTGTAAGTAATCTTTCAAGGTATTCTTTATTCGGCAGATCCTTCAGATTATAGAATTCTGATAGGACCGCCTGAACCAGACTCTCTACTTCTTCATTACGCGACACTACGCTTTAACCTCTGTTTGTGGCAGAAGAAACCAAAGGCTCCGCTGCTCCACCAAAACTCCCGAAGCTGCCCACCCTCTTTCTCGGTGTGTAAGAGGATTCTGGTGAATCAAAGCTGGGCTCATCGGACTTGGGAGCGTCTACTTCACCAACAGGCTTTGGAGCCTCGGCGGATATCTTTTCCCATTCTTTGTCCCCCTCGAGAAGAAGGTCAAGCACGATGGCCTTGGCTACAGATCTGTGGATACCGTTATTCAGCAGGATTTGCAGCATGCTCGTTGGCGTTATCTTGATTTCCACTTGAGTCTTCCTCCGTACCTTCAGTGTTAGTCTCGTCTTCTAATTCTAAAATTGCACCACTTAACATCGTCTTCTCACGAAGAGTCTTGACGATAGCCACACCATTATCACCCATGGCTCTCTTTAGATCGTTGTAGGTGAAGGTAGTGGTCTTCAAGCCGATATCAACCGGAGTTAATATGTCTCTTCCATTCAACTCCCACAAAGCCAGTTTCTCTTCTTTAGAGTCTATGTCATTAAAGGCAGATGCGATAGACTCAGCATCGGGGGCTGTATTAGGTAGCTTTTTCTTACTTGCAGGCGGCGAAGGCTTCCGACGAATAGGTCGAATCAATTCATGCTCTCTTAAGTAGGTAAATACATCATATACCGCATCTAAGCCGCATCCAGTATCGCCATCAGTTTCGTACTGAATTCTCATCCAAGTGGTCTGATAAGGCACATAAACTTTGTTCTTAACCGTTTTAATACTCGTGTACATGTATTTGTCCACGCCACCAGAAAGGCTTGTCTCCTCCCACACACCACCAGCTTTGGGAGCGACCTTTGGCACTACTGTGGATTGGGTAAACGGGTGATCTTCTTTCTTGCCGCGAAGATGTGGTTTCTGCGGTTTGAGTTCGAGTCGGATCGAACTAAAGAACTTTAGTGCTTGTCCAGCAGGTTCATACTCTGGGTTACCATAACTAACCCCAGGCTTCAGTCGGATCTGATTGGTGTAAATAAAAGAGCATCCCGTTCTTACAATCTGACCGTTAAGGATTGGAAGCATTTCAGCATACATCTTGGCGTGCATGCTCATCATGTTACCATCAATCTTGTCTTCTATGGCATCAGACACCAAGGCGACTACCGAGTCTAGGATGTAGATTACCGGTGGAAATGAGCCAGACTTATAATTTGGTAATTTTTGCATTGAATAGTACATGTAGTCACGTACTTGTTCGCCTGTAGTTGGTTGATAAAGTTTAATATAATCCACTTGTCCAGGCAGTAATTTCCCATTCTTATCACGCTTCCCCTGATATTTATGGAAATCAATACCGCGTCTTTCGAGAAAGAATGGATCTGTGGCCCCTTCTGCGTCAAAATACACTACAAAACCGCCACGCTCGAGTTGATTTCTGATGATCTCCGTTGAGAGTAGCGATTTGCCTGCTCTTTCAGGTCCAGCAATGCCAATGATTCTTCCTGGAGGGATACCACCGCCCAAGATCCTATCTAAGCACAGCGATCCTGTTGAGGTCGCGATCGGTCCGAAAGGTTCCCTGTGGCCAAAGATGGGAGCTAATCCGGACCCTTTTACCACTTCGTTCAAAGTGTCTAATACAGATTTGTGGTCCATACCTAGTGCAGCTGATGCAATTACCGAATCTCTAATGCTAGCCATTTAAATGCCTCTCTATTCTACCTGCCATTGCGAGGCCCTTAACTGACGCTGTTTCCTTGGTCCCGTCCATAAATACGGTGGTAGGAGACACCCCTATATCAAGAGTGGCGAAGTCTTCTTCTCCTAGCCATATAACTCGTACCTGTGGATAACGTGACAACCAAAAGTTAGTGTCAGAAAGGTATTGATTGGTTCCCTTCTTACAGAAGACCGCTACCCAGCGGCCCCTGATAGAAGAACACCCTTCTATGTATTCGTCTGCATTCCATGATGTAGCCACGAATACTCCTAGGTCAAGCCTGAAGCCTGA
>Ga0129333_10007830_pt1 | contig 10078 bp, 5 predicted proteins | sample CPB6_08_DNA_FD_94474 | JGI IMG/M metagenome (GOLD analysis project Ga0129333, IMG submission 94474) | Freshwater to marine salinity gradient microbial communities from Chesapeake Bay, USA - CPBay_Sum_0.6_0.8_DNA | ecosystem: Environmental > Aquatic > Marine > Coastal | place: USA: Chesapeake Bay...
ATACAAGAGTTTAATCATGAATCCGATTATTGTTGATGTTCATGCCCGTGAAATACTTGATTCGCGTGGAAACCCCACAATCGAGGTGGATATTATTCTCGAAGACGGTTCATTTGGAAGTGCCGCCGTGCCATCAGGTGCAAGTACCGGTGAACATGAGGCATGCGAATTGAGAGATGGCGATTCTTCGCGATATGGGGGAAAAGGGACACAAAAAGCAGTTGAGAATGTCAATACAATAATTGCAGAAGCATTGGAAGACATGGATGCTGATGATCAGCATGAAATAGATGAATTATTGATTGATTTGGATGGTACTTCCAATAAATCACATTTGGGTGCAAATGCAATACTTGGTGTATCCATGGCTGTCGCAAAAGCTGCTGCTGCAAGTTATGGTATGCCGCTTTATCGATATCTGGGCGGAATTGTTGGCAATACATTACCGGTACCGATGATGAATATCCTCAATGGAGGAAAGCATGCCGACAATACGGTTGACATTCAGGAATTCATGGTGATGCCTGTAGGTGCGAATACTTTTTCAGATGCGCTTCGGATGGGCACTGAGATTTTTCATTCATTGCGTTCCGTTCTGAAAAAAAACAATTACAATACATCTGTTGGAGATGAAGGTGGATTTGCTCCTTCCTTGAAGTCAAATGAAGAAGCGTTTGATGTAATCATGAATGCAATTCTTGCTGCAGGACTTCAGCCCGGAGATGACATTGTTCTTTCCATTGATGTTGCTGCAAGTGAGATGTATAAAGACGGTGTTTATCACATGTATAAATCCGGTGGTGCATCCAAAACAGCTGATGAAATGGTTGCTTGGTATGCATCCATGGTTGAACAATATCCATTGTTTTCAATCGAAGACGGCATGGGAGAGAATGACTGGGCTGGTTGGGCATCATTGACAGAGGCGCTTTCCGGCAAAGGAGTGCAACTTGTTGGTGATGATTTGTTTGTGACCAATCCCTCATTTCTTCAAAGAGGTATTGATGAAAACATCGCAAATGCAATTCTGATCAAAGTCAATCAAATTGGAACATTGACCGAAACATTGCATACAATTGCCTTGGCAAAAGAACATCAATATGGAACGATTATTTCTCATAGATCCGGTGAAACAGAAGATGTGACGATTGCAGATATAGCTGTGGCCACCAATGCCGGCCAGATTAAAACCGGCGCGCCAAGCAGAACGGATCGTGTTGCGAAATACAATCAACTATTGAGAATTGAAGAAGAACTTGGAAGTTCCGCCAAATATGCCGGAATGTCCATACTTTGATCGAATTGAATGATTCACCACATTTGAAGCGAGATTGAAATGAATATTGTCTTTGGAACAGATGGATGGCGCGGTATCATAGCGCGTGACTTCACCTATGACAATCTTGCATTGGTTGCTACAGCCACAGCCAATTATATTACAAGAATTGGCGACAAAAATCCTTCGGCAGTCATTGGATATGATACGCGATTCATGTCCAAGGAATTTGCCGAGGAAACTGCCCGCGTATTTGCGTCACATGGTATCACCGTTCACTTGACGCAGGATGTGTCTTCCACTCCGCAGGTGTCTTTTCACACAAAGCAAAAAGGTTCTGTTCTCGGGATTGTCATCACCGCAAGCCATAATCCTCCGATTTATAGTGGGTACAAAGTCAAAGGACGTTTCGGTGGTCCGGCATATCCGGAGGAAATAGCCGAGATAGAAAAAGAATTGGAAAAGCTCGGGAGCAAAGTGCCAAAATCTCCGGCCAAAACACTTGATGAGTATATTCTTGAACGAATGATTCGTCCATTCGATGCACAAGAATCCTATTTGCGATATATGAGAAAGAAAATCGATCTCGATTTGATCAATGATTCAGGATATTCAGTTCTACTTGATGCAATGTATGGTGCCGGGCAACATATACTTCCAAAAGTATTGAATAACGTAACCGAAATACATGCTGAAGTGAATCCCACATTCGGTGAAGTGAAGCACCCAGAGCCCATTCCTCACAATCTTCATGAATTTCTCGATTTGATGAAAACAGGTACTTATGATATAGGTATTGCGACAGACGGTGATGCGGATAGATTAGGTGCAGCAGACAATGAAGGGAATTTTGTTGATTCTCAAAAATTATTCATGTTACTTCTAAAGTATGTTTGGGAAGTCAAGAAAAAAAGAGGATCAGTGGTCAAGACCGTTTCCGTTACTTCCATGGTTGAAAAGTATTGTGCCAAGCATTCAATTCCATGCATAGAAACTCCTGTTGGATTCAAGTATGTTGCCAAACACATGAATGAAGATAAGATCATTGTTGGTGGAGAAGAATCAGGCGGACTCGGTACTATGCTGCATATACCTGAACGTGATGGCATATTCAATGCATTATTGCTAATTGAGCTCATGGCCACTCGCAAAAAAACACTTCGTGAATTATGCGATGAACTGGATGAGGAATTTGGTCCGCATAGATATATGCGAAAAGATGTTCATGTTACACCGCAACAGAAAAAAGCAATTCTTGCGGCATGCGCCAAAGGTCCTGCAAAGATCGGAAGATTCACTGTCAACGGATCGAACACAAAAGATGGCTATAAGTTTTTTGTTGACAATGGTTGGTTGCTTATTCGCGCCTCCGGAACAGAACCGCTCATTCGCTTTTACGCTGAAGCAGAGTCCATGGGCAAAGTCAATGAATTGCTTGAAGAAGGAATAAAATTACATTGACGATTCTGGTATATGCTCATGAAAAAGGATCTTTCAATCCTTGAACGATATCTTGTTCAACAACAAGAACAATTTGGTCATCAATTATTTGTTGAATCGAATTCATCCATCTCTCAAATTGATGAATCACAAACACAGCAAGAGACGCAAGTCATGAGCATATCTCCCCAATGGAAAAATTCAGAATCATTGCCAATATTGCATGAAGGCATTCACACATGTATGGAATGTCGATTGGGTGCCACACGCAATTCCTTTGTGTTTGGTTCGGGAAACCCCAATGCTGACATCATGATCATCGGGGAGGCACCTGGTGCCGATGAAGATGCACAAGGATTGCCCTTTGTTGGTGCAGCAGGAAAATTGCTCACAAAAATTCTTGAAGCCATAGAACTCTCAAGGGATGAAGTATATATCGCAAATATCATCAAGTGCAGGCCACCTGAAAACAGAAGACCCGAGAAGGACGAAATAGCTCAATGCGAGCCATATCTACAAAAACAAATCGAACTCATTAAACCAGCATTTATTCTTGCGCTTGGTCTGACTGCGGTTAACACATTGTTCAAAAAAACACATCAAATGCAAGACATTCGTGGTAAACTTATGAACTATCACGGTGTTTCATTGCTTGCCACGTATCATCCTGCCGCTTTGCTTCGCAATCCCAATTGGAAAAAACCCGCATGGGAAGATGTGCAATTGTTGCGCTCGATGTATGATGAATGGAAAAAAAAGAAATAGGTCAATGCCGCACAAGTTGTGTATTCATTTCATTTGAAAGAATTCTAGCACTCGGGAAATCACGCTTATGGAACATCAATTCCATTCTGTTGAGCAGACAATTCTTGAACTTTATGCAGCGTTCAAGTTTGAAGAAGCATATCGGTTCACTGCTAATTTCTTGGAGTCAATTGATTGGAGTGCTCATGATCCTAATGTGCACTTTCATTTTTTATTCTATCAATATGAGGCAAGTTTCAAGCAGGGGAATGCGGTAAAATCCGGGGAAGTGTTAAAGCAAATTGACCGACTTTTCCCTATCTGTGAAGATAAACTAACAGACATGATGATAGGTCGATATTATCTGGCAACTGTTCAGATGAAGATTGCAAGAAAAGACATGTCTGACATAGAGTCTATTTTGTTTAAGTCAATTGCATTATTTGAAGGTATATCTGACCCTATTCGTATATCCTCTGCCTATATGACCTTGGGGGCAATCAAGAAAATCATGGGTGATTTACAAGCATCCGAGGATGCATATTGGAAAGCAATTGGCATGCTTGAACAAACAGATGGCAAATCAACAATAGCAAGCGCATATGTTTCATTGGGAATGATCAAATATGATGTGGCACAATTTGATGGTTCTTTTGATTTTTACAACAAAGCATTGTCATTGTATGAGCAAGAAGAAAACCTTTATGGTAAATGTGCCGTTCTGGTCAATTTGGGGAATTTATATAGAAGACTTTCCGACAATCAAAAAGCACTTGAATATTATGGTAAAGCCCTTGATTTAAATCATCAGCTAAATAGAAAAACAGGAATAGCCACGGTAAACACAAATCTTGGGAATGTGTATTCAAGCTTGAAAGAATTCGAAAGAGCTATTATGTATTATGAACAAGCCATTTCGATTTATGAAGAATTGGGAAATAAAGATCCACTGTTCATGATACTCATGAATATTGGATTTGTGTATTTACAAAAAGGAGAACATCAACAAGCTGAGTTTTATTATCAGAAAGCTTTTCAAGAATATCATGTGATTGGAAATCACACAGAAGCTTTAACATATCATATCAATATGGGTGCATTGTATATTGAAACAAAAGCCTATGATATGGCATGGGAACACAATCAGAAAGGGTATGACTTGTCAATTGAAAGAAATGATGATTCAAGAAAGTATGAGTTCTTATGCAATCTTGCCATGATTGAATATACACATGGTACCCAGCCATCCTTTTTGGATTCCGCATTGGATAAATTACTTCAATGTTTCAAGCATGCAGATACACATGAGTTAAAAAATGAAAAGTCGCATTATGCTCAACATATTTCTCAGGTATACACATTGAAGGAAGACTGGAAAAATGCTCTAAGCTATCACCAGTTATTTCATTCTCTTGAATTGGAACTGAATAACCGTGATTTTGTCCGCCAGGCTGAAATCATTGAATATAACCGAAAACTCATGGATGTTGAGTTGAAGCAACAAACTGAGATGTCAGCATTAAGGGAACAAGCAAAACTTCTTCATGATATTTTACCCTCGACAATTGCTGATCGCATTATTGCGGGTGAAAAATCTATTGCAGAAGAAACACAATCAGTCAGTATTTTTTTCTCGGACATAGTTGGATTTACTAAGATTGCTGAGTCGATAGCTCCGTCTGAGTTGGTAAGATATTTGAATGAATTGTTCTCAATGTTTGACAATATTGCTCATAAACATGGCATTGAGAAAATTAAAACGATTGGTGATTCATATATGGCTGTATGTGGCATTCCGGAGCATAAGAGTGATCATGCTCTGAGAATGGCTGAGTTTGCCAAAGAAATTATGTCTTACACGAATGCTTTTGTGTTTAAAGATAGAAAAATCGATATTAGAATTGGTATTCACGCAGGACCCGTAGTGGCAGGTGTTATTGGTTTAAACAGATATTCATATGATCTATGGGGCGATGCTGTAAATATAGCAAGTAGAATGGAAAGCACTGGTCTGCCTGGCAAGATTCAGATTAGTGAATCTTTCTTACATGAACTTTCGGTTGAAAAAAATGGTGTTTATTCAGCCGAGAATCGAGGGGAAATTGAAATGAAGGGGAAAGGATTTATGAAAACATATATCCTTAACTAAAAAACCCGACGATAATCATCGGGTTTTAATTATGTGCAGGAGGTGGGACTCGAACCCACACGGATTTAAGGTCCACTGGATTTTGAGTCCAGCGCGTCTGCCATTTCGCCACTCCTGCGAGTGGGAAGACAAAAATACAAAATTCACCTTAATTCCCAAGCATCCTTCAAAGCTCTATTTATGGATCAAAATTGGGAAAGTTCCAATATTCTTTCCATCATTTGCAAGCGATAGCGAATAAGCACCGGTAGGCAGTTGTTTAACATCGATCAAGATATAATGATCATGATGCTCGAATTGTAGTGATTCACTCGGAATTTCATTTCCCATGATATCATAGAGCCGCAACTGTATATCACCGGACAATTCCAGTCCAATGGTCACAAAGTCTTTAGCCGGAAGGGGAAAAACCGATATATCCATTGGTCGAATTTCTGCAATACCCGTGGTTAGGCCGATGGAGATATCATCTATCCACCAGCCATCTTCTTGAAATGAAGGGCCGGAAAAGAAGCGAAAACGAAATAGAGATGTATCGGAAACGGGAGTGAAAGATACAATCTCCGGCTTCCAATCATCGGTATTGGTGATGCTGTCCATCCATGGAGTGAATTGCGTTTTGTCATATTGCCCAAGTATTTGCCATGTCTTACCCCAATCCTGAGAAATCTCCACCAATGCTGAATCGGTTTTATCAATGATGGCTGCATGCTGAAATCGCATGAAATACTTACTATTGGGAATGGTTTTGACCGGCATCAGCATGAATGTGTCACGTGCATTTCTGCTGTATTGGCCATTCGGTGATTCGGTTAAAGCATTGGGTTTACTGAAAGAGAATGATGAATTGGAGGAAAATCTACCGGAGGTATAATATGCTCTCAATTCATCGCCATCAAAATGTTCGGAAAATAGTGATTGCACCGGTCCGCCGAATAAAAGTCTGATCGGCGTTCGAGCACTTTCATATGTTGATTTATCAGTGATGGTGAATGAATATTCATACCAACCTTCAATCGGCAATGTATCATTGAATGTACGAATTGCCCCTGTATCCTGTATTGAAATAGGATATTCCTTCACCTTTGCTCCGTCCCTGAATATCATGAATGACTTCGGATTGATGAAAGGCGTTATGGTGTCCGCCCTGAATGAGGGGATTTTCATTGATAAAGCGATGACATTGGATTCACCCAATGTTCTTGAAGAAACAAAAGTTGGCATTTGTGGTAATCTCGCACCTCCGGCTATGGCCCTTGCTTCTTTCATGGCACTTGTATCTGTGCCGGCTATAACTCGAATGCCATAGACATATGATCTAAATGCAATAACTGAAGTATCATTGAATGTTTCGATGTCGCCGGACAATTCCGCAAGAAAGGTATTATTTCTTGTGAGAAGAAATCGAATAGGGGAATTCAATGGCTGATCGAACACTCTTGCTTTTGGTGCTTTCCAAAACAAACGTATTGATGTGGTGTCCACAGATGATGGTCTTGCGGTAAATGGATATGCCGGCTGAGGAATGCGGGTGTTCACAATGGCCGTATATGCGTCATTATCGACTTTGCTTGTGCCGGCATTACGCATGTCCACCCATGATGGATAGATGATGCCATCATACATTGCACAGCCGCTATAATCACCTGCAAACACATTGTTTCGAAAAGGATTATTTCTCAAATCGCTTTGTGCTTCGGAGGCACGACGATCCATCCAAGTGTCGCCACCATCTCTGGAATAACTCACATAACAATTTGTGATGATATTGTTTGGATCATCTCTGGAATCCAAATACATGATGCCGAGATCACCATTGATTGGGTCAATTGCTATCCAGTGCCAGAATTGATCATTGGTTTCGGTTGAATGCACGATCTTCGGAGCGGACCAAGTGGCTCCTTTGTCTGTTGAACGTGAAACATATACATTGGGAATGCTGTCTGCAGACCATGCCAAATAGAGCCAACCTCTTCTCGGGCCATTTGTAATATCACAGGTCAGCGATGGATATGCTTCTGCCCGAACTCCGCCTTTTAGGGTATGCCTTACGCCTTCATCCAGTGCTTTTGCTTTGCCGAATGGACGATATGTTTGAATCAACCGTGGTGCAGAGAATGTATTGCCACCATCCATTGAAGATGCAAATCCGATGCTTGACTTCGGTCCATAATTCCACACCGTATAGACCTCTCCTTCAGGACCGGTCACTGTCAAAGGAAAACTTTGTCCGAAAGTGGTATCCTCCGATATACCCGGCACGCGATCACTGACTGCAACGGGAACAGACCATGTATTGCCTCTGTCAGTGGAATATACATTGACGATTTGGGTTGAGGAATCTCGATTGATGACTCTCTTCCAGGGTATGTATAATCGGTTGGCAAAAGGCGATGTGACTGAATTGTCGGCCCAGATATAGTATTTGTCTTCAAATGATGAATCAGGTGTTTGATCACCAAGATGTTGAATCACGGGAATATGTTTTGTCCATGTGATGCCCATCGGTTGTACGTGAAAAAAACACGCCATTTTCCGGCGATGCTTTTGATCTGTCTCCAAACCCACCATAAACCAGATATCCGGTGCCATCTCTGCTGAATGCAACAGATGGATCATTGCTTGAAGTCATCATTTTTGGAGGTTTGCCGAGATTCACATTTTTCCAAGTCCTTCCTCCATCCATCGAATAATATACCCAAGCCGAAGAACTTGCTCGATAATCAACAGCAGAGCCAATGAGATTTTTGGGATTGGTGGGATTGACTGCAATTGATGACTCATTTTGGACGGGCAATTGATCCGTTTCGGCGATGATCATATTCACATCATCAAAAAAACTTGGATTCGTGAGCGAATTCGTGACCATCGGAATCATCGGAGTCATTGGGATATCTATTCCAATATCGGGAGTGGGATGCGCAGATTCCATATATCTGCGAAGTGCTTCTCCGGCTCTTTTGATGTCTGTTGATAAATCAGCTTGTGATAAAACATGCTGAGTTCCCAAAGCCATGAATATCAATGATGAAAGCAGAAATTGTATGTGTTTTTTCATATAATGTTCACCTTTGTTGTGGCAATACAAAACTATGTTTTTCAGACTCATGGAAAAGCACGAATTTTATGTGTTATTCACATCATGCGATTATTGGACATAGACATGAAAACTCTTGGAAAATCAGCTAATTTTTTGGCGATTGAGTCAAAACATTCACAACTTGAATCATCTGCTGTGGCAATTGTATCCGCTCCATATGAACATACGGTGAGTTATGGCGGAGGAGCAGGCAAAGGCCCCAAAGCAATATTGGATGCCAGTGCTTATGTTGAGTTCTATGATGATGAATTCAAAAGGGAATTATGTTTCGATATCGGTATAGCCACATTGAAACCAATCGCTTTCGGCAAAGCAATACATGCTAAAGCTCTGAATTTGATTGAACAGCAGGTGTCTGATTTATTGGCCAAAGGAAAATTCGTTGTGACACTTGGCGGTGAGCATACTATATCTACCGCACCAATCAAGGCCCATCACAAGAAATATCCCAAAATGTCTGTTTTACATTTTGATGCACATTCAGATTTGCGCGATACATATGAGGGCACTCCGTATTCTCATGCTTGTTTCATGTCCAGAGTGTGCGAATTCATGAATCCGAAAGCAATTACGCAGGTTGGCATCAGAGCCCAATGCAAAGAGGAAGCGGCTTTCATTGAAACAAAGGGTGTGCATACATTTTATGCATCCGCCATCAGAAGGGGATTGCATGGAAAACAGTGGCAGAAGTCCGTTGTTTCAACTTTGTCCAAGGATGTGTATATCACGTTTGATGTGGATTATTTCGATCCTTCAATCATGCCTTCAACTGGCACACCTGAACCGGATGGATTCATGTATTCAGAAACATTGGATGTATTTCGGGAAATCATTGCTTCCGGAAGGAATATCATAGGTTTTGATATCGTGGAACTTGCACCTGAGAAAAAGGTACATCATCCGGATCTCACAACTGCAAGATTACTCTACAAAATGCTGAATTATGCATTCGCGAAGAAGTGATTATTCGGTGGAACGTAATTCGAGGGTGTTTCCGTCGAATGTGGCATATGTTGCCGGAAATGAAAGCCAATGCCCAAGATTCACATATGTACCGGTATCAAATGTGATTACTTCAGCTTTGTGCTTATGCCCCATGATCACATAATCATATCCGGAATCACGTATGGTCTTTTCTGCGAAATCCCTCAAGCCATCGCCGATTGAGCGTTCGCCGAATTCTTTCGCATCCGTATGGATTCTGCTTCCTTTGGATGCCCAAGATGCAATACCGATGCCTATGTCGGGATGAATCAATCGAAACAGAAACTTGCTAAGAGGATTGCGAAGTATACGCTTCAGAATGAGATATCCGGTATCATTGTATGCTTTGCCATCCCCATGAGACAAATAAAATGATGTACCGTTA
>Ga0129333_10007831_pt1 | contig 10076 bp, 6 predicted proteins | sample CPB6_08_DNA_FD_94474 | JGI IMG/M metagenome (GOLD analysis project Ga0129333, IMG submission 94474) | Freshwater to marine salinity gradient microbial communities from Chesapeake Bay, USA - CPBay_Sum_0.6_0.8_DNA | ecosystem: Environmental > Aquatic > Marine > Coastal | place: USA: Chesapeake Bay...
CTCCAGGCGGTCAAGACGCTCCTCGCGCTGGCTGCCGCCGACAATCTCGCCAACGCCCGGCACGAGCAGATCCATCGCGGCGACGGTCTTCCCATCGTCGTTCTGACGCATGTAGAACGGCTTGGCCGTGCGCGGGTAGTCATGGACCGTGACGGGGCACTTGAAATGGGTCTCCGTCAGGAAGCGCTCATGCTCGGCCTGGAGGTTCTCACCCCACTTCACCGGGAACTCGAAGCTGCGCCCCGAGGCCAGGAGGATGTCGACCGCCTCCGTGTAGCTGATGCGGGCGAAAGGCTTCTCGGCCACGAGGCGCAGCCGCTCCAGCAGGCCCTTGTCCACATAGGCGTCGAAGAAGGCGAGTTCCTCGGCACATTCCTCGAGCGCGGCGCGCACGAGATATTGGACGAGCCCCTCGGCGACATCCATGTCGCCCTTGAGGTCGCAGAAGGCCATCTCCGGCTCGATCATCCAGAACTCGCTGGCATGCCGGCTGGTGTTGGAGTTCTCGGCGCGGAAGGTCGGACCGAAGGTGTAGATGTCGCCGAGCGCGCAGGCGAGGGTCTCGCCCTCGAGCTGCCCGGAGACCGTCAGGAAGGACTGGCGCGCGAAGAAGTCCGCCGCCCAGTCGACCTTGCCGGCCGCATCCTTGGCCGGCGCGGAGGGGTCGAGCGTGGTCACGCGGAAGAGCTCGCCCGCGCCCTCGCAGTCGCTCGCGGTGATCACCGGGGTGTGCACGTAGGCGAAGCCGCGCTCCTGGAAGAAGCGGTGCACCGCCATGGCGAGCTTGCTGCGCACGCGCAACGTCGAGCCAAGGCGATTGGTGCGGGCGCGCAGGTGCGGGATGGTGCGCAGGAACTCCGGCGTGTGGCCCTTCTTCTGCAGCGGGTAGGTGGCATCGGCCTTGCCCACGAGCTCGAAGCGCGTGGCCTTGAGCTCCCACTTCTGACCCTTGGCCGGCGAGGGCACGAGGTCGCCGACCAGGCGCACGGAGGCGCCGGTGAGCACCTCGGCCAACGTCTCCGCGCCCGGGAGGCCGTGGTCGACCACGGCCTGGAGGTTGCGCAGGCAAGAACCGTCGTTGATTTCGACGAAGGAGAAGCCCTTGGCCTCGCGCTTGGTGCGAACCCAGCCCGCGACCTCGACGCCGACGTGGGCTTGTTCCGAGTGGAGGGCTTGCTTGACCTTCAGACGCATGGGCGGGGTAGGATTAGAGGGAAGAGCTTGGAGGAAAGAGGACAGAGGGGAAGGAGCCATGCACGGGATAACGGCCGTGGTCGCCCGCGACAAGCCCCGTCCCCGGAGACCGCCTCTTAACTCTTTCCTCTTTCCTCTTTCCTCTTAACCCTTGGGTCTCCCATGAACGCCCTCGAGCAACTCCGCCAGCACACCAAGGTCGTCGCCGACACCGGCGACTTCGCCGCCATGAAGGCCTTCAAACCCCTCGACGCGACGACCAACCCGAGCCTCATCCTCAAGGCCGTGCAGATGCCCGAGTACCAGGCGCTCCTCCAGAAGGCCGCCACCGACAACAAGTCGAAGGGCGTCGCCGCCGCAGTCGACGCGCTCCTCATCTCCTTCGGCACCGAGATCTTGAAGATCGTCCCTGGCCGCGTCTCGACCGAGGTCGACGCCCGCCTCTCCTTCGACAAGGCCGCCACCGTCGCCAAGGCCCGCGAGCTCATCGCCCTCTACAAGGCCGCCGGCATCCCCCAGGAGCGCATCCTGATCAAGATCGCCTCGACCTGGGAGGGCATCCAGGCCGCCCGCGAGCTCGAGGCCGCCGGCATCCGCTGCAACCTCACCCTGCTCTTCTCCTTCGCCCAGGCCGTCGCCTGCGCCGACGCCAAGGTCCAGCTCATCTCGCCCTTCGTCGGCCGCATCTACGACTGGCACAAGAAGGCCCAGGGCGCCAACTGGAACGAGGCCGCCTCCGCCGGCGCCAACGACCCCGGCGTGCAATCCGTGCGCCGCATCTACGCCTACTATAAGAAGAACGGCATCAAGACCGAGGTCATGGGCGCCTCCTTCCGCAACAGCGGCCAGATCAAGGCGCTCTGCGGCTGCGACCTCCTGACCATCGCCCCCAACCTGCTCGACGAGCTGGCCAAGGACGCCGGCCCCGTCCCCCAGGTGCTCGACGCCGCCAAGTCGGCGGCCGAGGGCGAGTCGCTCAAGACCTGGGGCGAGAAGGAATTCCGCTGGCATCACAACGAGGACGCCATGGCCACCGAGAAGACCGCCGAGGGCATCCGCGCCTTCGCCGTCGACGGCAAGAAGCTCGACGACCTCGTCGCCAAGGCCATCGGCTGAGCACAGGAGGAAGAGAGGACGGAGGAAAAGATGCCTTGGCCAGATCCCCCCCTCTTAGCCTCTAACCTCTCTCCTCTAACCTCTACCCTCTCAACCCCATGCTCCGCCTCGCCCTCGTCCTCCTCTCCGTCGCCGGCTTCGCCGCCGAGGGCGCAAAGCCGCAGGAAGTCACGCTGACCTCGACCCTCAGGGGCCGGAGCAGCCACCTCGTACTCGAGCTGCCCGCCAGTTTCAACTGGACCCTGTCCAAGGGAGTGGCCCAGGGCATCAAGGCCTACTCGGCCGACCAGCGCGTCTGCCTGCAGATCTCGCTGCTGCCCCCGGGCGGCAACCCGCCCCGCACTGCCGAGGATCTGGAGGCGCGGCTGCGCGAGTCCGGGGAGAATTTCGCCCCTGACTCGGTCGAGGGCAAGGTCATCACCCACCCGTTCAAGATGACGAACGGCATCGCCTTCGCCGCCACCTACACGGACAAGTCCGAGGTCGGCAAGCCGGTGCCCAAGGGACCCGAGCATTACAAGCTGCTGACCAGCGTCTTTGTCCGCGTCGGCGAATCCGTGGCGGTCTGCACGCTCCTCAGCGACAGCAAGGACCAGCCCGACCACGTCGCGGCCCTCAAGGTCATCGAGACCCTCCGCGAGGGCAAGTGAGCGGCCTCAGCGGCCGCGCTTGACCGCGATGGCGACGAGCGTCGCCCCGGCGAGCCCCGAGAGCCAGGCGAGCGGGATGAGCGCGAAGGGCTCCCGCAGGGTGCCGTCGGCCTCGACGTATGACCCGATACGCCAATACATCACCACAAACGTCGCTGCGAGCGCGAGCAGCAGCGCGCCGGTGATGAGCATCGGGCTGGGACGGGGACGTGGGGTGGTCATGGCTTAAGGGATATGGCGATCATCGCCGCTGGCGCACGGCCTCGAAGAGGCAGATGGCGGCGGCGGTGGCGACGTTGAGGGAATCCGAGAGACCGGCCTGCGGGATGAAGACGCGGGCGTCGGCCGACTTGAGCCAAAGCGGGCCGAGCCCGTCCTTCTCCGAACCCATGACGATGGCCACGGGGCCCTTGGCATCGACATCCCAGAGCGGCTGTGCGCCATCGGGCGTGGTTGCGAGCGTCCGAACCTTTTTCTCCTTAAGCCAGCCGATGGTGTCGGCGGATGAGGCCACGGCGACAGGCATGGAGAAGGCGGCGCCCTGGGAGGCGCGGATGACGTTCGGGTTGAAGAGGTCGGTGACTGGATCGCAGACGAGCAAGGCATCGCAGCCGGCCGAATCCGCCGTGCGCAGAAGCGCGCCGAGGTTGCCGGGCTTCTCCACCGCCTCGACCACGAGCAAGAGCGGACTGGGTCCGATGGCGAGGCGGGCGAGACCGCAGTCCCAGGTCTCAGCCACGCCGATCAGGCCGTCGGGACCCTCGCGACCGCTGACCTTCTCGAAGGCCGAGTCGCCGAGCTCGCAGCAGGGAATGCCGGCCTCGCGGGCTCGGGCAATCAGGTCGACCGCGCCGGGCGCGCGGAAGAGAGCAGGACAAAAGTAAATCTCTTCGATCGCGACCTTGCGCTCGAGGGCGCGAGTCAGCTCGCGCAGGCCCTCGACGAGGAAGCGACCGCGGGCATCGCGCTCGGCGCGGTCGCGCAGGCGCGCGAGGGCCTGCACGCGCGGGTTCTGTCGGCTGTGGATGACCTCGTCGGACACGCGGGCTTTATGGGACCTTGGCCGACCGAGGGCGAGCCGAGAGAGATGGCCGGCGCGCCCTTTCCTCTCGACCTCCCGCCCCGCGCTCGGGAAGGTCATCCCGTGGAAGAACGCCCTCGCAAGACACCCGCCAAGTTCAAGGCCGTCCCCTTCGCCTACCACCAGGAGGTCGAGATGGAGGTCGAGACCCTGACCAACCTCGGCGACGGCCTTGGCCGCGTCGACGGCTGGGTGGTCTTCGTGCCCGGCGCCCTCGCCGGCGAACGCATCGTTGCGCGCATCTGGCACAACGCGGCGAACTTCTCCCGCGGCGACCTCGTCCGCATCGTCCGCCCCTCCCCGCACCGCGTCGAACCCCGCTGCCCGCTCTTCGGGACCTGTGGCGGCTGCCAGTACCAGAATCTCACCTACGCCGAGCAGCTGCGCTGGAAGCAGTCGCAGGTCAGCGAGGCCTTTAGCCGGATTGGCGGACTTGAGGTGAAGGTGGATCCCTGCGTACCCTCCCCGCGCGAGTGGGGCTACCGCACCAAGCTGACGCCGCATTTCCAGGCGCCCGCGGGGCAGACCGAGTTCCCCATCGGCTTCCTCCAGGCGCACAACTCGCGGCGCGTCATCGACGTCCCCGCCTGCCCCATCGCCACGGATGCGGTCAACCTAGCGCTCAAGGAAGTGCGCCGCGAGGTGCGTGCCCGCGCCAACGAGTTCAAGCGCGGGGCCACGCTGCTCCTGCGCGAGACGCTCGAGGGCGTGACCTCCGACCACAACGCCGAGGTCACGGAACAGGTGGGCGACCTCAGGTTGCGCTTCCTCGCCGGAGACTTCTTCCAAAACAACCCCTTCATCCTGCCGACCTTCGTCGGACACGCCATCGAGCTCGCCAAGGCCTCGGGCGCGAGGCACCTGGTCGACACCTACTGCGGCTCGGGCCTCTTCGCCCTCAGCGCCGCGCGTCATTTCGAGACCGTGCATGGCATCGAGGTGAGCGTGGACGCCGTGAACAACGCGGCTGAGAACGCCAAGGCCAACGGACTGCACAACTGCGAGTTCATCGCGGGCTCGGCCGAGCGCATCTTCGCGGACCTGAAGGTCCCCGGCGCCGACACCGCCGTGATCATCGATCCTCCGCGCAAGGGCTGCGACGAGGCCTTCCTCGCCCAGCTCGACGCCTTCGCGCCGCGCCGCATCGTCTACGTCAGCTGCGCTCCCGACACCCAGGCACGCGACTTGCGCTGGCTGGCGGCCAAGGGCTGGAAGGTCCGCAGCGCGCGACCCTTCGACCTCTTCCCTCAGACCCGCCACATCGAGTCCATCGTCGACCTCGAGCGCGCCTGAGGGAGGGCCAAAGGAAAGGGCCCCTCGCGGGGCCCTTGTTCTCAGCCGGTGACGGTGTCGCTCAGGCCTTGGCGGGAGGCAGCGAGCCGTCCTCCTCGTCCTCGGCCTTCTCGACCTTGGAGATGCCGAGCAGGGATTCGCCGTCCTTCAGGCGCATGACCCGCACGCCCTTGGTGTTGCGACCCGCGGTGCAGCGGATGTCGGACACCTTGGTGCGGATGGACTGGCCGCCCTTGGTCAGGAGCATGACCTCGTCGTCCTCCTTCACGCTGAGCGCGCCGGCCACGCCGACATCGGTGTTGATGGCGATGACGCCCTTGCCGCCGCGCGACTGCTTGCGGTAGATGGCCTCCTTGGTCTCGGGATCGTCGTAGGGCGTGCGCTTGCCGATGCCGTCGATGCCGACCACGAGCAGGGTGCAGGTGGGGTCGACGATCTCCATCGCCTTCACGCTGTCACCCTTGTCGAGGTTCATGCCGATGACACCGGTGGTGTCGCGACCCATCGAGCGGACGTCCGACTCGTGGAAGCGGATGCTCATGCCGGACTGCGAGATCATCACGACCTCGTTGTCGCCGCCGGTCAGCTTGACCGAGATGAGCGCGTCGCCGTGCTCGATGTTGACGCCGATGATGCCGCCCTTGCGGTAGTTGGCGTACTTGGAGATCTCGGTCTTCTTGATGATGCCGTTGCGGGTGCACATCACGAGGAACTTGCCCGGGTCGAAGTTCTCGACGCAGACCATCGCGGCGAGCGACTCGCCCTCTTGCAAGCCGAGCAGGCGGGTGAGCGCCTTGCCGCGGGCGGCGCGGGCGGCCTCCTCGATCTCATAGACCTTCTCCACGTAGACCCGGCCGTTGTTCATGAAGAACAGGATGTGGTCGTGGGTGTTGGCGGTGAAGAGGTGCTCGATGAAGTCGTCCTCGCCCTCGATGGGTTTGGAGAGCTCGGCGCCCTTGGTGCCCTTGCCGCCGCGCTTCTGCAGGCGGTACTGGGCGACGGGGGTGCGCTTGATGAAGCCGGCGTGCGAGACGGTGACGACGCAGCCCTCGTTGGCCACGATATCCTCCATCGAGAGGTCGCCCTCCTTGTCGCTGACCTGGGTGCGGCGCGGGGTGATGTGCTTCTTGGCGACGTCGCGCAGCTCCTGCTTGATGATGGAGAGCAGCTTGGCCTCGCTGCCGAGGATGGACTGCAGCTCCTCGACCAGGGCGAGCAGCTGGCGGTACTCCTCCTCGATCTTGTCGCGCTCGAGGCCGGTCAGCTGGTAGAGGCGGAGGTCGAGGATGGCGAGGGCCTGGCGCTCGGAGAGGCCGTACTTGTCCATCAGCTTCACCCGGGCCTCGTCACGGTTCGACGCGGCGCGGATGATCTTCACGAAGTCGTCGAGGTTCTTGAGGGCGATCTTGAAGCCCTCGAGGATGTGGGCGCGGTCCTCGGCCTTGCGCAGGCGGAACTGGGTGCGGCGGGTGACGACGTCGCGGCGGTGCTCGACGAAGCAGTCGATGAGCTCGCGGATGTTCATCTGCTTCGGCCGGCGCTTGTCGAGGGCGAGCAGGATGACGCCGAAGGAGCTCTCGAAGGCGGTGTGCTTGTAGAGCTTGTTGACGACGACCTTGGGGTTCTCGTTGCGCTTCAGCTCGATGACGATGCGGGTCTGCTCGTCGGACTCGTCGCGCAGGTCGGAGACCTCGTCGAGGACCTTCTCGCCCACGAGGCGGGCGATGTCGACCACGAGGCTGGCGCGGTTGACGTTGTAGGGGATCTCCGTGAGCACGACCTGCTCCTTGCCGTTCTTGAGCTCCTCGGTGTGGGCGACGCCGCGCGTGCGGACGATGCCGCGGCCGGTGGTCAGGTACTGGCGGATGCCCTCGCGGCCGTTGATCACGCCGCCGGTGGGGAAGTCGGGCCCGAGGACGACCTTGGCCAGGTCCTCGGCGGTGGTGGAGGGCTTGTCGATCACGCGGCAGGTCGCCTCGACGAGCTCGCCGAGGTTGTGCGGGGGGATGTTGGTGGTCATGCCCACCGCGATGCCGGTCGAGCCGTTCATCAGGAGGTGGGGCAGGCCGCTGGGCAGGACGGTCGGCTCGGTGGTCGACTCCTTGTAGTTGGGGATGAAGTCGACGGTCTCCTCGTCGATGTCCGTCAGGAGGTCCTCGGCGAGCTCGGAGAGGCGGCACTCGGTGTAACGGTAGGCGGCGGGCGGGTCGCCGTCGACCGAGCCGAAGTTGCCCTGGGGCTGGATGAGCGGGTAGCGCATCACCCAGTTCTGGGCGAGACGGACGAGCGTGTCGTAGACGGAGCTGTCGCCGTGGGGGTGGTAGTTCTTCAGCACCTCGCCGACCACGCCCGCGCACTTGTCGAAGGCGCGGTTGTGCACCAGGCCCTCGCGGAGCATGGCGTAGAGGATGCGGCGCTGGACGGGCTTGAGGCCGTCGCGGGCGTCGGGGAGCGCGCGGGAGACGATGACCGACATCGAGTAGTCGATGTAGGCCGTCTGCATGATGTCGGTGATGCTCGCCGGGGTGAGCTTCTCGTTCTCGGTGTACATTTGGGTCTTAAGTTCTCGGGGTTAGGGTTGGTCGCGCGCGGGGCTCAGACGTCGAGGTTCGAGGTGTTGAGCGCGTTGTCCTCGATGAAGGCGCGTCGGGCGGGGACGTCCTCGCCCATCAGCATGGCGAAGACACGGTTGGCCTCGGCCGCGTCGCGGATGTCGACCTTGAGCAGGCGGCGCTTGGCGGGATCCATCGTCGTCTCGAAGAGCTGCTTCGGGTTCATCTCGCCGAGACCCTTGTATCGCTGGATGGACAAGCCCTTGCGACCGAAGGCGCGGATCTGGCCGATGAGCTCGAGGATGCTGCGCAGCGGGACGGGCTCAGCCTCCTTGCGGGCCTTCTTGGCGGCGGCGGGCTTGGCGTCCTTCTCCTTGCCCTTGGCCTTCTTGCCGGTCTCGGGCTCGGCCTCCTCCTCGGCGGGCTCCTCCTCGGCGGCGGCGCCCTCGACGAGGTGGTAACGGGCATCGTCGCCCGGGGTGAACTGCTTGATGTCCATGCCCTGGGTGTCGAGCTCGCGGAGAAGCTTGGTCAGTCCCTCGTTCTCAAAGATCTCGTAGAGGTTGATGCGCTGCTGGACGGTCACGCCCTTGACCTTGATCTCGCGGTTGACCTGGGTGGCGAGGAAGTCCTCGAACTGCTGCTCCTTGAGGAAGGACTGGCGGGCGTCCTCGTCGGCGAGGAACTCGAAGGCCTCCTCGTTGCCGGTGCGGATGCGCGCGACGAAGCGGGGCAGGTCATGCGTCTTGTGGTTCTGCTGGTCGAGGTAGAGCGAGAGCGGGCAACCGGTCCGGCCGACGCCGGCGCCGAGCGACTCGAGGCGGGCGAGGCACTCGACGATGCGGTCGAGCTTCTGGCCCGGGAAGGCGTGCTTGTCGCGCAGGCGGACGAGGTTGACGTCCTCCGAGCCGAGCTCGAGCAGGATGCGGTTCAGGTCGGCGTCGTTGTCGACGTACTGCTCGCGCTTCTTGCGCTTGATCTTGTAGAGCGGGGGCTGCGCGATGTAGACGTAGCCGGCGTCGATCAGGCCGGGCATCTGGCGGTAGAGGAAGGTCAGGAGCAGGGTGCGGATGTGCGAGCCGTCGACGTCCGCGTCCGTCATGATGATGATCTTGTGGTAGCGGCACTTCGTGACGTCGAAGGCGCCGTCGCCCTCGTGGCGGCCGATGCCAGTGCCGCAGGCCGTGATGATGGTGCGGATCTCGTCGTTGGAGAGAATCTTGTCCATGCGGGCCTTCTCCACGTTGAGGATCTTGCCCTTGATGGGCAGGATGGCCTGGTAGCGGCGGTCGCGACCCTGCTTGGCGGAGCCTCCGGCGGAGTCGCCCTCCACGATGTAGATCTCGCAGACCGAGGGGTCGGACTCGGAGCAGTCGGCCAGCTTCCCCGGGAGGCCACCCGAGGACATGGCGGACTTGCGCACGGTCTCGCGGGCCTTGCGCGCGGCCTCGCGGGCGCGCGCGGCGTTGAGGCACTTGTCGACGATGCGCTTGCCCGTCTTGGCGTCGCGCTCGAGGTAGTACTTGAGCTGCTCGCCGACGACGGAGGTGACGATACCCTCGACCTCGGGATTGGTCAGGCGGGTCTTGTTCTGGGACTGGAACTTGGGGTCGGGGTGCTTGACCGAGACGACGGCCACGAGGCCCTCGCGCATGTCGTCGCCGTTGAGCTTGGCGTCCTTGTCCTTCACCAGGTTGTTGGCCTTGGCGTAGCTGTTGATGACGCGGGTGAGGGCCGAGCGGAAGCCGGAGAGGTGCGTTCCGCCCTCGGGATTGCTGATGAGGTTGGTGTAGGTGAAGACAGTCTCGTCGTAGCGGTCGTTGTACTGCAGGGCGACGTCGAGCATCATGCGGCGCTGGCCGGCCTTGGGCTTCTCGTCGGCCGACATCACGCGGGGATTGGCGACATCGGTGAAATCGACCTCGGCCGAGATCAGGATGGGCTTGTCGTGCAAGGTCTCCTCGTTGGCGTTGAGGAAGGCGACGTACTCGGCGATGCCGTCCTTGAACTGGAAGGTGTCCTTGCGGCCGTCGCGCTCGTCGGAGACCTCGATGGTGATGCCGGGGACGAGGAAGGCCAGCTCGCGCAGGCGGCGGACGAGGATGTCGTACTTGAACTCGGTGACGGTGAAGATCTCGGGGTCGGGCAGGAAGGAGATCTTGGTGCCCGTGCGCTTCGTCTTGCCGATGA
>Ga0129333_10007832_pt1 | contig 10075 bp, 2 predicted proteins | sample CPB6_08_DNA_FD_94474 | JGI IMG/M metagenome (GOLD analysis project Ga0129333, IMG submission 94474) | Freshwater to marine salinity gradient microbial communities from Chesapeake Bay, USA - CPBay_Sum_0.6_0.8_DNA | ecosystem: Environmental > Aquatic > Marine > Coastal | place: USA: Chesapeake Bay...
AAAATGAAAAATTAGAAACCCTTGATGCATATCGTTATGTAAGAGATTTAGCGATTTCTGCAATGAGAAATCACAATACTTATATCGGTGGAGCATCTACAACTACTGGATCGTCGATTGTTACAGTACCAAGTACAGTTGGTTTAGTTGTGGGTATGAAGGTACGTAGCGTTGCTGCTATTCCCACAAACGCACAAAGTAGTATTTCTTACACTGCAACAATTCCATCCACTGCATATATCAAAAAAATTGGCGATGGTATTAATGGTCTTGCCGCTAATCAAATTCAACTAGGAACACAAGGAAGTAAATTAGATTTTGGTACTACAGTTAATGCAACTACAACTTCCACTGGTGTCAATTTATATGTAGAATTAACTGCTGGTGTTTGGAGCACTGCTCTTGCACCTACAACAGATTCTAGTGTAATTCAAGACTACAACTATTCTGCAGCAGCAAATCCTGCTACAGGTGCTCCTGGTGGCGAATGTGCTGCAGTAGCAAGTGCTCTAGTTAATTTCTATCAAATTCTTTCCACTATTATCAATAGTGGAGTCAACACAGTTCCAAGAGTTGCTTCAACTCTTAACACTGGTGGTTTAGCTCAGAGAGCAACATTATTTGCTTTAACCGAGTATGATAGTAATGGTCTTCCAACATCAAACCCACACCAACTAGAAACTGGAACACCTGTTCGTCTTGTTCCGAGAGGTAGAGCAGGAGTTACTGTAGATAAAAGAGTTATTCGTCTACCAAAAGGATTCGATACCAATACAGTTTATTATGTAATTGCTCCTGGTAGAAAAACTGATCCATATGATTATTCAAATATTGGATCATTCAATGGATCTAATCAACAAAATTTATTACTTGCTACTAGCTCAGAAAATGCTGCAGCAGGTATCTACATCTATTCATCAGAAACAGATGGTATTGATCCAAACGTAGAGATTGATGTTTATCAATACGTTCTTGATATTAATTATGATCTGCATCAATATCAAACAAAAATTGCAGCAGGATCTGCTACTATTCTTGAAACAGATAGACCACATGCATTTGACAAACCATCAACTAATGTAACTCCTCAGTTAGTATTCTTCCGTCCAGGATCTGATATTGTTGGATCTTCACTTCCTACTTTATCTTCTACCTTTGGTGGTGCTACAATTTCTGGTAAAAACCTATACTATGTTCGCTATGTAAGCAACACGAGATTTACCATTCACGAAACATTCGCAAATGCTCGTGATAATATTAATCCAATTTCATTCCAGCCAGGCAGCACTGCGGTATTCTACACCTTTGCCGACAAGCGTAGATCTCCATTGAGATATGATCCTAAGATTGGTACTGCTGCTACTGATGGTTGCTGGTATCTTGAAACTTTATCTGCTGGAAATACAATTATTCCAAGAATCAAGCAATCAGACTATGCTGGTAGATTGAGAACAACCGATTCTTACTTTGAAAGAATTGAGGATAGCAGAAGCAAAGAAGATAGAATCTATCGTTTACGTTATGTTGTACCTAAGAATCTTAAGACAGTTCGTGATCCTATCAGAGGATTTGTACTTAAAGTTCGCACGGACGAGAAGAGAAGATTAGTACCACAAAGAATTATTCTCAAGCCAACTTCAACTGGTGCAGATACAGCAACCTTACTTGCTCCAGTATCAGGTGAGCGTCTTGGTTTAACGTTACAAGAACAACTTGTTCTAAATCCAAACTTCTCTTCAACATATGATCCTTCGTCGTTCGGTAATCCAAAGAGATTAGAAACAAATTCTAAAGTAGCATTTACTATTCAATCCGCAAGAAAAGTTCTTATCAATAATAAGAATTATTTGCAGTTGAATGTATTTGATATTGGAATTGATGCGGAAGCATATAAGACAAAATTATTTACTACAGTTAAAATTTCTGCACCAGAAGGCGGAAATGGAACATTTGTAGCAAGTGTACCAAATTCAAACAATACCAATAAAGTTACTTGGTCTGGTAATTGCTCTGGTACTGCATATGTTCATGGATATTTTGCATATGAAAATAATTACTACATGATCTTGAAGGATTTTGCGGGTAATTCTACTATTGATTATGATTCAGTTACTGCCACTACTTTCACTCAAGGTTCAGTTACTGCAACGCTCCTTGAAGAACCAAATAGCGGCAGATCAGACACCACTAAGTATCCATATATTGTAGAGGGAGCAAACGTATATACACTCACTCCTGGCGATAGAGTCAATGATGATAATGGAGTATCTTACACAATTGCAAAAGTGGAAGATGTTTCAGATATGGAAAGCACTTTCTATATCTTTGATATTAATACTATTCGCAGAAGAATTCCTGGTCAGCAAGATGGCGTATACTATCTGACTTGTGTTCGTGGTGATATTCGCCCATATCCAACTGGTTCTGGTGTTGGCGAAAACTTCAGAAACTTCAAGTTCTCTCAACCAATTTCTAAATTGTATCCAGAGTTCTACAAGAACGATCCAGAATGGTATAAGGGTGTTGATATTTCAACCACGACTCTTTCGGACCCACCTCCAACTGTATCTACGGCAGACAACTATGTACATGGTCTTGTTACAGTTAATGATGCCAAGAATAGTTTGACCAAAGAAATGGTTCTTGATTTTGTTCAAGATGCGGGAACTGGTGGATATTCATTTACAGGTAGTGCTGCCATTACAGCGCAAAATGGATCTGCTTCTGCTGGTTCTGAAGGCAGAAGAATTCCTATTAATGGAACTTCAACTTATCCAACTGAAGGCAAGTTCTATGTAGAACTTCGTAGACCATCTATTGCTCGTTCTGGTAACCATACATTTGAATATCTTGGTTTCGGTCCTGGCAACTACTCCACAGGTTTCCCAGCACGTCAAGAAATTGTTCTCACAGACGTTCAGGATTTTTATGCACAAGCTAAAAAGCAAGATGCTGGTATTGTATTCTACACGGGTCTAAACTCTAATGGTGATCTTTATATTGGAAATAGAAAAATTAATGCTATTACAGGTGAAGAAACATTCTTAGAATCTGCAAAACTTACAGAATCTACTGATGAGGCAGATGTTATTGGTGGTCTTGTAACTACATTTGACACCGCTGTAACATTCAATGAAATTATTACAGTAAATGGATCTGAGGGGAGAGCAGAAAGTTTCTTTAACGCTCCTATTGTAATTAATAATACTACAGCATTTGGATCTGTAGAAAACTTCCCTTCGTTGAAAATTGTTACTGGAGAAGGAACAGTAGTTGGATATGATCCATATCTAGAAATAAATGTTGCTACCCAAAAGACAGGTGATATTATCCTTCATCAAGGAAGAATTCAAACAACCGTAGTTGACTTTAATCCAAGAGGATTGCAAGATTATCAAATTATGACGGCGTTATCAAATAGAACGCCTGATCTTGCTAATACATTTGGATTAACAACCAACGGACCATCGCAATTACAAAATACTGATTTTGGTACTAAATTCCCACTTGCATCTGGATTAATTCAACTTAAGGGTAATCAGACACTATTTACTGGTTCTCTTGGATGGATTTATGCTAACGATTATATTCGTATTGAAAATCGTTCTGGTGGTGGATTTAACGCTCAAATTATTGGTATTCAAGGAGATGCATCTGGTACTCTTGTACGTCTAACATGGAATATTGGTATTACTAATACTAATTTACAGATTACATCATCATCTCAAATTCGTATTACTGGTGCTACTGGTGCTCTAGCACCTATCAATGGAGTTTGGCCTGTTTATAGTTCTACACAAAGTCCATTTGTTCCAAATGGTAATTTTGTAACTATTCTTGTGAATGCTAATTTACCTCAATATACTGGTATTCCACTACCCAACAATGGATATCCAGTAGATGCAGTATCTCAACCAAATATTGTAATTGAGAAATCTAAAGCATCATTTAAAGAATTTGGAGTTCTTGGTTCCGAATCAATTAGAACGGAAACAGAAACAATTGGTGACTATAAAGTTGGTATCAACACAGTTGCTCGTTCAGCACATTCTGCTTATCAAACGGCATTTGTTGATGCTTCAACAACTCCAAGAGCAAACTTAGATGTTGTAGGTACTGGATTCATCAGTGGTAAGAAGATTCTCTCTTATCTCACCGAAACTGGAACTACTAAAACAGAAACTAATCAAGATGCTGCTTTCATGATTGGTGGTGATAGTGCAAATCCACTTACTGCTGCAGCAACATTAAGAGTTGCTACTACAAACAGCGGTAGAGTTGGCATCAATGTCAACAATGCAAATCTTGATAGGACATTAGTTGTTGGTGGTGATGGTAGAATTACTGGTGATTTTAGATTTGAATCTGACATTGAAGTTAATGGTGGTGATATTACCACTACTAATGCAGTGTTTAATATTGCAAATCAGTCAAATGCCCTGACATTCTCTGCTGGTGCATTTGCTACTACTGCAAATCTATTCAATAGTGCTATTGCTAATCAAACAATTAATATTGGCACTGGAGTAACAGCAGCAGGAACATTAAATGTTCACACTAATGTTTATAATTCTATTGTAAATTTAGGAATAGCAGATGATGTAGTTGATCCCACAACTCCAAATTCTCCTCCTTCTTCATTAATTACTATTGGCGGGGCATTTGTAAATCAGTCACAAAGTATTTTTAGAGTTAAAAATTACCAAACGGTTCTTGATGGTACTCTAGAAATTAGAGGTGATAGGATGTTTGCGACAACACCAACAGGTGTGTTCACAATGTTCCCAACTAATCTAAACACGATTAGAATTGCACCTACAGCAGGAACAGTTGAAATTGGTGGGGTTGCTGGAACGACTACATTAAGAAATGGTCTCAGAGTAAGTAATAAAGCAATATTTGATAGTGATATTGAGCAGAACGGTGGATTTAGAAATGGCAATATCGCTATTTCTAGAAACGTATTGGGAACAATACGTATTGCTTCTATTTCTAGAACTGGCACTACTGCTACTATTACTACAGTCGCTCCACATGGATTGACTCAATCAGAGCAAGTTGAAATTGCGTGTAGTAATGAAACTTTCAATACAATAGGATCAACTTCTGTCCTGACTATTCCATCTTCTACAACATTTACATATCAAACAGTAACATCTGGAAATGTTGCATCAGGAACTTCTGCTACTGGTACGGTAATTAGACCATCCATAGGTGCAATTCATGCTACTGGAGGATTAAATAATTTAAATATTGATTATTATGCTCGCGTATTAAATATCGCATCTTCATTAACAATTACAGCAGTTGTTGGTGTTACACAACCAGTAAATTCTACAAAACTTCTAGTTTCAAATAATTATTTTGTACCTGGAAATAAAGTTAAATTTATAACACTTGGTAATCTTTCTTCGAGCAGTGTAAACCTTACTACTACTTATTATGTTGTAGAATCTGATACTGCTGGATTTACTATTTCTACAACTTCTGGTGGAAATCCAATAATTGTTAATTTAAATTCTGGTACATCTGGACCAGGCGCCGCTTCTATTAGATTAGAACAAACTGAGATTGACATTTCTGGAGGAGGTTACCTAACATCTACTGCGACAACTCTTCCTGTAAATAATCCAAATGGTATTGGAATAAATGAACTCTTCCTAATTGGTACTGAAATTGTTAAAACTACCAATCTTCCAAGTTTAAATTATCCATATACCGTAGAAATTGCTAGAGCACAAGATGGCACTGCAGCAGTTGCTCATGGTGATGGTGCTAGAATTGTAAAATTAATTAAAAATGAAAATGCGTCATTTATTGATTCTGCTACAGGATCTTCTGATACCACTATTAAAATATCTGAATTTAGTGGAACATTTGCAGTTGATGACTTACTGAGATTAGACAAAGGAACTACTTCAGATGAATTTGTTAAAGTTGCTGCAATTAATCCAGATGATGCTCAAACATTTGAAATTAACAATGGTGGTACTGGAGCACAAAAAGTTCTGACATTTAAAGTAACTACAACTACTGGAGATACTTTTGCTCTAGGTGATGTCACAATTGGCACAGAATCTAGTGTTGCTACTGGAACTTCTACATCTTTAACGAGTACTGGTGGGGGTAATCTAAAAGTTCATAATTCTATAGAATTAAGTGGAAATAGTTCTACTGCCGTTCCAGATAAACAATATTTTGTAATTACTAATGGATCTTCTCCACGACTTTATGTGGAAAGTGCTTCTGGAAATACTAGATTGTACAATGGTGCTAATTTCCAAATCTTAAAAGATGCATTCTTTACATCTGGTACATTTGATAAAACTAAGATAGATGGTGCTACTGATATCGCATTTGAAGTTCTTGGAACAACAGGAAATAGCAAAGTAGCTGGAACTTTAACAATCGGAGATGATGTAACAATTAAGAGTGGACTTGCTGGAGCAGACACATTTACAGTTGATGCTCAGACAGGAACAACTTATGTTGGTAGACATCTTACGGTAAATGGATTATCATCTTCCTCTCCTTCTGCTGGTGTTGTAAGTTTACAAGTAACTAATTTGGGAGTAAGTGGTAATAAACCATTCAAGATCAAACAAGATGCTTCTATTGATGCTTTTGGTAGAAATAATTTCTACGGAGCAAATGGTGGAAGAAGAACTATCATGATTAATAATACTAGTGGAACTGCTGGTCCATTAGAACCAAATTCTCAATATTTGGTAAGACCAACCGCAGACTTAATTCTCACTCTTCCTGGCGGTGGTGGAACTGAAGATACTACTCCTCAAACTGGAGATGTTATCCGCTTTGTTGATGTACAAGGTAACTTGAATTATAATGTTTCACTGAAGGTAAGAGCTCCTGTTGGAGTAGCACTACAAGGATCTACATCTGGTTCTGGAGGTTATGCGGGTGGAGAATTAATTGTTAATACACCTAATGCTGGATTTGCCTTAATTTTCGTTGGTATCACTGATTCTGATGGAAATGGAATTCCTGATACCAATAGAGGTTGGTGGTTGATGGAGATTTAAAAAATGGCATACGCAGACGCTTGTAGCTATAATAAGAAGAAATCCATGCGAGGATTTCCTATTGGAACAATTATTCCATTTTCAGGAACTCCTGATATTGTTCCTAAGGGGTGGATACCTTGTACTGGTAGTAACTTAAATGTAGCACAATATCCTTTATTATATCAGTGTATAGGAAATACATATGGTGGCACTGCAGGATCCACTTTTGCAGTGCCTTCATTAAATAATAGAGGAATTGTTGATATATTTCAAGGTCACTATCAGTATTTAAAAACTACGTCTGCTACATATCCAGCTGGTGCTAACAATCATCCTATGCAAGGATTAACTTCTGCTCCTTGGTGTCCAAATATATCATCTACACAAACTAGTGATTTATATTGGAATCAAATTGGTGATGGTAGTTCTACTCCAGGAACAGGAGGTGATACAGGTAGTACTAACAACACTTCACCCCCACCATCTACTATGGATTTGGTTGGTGTCAGATCAACACTAGGATCTGGTTTAACTTCTATTGTTTCTGGAATATCACTCTCTACAGGAACATATGCTACGTCTTTTAATGTTTTGGATAGAAAATTAGGTGATGGACACTGGGCAGAGCATAGTCATCCAGTAGAATCTGCATCATCTATTGGACATAGACAAGCAGGTGGTCAACAAGATTGTAGTCGTAGATGGGGTGGATCGTGTCAAGGATCTTTAACATGTGTAAATGGTCAATTTGCAACTGGTTATGTAAAATGGGCTGCAACAAATCAACATTATAAATGTGGTGGTGGTCAAATTGGCAATACTCAAGAGGCAGATGGTACTGGATGTTCTGGTGGAGATATGCTATCTGCTGCAGGAGGATCCAAAAAATTTCAAAGTAGTTTGAATCAACCAATTAGAAGTTTTAGCGAAGTTATAGGACATAATCATGGATCTCAACAGGTTGCTTTTGATAGCAGATTAGTTGCCCAAGCAAATTTTACATTAGATACAATAACTGCAAATGATGTTGCTATTGATAATAGTGCTGGACGCAATGCAGCTACAATAAATATGACTAGCACTACACCTTCTGTAGCAATGTTGTTCATTATCAGGGCGTTTTAAAAATGGCAACTACTTATGCATTTCAGAAAGGAAAATATGGTGGATATGTTGGATGTATCTTTCCATTTTTTAGAACCATTTCTACCGATAGTCCCTTAGATCAAGAGTTTTTTGATTATATTCCAGCTGGATATTTAAAATGCAAAGGGCAAATTTTAAGTGCAGATCAATATCCTAATCTAGCAACTATTTTAGGAGTAGGACAAAGTAGCATTTACAGAAAAGAGGGTACAACTTTATCTGAAAGAAATCAAACAACTCAAACTGGTGGACAAATTCAACTACCAGATTTAGGGAGCAAGTATATAACTGCTTCTGGAACTCCAGGTGGTTATATAAACAATACAACAGTAAATCCTACTACAAATGCAACTATTTACAGAGCAGGAGTAGAAGTTTCTTTATCTAGTATTGCACAAAATAATACGGTATCTTTTACATATACTGGTAGTTTTGCACAACCAGAAACAGATATTCCTATATCAGGAAGTATTGCTGTTAGAGCTCGTTCTTCTTCTAATGATTCTACAGTATTTGAGACACAACTATTATCTCATGGTCACATGAGTAATATTTCTACTGGTCAATCAATCGGAAGTTCAAATATGTATGTTAAAGACGTTCCACAGCGTCGATTGTTCTGTAATGGCGCTAATACAGATGGTGGCGAAAATGTTCCAAGTGGAATTGCGTGGGTTTCTAATGCGATGAGTGAAGTTGGAACTGAAACAGGAACACAACATAATCATAGCGGATTATATCCAGTAGTTACTAGAGGAAGTGGAAATCAATATGCAACAGCTGGTATGCTTAGAACATTAATACCTGCCGATGGATTAGTTACTACGGTCAGATTAAATACTGATACAACATTTAAACTTGATTATATTGCTCCAAAATTTATATTATGTGAATATTTAATTAAATTTTAAAGAGAAAAAATAATGGCAATCAATATTACATCTTTAAATACCAGTGGTCAAACAGACCAAACTACTTCCACTCCTCAAGTTTATACGGGAGGATCACTAACATTTACTGTTGCCGCTAATGCTACTGGTGGAGCAGCAATTTCTTACTTGTGGCAAGTTAGTTCTAATGGTGGAGTTACGTGGTTTGATTTGCCTAATAATGGACTTAGTTCTATTACAGTAACTAATTGGTCTATTACTCAAAATGGTTCTGTCATCAGAGTTCAATTAAGTGCTAATTCTGGTCCAGGTGGATCTCTAGAAACTATCTTAAGTAATGAAGTTGGATTTTCTAAAACAGTTACTGTATTACAGCAACCAACTATTGTAATAACTGATTATAATAATCCTTCGTATATTGTTTCTACAGGAGGATCAGTAACTTTAAGAGTAGATGCAACTATTTCTAGTACTCTTTCTCAGTTTGCAAATACAAATTCAGCAAATATAGATACTGAATTAGTAATGACGTGGCAATATAGCACAGATAATGGCAATACTTGGTTAACACATACTTCAACATCAAATGCATTGGTTACTACCACTCTTAGTGCATATGGTACTAGTCCCGAAACTTATTATAAACAATCTCAACTACAATTCACAAATATTGGATTTTCTATAAACAATTATCGTTATAGATGTTTGGTGTCATATACCAAAGACGGTGTTACTGCACAAAATAGTCCTTTACCAAGTGATTCATCTACAATAACAGTAAATCCACAAATTCTTATAACTAAACAACCAGGAGTATCGCCAGATACTACATCTGCTGTTGTTTCTTATAACGCTTCGATTACTGGTAGTGGAAGAGCTACTTTTAGTGTAGTTGCATTTTCTACTGCATCTAGTTCTATTACTTATAGGTGGCAGTATACTCTAGATGAAGGTATTTCGTATCTAGATGTTCCTTTGAATAATCCAATATTTAGTGGCGGAGAACAAGTTTTA
>Ga0129333_10007834_pt1 | contig 10073 bp, 11 predicted proteins | sample CPB6_08_DNA_FD_94474 | JGI IMG/M metagenome (GOLD analysis project Ga0129333, IMG submission 94474) | Freshwater to marine salinity gradient microbial communities from Chesapeake Bay, USA - CPBay_Sum_0.6_0.8_DNA | ecosystem: Environmental > Aquatic > Marine > Coastal | place: USA: Chesapeake...
ACAGCCATGTTCTCCGTAACAGGGTCTTGCGGCTTTTTATCCTCGGGCAACTCGATGATCTTTTCCGCGTTCTTGATACCAAGAACATCTAGCATTTGCCTGTGCAAACGCGGCATGTTGTAAATTTGCGGGGCTTGCTGGGACATCTGCAGCGCAGCTTGGTATTGCACCAGCCGTTGACTCATCGTCGCCGCATTAGGATCACTGACCGGAATAATTTCCGTGTACTGGTAATCGCTGTACTTAGCCCTGGGGCCATCTGCAGTGTCAGGTTCGTAGCTGTAAGAGTCGTCAGTGTAGTCCCGAATGATCGCGCCCAGGAGTTTCAACTCCTGCTTCATGCTGTAGTGCATACGCGCCTGCACCGCCGACATGATCTTAAGCTGTCGCTCCAACAAAGCCAGCGTGGTGCCCACAGGCGCTTGTGCGCTCATGTCAGACACCTTCATATCTGCCGTAGCTGCAAACCTCCGCGTTTCTTCCACAATTTGATTGAGAAGAGCTAGCAGAGTCTGCGAGGGCTCTTTGTACGGCAAGGGCATGATGTTGTCGCGCACCGAACCGCTAGGCACATCTACGTCGCGGAATTCTCCTGGATTGATCGGAGTGTCATCGCCTTTAATCCGCAGGCCACGGGCCTTGAGGCCCCCGGGCAGATTCGCAAGCGTACCCGCATCCACAAGCTGACGAATGAGCGACGTAGCAGACTTCGTGGCCGTACCAATCAGATGCAGCAGACCAAAGCCATACGAACCAAACCCAGGTACGTATTGGTAATGCACGAAGTGCTGACGCTTCTGCTTCGTGTCATCATCCTCTAGCCAGTTACGGCGGATAGACAGGATCTTATACGTGTCTTTGAGGATAGTCACCACATACGGCAGAGCAATGCCAGTTTCTTCTCCATCCTTGTCCTTGTCTTCGTAGCCCTTTAGATCAAGTTCTACGTGCATCTCAAGGATGTGAAATCTATCGTCGTAGCTAGCAGAAAATCCAGTCTCGTCGTCTTTCTTTTTCTGGATGTCGTCAATATCTTTCGACGGCTCACCAATTTCTACGTCTCTATAAAACCCAGCATTCTGCAGGCGCACAATCTCATTCTTGGTCTTGCGCATGCGGTGCGTAAGTCTTGGAGCCGAGAACACTTCAGACACACCATACGGCAACACTACATCTTCTGCCGGGACAAAGAGAGACACCTGCCGCTGCATCGAAGGATCGTAGTAGACCTTCTTAAACGCGCTACCACTGATGGGCAGGTTCCAAAGCATTTTCTCATGCTCCGGGCGATACTCCACCATGACCTCAGTCATTTGGTAGTTCATATCATCTTGCACCCGCTTCGCTGCGTCTTCCTTCTCGCGCGTACGCTTACCAATGATGTTGGTCTTGACAGGGCCGGTAGCAGGGAACAGTTCAGTAATAGCTTCACTTTGGAACCGCACAACAGCTTCAGTCAGGATGGGACTGAACGTACCACATGCACCGCTCCAGGGCTCCGAGCGCTCTTCGTACTTAAGACCCAGCAGCTTTAGACCTTCAGCGTAGGTCGTTTCCCAATCTTTACGGCTAGACAGATCGTTGTCATAGTCAGCAAGCAGCGTGCTCACCAACCCATCAAGATCGCCTTCATCCATAAAATCAGCAAGATTAGCGTCAAAATCTTCATCGCTATCTTCGCCGGGCTCAAGCTCAATCTCAACCCCATCAATACCAATCTTTACAGACTCGGGGTCTTCAATTTCAATCTCGATGGCAGGCTCTTCCCCAAGCATTTGCGCCATAGGGTTGGGGGTCATTTGGTTGTCGATCATGATTATTTCTTCAGTGTTGCACGGTTAGTGCTCGGGTTGTACACAAAAGTCTTGTTTTTGTCGTTGCCTGGGCTGCGCTTCTTGGCGCGGTCAATAGCCCGTTCTTCTGCGGTCATAGAGTCACGTGCTTGGCCGGCTTGTGTTAGCTTACCTTTACTATCGACGTGCCCACGCTTTTTAAGAATAGCAAGTGCAGCTCCACGTGTGTCACCGCCCATGCCACTGTGCTTAAGTTGCGCAGCTAGCCGATCAACTAACGAATTTTTGCCCATGTGGGCTGTAGTAGCTTTTTTCATCAATAGTAGGCAGCTCTACTGCGCTGCGGATAGTACGGTTCGTCTTTGTAGTCAGTCGGGAGACTGATAAACCCACCATTACGGAAGCGCGCCAGGGCCATGGATGTACAGTCAACCATGTCATCATGTGACCCATACGGGAAGGCTACGCACTGTTCTATCACTTCTTCAGCCCACCGACGCCCTGCCGGGTACCAGACCATGCCACTGCGCAGGATATCAGCAATCGCGTTCATACGTGCAACTTTATCACCAGTGTTCCTACCAGGGGTGAACTCTTGCACCGGGATACCCAGCTTGCGAAGCTCTTGGTAGAGCTGCGTTCCAGCAGACTTCTTTTCCACAATGAACGAGTCAGGCTCCCAATATTTCCACTCTTTAAGAGCTAGGTCTTTGAGTTCAGGGAACTCTACACGTTCATTGATAGCATTTAGCAAAATGATGTGCGACGCTCCACCAGTCAGGTGGTCATCACTAAACACACCCCAAGTAAGCACGGCTGTGAAGTCCGCACGGTTGTTTTTCTCCGCCGCTGCGTCGAGTGTCATGATGATGTAGTCACACCTTGGCGGCTCCTCTTGCACCCATGGCTGCCACCACTCGCGCTTCACGATAGCTGCTTCTTCAGCTGTCGGTGACTGCATGTACTGCGCATTCCATTGATACGCAGGCATAGACGCTTTGGTGCGCTCCAAAGCATCAAGATTAAATTTGTCAGGCCACAGTGCTTTCTGGATCATCTCTCCCGTCGCAGGGTGTGGCACCTCCATTATGGCGGGGAACTCAAAGACTTCGTACTGGTCAGCTTTTTCGTTATTTGCGCCGTCGCGCACTAAGTGACCAATTAGATCATCTTGGTGCCATCTAGTATGAATGACAGCAATTCTGCCGTTTGGCATCAAGCGGGTACGCGCACCAAACGTAAACCACTGGTAAGCTTTTTCCAGGGCCTCAAAGTTGCCAGCAAGGAGGTCTTGTTCTGAGTGCGGGTCATCAACCAGAAGCAGGTCAGCACCGCGACCAGCAATGTTGCTACCAACACCGCATGCAAAATATTCTCCACCAAAATTGGTGTTCCATCGTCCCGCGCTTTTGGAGTCCTGTGCAAGCTTTACGTTTGGGAAGATGTTTTTGTACGCTTCAGAGTCAATAAGGTTACGCACCTTTCGACCAAAGTCAACCGCTAGGTCTGTGGTGTGTGACACCATCAGCACCTTTTTGTCTGGGAATTTACCCAAAAACCAGGCCGGAAACAGCGTACTAGCTAGGTGGGATTTGCCATGTCTAGGCGGTATAGACACAGCAATACGGTCTTTTTCACCCAGCGCAATCTGCATAAGCAGGTTTGCAAGGCGTCTATGGTGCGCACCTACTACATACTGCGAGTCTATGTGCTTGCAGAACGCAATCAGGTTATCTTGGCACCTCTTGGCGTAGTTCCGGCGCTCTAATTCAGACGCAATACTCAGGATTTGCGCTTGTTCAGCGGGACTAAAAGACCCCAAGTTGTCATACAACAACTTTATTTCGTCATCAGTGAGGTTTTCTGTGGCGTTCATAGCCCTTCAAGCTCGCTAGAGACGTCGATTTTACGCACCGGGGTAACCGGAGCTTCAATAATCTCCGCATCTTCTGCGGTGTCTACACCCATCAATCGCCGCAACTTCTCTTTTAGTGTGTTTTCAAGCTCCGTAGTGGACTTGTTGGTGACAGTAACCTCAGTACGCTCTGTAAATAGCCCAACATCGCTGATTTTTCCAAGCAATTCTAGCGCCTTAATGCGAATTCTAGCGTCTAGGTTCTCAGATTCAACAATTAGCTTGTTTGTGACGTAGTTTCGGAGCCGTCTTGCGTCCTGCACCACAATCATATCAAACTCAGACAGGATTTCATGCGTGCGGATGGCACCTTCTGTGGTGGCTAGGGCAGTGCTAAACGTTTGTTGGTGCGGTTCTACACCTTTTGCCACGCTATTAACGACTTTTTTGATAGCGTCGTTGGTTTTCTCCGCGTCTACGGTAGGATTTTGATACCCTTCAGCCAACAATCTCTTAGCTGTTCTGCACGCATAAGCTGCTTTTTCACGTACAGCAATAAACGGCCCTACATTCCTAGTAGGGATTGGCACGTGTTCTTCTGCGTCACAATTAATCATGGTGAATTGCAGTGCGTTTTAATGATTGGGCCGAATATACCGCACCTGGGGTGGCTTCTGCAAGTGGAATTTGAAAATATGTGCGGAAATAAGAATCCTTTTAGGTACCATTGACGGGGGTGTTTCTATAAACGAGGGGGTGGGGGTTGAGAGTGGGGGTAATTTTGCCGTTATTTTTGTAGTTGTTTTTGCAGGTATTTTTGCCGTTATTTTTGTCTTTAGGTTTTTTGGTTGGGATGGTGGGTGTAGACCACAGCGCGTAGCGCGCGAGCCAGGAGGTAAAGCCGCCAAGGGGGGTGGGGATAGGGTGGGGTCTAGTTTACCGGTAAACTTGACAGTAGATAGCGCCGTGCCATAATGGCATCAATGCGCTACACGGTGTAGCGCAGATAACCGGAGAGTTAGATGGCACAGAAGAAGGTTTTGTCCCCCGCTGAACTGCGGGTCTTAGCGGTCACCGCTGCAACCGCAGCAATTGCTGCCAAAACCCGCATGGATGGATTCAGCAAGCGTTTCACGGCGGCCGTCCTGAGGCTCGCGGCACTCGGCACCCCCGAGGCCAAAGTCGAGGGGGAAACCCTCGGGAATGAGCTTGCAAAGCTCACGGGGGGCGCTAGCTACGCTAGCAACGCCAAGCGAATCCTTGCTGCCACCCCGGCGGCTGCTCGCAAGGCCCTGGAGGCTTGCGAGGATGACGGAGGGAGCGGGTTCCCCGCTCCGGCCGGTCTGTTCAAGAAATTTAGCGAGGAATTCCCCTCGCTGAGTGAATCGGGCCGCAAGGCAACCGCCGACAAGGCGGCCGCAGAAGGCGTAAGCCTGAACACCCCCGAGGGGTGGAAACTCGCAATGTTGGCGCTTTGCGCCAACGTGCAAGGGTTGAAGTCCTGGGGATTGGACGACGTCAAAGCCGCGCAGGATAGCGCGCAACGCATCCTCGCGCTGATCAAGAAGAATAGCGCCTGAGATCAGGCGCTTTGAACCCCCCGGCGAAAGCCGGGGGGTTTTTTTGTGCCCAAAATTTTTGGGCCGGGACCGGATGTCAAGAAGCACGCAAGCGGCACGCGAGCACGCGAGGCACCACCGCAACGCCAGCATGCGACCGGCACGCGAGCAGCACCACGCGCCCGCCCGGACGGCCACGCAACCCAAAAACGAATTTACCAGTAAATAGCCGCAACCTACGCATACGTTTACTAGTAAATAGCCGCTCCCGCGACACCCGATCCCAGAAGTGCGCGAGCGAGCAATACAATGCTGCGTTTACCAGTAAATCAATTTCTAATCCAGCCTACATCCAAAAGCGGGCAAGCGGGGGCCAATACCTGCCGTGATTAATTTTTAGGCAGGGCCAGGGCGGGGACAGGCACCGGCCCGCGTTCCAAAAGTTCCAAGAGTTCTTGTTCCAATTACCTATTAACTGAAAAATCTGGGTTAACCCTACGATAACTTATAGAAACGGAGTCTAGAGTTCTCTTGTAACGCGCTCTGTAAGTTATCCTCACGTCGAAAGGGTTTTCCCAGCTTCATTGTTTTTTGGGGGGAACTTTTGGAACTTTTGGAACGCCGCACCCCCCTCACCCCTTGCGCATGGTGCAAATCAACAACTTAGCAAATCCCCCACGTAGCAACCCCCACTTATCCACCCCCCAAGAATACCCCCACCGTGTTCCAAATTTTTTAGACTCCACTAAACCAGCAACCCTATGAAGGCTTATAGAGACAAACTATAGAACCGAAAGACCATTTGCCACGGTCAAGCATGGAAGCTAAACGCTTGCCAGCCCTGAGTCCCGGTTCTATAGTTTGAACTTTGTCTCTGAGAGTCTGCCATTTTCCAAACGAGGTGCTTTCATGCCGAAATCTTCCCATCTTAGCTACAGTCAAATTAATAAAACCATCAAAAGGACGCCCGAAGGTGCCTACCTCTATCGGCAAGGCGGGGCCCACGTAAAGCAATACGATAACTATTTGGCTATCAAGGGATTGTTCTATAACAAGAAACTGATTGACGCACTATTCGATTGCCTAAACCCAGATGGCACCCTCAGCCCTGAGGGAATCGACGTCATCAACGAGAGTGCCGCCCATACCGTGGAACAACGTGCAGAGTTGTTTCGATATCAAGAGGCAGTGCATAGCGGACGCCTATCTCCCAACGTGCAGACATCTATGCGCCTCGCACAGCTACGCAACGAGGACATCACAGCACGGTATGACGAGCTACACGGCACTCAGCCCACGCACAAAGTCATCAACACCATCGTAGAGGAATTCAGCCTATCCGCTAGCAGCATTCGCACAGTGCTATTTGAGGCGGGCAAGCTAACCGCCGCACCAGCCAAGAAAAACGTGCTGTTGGGGCTGGACGATAAGGAAGGGCAGGGCGAGTGGGCACGCTACGCCTACGAACGTGCCGATGCTGCAGCTAGGTTCTACTACACGCGCGGGCACGGCACCCCCACAGCAGGCTGGTTCAGCATTGATGCAGAAAAGCTACTGCAATACGAGGAATACAACGGGCGCAGGTTTGCTGTTCTACCTGAGGTGTGCCCGTACCTGGGCAAGCCCTTCACTGATAGGTACTTTAAGAAGATGGCCTACAGCAGAGACGAGCGTGCATACCACACGCCCAAAGATGCCCTAGATATGGTCATAGGAAGGAAAGACGCCACGAAGCCGGCAGCAGGGGATAACCTGTGCATCATGTCACGCTTCGCACGTGCGATCATTGAGAAAGAACCCGCAGCGTACCGGGGTGCCAAGTATTGGGAGAAGTACGGAATACCCCCCGATAAATTCAACGAGTATAGGGAAGCTGTTTGGCGTAGCCAATAACAGCAGGAAAGACTTGACATAACTGCAGAGTTGTGTTACAATATAGTCTGTTGGGTCGGAAAGCAGACACAACAGGCAAGGCAGGATTTACCAGTAAACAGTTAAACGCTGTTTAACTAGTCCTCGCTTTGTTAGCTCTTTAAAAATTTGCAGCCAGTCTAGCATGTAGGTGGCGCACATGCGTGCGGCATGGGGCACAGTCGCGTGAACGCTGGGAAGCGTGCATGCCCCCTAAACCGTAGCGTTTGCTTTGTCAAGCGCGAACGCATTGCACTGTCGTTTATGTTAGGTGGAGCGCCTGCCGGGAGGCAGGATGGTGCATGGTGTCCAAGTAGCGCAGTGATTAACAGCGCGGCGATAACGAAGTGGTGTTACGGCTGAGTCACATTTACCCGGTTGCGTTTCATCGCAACGTAAGAGGTCTGTGGCAGGTCGGAAGGTGAATCAAGCCTGATGAAGGTGAGAGCACATCGTTATTTGCGTGTGGCATCCTCTGCTCACTGTTTGGGGGTAAGAATCCTTCGGCAGTGTACGAAGGCCCGTGCGATTGAAGCCGCACGGCGGGTGAGTCTGCCTTGAATAGACTACCGAGCATGACGGGTTCATGTGATCTTACGCAGGGGGTGCTAGCCCCCTGCCTAGAGGGCATTGGTTAAACGCTGTTTAACCGCACGGTGCCTTGTAGGCAGTCATGTGACTGCGAACACCGGAGAGTGTGAGATGGGTATGCGTGTGACGTTTATAACTGCGGCAGTCCGCAGAGATGATTTCCAATGGCTCTTTGACGTTCATATCAAAGACCCGTCACTGGCGAAGTGCCGGAGTGCCATGATCTACGGCAACGAGGACTGCCCCGACAAAATCGAAGTATGGTTTGCGGACTATCCGCTGGCCTACGAGATGCCCGCCGCTGTCTTCGTGCGTAACGATGACGGTGAACTGATCGAACAACGCAACTGATAAGGAAGACACCATGGACAAGATCGACGCAAAGACTACCCTCGAAGAATCCTGCCTGCGCCAGATCGAGGAATGGGAGGGTCATGACATCTTCCCCAAGTTGCGGGCGATGGTCATGGAGGTCCGGCTTAGCCCGGACTTCGAGGGGGACTACAAGGACGCAATCGCGCAGATGTCTGCGCGATTGTCCTACAACCTGTGGTCATACGAGCAGCAGCAGGAATCCTCCGCTATGCGGAGGCACTATGCCCGCGTGAAGGCGGAAGCCTCGCGCCGTGGGTTGCTCAACGGGTATGACTGCCCGCGTGCCACGGCTGAAGCGTGGAGGAAGGTGATCGAGGAAGACGAATAATAGGTAGAGTTCTGCCGCCGAGGGTACTTAGGTACCCTTTGGGCAGCGCTTTCGCTGCGAACACCGAGAGAGTGTGAGATGGAACAAATCAAGGAACTGATCGGCGCGGAGATGCGCCGCAATCAGAATAAGTGGCGTACCAAATACCCCGATGAGGATTGGGACATCTCGCTGTACGCAGCGTGGCGTGCAGCCACCGAGGATGCCGCCGACTGGCGGCGGGTGGCGACGGTGCTTACCTTCGTGTGCGCCGGCCTGTGTGCCATCATCATCTGGTTTCCATGAAACCTATCTGCACCAAGTGTGGTGAGGAATTCGCCCGGGGTCGCTACACCCTGGGCTTTCGTACGTGCCTTCTGTGCGGTGAGTCCGCAGCAAGGGAGGTGAAGCACTGCATTGTTCCGATGAACAAGAGTAACTACATCGCAGTAACCGACAGGAACATACTGTCACAACTCAACCCAAAGAGGACGATATGAGCATTCAGAAAACCGCAGAGTCTTTCGTGGCCGGTCGCTCGGCCAAGTGCCACAACGCACGCACCGATGGGAAGGAATACGTACTCCACCGCTCGCCTATCGTTCGCAGGGTGGGGAATTCCTACGTCTTCAACTGGCATGGGTACTACACGCGGACTACGGCAGCGCACATGAACGCGGTGCTTCGTGCGTTGAATGTGAATACCCGCGTGAGCTTCGCTCGCCACCTCGCGGATGATGTGGCTGAGTTCATCATTTACCAGTAAACGACCATGAAAGACATACTCACACTCCCGCTGTGGATTGACATCAGTCCACGCAGCTACAAGAAACCCACGGTGGTGCGGTTTCGCACGCCGACTTCGCAGTTTAGTGATGGTCCCCCGGTCAGGGTTTTGTACGCTGTGTGCGGCACTGACTACGGATACATCCACAATACGTCTGGTGATGTCAGAACGTGGAGTAGCTACTCTGGTGCATACAAAGGTATGCGTAGGTACATCGGAAATGGGGTAACCTGAAATGAAAATCCAAGTAGAAATCACTGACACCTTCGGCCACGAACCCAACTACGCTTGGGTCAAGCGGCACAACTTCGAGTTCATCGACACGCTGAGCCACTATGCACTGGTGCGTAGGGTCAAGCGGTTTATCGGGTGGACTGGCAAGCGGTGCGTCACCGTGGATTACGGTGACATGATCGAGATTCGCCCGCAGGGCGAGTGCCAAGTGGCGTTCATCACTTTCGGTTAAACACGTTTAACTAACGGAGGATACTGTGAACAACGTGACCATCATCACCAACAACGTGCCGCGCAAGTTGGTTTCTTTCTACGACATCCCGGAGAGTGCCCGGGGTGACTTCGACTACGTAAAGGAAGACGGGTACTACACCAGCCGCTTCGTGCGGTTCAAGGATGCTTGGTATGACGTCTTTGATACCCAGGGTATCCGCGTGAGGAAGGGTGCCACGTTCAGCCGCATGGGATGGGACATGGTGGTCAGCGAAGACTCGCCCTTCGTCAAGTGGAACGCTATCGTTTCGGAGTCGTTTTTCTCCGGTGTGCTGTTTCGTTTCGTGGATGATGACCACGTTGTTGTCGGGAGGTATATCTCGTGAGGTACATGACTGCCATCGGTTGGTATTTCTTCGAGAAGTACCGTGCCCGTGCCCGTGAATCG
>Ga0129333_10007835_pt1 | contig 10072 bp, 9 predicted proteins | sample CPB6_08_DNA_FD_94474 | JGI IMG/M metagenome (GOLD analysis project Ga0129333, IMG submission 94474) | Freshwater to marine salinity gradient microbial communities from Chesapeake Bay, USA - CPBay_Sum_0.6_0.8_DNA | ecosystem: Environmental > Aquatic > Marine > Coastal | place: USA: Chesapeake Bay...
CCCGCGACGCAGCCTCTGGCAGCGACTGGCGCGCTGGTGGGCCGAATTCACGCTGCAGACCAAGCTGCTGGCGGCCGCCACCCTGGTGGTGAGCCTGATGATGACGGGCATCACCTTCTTCGCGCTCAACGGTATCCAGGCCGATGTGCGCATGAGCGACACCCGTTTCGCCCGCGATCTCGGCCTGCTGCTCGCCGCCAACGTGACACCGCTGGTGGCCGAGGGGAACGACCGCGAACTGGCGGCGGTGGCCGAGCGCTTCTGGCGCTCAAGCCGCAGCCTGCGCTACATCTTCTTCGCCGATCCGGACGGGGTGATCTACCTCGGCATCCCGATCAGCGGCACCAGCGGCGGCAGCGAACTGCTGCTGAGCCGTCGCCTGGAGCTACCGACCGATCTGGCACGCCGCCCCCAGAACCCGCTGATCCGCCAGCACCTCAGCCCCGATGGGCAGGTCACCGATGTCTTCGTGCCGCTGGTGAGCGGTGATCGCACCCTGGGGGTTCTGGCCCTGGGCATCAACCCCAATGAGGCCGCCCTGGCCAGCGCTGCCCTCAGCCGCGAGGTCACGGTGGCGGTGTTCATCTCGATCTGGGTACTGGTGATCCTCGGGGCGGTGTTCAACGCCCTGACGATCACCCGGCCTGTGAAGGAGCTGCTACGGGGTGTGCGCTCGATCGCCGGCGGCAATTTCGAAGCCCGCATCGCCCTGCCGGTGGGCGGTGAACTGGGGGAGCTGCTGGAGGGGTTCAACACCATGGCCACCCAGCTGGAGGCCTACAACGAAGCCAACATCGAGGAGCTGACCGCCGCCCAGGTGAAGCAGCAATCGCTGATCGCCACCATGGCTGACGGCGCCCTGCTGCTGGATGCCGACGGGCGGGTGGTGCTGGTGAACCCCACGGCCCGGCGCCTGTTCCGCTGGGAGGGACGCAAGCTGGAGGGAACCCAGCTGGCGGCAGAACTGCCGGAGGAGCTCTCCCTGGATCTGCAGGCGCCACTGGAGGCGGTGCTGAGCGGCGAGAAGGACAGCAGCGATGTGCGTATCAGCTTCGGCGAACCGGCCCGCACCCTGCGCATCGTGCTGCAGTCGGTACGGGATGCCAGCGGAGAAACCCTCAAGGGCATCGCCGTGACGGTGCAGGACCTGACCCGCGAGGTTGAGCTCAATGCCGCCCAGAGCCGGTTCATCAGCAATGTCTCTCACGAACTGCGCACGCCGTTGTTCAACATCAAGAGCTACGTTGAAACCCTGCACGACCTCGGCGATCAGCTGAGCGAGGAGGAGAAGCGCGAATTCCTGGCGATCGCCAATGCCGAAACCGATCGGCTCACGCGGCTGGTGAACGATGTGCTCGATCTCTCCCGGCTGGAGAGCGACCGCATCTGGGCGATGGAGCCGGTGGAGCTGAGACCGGCGATGGAACAGACCCTGCGCAATTACCGCCTCAATGCCGACGACAAGGGCGTTGAACTCAGCCTGGATGTGGACGAGCACCTACCGCGAATCCGGGGCAACTGGGATCTCCTGCTGCAGGTGTTCGACAACCTGGTCGGCAACGGCCTGAAGTTCACGGCCGGTGGCGGTCGGCTCACCCTGCGGGCCTACCCCTGGCCGGACACCTGCCAGCTCGATCCCAGCACCGCCCCAAACCCCGACAACCCCACCTGCACGCTCACCGCACCGCTGCCGCGGCTGCGGGTGGAGATCGCCGACACCGGCTCAGGCATCTCCCGCGAGGACCAGGATCGGATCTTCGAGAGGTTCTACCGGGTGGAGAACGCTGTCCACACCGAGGTTGGCACGGGACTGGGGCTATCGATCGTGCGCGGCATCCTCGAGAAGCACAGCAGCAGCATTCGCATGGCCAGCGAACTGGGCACCGGCACCACCTTCTGGTTCGACCTCCCCCTGGAACAAGCCGACGAGGATGAATTGCGGATCGAAGCGGAACGCCGCCGCCCGGATCAGCTCATGACCGAGAGTCCAGCCTGAGACCAACTCCTGGAAAGGGCCTGGTCTCGGTTGAGACTCAGAGGCGTTCCTCGCTGGTCACGCCCTGCACGATGCGCGAGAGCTCGCTGCGCTCATCGGTGTTGATGCGGTGAGGAACACCGCTGATGATGCGTTCGAAGTTGGAGAAGGAATCCTTGATCTCTGGCCCATTGCCGGTGATCATGAATTCGCGGATTCCCTTGTCGTGCCAGGAGCCGCGCATCTTGAACACATTGAGGGCCCGGGCCATTTCGCCGCGGATTTCCACATACTGAAGCAGCAAGATCGTATCCGTGATCGTGGAGATATGAGAATCGGTGATCGAATGACTCCCCATGAACTCCTCCGAGGTATTCGTAAAGAAGCCGGCAATCTCCTCCTGCTTGGCATAACCGGTCACACCGATCACAAACTGACGGAAGGCGTTGTGACTGACGCCACGTGCCAACGCCGACAGGGAATCGATCGCCATCCTCGAGGGCTTGAACTGACCGATCTCGGTCTTGATGATCTGCAGGTGATCCTCAAGACCCGTTGACTCTGGATAAGCGCAGATGATCTTGAGCAGGCCATCGCGCTCCATCTGCTCAAAATCAATTCCCCAGCTGGTGGCGTTGCGCAGCAGCTGTGCACGCGACTCTTCATAGGCGAAAAGAATCGCCCGCTCGCGGTTGGCGCAGGCGTTCTCGACGAACTTGCTGACCAGCAGGGTCTTACCCGTGCCGGTGGCGCCGGTGGCCAGGATGATCGAATCCTTGAAGAATCCACCGCCGCACATCTCATCGAGCCGGGGAACACCGGAGCTGACACGCACATTCGAACTGCGCTGCGTGAGCCGCATCGCCCCCAGCGGGAAGATGCTGATACCGTGAGAGCCCATCGTGAAGGGGAACTCACCCTTCATGTGGGTGGTACCCCGCAGCTTGAGGATCTCCACGGTGCGGCGGCGGCGCTCACCTTCGAGCACATTGCGCAGAATCACCACGTTGTCAGAGACAAACTCTTCAACGCCATAGCGGGCGATCGGACCATATTCATCAATACGCTCCGTGGTCATCACCGTGGTGACACCGATCTCCTTGAGCCTAGCAATCAGACGAAAGATCTCACGCCGAACCACGGAGACGGCATCGTATTGCTGAAACACAGCCGTGATCGAATCGATCGCAACACGGCGGGCCTTGTACTTGCGAATCGCATAGTTAATCCGCTCAATCAGACCGGACAAATCAAAACTGCCGGCCACATCCTGGCCCTCTGGATCAGGCGAAGCATCGAGCAGGAACAACTTATCCTGCTCCACCATCTCCTGCAGATTCCAACCAAAACTGGAGGCATTCCTAAGGATATCGAGAGGCGACTCCTCAAACGTGACAAAGATGCCAGGCTCATCAAACTGACGAATTCCGTTGTACAGGAAATTCAACGAGAAGACCGTCTTGCCGGTGCCGGAGGTGCCACTGATCAGCGTCGATCGACCAATCGGCAGACCGCCCTGGCAGATATCATCGAAGCCCTCGATCCCCGTAGGGAGCTTCTGCACCGATGTCAATGCATGGGAGTGGGAGCTGGGGTCCTGCATGGATCGGGTGGTCCTGAGGGAAGACTAAAAAAGGAGGAATGCTGCAGCCAAGACTGACAAGGGCTGGCGAAAGGATGGACTCAGGCGATGCCCTCATCCCCGGCGCCATCGCCATAGGGCTCGGCGAGGCCTTCATCCGTCAGCTCCTCGTAGAGCAGGTCAAGTCCGATCAGCACCCGTTCACGATCAGAGAGATCACCGATGATCCGACGCACGGGCGGCGGCAGGATCTTGGCCAGGGTAGGCGTGGCCAGAATTTTATCCTCCTCGGCCAGCTGCGGGTTCTTGAGCACATCGATCACCTTGAGGGCATAGACCCCCTGAAACTCGGTGTCAAGAATGTTGCGCAGGGTTTTGAGCGCCCGCATCGAATTGGGCGTATTTCCCGCCACGTAGAGCTTGAGGATGTAGGTCTTGCGGGGGCTCATCAGATCACCTCCTCGGCTGAGGGCAGGCCTGTTCCGACAACTTCGGGGCTGGCGCCTGCGGCTGTGACAGCCGCAGGCGCCAGGGGAAGATCCGGTGGGATGGAGCGGCGGTACATCTCGCAGAGATGGGCGAGGACGTCGAGCAGGGCCAGGCGGTAGTCCTGGAGGAAGTCGTGCTTGTGCCCCTCCAGCTTGAGCTGCTTCCAGAAGACGTCAATGAGGTCCACGTGAATCTCCACCACCTTGTTGATCGGCAGGTCACTGAAAAAAGCGGTGTGCACAAAGCTCTCGATCGCCTGATTGGCGGCAGCCGGGTCCTTGAAGTAGCTGATCAGCAGATCGCGATAGCTGCGCTCCAGCGAACCCAGCAGCTCCTGCCGCTCCGCTTGGGGCAGGTTGCGCAGGAACAGGGCCGGGTCCCGCTTGTAGAAGACGCCGAGATAGCCGAGCCGGCCACTGAGACGGTTGGGCAGGCGCCAGGGGCCCGGGGTGGCCGATGCGTTGCCGCCAGGATTGCCGCCCGCCGCCCCGTCACCACTCGGCACCCCGCGGCGCAGAAAACGCGACACGGCAGCGTCGACGCTGTAGGCGATCTGCTCCAGCTGGTCCTGGGGCAGATGCACCTCGGCCTCGTGATACTCGACCCGACCGCTCACCTCACCCACCACCACCGCCGGCAGCACCAATCCCTGGCGGCGCAGCGCCTCATACGTCTCTGGGGCGAAGATGCCCTGCTGCAGCAGCACCACATCAAAGGCCTCACGCCGCTGCTCCAGCTCAGCGACCGGATCGGGCCGGGAACCCAGATTCTCCAGCTGATAGCGGCCGCCCTTGAGCCAGCTACGGCACGCTTTCTCCAGGCGGGGGTCCGCCAGCAGCGAGGCGATGGTGAGAGCCGGCTGGGACATGAGCCGCGATCAGGCCCGTAGCGACGCCCATAGTGTTGACGATCCGGCAGCCGAACGGCGAGGATCCTTGTTTGTCTTTCGATTGCCGTGCGGCAGGCCGAATGACGCCCGGTCCTCCGGCTTCTTGAGCCGGTGAGCCACGTCAGCCTGACCACGCCCGAGTTCCCATGAGTACCGATCCTTCCAACGCCGCATCCACGGGCGCAGCGGCTCCCTACGCCATCGTCGAGACCTCCGGCACCCAGGTCTGGGTTCAGCCGAACCGCTACTACGACCTGAACCGCATCCACGCTGACGTGGACAGCACCCTCACCCTCGAGAACGTGCTGCTGGTGAACGACGGCCAGTCCGCCAGCGTTGGTCAGCCCTACGTGAAGGGCGCCACCGTGGAACTGCAGGTGATGGCCCACCGCCGCGGCCCGAAGGTGATCGTCTACAAGATGCGCCCCAAGAAGAAGACCCGCCGCAAGAACGGTCACCGTCAGGAGCTGACCCGCGTGATGGTCAAGGCCATCAGCGTCGGCGGCAAGGCGCTCGCCTGAGCGAGCCGATCCGGCCTCCCCTCAGCTCTCCAGACACCAGCTCCCCACCCCTCTGAACCATGGCCCACAAGAAAGGCACCGGCTCCACCCGCAACGGCCGCGACTCCAACTCCAAGCGTCTTGGCGTCAAGCGTTACGGCGGTGAGACCGTGAGCGCCGGCTCGATCCTGATCCGCCAGCGCGGCACCTCGGTGCTGCCCGGCCTGAATGTGGGCCGCGGCTCCGACGACACCCTGTTCGCCCTGACCGACGGCGTCGTCAGCTTCGACACCATCAAGCGCGGCCTGCGCAGCCGCAAGCGCATCAACGTCGCCATCGGCTGAAGCCAGCGAACCCTGAGTGCATCCACCCTGAGTGAATGCAACGGAGCCGGTGCTCAGGAGCACCGGCTTTTTTGTATCCCCTGGAAAACCCAGGCAGATCAGAGCGGCCGATAGGCGCGGGTGGTGATCAGATAGGGGTGAAACACTTCCAGAAAACGGCTCTGCAGCGTGCGGAAGAACCGCTCCACCAGCTGCGGATCATCGAAGTGGAACGGATATTCCCCCCCGAAGCCCTTGAAGAAGTACCAGTTGAGCAGGGCAATGCCCTCGGGCTGCAGGCGTTCGGCAAACTGCTCCAGCTGGGCCGACGGATCACTGAGGTGCTCCAGAACATCCAGACAGACCAGCGTGTCGAACCGGGCCGGCAGGGCTGCGGCATCCAGATCGCGGAAGCAGCGCACCCGACCCGCCAGCCCCAGCTCAACAGCCCGGGCCTCCACGAAGGCCCGGTTGTGGGGATTGAGATCGACGAACCACACGGTCTCCACCTGCGGCAGGGCAGCCGCCGCCAGGGCGTGGCTGCCGATACCGCCGCCAAAATCGAGCACATGGCCGTGCGCAAACGACTGCTGCAGGCGCAGGGTGTCGGCGATGTAATCGGCACTGCCCAGATGCCAGGCGGCAAGCTCCAGCAGGTGGCCATCGCCCACCGTCTCCTCATAGAAGGCACCGGCGCGTTCCGGATCGAAGGCGCCGGGATGCAGGGCCGCCAGCTGATCGGTGCTGCTGGGCAGACGCTCGCTCAGCTGCGCCAGGCTCAGTCCGAGGTGGTCCGCCAGTTGGCGACGCAGATCGAAACCGTCCGCCAGGAAGCGCTCGGGCGTGAGTGCCGGCAGGCCGGCGACCTGGGGAACTGGGGGCAGCGGTGATGGGCTCATGCCCCGCACCGTAGGCGCTGGGTGATGGCCCCTTGCCATCCCGGCGCGGTGCAACAGTGCCTGCAGCGCAGCGCGGGCAGAGGAACCATGGGGGCGGCAGCGAGCACGGATCAGGAGCAGCCCTGCGGCTTTCTGGTGCTGGACAAGCCCGCCGGGCTCAGCTCCCACGCCTGCGTCAGCCAGGTGCGCCGCGCCTATGGCCTCAGACGCGTCGGCCATGGCGGCACCCTCGATCCGGCCGTGACCGGGGTGCTGCCGATCGCCCTGGGCCCCGCCACGCGACTGCTGCCCTACCTCAGCGGCGATAAGGCCTACCGGGGTGTGATCCAACTGGGTCTGACCACAGGCAGCGACGACCTGGACGGGGAGGTGCTGGAGCAGCGCCCCCTGCCCGTGCTGGAGCGCAGCGACCTGGAGCGGGCCCTGGAGGGCTTCCGCGGCACGATCGCCCAGCGCCCGCCGCAGGTCTCAGCCGTGCATGTCAACGGCGAGCGGGCCTACGCGCGTGTGCGCCGCGGCGAGCAGCTGGAGCTGGCGCCCCGCAACGTGACGATCCACGGCCTGGAGCTGCTCGGCTGGGATCCAGGCAGCGGACAGCTGGAGCTGGCGGTGCGCTGCTCCGCCGGCACCTACATCCGCTCCCTGGCGCGCGACCTGGGTGCGCAGCTCGGGTGCGGCGGCTGCCTGGCGAGCCTGCGACGCACCGAGGCGCTCGGCTTCGGCCTGGAGCGGGCGGTGCCGCTGGAGGCGCTGCAGCAACAGCCCGCCCCGGCCCTGATCAACCCACTGGAGGCCCTAGCCGCGCTGCCCCGGCACCAGCTCGGCGAGGCCGATCTGGTGGGCTGGCGCTGTGGCCGGGCCCAGCCGGCCCAGGCGGCGCTGGAGGTGGGTTGCGCCGTGGTGGTGGTGGGTCCGGATGGCAACCTGGCCGGCATGGCCAGCGCCAGAGGCGACGGCCAGCTGCAACCGCGCCTGGTGCTGCAGGCCGCCGGCTGACCCCCACAACCGTTCCTTCTCCCCCATCCGCACGCACCATGGCCGGCCACAGCCGATGGGCCCAGATCAAGCGCACCAAAGCGGTGGTGGACGCCAAGCGCGGCGCCGTGTTCACGCGGCTCGGCCGCGAAATCATGGTGGCGGCCCGCGCTGGCGCCGACCCAGCCGGTAATTTCCAGCTGCGCACCGCCATTGAAAAAGCCAAGGCGGCCCGGGTCCCGAACGCCAACATCGAACGGGCGATCGCCAAGGGCTCCGGCCAGGGCGGCGGCGGCGCCGACCAGTTCGAGGAGGTGCGCTACGAAGGCTATGGGCCCGGCGGCGTGGCGGTGCTGATCGAATCGCTCACCGATAACCGCAACCGCACCGCCGCGGAGCTGCGGCTGGCCTTCAGCAAGAACGGCGGCAATCTCGGTGAGACGGGCTGCGTCGGCTACCTGTTCGAGCACCGCAGCGTCGTGCGGCTGGAACAGCCGGACCTGGCGGAGGACACGCTGCTGGAGGCGCTGCTGGAGCTGGAGGAGCAGGGAGGCCCAGCCGCCCTCGGCTACGAGCTCGACGGCGAAGGGGCTGATGTGTTCGCCGCCTTCGAGTGCCTGGAGGCCCTTCAGGACGGGCTGCGGCGCCTCGGCTGGCCCGTGAGCAGCTGGGAGCACCGCTGGATCGCGCAGACACCCTGCAGACTGGAGGATCCCACCGCGCTGGCGGGCTGCCTGAAGCTGCTCGATGCCCTAGAGGAGCTCGACGATGTGCGCAGCGTGACCTCCAACCTGGATGCGGACGAAGCGCTGATGCAGGCGGTGCTCAGCTGAGTCGCAGGGCGGACGCAGCGTCGGCATCCACCAGCACCCGCAGGCATGGATGGGTCTGCAGCCAGCTGGCCGGCACCCCCGGCTCGGGCGACTCCTGCAGGCTGCGCCGCAGGATCTCGGCCTTGGCCCCGCCCGTCACCACCAGCAGCACCTCCCGGGCCGCCAGGATTTCAGCGGTGCCGAGGGTGATCGCCCGCTCCGGCACCGCAGCCGGATCCGCCCCGAAGGCGGCGGCGTTCTGGTGGCGCGTGGCTGGACTGAGCTCCAGGCAACGGGACGGGGCGTGCCGCGGGCATGGGGGCTCGTTGAAACCCACATGGCCATTGCTGCCCAGGCCCAGCAGCTGCAGGGCAATGCCCCCAGCCGTAGCCACCGCCGCGCCGTAGCGCCGTGCTTCCACGTCGGGATCGGCGGCCAGGCCATCAGGCAGCTGCAGGCAGCCGGGCGCCAGGCCGAGGGGAACCGCCAGGGCTGCGGCCATCTCAGCGGCAAAGGAACCTCGATCGGCCGCCCCCAGCCCGACGTACTCATCGAGGTTGAAGCTGCACCACCTGGACAGCAGCCGCTGGCACCGGGATTCGCTCCACTGAGCGACCTGGCGGCGCAGGGCCGCATACACCGGCTGCATCGTGCGCCCCGTGGCCAACCCCACCGGGCCACCCGCTTCCAGAGCCTGCAAGAGCAGTCCGGCCGCCCGTTCAGCCACCCCATCCACAGCGGCGGCGACTTCCAGGGTGGCGCCGGGGAGGCCCGCCAGGGGCTGCTGGCTCAGGTCAGGGCTGAGAGCGGGAGGCGGTGGCCACGACCTGGGCATCAGCATCCCTCGTCTGAACACCTGTTGAGCCTGACGCAGCGACCGCCACCCCCGCCAGCTGGCTGTAAGGCGTGAGCTGGGTGCCGCGGTAGTAGTGCCGGAGGATCGCGGCATAGCTCTCGCCGCGGCGGGCCATGCCGTAGGCCCCCCACTGGCTCATGCCGATGCCGTGGCCGAAGCCGCGTCCGATCGCGACCCAGCGGGGCCTGACCATCGCTGCAGCGGGCGCCATGGCACTGGACGGGGCCTGGGCTGGAAGGCTTAAGGCCGGCAGTGGCGGCGGCACCGGAACTGGAGTGATCGCCGCCGCAACCGGCAGGCCAGAGGCGACGGGCAGGGAGGTGCCGACGGGAAGAGCGGTGGCGGAGGAGGGAAGCTCCTGCTCAAACCGCACCCAGGTGCTGCGCAGGCCCAGGCGGCTGCGCAGGGCGGCACCGCTGAGCAGAAGCTGACCGCCTGTGCCCAGCACCCGCACCTGGCGCACACGGCCGGTTGCGGTGGTGGAGAGCACCTCGATGCCGCGCATGCCGCCGATCTCGGCAAAGGCGGCCTGCAGCTGGACTGGATCCAGGGGCTGGCGCCACTGATGCACGGGCGAGTCCTGGTCAAAGTCCGGGACGCTGACGAGGTAAGGAAGCTGGGTGGACCAGAGGTCGCCGCTGCTTTCGGTGCTGCCGCCGCTGCTGCTGTGGAACACCGCGTCGATCAGGCCGCTGCCGTAGGTGAGCACCAGACCGCGGGTGGCCTGGACCGCCTGGCGGGTGGAGGGGGTCTCCGCCTCGATCCCCCGATA
>Ga0129333_10007839_pt1 | contig 10071 bp, 8 predicted proteins | sample CPB6_08_DNA_FD_94474 | JGI IMG/M metagenome (GOLD analysis project Ga0129333, IMG submission 94474) | Freshwater to marine salinity gradient microbial communities from Chesapeake Bay, USA - CPBay_Sum_0.6_0.8_DNA | ecosystem: Environmental > Aquatic > Marine > Coastal | place: USA: Chesapeake Bay...
AGCGGCCAGGGCATCCAAGACCTGAGGTCAATCACGGCGTTTGTAAAGAAGGGCAAAATGCTGCGGAGACTGACGGCTAGCGGTTCATACCCTTCGACGCCTGACGGTTCAAGTAGCTACGCCCCAGACATCTTCCTCGACACAATCCTTGATAGCGTCAACGGCATCGGTAGATACGCCCGCATCGAGGGCATCGACCTTCCGGCGCTGGGCTTGGCGAAGCAGTTCTGCGTCGCAAACAACTTCTACATGGATTGCGTGATCGCAGATCGCACACCATGGCGCCCGTTCTGGTCAGAGGTTGCCCTGTACAGCCTGCTTGAGTTTGGCCGCATCGGTGGCAAAGAGACGCTGGTTCCGGCCGTTCCATGCACCGCAGCCGGCCAAATCACTCGGAGCGTGTCAATCACTGCGTTGTTTAACCAAGGCAACATTATTGAAGACAGCTATAAAGAGGAATTTCTTGACTACGGCGCCGATACACAAGATCTGATCGCCACCATTGTGTACCGCGACACTCAGGCGGATGAAGACTTCCCCCGTAACGTCAGCCTTGAGATCCGCCGCCAAGGCGCCACCGATGCCACCGCTGTACGTCAGACATTTGATCTGTCGCAGTACGTCACGAACCGCGCGCAGGCAATTGCCTTCGGCAAACTGGTTTGCAATCAACGGGCCTACATACGAAAAGCAATCGAATTCAGCACCTTCCCGACCGATAGCGTAATCAGCCCTGGTGCCTACATCTACGTGGCGATCGGCCGCAACGAGTGGGACAGGGTGAGCACCGGCGTCGTGGAGGCTGGTGGCGTGTTGAACACTCCGCTTAACTCCGCTGTGGCGGGCGGCAGCTATAGCGCCCTGCTCTACAGATCTGGCGATCCGGTCGTCAATCTCTCTGGCGTCAGCGTGTCAAATAACACATCGGCGCAGCTTGCTGGCTATGAAGGTTACGTCTTTGTTCTCGGCACTCCGATCAGCAGAAGGCGGGTGTTCCGCGTATCTGAAGTGCAAATGGATGAAGACGGCCAAATTAACGTGAAAGCCGTGGAGCATCCGTGCGTTGACAGTGGTGCCCAGACGCTTAGCCTGATTGCGGACTTCAGCGACAACCTGTTTGTCGTGCGCTAGCGTGTGCCCATCTAGGAGTTGAGCAATGGCGTTCTACACCGGTCGCAGTGGCTCTCTTGTCTACCTGGCGAAGCCGGTCGCCAAGATCCGCGACTGGTCGCTGGAAACCAGTGTCGAGCTGCTGAGCACCAATACGATCGACAGTGTCGTCAGCACCTTTACGCCTGGCGTCAAATCGGCCAGCGGGAGCGCCACGTTGCTGTACTACCGCCTTGAGGCGGGGGAGTCCTCCACTCGCACCCAGTTCACGGCGCTGTTGTCCAAGATCATGCACGCAGGCGCCATCACCGAGAGCGATCGGGTTCTGCTTGAGCTGAACGTAGGTGGCGATGCCGCTGATGACATCAGTTTCTACGCCTACATCACATCGGCGCAGGTGGCTGCCAGCACTGGCGAGCTGAGTGTCGTGCCGATTCAGTTCCAGGTCGATGGCGACTTTGTTGACATGGTGGTCTGATGACTTTCTTTCTCGGCAATCAAGGGAACGTCAAACTACGCCGTGGTTCGCAGTTTCAATATGGATCGCTGCAGGGCGAGATTAACCCAGACGATGTCAACACAAACCTCAACAGAATCGGCTTTGATGGAGCGATCGACAACCTCTTGACCGGCGACCGGATCGAGATCTCGACCACCGACCCTCGCAAGCTGGCATTCTTTTCAGGAGGCACATGGAGTGACAATACGGTCAGCGATGCCCTAAGCGCTTATGTCAATGTCAACGCTGCTGGCGGCTTGCGGTTCTTCAGGACGTTCGCTGACGCGGTGAACAACGTACGAGCAGCCGAGATCCTAGTCGAGCCCTTTGCTGGCGCGCCTATTCCCGTCAGTATCTTTGTCAGGGACACAACGTTTAACATTCTCGGCTGCATCCAAAGCTATGAGTTCAGCACTGATCGTGAAGCGATCGATATCACTGCATTGAGCGATAAATTTCGGCAGCAGTATTCCGCTGGCCTCATTAGTGGCTCTGGTCGCATTAGCTGCTCATTTAGCTACGAAACCAGTGGCGTTTCCGAGCCGGCGCTGCTGGTCATGCAGATTATCCAGCGCGTTGAAATCGGCAGCGCGTGCGATCTTGGTCTTTACCTCACAGATCAGGCAGTTGATGCCAGCGTTGAAACGGTCTTCTACGACCTCACAGCCGTGGTCACCAGAGCTGGCGTACAGGTTGGTGCTGGCGCTGCCATCGAATGCACGATTGACTTTGTGACCACCGGCGACATCCGTTTAGTGTTTGGCAGGCCATCGGACTACATCCTGAAGGAGGACACGGATCGGATCAACCTCGACCAGTCACTAGATTTCCTCCTGACGGAAGAGACGGACTAGCATGGTCACTAGCAAAGCCGTACAGGGAGACTGAGCCTTGGCCGACCAGAGGATCACTCAGCTCACAGCACTTCCAGCCGCCAGCGTTGCGGCCAACGACGTGCTGCCGATCTCGGACATCTCGGCAAGCGAGACCAAGAAGATCACAGTTCAGGACCTTGTTGATGCTGCAGTCGATCTCGCCAGCCCAAGCGCGATCGACATCTCAAAGATCGACCAAGCCAGCACCACCAAGCTCGGGACAGCCGCCTTGTCTGACGGTGCGGTCACGGCAGTCAAACTGGCTGCGGATAGCTCGATCGCAGTTGATACCACGACACCCGTCTCGTTCAACTTTGAAGGTCGCGGCTACTACAACAGTTCTACCGGCAACCTACAGGTCTTTAACGGATCCACCTATGGGCAGGTGGTCATGCCGACTGCCGGCATTGCGGATGGAGCTGTCACGACCGCCAAAATTGCCGATGGGTCGATCACCTCAGCCAAGCTGGCGGCTATCGGTACCTCCGCGATCACGGATGGCTCCGTCACGACCGCCAAACTGGCCGACAGCGCCGTCACGGCAGCAAAGATTGCAACGGATGCCGTCACGGCCGACGAGATCGCTGCTGGCGCCGTAGGAACGTCCGAGCTTGCCAGTGGCGCCGTCACCTACGCCAAGATCCAGGATGTCAGCGCGACTGATCGCCTACTTGGCCGCAGCACCGCCGGCGCCGGCACTGTCGAGGAAATCACCTGCACGTCAGCTGGGCGAGCACTGCTTGACGATGTTGATGCTGTCGCTCAGCGAACGACACTGGGTCTGGGGTCGCTCGCCACTGCGACCGGCACCTGGACAAACGGCTCCAGCTTCAGCGGCACCAGCTCCGGCACCAATACTGGCGACCAGACCATCACGCTGACTGGTGATGTCACTGGCACAGGAACCGGCAGTTTTGCGACCACGATCGCATCAAGTGCGGTCACCAGCGCCAAAATCGCACCCAATGCCGTCGGTACAACGGCTATCGCAGATGATGCAGTAACAGCAGCCAAGCTCGGGAATAACTCTGCTGCGATTGTCGCGGCTGCGACGCCATCGGGCACTGGCGATTTTACCGGCCAGCAATGGATCAACACCAACACAGGCATTGAGTACACCTGGACTGGTTCGGCTTGGCTGCGACAGGCATCGATCGGCACAATCAACGTCGTTGACTCAACACCAGTCAACCTTGCAATCAGTTACCCGGACGCATACAGCGCCACTATCACCGCGACATCCGATGCGCAGGCGGCAAACAGCGTATGGGCGGGGCCAACATCTGGAGCCAATGCCGCTCCGACGTTTCGCACACTGACGCCAACCGATCTACCAAATGCGACCGCCAGTACAAAAGGCATCATTGAGCCTGGAACTGGCCTGTCGGTAAGCAGTGGAACACTCAACCACTCCAACACCGTTACCGGCGCAACGGTCTCTGGCATCACGTTTGACGGCCAAGGTCACATCACCGCAGCCGCGGCTCTGGCGCCAAGCGACATCCCGGCGCTGGATGCCAGCAAGATCACATCCGGCACCATCGGCACCAGCTTGATCGCCAATGATGCGGTCACAGCTGCCAAGTTGGCCAACTATTCAACGGCGCAGATTGGCGAGGCTTTGCCTACTGCCGATTACATCGGTCAGATTTTTCTCAACCCGCTTGACAAAGCTTTCTTCCTTTGGGACGGCAACGTCTGGCAGCCGATCGGCATCTCGGCCGGCTCCGTGGTATTTGCCGGCACCTACAACGCCACAACCAATCTGATTGCGACAACTACTAGCGAGGGTGCAGCAATCGGCTTAACAGTCGGTCAAGCGCTCCCAGCGGCTAGCGCAACCAACTTGGGTTACTACGTCGTTGTTTCAATCGGTGGCACGGGTACCGCACCAGCGCCGACCGTTGCATTGGCGCCTCCCGATTTGCTTTTATCAAATGGCGCTAATTGGGTTGAAATCGACGTTTCAAGCACTTACACGTCGCAAACAGCAACCAATGTCGGATTTACACCGGCTGGCGACCTTTCCAGCATGAACGTACAGACAGCGCTGGAAGAGGTTTCAACTGAGTGCCGCAATGCCACCAACATCAGCAGCGGCACTTTAGCTGTTGCTCGTGGTGGCACTGGCGTCGTCACTTACACCAAGGGCGACCTACTGGCGGCCTCGGCCTCGACAACGCTGACCAAGCTGGGCGTCGGCACCAACGGTCAAGTGCTTCGCGCCAACAGCGCCACAGCCACCGGCCTTGAGTGGGGCAGCGTCGGCGCAGGCACTGTCACCAGCGTTACCGGCACAGCACCGATCCAAGTCGCTACCGGTACGACAACACCCGCCATCAGCGTTGACGCTGCAACCACATCGGCTGCCGGCGTGGTACAGCTATCCGATTCAACGAGCACCACTAGCAGCACCCTCGCGGCTACCGCCACAGCGGTTAAGTCTGCTTACGACCTTGCCAACAATGCGTTGCCCAAGGCTGGCGGCATCCTGACTGGCAACCTGCAGCTCGATACTGGTATCGCCATCATCTTTGAAGGCGCCACCGCCGATGCCTTTGAAACGACACTGACAGTCGCGGATCCGACTGCCGACAACACCATCACGCTACCGAACAAGACCGGAACGGTGGCTGTGCTGACGGATCTTAACGATGGCACCTATTAAAGGAGCTAGTCTGTGACAATCAATTCCGGCTCTAGGGAGCGTTAAGGAATGGCACTGCAGCACCTGCGGAGCAGCACGCTCGACAAGCGCCCGGTTCCTGGTTCGATGTCCGATGGCCAGCTGGCCATGAACACGAACCTCACCAGTCCCGGCTTGTTCTTCAAAGACAGCAATGGCGATCTGGTCAAGGTCGGTCCAGTGCACGTTGGCACTACTGCTCCAAACGTCTCGCCAGCCGTCGGTGGCCAGACAGGCAATAGCAAGGGCGAAGTCTGGCTCGATACCACAGGTGGCGGCTATGTACTGAAAATCTACGACGGCACCGCCTGGCGTTCTGAGGACGGACTGTTCGTCAATGCAGCTGGCGACACGATGACAGGTCCGTTGGTTATGGATAACCAAGGACAAGTCAGATTTAGAGAAACAACTGCAAACGGCGTAAATTATATTGCCCTACAGGCGCCTGCATCTGTTGCATCAGACAAAACTATTACGCTTCCGGACATTACTGGAACCGTAGTAACAACCGGCGACACCGGCAGCGTTACGAGCACAATGCTTGCCGATGGCACGATCGTCGATGCCGACATCAGCGCCACCGCAGAGATTGCGGTCAGCAAGTTAGCAGACGGCGCTGCGCGACAGCTGCTTCAGACTGACGCGGCCGGCACTGGTGTTGAGTGGGCGTCAAACATTGATATCCCCGGCACGCTAGATGTCACCGGCGCAGCCGTATTTGACAGCACAATTACCGCAGTCGGCAACGTCACCCTTAACGCTCAGGCTGACCTGCGATTTGCTGATGCAGACAGCAGCAACTGGGTTGCATTCCAAGCGCCCACGACTGTCGCATCTAATGTGACCTGGACGCTGCCGGCTGCTGACGGCTCAGCAAACCAGGTTTTGCAGACGAATGGAACCGGCACGCTGTCGTGGGCAACTGTAAGCGGCGGCGGTGGCGACGTATTCCTCTCCAGCGCAAACGCTTTTACTGGTGCCAATACCTTCTACAACGGCACCGGCCAAACATTTGGCACAGCTACCAGCACACAGGACGGCATTGTTCTTGCTGGACGGGCCGGCGGTACAACCAGCCTGCGTGTAACCCTTCAGCCAGGCACGCTAACCGCTTCACGGACACTGACACTGCCAAACGTCACTGGTACCGTCGTAACCACTGGCGATACCGGTAGTGTTACAAGTTCAATGATTGCCGATGGCACTATTGCCGATGGCGACATCAACGCCAGCGCAGCTATTGCTTATAGCAAGCTGGCTTCAATGACAGGCGGTTCTGTGCTGCTAGGCAATGCCAGCAACGTGCCAACTGTAACAGCGCTAACGGGTGATGTGACAGTTAGCAATGCTGGCGTAACCGCGATTGGAACTGGCGTCGTAGTTAATGCTGACATCAATGCAAGTGCGGCCATTGCCTACAGCAAACTAGCTTCGATGACAGCTGGTTCCGTGCTGCTAGGTAATGCTAGCAACGTACCGACCGTAACAGCGCTAACAGGTGACGTAACAGTCAGTAATACTGGTGTAACTGCTATCGGTTCGGGTGTAATTGTCAATGCTGATATTAACGCATCAGCAGCGATAGCCGGAACAAAAATTGCTCCAGATTTTGGCAGTCAAGATATTATTACAACAGGCACTATTCAAGGCACCCCGGAACGAGCCACAGCTGTAACGGTTGGTGCCGCTACTTCTACCATTTCCATTGGCTCTATTCCATCTTGGGCCAAAAGAATTACTCTTATGTTTGATGCTCTCAGCTGCTCAGGCGCTGATGAATTTGGAATTAGAGTCGGTACATCTGGCGGTTTTGTTGCAACAGGTTATTCAGGGGGTGTCTTCAGGATTCAGGATGCCGGTACAGCTAGCGTAAATACATTTACAACACACTTTTCGATGGTATTTGCAGGCGGTAACGCAGCCACAACTGTTTATTCAGGACACCTTACGCTTTCCAATTTGACAGGAAATACATGGGTGATAGGTGGAACATTTAGTCCAACTGCAACAAGCGCTAATGCCAGGATGGGCTTCCTAAACGGTTCCATTTCACTAGCGAGCGCTCTGACTCAAGTCCAACTTATTGATCTTACCAGCACTTTTGATGCTGGTACATTCAATATCATGTACGAAGGTTGATTTTCACCCATGGCAACAAAATCCAAAGTCGGCACCGCTCGCGTCGAGCACCAGCCCGGTCCACCGAAGACCACGAGCCAGGGGTACGGCCAAAACAGCCGGCCCCGACGTCGCGGCCGCAAGCCCCTCAGAGGGCAGGGCCGGTAGTGGACGCCCAAACCCGCGACAATTGGCGACGCATCAAGGATGCGCTGGAGGCTGCGGGGAAGACCGATAATCACTACTACCGCCGGGCACTTGCCATCCTGGCCACTGGCCGCGATCCTTTCGACAGCGAGCTGCCTCGGTAGCATCGTTCAGTCGAAGGAAGAGGCATGGAGCGCGAGGTGTCACACAATGACATCTACCGTGAGCTCGGTGAGCTCAAGGGCATGATGTCTGCCCTCATCCTTCACCGGGAGAGGGACAACGACGATAAAAAGGAAATTTTCAAGCGCATCGGCCTGCTTGAGACGCGGATGGGTCAGGTGGTCATCTTGGCCGTTGTCGCCAGTCTGGTGCTGCCGCCCGTGTTCTCGTTCGTTGGCCAGCATTTCCAGCTCAATCTTCGCCCCACTGCTGCGGTCGTGAGCGGCAAGCAGGGCTAACCTTGGAGAAACCTCATGGTTCCCGGCATGGATCCCACCACCGTCGCTATCATCGCCATCGCAGTCGCTGCCCTGTCTGAGGCCATCGCCATCAGCCCGCTGCGCGCCAACAGCATCATTCAGCTGATCCTCCAGTTCCTGCGCCTGGCTTTCCCAAAGCGCTGACGATCGGCCCAAGACTCGATCGCGCTATCGAGGACTGGCATGCAACCCAGCCACCCAGCATGCCAGACCCGGTGATCGAGCATCATCCGATCGACGAGGAGCTGCAGACCGGCGATAGCCGGCTGCTTGGTGGTGCAATGGAAATCAAGTCGCCTTGGAGCCGAGAGTGACCAATACCGCCTCGATCACGCTGCAGCAGCTGTTTCGGTACTACAAGGCCCTGCCCCATCAGGCTGCGGCAATCGCTGAGCTGGAAGCTGACCTGCGTCAGAACGGCTACGAGGACGCCATGCGCCGCGATCGGCCGTGGTTCCAGGCCTGGAGCCAGGACGGCAAGCAGGTGGATCTGGCGCCTGCGCTGGCCATCATCAAAGAATTCGAGGGCTGCCGCCTGTCGGCCTATCCAGACCCCGCCTCCGGCGATGATCCCTGGACGATCGGCTACGGCACCACCCGCTACAGCGATGGCCGGCCGGTCAAGCGCGGCGACAAGATCAACGTGATCGAGGCTGACCTGCTGCTCCGGCAGGAGATCGATCGCATCTGTCAGAAACTCGCAGGCACCATCCCCGGCTGGAACGAGCTGGGCGATAACCAGAAGTCATCGCTCGTCTCCTTTGCCTACAACTTGGGTGATGGTTTCTACGGTGGCGCCAACTTCAACACCATCACCAAGGCCCTGCGCGAAAAACGCTGGCACGATGTGCCCGGCGCCATGATGCTCTACCGCAATCCCGGTACAAACGTAGAAGCCGGCCTTAAGCGCCGCAGGAAAGCCGAGGGCGATCTCTGGCTTAAGGACATGCCCGACATGCCCGGACTTCAAACGTTCGACGCCGTGAAGCTGAACGTGCCCTACTTCAGCCAGCGGGACAACAAGTCTGGTCAGGGTTACCGCGAGTGCTTCAGCTCCAGCTGCGCGATGGTCTCGGCGTACTTCGGCAAGGTCAAAACCGACGACCAGTACAACGCCATCCGTGCCAAGTACGGCGACACCACCGAGGCCAACGCTCAGGTCCGGGCGCTCACCGAGCTGGGCCTCAAGGCGCAGTTCCTGATGAGCGGCACCGCAGCGATCCTTGAGCGCGAGATCCGCGCCGGCAGGCCCGTGGCAGTCGGCTGGCTGCATCACGGCACTGCAGCGGCGCCTTCGGGTGGCGGGCATTGGAGCGTAGTCATCGGGTTCGACAAAGAGTCCTTCTTGCTGAACGATCCCTACGGCGAGGCCGACGTCGTCAACGGCGGCTATGTCAACACCAGTGGCGCCGGCGTGCGCTACTCGCGCAAGAACTGGCAGCGCCGGTGGGAAGCAGAGGGTCCGGGCAGCGGCTGGATGATGCTGGTGACGAAGTGACGAATTGCGACTGAATCGAACTGCGCGACTGGGTCGGGGTAACTTGGGGCATCCATCGCTTGGCGCGTGTGCTGCTTCACGACAGAGAGATCCGCCGGCTTTGCGAGCAAGAGAGGATGATCGTTCCATTCGACCTTGAGCAGCTCAACCCGGCCAGCTATGACCTGCTGCTGGGCAACGAGATCATGATCGAATCCGCCGTCAGCGATGATCTGGTGCGGGTCGACATCAGCGAATACTGCCAGGAAGATCCCTACTACCTGCGCCCCGGCCAGTGGATCCTCGCGGAGACCTGGGAGACGTTCAACATGCCCAACGACGTAGCTGGATTATTTGTGCTTAAATCAAGTAGAGCACGTGAAGGATTTGAACATTCTCATGCTGGACTGGCCGACCCAGAATGGTACGGATCCAAGCTTACGCTTGAACTAACAAATGCTCGCCAACTACGCTCCTTGCGTCTGTGGCCTGGCATGAAAATTGGTCAAATGGTGTTTGTCTTGACTGCGGGAGTGCCGGATATTTCTTACGCCCAGTGCGGTCATTACAACATGAACGATCGAGTGATGCCGTCATGGGAAGCTTGATTGACCCCCGCTTCCGCGTCGAAGCTCTGAATTGGACGCTGGCGCCACAGCAGCTGGTCTGGCAGGCCA
>Ga0129333_10007842_pt1 | contig 10070 bp, 1 predicted proteins | sample CPB6_08_DNA_FD_94474 | JGI IMG/M metagenome (GOLD analysis project Ga0129333, IMG submission 94474) | Freshwater to marine salinity gradient microbial communities from Chesapeake Bay, USA - CPBay_Sum_0.6_0.8_DNA | ecosystem: Environmental > Aquatic > Marine > Coastal | place: USA: Chesapeake Bay...
AGTTCCACAAACAGAAAACTTCCCACTTGACCCGAATACAATGCAATGTGCTATGGCTGAAGCAGCACAAGCCGGAGAACTTGCGCAATCAACAGTCCCAGCACAAGCTGCAGCACCAGAAACCGGAGTTGCTCCGACACCACCTGGAGCACTTACCGCAGAATCAGAATCTGGCCCTATGCAGTACAAGTCGCTGGCAGATACTTATGAAGATAGAACGGAAACATCCGTCGAACGTTGGTCAGAGATTCTTTCCCGTGGAATTGAAAGAATATTGGAAAGACAGCAGCGTGTTGTTTTGGAAAAGTCTGGCGGCACCAAGGCCCGCAAAGGCTTGATGGCGGGAACTCTTGACATAGATTCAATCCTGTCCGTTGATACATGGAATAAACAGTTTGAAGATGATTTAAAGCCAGTAATCTCTGCGATTATTACTGACTCCATCGAGGCAAGACGCGAGCATTTGCAGAGCAAGGGACTTAATCCTAGTTCAATCGCTCCACTGACTTTTGTAAAAACTGTTGAATATCATGTTGCAAATCTAAAAAAAATGAATGAACAGACTGTGGCATCAATAAATGAGATAATGCTCAAATCATTTGTTCATTCGGATGAAGAAAGTAGATTCTCAGCATTTAGGCAAGAACTGATTCAAATGTACGCAAATCTTCTCGCATATGAACATGTAGAAATTGCTGAAGACGAAGCTCGTCTTGCGTGGAACTTTGGTCAAAGACAGTAGTTTCACTAAATAGTTTCTGTAAATAGCAATACTTGCACTACAGATTTATCTACTCGTTTATTATCTATTGAGTCCGAACGAAAGTGAATCTGATGGCCCAAGACTATTTCGAATACAAGTCATCATCTCTCGGTGTCACTGGCCAAAAAGCAGGCTCAGTAAACCTTGATGAGATGCAGGGCATCGTTGAGTGCTTTGTAGCTGGCATCGGAAATAAAGACAGCGTTGGCGACATTTGCGCAAGTGGTGCTTTCACCAAGAGTCTCCTACGCAGAAAGCCACGTGTTGTGTGGGGCCACAACTGGAATGACCCAATCGGCAAAGTTCTTGAAATTTACGAAGTTCCACCATCCGACCCAAGACTTCCAATGAAGATGAAGCTTGCTGGTATTGGCGGACTATTTGCAAAAGTTCAATTTAATCTTCAATCAGAAAAAGGTCGCGAAGCATTTGCGATGGTGGCTTTTTTTGGTGAAGAACAAGAATGGTCAATTGGATACAAAACCCTACGCGCACAGTATGACCAAAAATCACAAGCAAATGTTATTTACGAACTAGAACTCTACGAAGTATCTCCAGTTCTTCATGGTGCGAATCAGCTCACGGGAACAATTTCCGTAAAAGCAGATGACCCATACGGCGAAGATTCACCAGTCATGATGATGGACGACGAGAAGCCAAATAAACTGGAAATCGAAAAACAACTATCGGCTATTCTCGGAACAAAAGTGTCCCTCATGGAGATGGACGATGAAAATCTTACTTTTGTTCGTCGTGTTGCTGATGGTTCGGTAAAGCGATTTAAGTGTGGATGGGGCCACAACGGAAGACGAATTGTAATCGGACAACCAGAAGAAATTGTTGCTCCACGCCCTGCGATGCCACAAGCAATGCCAATGATGATGCCACCAAACGAACCACGCAGAATTGTTCGGCCAAAGCAGATGCCATCAATGCCAGTCGCCGTAAAACCAGGAATGGAAGGCATAGTTGTAGTTCCTCTCCCTGCAGTTCAGTACGAAGATTCTCCAGAGAAGCCAATTGATAAGAACAATCTGGACAAAGAAGAAGCAGACCTAAGAGACGCTTTGTTGAAGATTGTTAAGCGTCACGGAAAGTTCAATGAAGATAAAGATGGCGTTTGGGCTGGTTATAAGCCAGCATCAGAAAATCGTATTGCATCAATTGGGGTCAAGTGTTCAAATTGCGTGTTCTACCAGGGACCTGGTTCATGCAAAATCATCGACATGGAAATCGAACCAGACGGAATGTGCCGTTTTGCGGTAATTCCAAAGGGCGTGGTCAATGTTGATGGCGTTGCTAAAAAAGAATACGAAGCAATGGTCGATACTCAAACCGAGGAATACATAGAAGACCTAGAAGTCAAGTACCCGGGTGAGTTTGTTCTCTCTATGCTGCGCGGTGCTGCAGGAAAGAGAAAGAAAAAGCGTCGTATGTTCAAGTCGCTTGCTGAATTTGGAAAAGACGATGACTTCAATGGCCCATTCGGAATCCCACTACATCCAAATGATGCTTTTAGCGTAAAACAAGAACTTGACCCAATCTTTGACTACTACATGGTCGATGCGGAAGTAAGTCTCGACGGCATCGTCCTCAAGTCGGATATTGATTACGAATTTATAGAAGCAATCGATACGGCACTGGAAAACATAAAAAAAAAATTTCTAGATAGTTCTCAAATTGAAGTTAAGGCGATTGGGACTCGCCTCGGTCGCTATATAGGCAGCAGGCTTATTGATAGACCATCAATTGGTGGTCGTCGTGACCGCCGTAATCGCCGTGGCGATATTGACTTACCAACTGCAGGAATCCCAGGAAACAGAAAGCCAACTGGCAGCAATTTTGACCCAGACAATGATGGTTGGGTTGATGAAGGCACTACTCGACCAAGATTTGTCGGTGTAGGCAACGGCGACCTAGTCGATGCAAAAAAGCCCCTATCATCAGGCGGCGATGAAAGACGCTCGCGTCTTAACCCAGCACGTCATGGAATGGGCAAAGATGTCGAAGGGCAGTTTGGTGTTTCAGAAGATGAAAAAGCTCGTCGCGTTGCTTTTGACGAAACAGCACAGGATTGGATTGATAAAGGATTTGGATGGGAAGCAGTACCTCGATACGGAACTGATAGAAACCGTTCTGCCGAATACTTGCGAGGTAGAGAGCTCGGTTTCAACCAGGCTCGACGCAAGTGGCAAGGTGACACCAAGAAGCGCCCACAAAAATTTGATGAACGCGCAAAGGGCGGACAGGCTTATCAACAGTGGTATTACGAATTCGTTAGAGATTCAGGAACATACCTTGATGGCGTCAATAGGTTCTTTGCTGGCGACCAAACAGACAAGACCGGAAAATTCTTTGTCGGTGAAAACGGCGAGCGTGAGTTCATCGACGGAATCGACCAAGCTATTCGCGCAGAAGTATACGACAAGCTGCCAAATACATCAACATGGAATGAAGATGACAAGAATGCACTAGCTCGTTGGATGAATGCGTATGGATTCGATGATTCAAGCGCCAAGAAACCAGAAAGAAAACTATCATCTGGTAGAAAGCTTTCACTTGACGAAGAGTTTGACCCAGATAATCCATACGGTGAAGACAATCTTCCATTTGACGAAAGCGGAACAGACACTTACGACAGAATCATCGCTGATTTCCTCGGTGAAGAAATGCCTCGTCCAAAGGGTGGGAAACTACCACAAGCAGAAAAGAATCCAGAGGACTACACGGACCAGGACATCTACGAAGAGCGCATGAATGGCGTCTCCATTGAGGAGATGGCAAAGAAACTTGGCGTTACAAGAACGGAAATTCGTCAAGCAGAACAGCGCCACATGGCGGATATGCGTAAGCAATCCACTCGTCGTGCCGAAGCAAGCGCACCACGACTATCAAGTGGCTACCAAGCATTCCTAGATAAGCCAGAAAATAAGCGTACACGCCGTGAGAAGCAGGACTATCTCGGTCCACTATGGGAATACCGAGATGGTCAGGTTCTTTCTTCAGGAAAAGAAGAAGACCAAGAAGCTAATGATGCGCGAATTAAAGACATGTACCAGCAGATGGGTGAGGCCATCATTGCCGCACTTGATGAGATATTAAAGGACCCAAGCAAAGCTGGCCAATGGCAAGTACCTTGGCGCTCGCCAGAGTTGTACGGTCGAAACCCAACGAGAAGAAATCGTATTTACCAAGGAATGAATCAATTGATTCTTTCTCAGGTTGCCTCAAAGCGCAATTACAAAACAAATCGTTGGGCTGGACGTTCGCAGTGGCGCGAGCTTAATAAAAAAGCAAAGCCAAAGCCAGGTGAACTTGGTACCAGCATTCTCGTACCATTTGACATTAAAGATGCTAACGGGATATTGACTGGTGAAAGAGGGTACAAAGTCGAGTCAGTATTCAATGCTGACCAAATGGATGGATTGCCAGCATGGGTATACGAAGTCAAAGAAACAGAAAAACTTGATGCGGCACAGCGACTTGAAGACATTGAAAATGTAATCAAGGAAATTAATCCTAAATACAAAGAACAGGGAGTTGCCGCATTTTACGACCCAAATAGCGACACGATAAATGTTCCTCCATTTGAGAACTTTATTGACCCAGTTAGTTTCTACGGAACAGTTTTGCATGAAGTTATTCACTGGACGGCTCATCCATCGCGACTGAAGAGAGACCTAACCGGCAGAATGAAGGGGACCCCAGAACAGCGCAAGAAATACGCATTTGAAGAACTCATTGCAGAAATCGGTGCATCATTCGCGATGGGATTCCTCGGTGTAGAGCAAGAAATACGTGAAGACCATATTCAATACCTCGATTTCTGGCGCCAATCACTAAAAGAGGACCCAAGCTCAATTCGTCGCGCAATTGAAGGCGGACAACAAGCTGTTGACTACATTATGAATAAGTCAGCAACCCTACGTAAGCGTGCTGGAGTTCCAGATAGCGAGCGCAAGGGCAAGGAAGACTTCACGATTGAAGTTCCAATTATTGGTCGAATTACTATCCCAATTCCAAAGAAAAAACCAGTCGTAACACCACGCCCTGAAAACGAAAAGCGTCAACGTATTCGTGTTCGTGGGCAAGGTCCATCTGCGATAAAAACAATTCTTGAGGACTACGAAAACAATCGCCTATCAAGTGGCATTACCGGATTCATTATTAAGGACGAAGAAGGTAATACGTATAACCAAATCAATAAGCGTCTTTCTTCTGGTCGTGGGCCAATTGTTGGGGCTAAAGACCCTAAGCGCAAGATTGAGCGAACTGAAGGTTCGTTCATGGAAATGTTTGGCATGAAGTTTGAGCCAACAGATGAACAAAAAGACGTAATGGATGCAGTTGCCCATCTAACAAAAAAGAAAGAAGGCGGGCTTGTCGCTGTGCGAGCTGGCGCTGGTGCTGGTAAAACAACAACACTTGAGTCATCTGCGGTAAGAATGGCCAAAGAGTCACCCGACTCACAGTTCTACTACATCACGTTTAACTCAAAGAATGCTGATGAAGCTCAGCGAAAAATGCCAGACAACACTGGAACTTCTTCAATTAATCAACTTGCATATTGGTCATTGCTACTAGAAGACAGACCAGGAATAACTCCCGAGTTTAAAGAAAAACTTAAGAAAATCGGTATTGGTGCTGGTGACGAATACTATTCAACAGCAAATCCAAAATACTCACGACCTACATCTGCAGAGGGGTATGGCGGAAGGCTTGTTAACACAACTGGTAGAAAAAAAGTTGGGTTCAGAACCCTTGGTTATGTCTCATTTGAATCAAAAGAGGGTGGAAAAGCAGTAGTCGCACATTATGAACTCGATAAAAAATATCCGGATGGCTTAAGGCACGAAGAAGTCGATATACCGGTTGATAAATTTGGAGACATTCTAATTAAGGCACTCACCCGTTATTCGCAGGGCGATGACGACGTGCTAAGTGAAAAGCACTTTAAATTACTACCACATGAAATAGAGCGCAATAAGCAAACTGTAAAAGGTGGTAATGAAATCGACGTAGCAGAAATGGAATACCAAACTATTCCAAAAGAATGGTTCGAATTAGCCCAGAAGATGTGGGCAGATATTCTTGACCCAAAGACCAACGTTCTCCCGAACTATGACCACCAAGTAAAGCTTTGGGCGCTTCAGAGACCAAATTTGAGGACAGATGCCGGAATGGTCGGGCACGGAACAAGAAAAGTAAAAGATGCAAGAGCGCAAGATAAGAAACTCGACCCAGGCTCAATAGTTCAGGTCGACGGTGTTGACTTCGTCTATACGGGAGGTGGTGCGCGTGGTGCATTGAGGCGCAGATACGCAACACCAGACAAACCGCTTTCCGTTTTTTTCTTTGACGAAGCACAGGACGTAAACCCAGTTCTTCAGAAAGTAATTCAAGACAACATAGAGAACAACAATCTTGCGATTGTGATGGTTGGTGACCCGCGTCAGTCAATTTATGGATTTAGAGGTTCTTCTGACTCGTTTGCTCGTTTGGACCCAGACTTCAACCTAACTCTTACTGACTCATTCCGTTACGGCAAAACCGTTGCCTTCCTTGGTAACTTGATACTTGGTCGCGGGAATATGACAGACAGAGAGGGTGGAGTAGATAAGGTTGCATCAGATTACAAACTCTTTGGTCGATTGCAGGATGTTGTTGCTCACGACTTTAATCTCGGAACGCTTAAAGGCGAAAAGCTAAAAAAGAAGCTTAATTCAATACAGGAAAAATATGGCATAAAGGGTCCAAAAGGTGAAGACCTCGCTGATATGCCAGAAAAAGAACGAAACGAACTGCTTGAAAAAGTGAAAGGCTATGTCGTCCCTGAATCTGAAGGAATTCTTTATAGAACAATTCCAAGCAGCGCCGACGGCACATGGGCTTACATCTCATACTCAAACAGGGACACTCTAAGTGCAGCACTACAATTTATTGGTACTCACCCGGACAAAATAGTCGGTCTTCCAGCAGACAAGTATAAAGACATGGTCGAGTTCCTGCGCCATTACCAATATGTATTACGTCCGGTCGGAACAAGACCACGCGAATCATCAATAATTGGTAATGCATGGACAATGGAAGAAATCAATAAGAGAAAAGGACAGAGGGGCACATACGGCCAACTTGGTTCAATGCTCAAATTGTTGCAGGTGAGAGATGCAGAAGGAAAACAGCTTTCGGCACTGGATTGGCTAAATACTCTTCTTGGAAGAAGAGACCCACAAACTGGGGAAATACTTCAAAGAGCACGTATTCGAGAAATTGAAGAACCAATCGATGTTGACCCATTCAAGAATATTGATGGCTCGTCGTCGACCGTATCTGGGGAAGAGCTAATAGCTCTCAGCAAGCTTAAGGCCGGCAAGGGTGGTGGTGGCGCAAAAGGTGCGTACAAGATGAATCGCGACAAGCGATTCAATATCATCCCGAATCCAACAGGACAGACACCAAGTCGTGAAGTTTTCTGGAAGCTTGACACGGAGTCACTAGGTCCAGATGGCACATGGGATGGTGGTGTGATTATTTCCGGTGAGGGAGTAATCGATGTTTATGAGTTCAAGGATGCCGCAGGCAAAACGCAATACACAGGCGACAAGAATAACGAAAAACCAATGATGCGCCGACGTGTTGAAAAAATGATTAAAGACCTAAATCTTGAGAGCAAAATCACAATCAAAAAGAATTATCTTCCAAGAAAAGCTGGTTCATCGAATGCACCAGCATATGACGCAATAGCAATCAAAGGTGATACACCAGAGGAAACTGGATTGCTGCTGAGCCTTGTCGGAAAGATGATTACGGACACTGCTAATAGTCCAGAAGTTGATGCATCATTCTTGACAACCCATAAAGCAAAAGGTCTTGAATTTGACAACGTAGTGGTAGGCAATGACTTCTTCGCTCCACAGTTTGAAGAAAATGGAGACGTTGTTGAAGGTACGGAAATCAGCCGCGAAATGGAAAACCTTATCTACGTAGCGATGACACGTGCGAAGAAAAGAATTCAGCTATCTGAGGCAGTGTCGTGGATTATTGACCCGAAGAGAAATCCAAAAGGTTTCGCTTACGTCAAAGACGAGCTTGCAGAAGAGCAACAGGCGCCAAGTGGATTCTGGAATCCATTCAGCAATGATGAGCAAGTTTTCCCAGATGGCGCACGCGAGATTCTTTCAAGCGGAAGAACGAATGAAGCTGTTCAGGCAATGTCAGCTGCAACCGGAACAAATCGAGCAGCACGCAGGGCAAGACTCCGTGGCGGAGAATCGGTAGCACCAGCTGCTTCTACTCCAGAAACCACCAGACCAAATACGACACCGAGAGAAGTTGGTTCTCCACGTTCGGTCAATGGAACAAATAGAGCAGAACGTAAAGCTCGCCGTGTAAGCAGTGGTGCAACATATGCAGAAAATATCAATTCAACGAATCTTGCTGCCATCAGAGGCTCCAAGACAGGAGAAGAGTTTGCATTCGCAAGAAGATTTTGGGATGGTTTCAGAAAGCGTGGAATTACACTAGATACATCCAGTAAGTCTGGAACAGTAAAAGAACGTCGTCGTCAAATAAACGATGGACTCGACAAAGCTGGCGCTGCCATGAAGCGTCGACCACAGGTTACTGTCGGTAGCGTTTCGGGGAATTCGAGACTCCAGGAGCCAAATGGTGACAATTGGATGCTCCCTGTATCAAAGCTTCGTGAATCGCTGAGAGTCCCAACCGAATTTGACGTAACAAGAAATCCAGACAACACGATTAGTGATGTCAAGTGGACAAAATCAGAACCTATTTCTCTTACTGAATTATCGCGCTTGCTTAATCTTTCACCAGAAGACACAAAGAAACTCGGTGGAGAAGATGCAGGAATTTCCCATAACGCAGTCCGATTCCTAATTGCAGAACTTGGAAATCAAAAAGAATTTGGTGGCTGGAGGCTATTTTCACCAGTTACATCAGATGAGCCAGGTGTAGAGAAAATGACATCTCCACAAAGATTCGCAGAAAATCTAGGTAGAGCGAATATGCGTGACAGATTCATTATTGAAGCATTCGGAAAAGATGCATACCCATTCTGGTCGGATAGAGAACAAGGCGAAATAATCAGCTCAGAAGAATATGCAACACTGGGCGAGGTTGACCCAGTTGCAAAATTCAGAGCAACAGGAAGATTCTCCAAATCAAGGAATGACGAAGATGGTGAATCATCGGCTGAAGTCGATTTGATTTTCGAGGGAATGGCAGACTTTGAGCCAGAAACAAATCAGCCAGAGGCACCGAAGCCGTCGGCAGACAAAACGACTCGTAGTCAGTTCAAAGTCGACAATCTCATTGAATCTTTAGGTCTTGACCGCGATGAATGGAATAGCCAGCTGCGCGAAAGAATGAAGCAGGCATTCGGCATTGAGGACGTAGGTCTAAATAGACAACGCGATAAAGCAACATGGGAAAAAGAAGGAATCCCAATTGCCTACATTCAAGAGATGATTCGCACTGGGATGATTGGAAATGCGGAGAGCATTTGGCCAGAAACTGGTAAAAAACTTGACAGAGAGCTTCTTGCGAATAGAGCAAACGTCGCAGAAGCAGCAGTTGAATTCATGTCATCTAAATATGGCAAGTCTCCTCTCGCATCAAAAAAGAATAAAGAATATATTCTGGGAACAACCAATCTTTCGATGCTGCTCAATTCGGCTGCTAAGAAGCGTGGTCAAACATTCTCGAAACTTAAAGGTGACGAGCCGCGATACTCAGATGGCGAGCTTCAGCAAATAGTCAATCGTTTCAATGAAATATTTGATACCAATCACACGATTGAAGACATCTTTAGTCGTGAGCAGCTAGAAACAGCTCGCAAGCGCTTGCAAGAAGAAGGCAAAACAATTTTCAAAGAAACAGGAAAGTAAAATAGCGGTAAATAAATTTTGCAAAATTACTTAATGTTGCTAATTCACGCTACTGAGACATGATACGTTATAATTTAGAGCACAATTTAATGGTTAATGTCCAGACCGGTCATTTTCCTGCACACACAGGAGTTCTATGAGCTACGACGAGAAAGTAAATGTCAGCATCGACAGTGACGGGAACGTCCTGAAGTGCGCAAAGGGACTTGCTGCGGGCGAGTGCGGTTTTGTTAAAGGTGCAAAGATTTGCGCTAAATGTGGCGCTACGCCGGTAGAGATGAAAATGGTTCCAGCATCAGATATCGAAGAGAAAAGTGTTATGTCTGAAGATATGACCGAAGACATGATTCCAGAAATGTCAGCAGAAATGGTTGATAAGGAAAAAGTCAAGAAGAAGAAAA
>Ga0129333_10007847_pt1 | contig 10066 bp, 11 predicted proteins | sample CPB6_08_DNA_FD_94474 | JGI IMG/M metagenome (GOLD analysis project Ga0129333, IMG submission 94474) | Freshwater to marine salinity gradient microbial communities from Chesapeake Bay, USA - CPBay_Sum_0.6_0.8_DNA | ecosystem: Environmental > Aquatic > Marine > Coastal | place: USA: Chesapeake...
CTTGTCGGCCCAGATGAGGACGAGCGCGACGCCCAGCATCCACAGTGACTCGTAGAGGAACGTGGGATGGAACGTCGCATAGTCCGCGTAGCCCTCGGGTCGGTACTGCGGGGCGATCTCCAGGCCCCACGGCAGGGTCGTGGGAGCCCCGAACAGCTCCTGGTTGAAGTAGTTGCCCCAGCGTCCGATGGCCTGCGCGAGCGCAATGCCCGGAGCGATGGCGTCAGCGATAGGCGGCAGCGCCACGCCTAGTCGGCGTGCGCCGATCCACGCACCGAGGCCACCGAGCGCGACGGCCCCCCAGATGCCAAGACCGCCATCCCAAATGCGCAGGGCGCCGACGATGCCCGAGCCGCCCGGAGCGAAGTACAGCTGCCAGTCCGTGACGACGTGGTAGAGCCGGCCGCCGATGATGCCGAACGGCACGGCCCACAGGGCGATGTCACCGATGACACCAGCGCTGCCGCCGCGCGCGACGTAGCGCTTCGAGCCGACCCAGATCGCGACGACGATGCCCAGGATGATGAGCAGCGCGTAGGCGCGCAGCGGCACGGGCCCGAGGTTCCACGTGCCCTGACTGGGGCTCGGGATCGCGGCGAGAAGGTCCACGTCGGTCGACAGCGGCGGCGCCTACTGGGCGGCCGCTGCCTCCTCGACGAGCTTCTCCAGCTGCGCCTGGTCGGCGAGCTGGGCAGCCTCGAGCGGGGTGCCGTTCAGAACGCCGCTCGGCGTGCCCTGGATGTTGCCGTCGTAGAAGGCCTGGGTCGAATTGGCGGCCCAGCCGAGGTAGCGATTGCTCGTGAGGCAGTCGTTGAACTGCTCGAGCGGCACCCCCGTGATGCCGACCTCCTCCGCGAAGCCGGTGAACTGCTCGCGAGTCCAGCCCTCCCCCTCGACGGCGGGCTGATTGGCGTAGATGACGTCGTGGTACTCGATCGTCTTGCCCGCGTCGATGGCGCAGCCCCACGCATTGATCGCTGCCGCAGAGGCGGTGTTGCCGAGGTTATTGTCGAGGAAGGCGGTGGGACGCCACACGAGTCGGACCTTGCCGTCAGTCGCGAGGCTCTGGATCCCCGCGCCATTGAGCTCCTCCAGCGAGCCGCACGCCGGGCACTGGAAGTCCTCCCAGATCTCCAGCAGCGGCGAGGTCTCGGGCGCGCTGCCCACGGGAACACCCCACGGTGCCACGCCGTCGGCGCCGTAGACGCCCGTGGGCACGGCAGCGTTGGGATCGGGCGCGGGCATCGGGGTGCCGCCGTTGGCGGAGTCGTCACTGGAGATTCGGGGCACGATGACGGCGAGACCGATGATGAGGACGACCACGACCACGACGCCGATGGCGCCGATGATGCGCACCGTGCGCTCGCGTCGCTTCTCGGCCGCCATCTGCTCGGCGCGCGCGGCAGCGGCCTTCTCGCGGGTGCTCTTGGACTCGCGTTCCTTCGCCATGCTCGGTCTCATCCTCCGGGTCGATATGTGCGGTCGGGACGGCCGTGCCGCCGCGAAGCCGCTCCTACGGTACGGGGATCTCCCCGGTCCTGCGACGCCGCACCCCCGCGGCGAGTTCCCGGGCCAGTCCCTCGACAGCCTCCAGCGCCGCCTCGTGAGAGGGAGCCTCCTGGATGAGCCTGATGAAGGCCGACCCCACGATGACGCCGTCGGCATACCCCGCGATCTGCGAAGCCTGCTCCCCGGTGGACACGCCCAGGCCGACGGCGACCGGCAAGTCGGTGACCTCGCGAACGCGCGCGACCAGGCCCTCCGCCGCGTCCGACACCTGCGTGCGCGCGCCCGTCACACCCATGGTCGAGGCGGCGTAGACGAAGCCGCTGCACGCCTGACTCACCACGCGCAGGCGCTCGTCAGTGCTCGACGGCGCCACGAGGAAGATGCGCGCGATGTCATGCTCCGTCGTCGCCTTCGTCCAGTCGCCCGACTCCTCCGGCGTGAGGTCGGGCGTGATGACTCCGCACCCGCCCGCCGCCTCCAGTTCGCGGGCGAAGCGCTCCACGCCGTATCGCTCGACCGGATTCCAGTACGACATCACCACGGTGGCCGCACCCGTGCGGGACACGTCACCGGCGACCGCGATCACTTCCGCGGGAGTGGTGCCTTCGCGCAAGGCTCGATCCGCAGCGGCCTGGATGACCGGGCCGTCCATGAGCGGATCGGAGTAGGGCAGTCCGACCTCGACGATGTCGACTCCGCCGGCCACCATCGCCCGCATCAGCTCCACGCTCGCATCGCGGGTGGGGAAGCCGGCCGGCAGGTAGCCGATGAGCGCCGCCCGGCCCTCTGCCCGTGTCAGGGAGAAGGCCTCAGCCAGGGTGGTCATCGTCCCTCGGCCGCCTCATCCACCGGGTCGAGGCCGAACCACCGGGCTGCGGTGGCCACATCCTTGTCCCCGCGTCCGGACAGATTGACGACGATGACGGCCTCGGGGCCAAGGTCGTGGCCGAGCCGCATAGCGCCCGCGAGCGCGTGGGCGGTCTCGATCGCCGGGATGATTCCCTCGGTGCGACACAGGCGCTGGAACGCGTCCATGGCCTCAGCGTCGGTGACGGGTGCGTAATGGGCTCGCCCCGTGTCATGCAGCCAGGCATGCTCGGGCCCGACACCCGGATAGTCCAGGCCGGCGCTGATCGAGTGCGAGGGCACGGTCTGCCCCCACTCGTCCTGCATCACGTAGGTGCGCGCGCCGTGCAGGACCCCGGGCGACCCACCGGCGAAGCGGGCGGCATGCCGGCCCGTCTCCACGCCATCGCCTCCGGCCTCGAAGCCCCACAGGGCCACGCCGGGATCGTCGATGAACCCCGAGAACAACCCCATCGCATTGGAGCCGCCACCCACGCAGGCAGCGACCGCGTCGGGAAGGCGCCCTGCCGCGTCGAGCACCTGCTGGCGCGCCTCGCGGCCGATGACGGACTGGAAGTAGCGCACCATCTCGGGGAATGGGCTCGGACCGGTCACCGTACCCAGGATGTAGTGGGTCTCGTCGACCGTCGTCACCCAGTCGCGCATCGCCTCGTTGATCGCATCCTTGAGGGTGCGACTGCCCGCGGTCACGGGAACGACGGTGGCCCCGAGTAGCCGCATGCGCACGACATTGAGGGCTTGACGACGGGTGTCCTCCTCGCCCATGTACACGGTGCAGTCCAGGCCCATCAGGGCCGCGGCCGTGGCCGATGCGACTCCGTGCTGGCCGGCGCCCGTCTCGGCGATGACCCGCTTCTTGCCCATGCGGACTGTCAGAAGGGCCTGGCCGAGGACGTTGTTGATCTTGTGGGAGCCGGTGTGATTGAGATCCTCGCGCTTGAGGAAGACCCGGGCACCGCCGCAGTGCTCCTGTCCGAATCTCACCGCCTCGGTGAGCGGGCTCGGGCGACCGGTGTACGTGTGGTGCAGCGTGTCGAGCTCGGCGTGGAAGGCAGGGTCTGCCAGGGCCTCCCGGAACTGCGCATCGAGGCCATCGAGCGCAGCCGTGAGGGCCTCCGGAACGAAGCGCCCTCCGTACGGGCCGAAGTGACCCCGCTCAGGTGCCTGGCTAGTCACGTGCGGTCCTCAGCGCAGGGTGGGACCCCGCGGTGACGAGGTCGTGCACGGCGGCGCGGGGATCAGCGGACGTCGCCAGGCTCTCGCCGACCAGGACAGCGTCGGCTCCCGCCTCGGCGTAGGCGATGAGATCTCGGGGATCACGCACACCAGACTCGGCGATGCGCAGGATGGTGTCGGGTATCCGCGGCGCGAGTCGGGCGAAGGTGCCCCGGTCGACCTCGAGGGTCTTGAGGTTGCGGGCATTGACGCCGATGATCGTGGCGCCCGCGTCCACGGCGCGCGCCACCTCTTCCTCGTCGTGGACCTCGACCAGCGGCGTCATCCCGAGCGAGCGCGCGCGCTCGATGAGGCTGATGAGGGCGTTCTGGTCGAGAGCCGCCACGATCAGGAGGACGACATCAGCGCCATGGGCGCGAGCCTCCCAGAGCTGATAGCTCGTGACCATGAAGTCCTTGCGCAGAACCGGGATGTCGACAGCGCAACGCACCTCGCGCAGATCGTCCAGCGAACCACCGAAGCGACGTTGCTCGGTGAGCACACTGATGCAGCGGGCGCCACCGGCTTCGTATTCGCGCGCCAACTGCGCCGGGTCGGCGATTTCGGCAAGGCGCCCCTTGCTCGGGCTCGCTCGCTTGACCTCCGCGATGACACCGACGCCGGGCTCGCGCAGGAAGCACTCGGCATCGCGGGGCGCAGGCATGCGGGTCGCGAGCGCCTTGATGTCGTCGAGGGGCAGCGCGGCCATGCGCGCGTCGAGATCGTCACGGACACCGGCGATGATGTCGTCGAGGACAGTCATCGCCTTCCCCCGCACGTCGCGCGCTTCTCACGCCGTGGACTCACTCGGTCAGGGTGCCACAGCGACAGCGCACATGCTCAGCCGACCCCGGGCGGGTGCCTAGCCTGCGCCGGACGCGAGATACGGGACGAAGTTGCGCACGATGGCGAACACCATCACGACGAGGAGAACGATCATGGGCGCGATGCGTGCGACGGTCTCGCGTCGAGGCGTGAGAGCGGGAGTCACCCCGGTCCACGCGCGGTAGACCCACATCCCCCACAGTGCGACGAGGGCAGGCACGAGCACGACGAAGAGAGCGTTGTGATCGAGGGCACCGGCGACGTCGCCATTGGCCAGCGCGTGGGTTGCCCGAAGGCCTCCGCACCCAGGGCAGTCGATGCCGAACAGCGCCAGTGTCGGGCACATCGGATAGTGGCCTGGCTCATTCGGGTCGACGACGCGGATGTAGCCAGTCGCAACGATGACACCGAGCGCCGTGCCCACGGGAGCGAGCAGGCGTCGCGCACGTGGTCGGCCATCGACCTTCGCCGTGCGCGCCATGCTCGTCGTGGTCACCACCGCAGACTACGACACCGCGATGCCGGATGCGTCAGATCGCGGCCGCGAGCGGCACGCCCACCCGGAAGCAGGCGCCGCCCTCGGGAGCGTCGCCCGCACTCGCCCAGCCCCCCATCCCCGTGGCCAGGCGCCCGACGAGTGCCAGGCCGAGACCGGTGCCGACCGGGCGCAGTCCGCGGTATCGCTCGTGGAGGATCCCCGGCTCGAAGGCCACCTCGCGGTCCTCGACGGTGATCCCCGGACCCGAATCGCGGAGTTCGATGATGCCCCAGAAGCCTGAGGGATCACGGGCGCCGCCCATGACGATCACCCCTCCCGCGGGCGTGACGCGCAGGGCATTCTCGGCGAGATTGTCGAGCACCTGGCGCAGCCGCATCGGATCCGCTCTCACCATGACAGGAGCGGATGGCTCGTCGATGACGAGGCGGACGTCGGCACGCTCGCATCTGACTCGCCAGACCTCTGCGGCGTCCGCAAGCATGGCGGCAAGGTCCACATCGATGCACTCCACGACGAAGTCGTCCGCGCGCAGCCGTGCGAGGTCGAGGAGGTCGCTGACGAGGCGGTCTAGTCGCTCCGCCTCGGCCGCCATGATCGATCCCGTGCGGGCCACATCCTGGTCGGTGACGAAGCCGTCGGCCAAGGCCTCCGCGTAGCCGCGCACCGAGGTGATCGGGGTACGCAATTCATGCGACACGGACAGGAGGAACTCACGCTGGCGGCCTTCGGACACCGCGAGCGCCGCGGCCAGCCGATTCAGTGCCTCGGCGATGTCCGCGACCTCCCCGGGTCCCTCGGGTCGCACATGGACGCTGCGGTCTCCACGGCCGAGTCGCAGCGCCGCCTCCGCCGCCCGACGCAGCGGGGTCGTCAACCATGCGCCGGCGACGAGTGCGATGGCGACAGCGATAGCCAGGCCGATCAGCAGCGCGATGAGGAGTCGCACGATGACCTCAGTCGCCGTGCCGCCGGCAACCGAGGACGGCTGGACGAGGATGACGCCGATCCCTGGTTCGAAGGGGCGCCCGACGATGAGCACCGGACCTGCAGAAGTGTCGGCGCGCGACTCCACGCCACCACCGGATGTCACAGCCTCGACGTCGGCGGGGGTCACGCCATCGGGCAGATCGACGGCGTCGGGACCGACGACGTACGCCGTCACCTGCTCGGCCTCGAGCACACCGGCGACCCTCGGCGGCAGGACATAGTTGCCCCCTCGATCCACACGCAAGGAGGTGGCGGTGAGGTCGGCAATGCGCGCGAGGTCTGCCGTCGCGACTGCCTCGGCGTTGCTGCGGATCAGGGGCAACGACACGAGAGCGGCCACCACGGCGGCGATGGTGGCGACGGCCACGGCAAGCAGGACGGTGGCGGGCAGCACACGCAGGCGCCGGCTGCGCGGGGGCGCGGCCCCGCCATCCGGGGCTGCCGCCCACTGAGCCGGGGTCACGTCGCCTCCGCACGGCTCATGGTGCCTCCGCGGAGTAGCCCACTCCGCGGACCGTGCGCACCGGGCTCGCGTCGCCGAGTTTGGCCCTCACCTGCGCGACATGGACATCGACGGTACGAGTACCGACGACAGCGGCGTACCCCCACACCTCCTCGAGGAGCAGATCTCGCGTGATGACGCGGCCGTGGCGCTCCATGAGATACGCGAGGAGATCGAACTCGGTCGCGGTGAGCACGACCTCCGCCCCATCCACCGTGACGCGGCGTCCTGCTCGGTCGAGGGTGACGCGACCGAGGGTGATGACGTCCTGCGGTTCAGGGGCGCGCGCATGGCGTAGCGCCACCTTCACCCGTGCGACTACCTCACGCGGACTGAAGGGCTTGGTGATGTAGTCGTCCGCCCCCATTTCCAAGCCGAGCACACGGTCGATCTCGTCGTCGCGAGCGGTGCAGAACAGGATCGGGGTCCAGTCCCCGGCGGCGCGCATCCGGCGACAGATCTCCGTGCCGTCCATGCCGGGCAGGCCCACATCGAGGATGACCGCGTCAGGATGGCGCTCGTGTACGGCGGCCAGGCCCCCGGGACCGTCCGCGGCCACGACGACGTCGTATCCGGACCTCTCGAGATAGAGCCGGAGCACATCCGCGATGGGCGGCTCGTCCTCGACGACGAGGATGAGGGGGCGGCGCTCGTCAGTGGTCAAGACGATGTCAGGACGCGTGCTGGGTCTTCTTACCCAGTCCCGCAGCCTTCATGATCCCGCTGACGACGGCACCCACAGCGACGATGGCGACACCGGCCCAGAATGCCGGCCACTGCCCGATCACCAGGCCCACCGTCGAGACGATGAAGCCCAGGGTCACCAGGACGACCAGCGTCCATGCGGCGGGAGTCGATCCGTGGTTGCCGGTGCTCATCTGTCCTCCTCCGAGTGGGATCGTGCGTCCCCCATTGAACCAGGGTCCGACTCCTCCGCGGCCGTCGGATCCTCGCCTCGATCGAGGGCATCCCACGTCGCCGCCGCGCTCGGCGCCGCGCCCGTCGACGGTCGCGAATAGCGGGCACCCAGCCGCGGCCACGAGGGCCCCTCGGCTACGGCGAGCAACCCGCAGGCCATGAGGGCCAGGCCGGCAACGATCGCGATCACCCACCACGCCGACGCGGACACCGATGCGGGCACGGCATCGGTGCGAGCACCCAGCGCCGCCTCGACGAAGGCGCCACCGCCCCCGCTGGCCACCTCGGTGAACGCGAACGCCACGCCGGTCACGCCGGCAACTGCTCCCGCGATGAGCACGGCGGCTCCCGTGACGCGCCGTCCCCATGTCCGGGTCGCCAGGAGGGCGGCGATTGCCGCCAGACCGACCCATCCCATCGCTGCGCCCAGGGGCACGAGGTCCCGACCGGTCAGCGCGACCTCGCGGCCCGGAGCCGCATCGGCTCCCGCGCCGGCGAACACCGGCACCTGCGCCACCACCCACGTCGCGTTGTAGGCCACGAGAATCCCCACCGAGCCGAGCAGCAGGACAACGATGACGACGGCGAATCGATGACGCAGCATCAGTCGGCGATCCCTCGGAGAGTGCCGGCGATCGCGACTGCGCGCAGCAGCGCTGCCGCCTTGGCGCGGCATTCGGCGTCCTCGGATGCCGGGTCCGAGTCGGCCACGACACCGGCGCCTGCCTGCACATGCGCCACCCCGTCACGGATGAGCGCAGTGCGTATGGCGATGGCCGTGTCGAGATCCCCGGCGAAGTCGACGTATCCGACGATTCCGCCGTAGAGACCACGACGTGCGGGCTCGAGAGCATCGATGATCGTCATCGCACTCGGTTTGGGCGCTCCCGACAACGTGCCCGCCGGGAATGTCGCTCCGAGCGCATCGAGCGCCACTCGGCCAGGGGCGAGCTGCCCGACGACCGTCGAGACCAAGTGCATGACATGTGAGTAGCGCTCCACCTGCATAAATTCCACGACCTCGACAGTGCCGGGCGCGCAGACACGGCCGAGGTCGTTGCGACCCAGGTCGACGAGCATGAGGTGCTCGGCACGCTCCTTGTCGTCTGCCAGCAGGTCGTCCACGAGGCGAGCGTCCTCCTCGGCCGTCGCCCCGCGCGGGCGCGTGCCAGCGATCGGGTGCACGCGGCATCGACCCTCGTGGACGGTGACCAGCGCCTCGGGCGACGAGCCCACGATGTCGAAGTCGACTCCACTCCCATCGAGTGCGGGCACGCGCAGGAGATACATGTAGGGGCTCGGATTGGTCACACGCAGGACGCGGTAGACATCCAGTGCGCTGGCGGAGCACTCGGCATCGAAGCGCTGGGAGACGACCACCTGGAATGCGTCACCTGCACGGATGTGCTCCTGCGCGACGAGCACGCTGCTCTGGAAGTCCTCCGCCTGGGTGCGACCCACGACGTCCGCGTGCGCCTCCGGGTCGTACGTCGCGACCGTGGAGGGAGCTGCTCGGCGCAGGTCACGCTCCATCGCATCCAGACGCAGGATCGACTCCTGCCAGGCCTCGTCGATGCGCTCATCGGAATTGTCCACATTGATGGCATTGGCGATGAGGAGCACGGTCCCGTCGGCGTGGTCGAGCACGGCGAGATCGGTTGCAAGCATGAAGCCGAGCTCGGGGACGCGTAGCTCGTCAGGGTTGTCGTCAGGGATGCGCTCCCAGCGCCGGACCGCGTCGTACGACAGATAGCCCACCATGCCACCGGTCAGCGGAGGCAGGCCCTCCGGACGATCGGTGTGGAGCAGGTCGACGGTCGCGCGCAGGGCGTCGATGGGATCTCCGTCACGCGGCACATCGACCGGGGGATCGCCCCACCACGCGACGGCCCCGTCGCGCTCCGTGAGCATCGCCGTGGTGCGCACGCCGACGAAGGAGAAGCGAGAGTAGGCCCGACCATGCTCGGCGGACTCGAGCAGGAAGGTGCCCGGACGCTCCTGGGCGAGCTTGCGGTACAGACCTACCGGTGTCTCACCATCGGCGAGCAGACGACGTACCACGGGGATGACGCGACGCCCGGGTGCCAATTCGCGGAACCGATCGATCTGTGGAGCCGTCCCCCCAGGCGCCGGGAGCGGGAACCCCCAGGCGACGCGCTCGCTCACGCGTCCTCCATCGGGGTGAAGCAGGTACGCGACCCGGTGTGGCACGCGACACCGGTCTGATCGACGAGGAGCAGGAGCGTGTCGCCGTCGCAGTCGATCCGGATCTCGCGCACGGCCTGGGGATTGCCCGATGTCTCGCCCTTGACCCAGTACTCCCCGCGACTGCGCGACCAGTAGGTCGCGCGCCCGGTCACGCGCGTGCGTCGGAGTGCCTCGGCGTCCATCCAGGCCACCATGAGGACCTCGCCGGTATCCCACTGCTGTACGACCACCGGCACGAGGCCATCGGCGTCGTACTGCACGGGAGTCACGACGTCATTGTCCCGCACGCGACTTCACGCCTCGGTGACGGGGCGCACCGGCAGACCCGCGCGAGCCAACGACTCCTTGACTTCCCGGATCGACAGATCGCCGAAATGGAACACGCTCGCGGCGAGGACGGCATCGGCACCAGCGCGCACAGCCGGGACGAAGTCCTCGACACGCCCCGCTCCCCCGCTCGCGATGAGCGGCACGTCGACCGCAGCGCGGACGAGGGAGATGAGCTCGGTGTCGAAGCCTTCGCGCGTGCCATCGGC
>Ga0129333_10007851_pt1 | contig 10062 bp, 8 predicted proteins | sample CPB6_08_DNA_FD_94474 | JGI IMG/M metagenome (GOLD analysis project Ga0129333, IMG submission 94474) | Freshwater to marine salinity gradient microbial communities from Chesapeake Bay, USA - CPBay_Sum_0.6_0.8_DNA | ecosystem: Environmental > Aquatic > Marine > Coastal | place: USA: Chesapeake Bay...
CTGCCTGCAGCTCAAGGAATTCACCCTCGGGTTCGCGATGGTCGCCTCGTTCAGCGCAGGCCTCGCGCTCACGATGATCACGGTGGGGGTCCTGGCGGCCTGGGGCATGAAGAAGCTCTCCGAACGCTCCAGCTGGCTCAGCCGCATCGCTTCCCGCGCCCCTTACGTGTCGTCCTTTCTCCTCATCGCGCTCGGACTGGCCTTCGCCTTCCGCGGCCTCGCGCTGCTGAAGTGACGGACTACCAAGGATTGAAGCGCAGCCCGAAGAGCGCGAAGACGGCGGCGGCGAGCAGACCGAGCGCCGGCAGGAAGAACGGGTCGAAATAATCGGCGGTCCGCGGCTTCTTCTCGAGCACCACGACCTTCTTCATCTCGTCGATCCGCTTGAAGACGGAGTTCAACGCCTCCGGCGTGACGGCGTTGAAGGCCTCGCCGCCGGTCGAGCGGGCGATCCCGATGAGCGCCGGATCCACGGGGGCGTCGTTCAGTAGCACGGCGTAGACGATCACGCCTTTCTCCCGGAGGTCGGCGATGATCGGGACGTCCTTGGGCGACTTGATGTCCGGACTTTCGCCGTCGGTGAGCAGGATGATCATGCGGTCGCCGGCCGGACGCTGGGCGAGATGGGCGGCGGCGCCGGTCAGGGCGTTGCCGATGAAGGTGCCGCCCCAGAGCTCGTCGGGCAGGACGTTGGGCTCGATGAACGGCCGGGAGAGCATGATGGTCCCCGTATCCAGCGTCAGCGGCACCCAGTGGATGAAATTACGCGAGAAGATCGTCAGCCCGAAGGCGTCGCCTTTCCGGTGACGCAGGAACTTGTCCAGCGATTCCATGGCCGAGTCGAAACGGCTATGCCGGCCCTTGCCCTGCTCGCCATGCGGACCTCGCATGCTGCCCGAGGTATCCAGGACGACCTGAATGTTCGTGAGCTGCCTTTCGACCTCAGGGGGCTGGAAGGTGACGGGGTGCGCTAGGAAGAGGATCGCGACGGCGAGCAGGCCCGCCGGCAGGCAGTTGGCGACGAGCACGAGGCCGCGCAGGAACCAGCCTCGGCGGCCTTGGGCGCCGTCGTAGGGCATGGCGAGCGGCTGACCGGGGCGGACCCACTCCCAGAAGGCCAGGATGACCGGGAGGGCGAGCAAGGCCAGCCACTGGGGATGCAGGAAGGTCATGGGCGGGCGACGCCTCCTGCCAGGAGGTGACCACGGATGATGTCGGCGATCTCGGCGTCGACGACGCCCGAACCGGGACGATGCAGCCAGCGCTGCAGCCGGAGCAAAGCCTCGCCCGTGGTCTCGGCGCGGGCGACGGCGGCCAGGGCCTCCGCCATCGGGGCGTCGGCCGGGGCCAACCCCTCGCGCCAGGAACGCAAGAGCAGCATCTCGAGGCGCGCCTTCTGCCCGGCGGTCAGTCCGCCCTGCTCCAGCTCAGCCAAGAGAGCCTGCAATTGCTCGGCGACGGTCAGCGGCGGCTTGGGCGCGACGACGACAGGCTTGCGCGGGCGCTTCCAGAAAATCAGCAGGAAGAGCCAACCGATCCAGAACACGAGGAGCGCCCAGAGGGTGGCGCGATAGTGCCCCCAGACCTCGATGCCGATCTCCTCGGTCTCCTTCACGCGTGCCTCGAGATCCTTCGATAGCTTGGGATCACCTTGGACCTTGAAGGACGGCAGGCCGCTCAGGGTCGTGCCGTCGTCCGACATCAGATACTGCGTCAGGTCATGCTCGCCCTCGCGGTTCACGAGGTAACGGACGTCATAGACCTTCATTCCTTCCCGCTCCGTGACCTGGGCGATGCGCACGTTGACGGCCACGCCGTAGCGGAAGGGTTTCACGACGAGCCCGGGACCGCCGTAGGTGATGATGGCGGCCTGCTCGACGCCGAGCGGAACCTTGAGGCTGTCGTCATCCCGCAGGACCCACCAGCCCGCCGCGAGGACCACCGACAAGGCCAGGCCCACGAGGAGCCGGCCACGCCAGGATGTCTTCGCGTCAGCCATGCTTATCGGGCGGAGCGGCGGGCGAAGCCGCGGTTCTTGAGGAAATAAGTCAGCTTGCCGAGGATCGGCTCATCGGTGCGCAGGCGCAGGTAATCGATGCCGAAACGGCTCAGTTCGGACTGCCAGCCGGAGGCGTCGATCGCGCGACTTCCGCCGAAACCCACGAATCCGCGGCCGGATTCGGCTTCGATGCCGCGGATGATGCCCGCGCCGCGGAGTCCCTGCTCGGCCGGATCTTCGAGATGCAGGACGACGCAGTCATGACGCTGGGCCAGCACCTGCAGGGCCGGGATGGCGTCCGGATCATGCAGGTCGCTCAGGACGACGACCGTCGTCCGGTGGGCCAGCGAGGGGGCGAGCTCACGGGCGCGGCGGGCGAGCGAGGTCTGCTCCGTGAAGTCATGCCGGCGCAGCTGGTGCGCCCACTCCATCACGATGTTGCGCGAAAGCGTCGGGCGGACGTGCATCTCACGGGCCCCGCAGCCGAGCAGGCCGACGGGCGTGACGGAAGACTGCGCGGCCAGGCCGATGCCGGTCGCGATGCGCACCGCCCAGGCATACTTGCTCAACGTCTGCGACGTGACGCACATCGACGCGGAGGTGTCCAGCAGCAGGTAAAGCGGGATCTGCTTGGTTTCGCGGAACTCCTTCACGTAGAGCTTCCCGAGGCGGGCCGAGACCTTCCAGTCGATGAACTTGACGGCGTCGCCCGCGACATAGGGACGCGACTGGACGTATTCCAGACCGGCGCCGTGGAACACCGAGTCACGCTGGCCGAAATCCAGGCTGTCCGCGAGCCGCCGGACGGCGACTTCGAACTGCCGGCTGTCGACCGGATCGTGAGGCAAGGTGCGCGGACGAAGCATGGGTCAGCCTAATCCGGCGAGGATTCCTTCCAGCACCTTGGCGCCGGTCTGACCCGCGGCCGCGGCTTCATAGCTCACGCGGATGCGGTGCAAGACGATGTCCTCGGCGAGGTCGAAGAGGTCTTCGGGCGTCACGTAATCCCGGCCGCGGATGACCGCGCGGGCGCGGGCGGCGTTGACGAGCGCCAGGCCGGCGCGGGGGCTGCAGCCGAAGTCCAGCTCCTTGGCTTCGCGGGTACGACGCACGAGTTCGACCGCATGACGCAGGAAGACTTCGCTCACGTGGACGCCTTGGACGGCCTCCATCGCGGCGACGAGGTCCGCCTTCGTGCCGACCGGGGAGTCGTCGATCATGTCGAAGGCCGTCTTCGGGACCGCCCCGCCCTCTTCCTTGCGCAGGCCCATGCCGAGCTGGCGCTGGAGGATGTCCTGCTCCTCGTCGCGACCCGGATAGCCGAGACGGTGGAGAAGCATGAAGCGGTCGAGCTGGGCTTCGGGCAGTTCGAAGGTACCGGACTGCTCGACGGGGTTCTGCGTGGCGATGACGAGGAAAGGCGTCGGCAGGCGCATCGTCTGACCGCCGAGGGTCACCTTGCGCTCCTGCATCGCTTCGAGCATCGCGCCCTGCACCTTCGGGGCGGCGCGGTTGATCTCGTCGGCGAGCAGCAGGTTCGTGAAGACCGGGCCGCGGTGGATGCGGAAATCGCCGGTCTTCTGGTCGACGACCTCCGCACCGACGATGTCGGACGGCAGCATGTCGACCGTGAACTGGATGCGCCGGAAGTCCAGGGCGATGGCCTTGGCGACGGTGTTCACGAGGAGCGTCTTCGCCAGGCCGGGCATGCCCTGCAGCAGCAGGTGGCCGCCGGTGAGGAGCGCGATCATGACGCGCTCGACGACGACGTCCTGGCCGACGACGACCTGGCCGACGCGCGTCCGGACGTCGCCGACGAACTGATGGGCGGCCTGCACGGCCGCGGGGTTGGGATGATTGCTCATGTCTTAAGGGGGAGGGACAGGGGTGGAGTCGGGAATCTCAGCGGAGCTGACGCAGCCATTTTTCGGCGAGGGACCTGAGGTCGGCCTCGGTGAGCGTGGTCGCTCCGCCGAAGCAGCCGCGCTGGACACGTTCGAGGTCCTGCTGGAGTTCGGACTTCTGCGCGGCGGTGAACTTCACCAGCGGGCTGGCGGTCAGCTTACGCAGCAAGGCCACGACGGAGAAACCGTCGACCGTGGCAGGCATCCGGAAGACATCCCGGGCGCGCGGCGGACGCGGGCCGGTATCACGCTTACGGAACACCAGCCAGGCGCCGGCCGTGAGGAGGACGGCGATCCCGACGTAGAGATAAGTGTAATCGTCCTGGGCCACCGGCGGGACGTAGCCGACCCCGGGCGCAACCTTGACGCGATCGAGCAGCACCGAGCCCTTCGTCAGCACGACCGGATCGATGTCCTGATAGGTGCGCCAGACCGTGGTGGCCCGGGCGGCCTTGAGGGTCGGGAAAGGAACGTCCGTCGCCTTGTCCGCCGCGCGGATGGCGTCGCCATCCAGCGTGATCGACCAGCGGCGCTCCGTACGCGGCGCGACCTGGTCGCCCCACGTGTTGAGTTCCTTGACCATCAGCGGATCGACGACCGTGACCTGACGGACCTTCGCGACGGCGACCAACGGACCGAGGTCCAGGAGGTCGTCGAGATCAGGCACCGTACCTGATGCGGTCGCGGCGACCTCGAGGCTGAGCGAGCCGTTGATCGCGAACTGGCGCGTGTCGAAGGTCTGGGTGACTTCCACCTTGTCGGCCGGACGCGGCGTCGCCTTGCCGGCGGCGACCTTGAGCAGGGTCTCGGCGGAGGTGGCGGGAATCGTCACCGGGCCGCTCAGGTCGATGAAGCGGAGTTCCATCTGCACCGGCGGGATCTTGTCGACGCTGGCGTCCTTGGCCCGCACGAGCACGTAGGCGAGCGGCGTCTCCTCCCAGCCCGGACGGTTCGTCGGACGCGGCTTCACGTCGGGAGCGGCGAAGGTGACCGAGCGGATCTCGAAGAAGGGCGCGAGGCCTTCGGTGAGTTTCTTCTCCAGCTCGTCGCGCGGACCCAGCGCTTCGGCGGACTTCAAGACCTGCGCACCCCGGCGCTTGCCGGCCGCGGCGACCGCGGACGGATCATTGCTGAGATACTGACCGAAGCGGGCGACGCGGCCCATGGCCTCGGTGTGGACGACGCTCACGATGATGCCGAAGTCCTGCCCTGCCCCGACGGTGTTCGGACCGTCGACGCGGGTCTGCAGGCGGATCTCGCTGAGGAGTTCGTCGAGGTAGTCGGCCCGCTTCTTGAGTCCGAGCGAGAACGGATCGTCCTTCGTCACCACCAAGGTGGCGGCGAGGTAGCGATACTTGAGGTCCTCGTGCAGAGGATTGTTCTGGTCGTTCAAGCGGGCGTTCAGCGTCTTGGCGAGCTGGCCCATGTGCGTGCCCGCCAGACGGCCCGGCAACGCCTGGATGGCCGCGCGGATGCGTCCGAGGGCCGCCCGGTTGAGGGGCTTACCGAGGTTGACCTGGCCGTTGCCCCCGATGCCCATCACGGCGTTGAACCAGCTGAGATAAGGATCGACCGAATACTCGTTGGACTGGAGACGGACGACCTGGCGGCCGTAGGCCTCGGCGGCGCGCTGGAAATAGTCCTGCGACCGGAGCGACTTCTCCTTGGCGGCGACGACGCGACGGGCGGGCTCGACCGGCGCCAAGGCCTGGAAGCTCTCGAAATCGGCCCAGTCATTGAGCACGACGGCGGCGAGGAGCAGCGCCTTGTAGGCATCGGGACGCCCGGCCTGCCATTCATCGATGAGCTTGAGCAGCGAGCCGTAGGCCGCTGAGGTCATCGCATAGGTCTCCGCCTCGTTCCGTCGGGTCAGCCGGTCTTTCTGGATGTCCGCCCGGCGCCAGCGGTCGCCCAGGTATCCGTGGATGCGCTGGGCGAGCAGGAAGAAAAGCGTCTCGTCCATCTGGGCCGTCGGACCGAAGACCCGCTCGATATGCGTGAGACGGAAGGGCTCCGCGTCGCCGTGCGCGAGGTCAAAGGCGGTGACGACCTTGTATTGATCCCGTGGCGCGATGCCCGCCTTGCGGAAGATCTGCATCATGCGGGCGAGCGAATCGATGTTGCGCTCGAGCATCATCGGGGTGACCGGGATGCGGGCGTCCTCCGGGAGCCCGTAACGGGCGCGCAGCTCCTGCGGCAGTTGCGGATTATGCGCCTGCCCCCAGGCCTGGAGGAAGTCTTCGGCCAGCGCGACGCCCGCCGCTGGATGACGGCCGGCGAGCTCGACGATACGGTCCGCCGCCACCTCGAAATTGGCGCTCGCGATGACGGCGCGGGCGAGGCTGGCGTCGAAGCGCGCCCGCAGGTCGGGCGAAAGGGCCTCCAACCACTTGCCGGCGGGCGCCAGCTGCAGGAGCTCGCCGGCGTCCACCTCGGCCGCCGCGTTCCGGTTTCCGCGGCGGGAACCGCCGGACTGTCGCCCGAAGGACTGCTCGACCTCCGCCACCCAGGATTCCGCCATCAGGCCGAGTACCTGCCGCCAGTCGCTGCCGGCGTCGTCGACATGCTCGGCGATGAGATTGGCCAGCACCGCCTGGGCCCGGAGGCTGTCGAGGCGTTGCGCGACCGGCGCGCCGCCTTCGTTCTGGATCTTGCGCGAGAGGCCGCCGACGATCTTGAGCGCGGCGTCGGGCTGGGCCTTCATCAGGTCGGCGAAGGTGCCGCCGAGGACGGCCGGCGAAACCTGGGTGAGCACGCGGAGCATCTCGCCCGCGGCCTTGGTCTTGTCCCAATCGCTGATCTTCTTCTCGGAACGGAGGATCGCGACGTTGTCGGCCCAGATGCGGGAGATCTGGTCACGCTGCGCGATCTCGGTGGCCTGCTCGGCCGCGAGGAAGGCGGCGATCTCCTGACGGAGCCCCTCGTCGGCGATCTGGTCGAGGTCGGCGCCGGCCGGCAGATACTGCCGGGCGAGGTCGCGGAAGCCGCCGGCCAGCAGGACGCGTCCGGCGGCGAGTCGGCGCGCGGGCTCCTTGCCTCCCAGCTTCTCGGTGCCGCGTGTCAGGCGCTCGGCGACCCAGAAGCTTTCGTTGGGCGCGACGATCTGGCCGAGGATCTGACCGAGCTTGCGGAGCTCGAGGTCGGTGAGCTCGCCCGGACCCGCGTCGGCGAGGGCGAAGACGTCCTCGAGGCGGACGCCGTTCTTGGGACGGTCGGCGAGATCGGACAGGATCTTGTCGTAGATGCCGCGGCCGAGCTCGGGCGGGAGCGCGGCGAGCTCGGCGCGCACCTGCGCCCAGTCGCCGAGCCGGAAAGCCGAAAGGAAACGGGCGTCCGCGCCGGCGCGGGCGTCCGGTCGGGCGGACTTCTCCATCGCGGCGAAGACCTCGCTGAGCTCGCGGGAGAAGCGGTGGCGGAGCAGGCGTTCGTATTGCTGCTGCGTCTTGGCGTCGAGCGGCGCGGCCTGCTGGGCGGAAAGCGTCGCGGCGCACGCGAGCGCGGCGCAGAGGAACGGACGGAGGAGTCTCATGGTGTCTTATGCAAAGGGTTCACGAACCGTTGTCGGGGATCTTGCGCGCTTCTTCGAAGACCTTGCGGTCGTCGGTCTTCGCGGGCTTGCCCTTGGGCTCAGGTCCCGCGAGCAGCGCGGCGGCGGCCTTGGCCTTCTTGGGCTCAGGCTTGCCGGCGGCCTCGACCTGCAGGGCGGCCTCGAGGTTCTGCTGCTTGCCGGCGCCGATGCCGGTCACGCCTTCGACGGGCTTGATGCCGCCGGCGGCGGGCTTCACGCCCTCGGGCGCCTTGACGCCGTTGATCCCGGCGAGGCCTTTGGCGGGAGGGGGCGGCGGCGGAGCCTTCGAGCCCGCGCCTTTGACCGCTTCCGGAGGCTTCACGCCCTCGACGGCTTCGACCCCCTTCGGCGCGGGCGGAGGCGGCGTACCTTTGGTGCCGGCGCCTTTGACGCCTTCGGGAGGCTTCACGCCTTCTGCGCCGACCAGCCCTTTCGTCGGCGGCGGAGGCGGCGGGGCCTTCGCGTCAGCCGCCTCCACGGGCTTGGCGGTCGCCGGGACGGAGGCGGGCGGCGGAGCCTGCTTCACGGGCTTGGCGCCGTCGGGAGCCTTCACGCCGTCGACCTTCTCGACGCCTTGGACGGTGGCGGGCGCGACGTTCTTGGCGGCGGGATCGACCTCCTTCACCTTGCCGGAGCCTTCCTGACGGACGCCACGGACGCCTTCGACGGCGGCCGGGGCCGGGGCTTCCTGCGCGGCGGCGCACACGACGCCGAGGGAGAAAAGGAGAATCGTCTTCATAAGTTGTTCTGACGGACGGAACGGGCGAACTCGGCCTCGACGCGCCGTTCGTAATCGGCGAGGGCCGCCGGGTCCTGATGTTCGGCGAGATAACGGAAGACCTGTCGGGCGCGTTCGGCGTAAGGACGCCATTCCTCTTCGGTCGCCCCGTTGGCTTTCAACAACGAGGTCGCGTAGAAGTAGGCCTTGCCGAGCGTCTCGCGGATCGCGCGGGTGGTCGCGCCATCCTCGCCGTCGACGGCCGCGGATTCCTTGAGCAGCTGCGAGAGGTCGCCGATGGCCCCGGCGACGTCGAGCATCTCCACCTTCGCCTTGGCCTTCGCCAACCTGACCTGATGCCGGACGGTCGGGCGCTCGCCCGGCGGCAGCTCCGCCGCGAGCCGGTCATACTCCTCGACGATCGTCGGCCAATCCGGCTCCTTGGCTTGTTCGAGCGCGCGGATGCGCAGCAGATGATCGCGCGCCTGCTCGCGGGCGAGCTGGGCCTGGCCTTCGTTGAAGTGATAATACACCACGCCGACGGGAAAGAGCAGCCAGAGCAGCGTGAAGAACTTCCTCATCGGACGGCGCCCTCCCCGGCGACGTCACGACGGACGACCTTCCAGCCGCTCCCAAAGTATTGCAAGGCCACCGGCAGGAGGGCCAGCACCGACGCCCCAAGCAGCATGGCCAGCACCGCCATACCGGCCAGGTCGAGTCCCGTCTTCGGCGGAGGCGTGCGTCGGACGAGGTCGCCCAAGGCGTCCGTGGGCAGGTGCTTCTCGTTCACGTCATAATAGGCTCCGCGGAGGGCGCGGGCGACGTTCGCGAGCACCTCGGCGTCCTGACGCGACTGATGCCCCGCAATGAACGTGCCCTTGCGCGGATCGCCGACGCCCAGCACGAGCACGTCCCGGACGGACTTTGGACGAGGCAGGATGGGTTGCAGCGGCACGGTGTCGCCGTCGGTGAAGATCACGAGCCGTACCGTCTGTTCGGGCAGCCCGGCGACGACCTTGACCGCCGCGTTGATGGCCGCGCCGAGGTCGGTCGACCCCGGCTTCATCACGTACTGGACCGGCAGGCCGTCGAAGACGTTGCGTACGAGTTCCGGATCGCGGGCGTCCATGACCACGGAGCGCGCCTCGGTGTAGAAGCCGACGACGCCGTAACGGAGGTCGCCGCCGACGCGCATGAGCACGGCTTCGACCTCCTCGCGCATGCGTTGCTGCCGCGTGACCTTCCCTTCCGGTCCCGCGTCCTTCAGATACATGCTCGGGGAAAGGTCGGCCACGAAGATCAGCCGGGTCGGTTCCGCGGTCTCGGCCGGCTGGCCGTCCTTGGCTGCCTGATGAAGCTGCCACATGACGGCCAGCCCCCAGGCGAAGGCGGCGAGCGCGAGGCACCGCAGGAAAGGAGCCGCGTTCGTCCACGTAAGCGGCGTCCCCCCTGGCCCGAACGCCAGCCGCGCGGCGACCTTCACCCGACGCGCATGCAGGAGCTCCGCCAAAGCGGCAAGCAGCAGCACCAGGAGGGCGGCGGGGACTGGGTTCATCAGGGCGGCGGGGATACCGTCGCCGTGAGATAAGTCGCTCCGCCGAGACGAAGCAAACCGCAATGAACGCGAACCTCGGTTTGCCGGCCACGCCGCGGGCCGACGGTGGAATCGGCCTAAAAAACGTCGTCCTTCACCGGAGCGCCTCAGGCGCCGACCATCCGCAGCCAGGCGCTGAGATTGTAGTAATTGGAGACGCGGGCGACCTTGCCGTCCTTGATCTCGAAGAAGGCGCCGACACGCAGGCGGTACTTCTGTCCGTTGGCGGGAGGCAGGCCCTCGTCGGTGACGAGATACTGGCCGTTGATGTAGAACTCC
>Ga0129333_10007852_pt1 | contig 10062 bp, 9 predicted proteins | sample CPB6_08_DNA_FD_94474 | JGI IMG/M metagenome (GOLD analysis project Ga0129333, IMG submission 94474) | Freshwater to marine salinity gradient microbial communities from Chesapeake Bay, USA - CPBay_Sum_0.6_0.8_DNA | ecosystem: Environmental > Aquatic > Marine > Coastal | place: USA: Chesapeake Bay...
GCGATGAACTGCTTGACGATGCGGTCCTCCAGCGAGTGGAAGCTGATCACGGCGAGGCGTCCTCCGGGCCGCAATACGGCAAGACTGGCGTCAAGCGCCTGTTGCAGCTCTTCAAGCTCGGCGTTGACGAAAATCCGAAGAGCCTGAAATGTGCGCGTTGCAGGGTCCTGGCCCGGCTCGCGGGTTTTGACCGCGCCAGCCACGAGCTGGGCCAGCTCGGCGGTGGTTGCAACAGGGCGCCCTGCCTGTCGGCGAGCATCAATCGCCTTTGCAACCTGAACAGCAAACCGTTCTTCGCCATAGTCACGGATCACCTGCGCAATCTGCCGAACGTCGGCACTGGCCAGCCACTGAGCCGCGCTCTGCCCCCGCGTGGGGTCCATGCGCATGTCCAGCGGCCCGTCGAAGCGAAACGAAAAGCCCCGCGCGGGGTCGTCGATCTGCGGCGAGCTCACGCCCAGGTCCATCAGCACGCCGGCCACGCTTTGAGCAGGCAGCTCGGACAACTGGCAAAAGCCCTCGTGACGGATCGAGAAGCGTGCGTCGCCGATCGACTGCGCCGCAGCGATGGCCTGCGGGTCCTTGTCGAAGGCGATCAGCCGGTGCTGCGGCCCCATGCGCGAGAGCAGCAGCCGCGAGTGGCCGCCGCGGCCGAAGGTGGCGTCGACCCAGGTGGCCTGCCCGCCCATCGCTTCGGCGTTGCCCAGCAGGGCCTCCACCGCTTCGTTCAACAGGACGGTGACGTGTTGCCATTCGCTCACGTGCGCCTTCAGAACGAGAAGTCCCGGAACACGTCGGGCATGTCGCCGCTCATCGCCTCGGCTTCCTTCGCCTCGTAGGTGGCCTTGTCCCAGAGCTCGAAGTGGTTGCCCATGCCCAGCAGCATCACGTCACGCGAGATGCCGGCGGCGTCGCGCAGCTCAGGCGAGACCAGCACGCGGCCGGTGCCGTCCATCTCGACATCCATCGCGTTGCCGAGGAACACGCGCTTCCACCACTGCGCCGACATCGGCAGCGCGGCGATGCGCTCGCGAAAGCGCTCCCACTCGGGGCGCGGGAACACCATCAGGCAGCCGTGCGGATGCTTGGTGATCGTGAGTGCTCCCTGCGCGGTGGCGCCCAGCACCTCGCGATGCCGGGTCGGCACCGACAGGCGCCCCTTGGCATCAAGGCTCAGCGACGACGCACCCTGGAACACGATCGACCTTTCCTACGATTTCCCACGAAATACCACTTTTTTGCACTGTAGCAGGAATCGCGCAGGTCGCAAGAGGTCAGAAGGTGAATTTTTGCAATGAAATCAAGGACTTAGGTCGCATTTTGACAGCCAATCTGCGCACGAAAGGCCTTTGAAATGAAGCACTTAGCAGAGGGTGTGAAGGTGGCGCGTGAACAAACAGGGGGGGTTGCCACTGGTAACTACCCTGAGTCAGATTCTTCAGCCCCTTCGGCAGCGACGCCACGGCGCGGCTGCAGCCGGGCGTCGCCCGCGGGGATCGCGGGCCCGCGCCGTCAGTCGGCGCGCCGCTGCACGCTGGCCTGGTCGGCGATGCCCACGACGGTGAAGAAGGCCGCCACCAGCCGATGCACATCGATCAGGCTGAGCTCGCGCCCTGCGGCCTTGTGGGCCACTGCCCAGTTGAGCAGGCAGCCTGCAGCGATGAAGTCCATGCGCTGCAGCGTGCTGCACGACACCACGATCGGCCCGCTGGCGGGCAACTGTGCGTCCAGCGCCTGCAGCATCGCGCTGATGTCGCCGCTGAGCGTGCCGCTCAGCGCGGGCTGCGCAGGCGAAGCGGCCTCGGTGGCGGCGGCCTGCTCGACCAGGTCGACCCACGACGGCGGCGACTTGCGCAGGATCGCCCGGTACTGCGCCGACAGCGCATCGAAGGCCTTGCGCTGCCCCACCGCGCGGTGCAGGTCGAACAGCGCGAGCCAGGCCGAGTCGTCGCGCGCACAGGGCGCACCGGGTGCGATCGCCGCCTGCAGGCCGGTCTGCGCTGCGGCGCGGTCGCCATTGGCAAACAGGATGGCCGCCGACTCGACCTGCGCGCCCTGCCCCGCTGCCACAGGCAGGGGTTGCATGTGGGTGCTGCCGCGCTGCAGTTCGCCGGTCAGGCTGGCGGTGGTGGTCGGATAGTCGTGCGGCACCAGCACGGCCCGTGCGAGCGGGCCCGAGGCCGCACCCGAGACCGCACCCGAACCAGCCGCGCTGCCGGCAGACGCCGGTGGCACGGGCGTGCGTGCGCTGCGCGTCGCCGCGTCGGCCGGCGCATTGCGCCACTGCTGGTCGAGCTCCTGCTCGATCGAGTTGATCTTGCGCAGCGTGGCCGCGCGCGTGTCGGGCGGCTGCGTCAGGAAGGCGCTGTTGACCAGCGCGCCATGCTCCGAGCCGATGGGCTGCGCACCCGGCTCGTTGCGGCGCAGCTTGCGCAGGGCGTCGAATTCGCGCTTGCGGATGATGTCGTTGCGCCGGCGGCGCTCGAGCATCTCCTTCATCGCCTCGCGCGACAGGCCCGGGGCATCCTCCTGGCTGCCCGGCGCCCCCGCGGCCGGCGCCGCCGCGCCCGGGCGCATCAGCCGCGCCACACGCGACAGCAGGCCTTCGGGCGGGGTGTCCTGGGGCATGGCCGGGCGTGGCGCGCAACGCCTTGGCGCGTCAGTTGCCGAACATCTTCTGCTTGAGCTCGCGCCGCTGCTGGGCCTCCAGCGACAGCGTGGCCGTCGGACGCGCGAGCAGGCGGGCCACACCGATCGGCTCGCCGGTTTCGTCGCAGTAGCCGTAGTCACCGGCGTCGATGCGTGCAATCGACTGCTCGATCTTCTTGAGCAGCTTGCGCTCGCGGTCGCGGGTGCGCAGCTCCAGCGCGTGCTCTTCCTCGATGGTCGCGCGATCGGCCGGGTCGGGCACGATCACCGTGTCTTCGCGCAGGTGCTCGGTGGTCTCGCCGGCGTTGGCCAGGATGTCGCGCTTGAGCTGCTGCAGGCGCAGCCGGAAGAACGCCATCTGCTTGTCGTTCATGTACTCGGCCTCGGGCATGGCCAGCACTTCGGCATCGCTCAGTTGCTCGGGCGTCTTGGTCTTCCAGTTGTTGGCCAGCTTGGGGTCGCGCTTGATGGCGGCGGGCGCCACGGGCGCCACGGAAACAGGGGTCATGGAGGGCAGATAACTGGCCTTGGCCGCGTTGGATGCGACGGCCTGGGCCATGGAGGGAACGGTGATCTGGGCCAGCCGCGAAGACGGCTTGGCCGAGCGCTGGATGCCACTGGCATCGACCGCAGGCACAGCGGAGGGAGTGGCCGGCCCCTTGGCCGCAGGCACGGCCTTGCCGGCCTTGGCGGGGGCTGCCACGGGGGCGTTTACGGCCGCCTTGGCGGCAACGGCCTTGACCGGGGCCTTGGCAGGCGCCTTGGCGGTCTTGGCTGCCGGCTTCACGGCCGGCTTGTTCGCGGGTTTGGCCGCGGACTTCACCGGCTTTGCGGCGGTCTTGGAAGAGGTCTTGGCAGGCAAGGAGGCTTTCTTGGCGGAGGGCTTGGCGGCCTTCGCCGACTTGACGGGTTTCGCAGGCTTGGCGAGCTTGGCTGCCGGTTTGCCCTTGGCCACGGGCTTGGCTGCAGGCTTGGCGGCAGGTTTGGCTTTGGTGGCGGGCTTGGCCAGCGGCTTCTTCGCCGCAGCGGCCTTGACCGCGCCTTTGCCCTTGCCAGCGGCCTTGGCGGCAGGTTTGGCGACAGGTTTGGTGGCTTTCGCCGGCTTGGCCTTGGCTGCGCCCTTGGCAGGCGCGTTCTTTTTCTTGACTGCGGATGTCACGGTCGGTCTCCTGCCGAGGTCGTTCGGCCCGGGCTTTATACCCGGTTTGCCTTGCGATCCCGCCTGCTGTCGGGGTTTTCCTTCACCTGCGGCAGCCGACGGCGTTGCGGCCGGCCAGCCCATGAGTTGCAAAAGAGAGACAAACATCCTGCCAAACCACCCGCCCGAAGGCGGCGGCGCTCAGATCTCGCACTGCTTCAGGCCCTGCAGCAGGATGTCGCGCGGCAGGTCGATGCCGATGAACACCATCTTGCTGACGCGCGCCTCGCCCTCGGCCCAGGCCGGCCCGAGGTCGCTGCCCATGAGCTGGTGCACGCCCTGGAAGATCACCTTGCGCTCGGTGCCGCGCATGTTCAGCACGCCCTTGTAGCGCAGCATGCGCGGGCCGTAGACGTTGACGATGGCGCCAAGGAAGTCCTCGAGCTTGGCCGGGTCGAGCGGGCGCTCGGTGCGAAAGACGAAGCTCTTGACGTCGTCGTCGTGATGATGGTGGTGGCCATGCGACGCGCCATGCGCATGGTCGTGGCCGTGGCCGTGGCCGTGGCCGTGGCCGTGCTGGTGCGACGGATGGTCGCAGTGCTCGCCGTGCGCATGGTCGTGATGGTGGTGATCGTCCTCGTCCTTCAGAAAGTCCGGGTCGATCTCGAGCTTGGAATTGAGGTTGAAGCCGCGCAGGTCGAACACGTCCTTGATCGCCACCTCGCCGAAGTGCGCCTTGTGCTGCGGCGCGCGCGGGTTCATGTGCTTGAGGCGGTGCACCAGCGCATCCACCGCGCCCTCGTCCACCAGGTCGGTCTTGCTGATGAAGATCTGGTCGGCAAAGCCCACCTGGCGGCGCGCCTCCTGGCGGTCGTTGAGCTGTTGCGCCGCATGCTTGGCGTCGACCAGCGTCAAGATCGAATCGAGCAGGAAGGTCTCGGCGATCTCGTCGTCCATGAAGAAGGTCTGCGCCACCGGGCCGGGGTCGGCCAGGCCGGTGGTCTCGATCACCACGCGCTCGAAGTCGAGCTCGCCCTTGCGCTTTTTCTGCGCCAGATCCGACAGGGTGGAGCGCAGGTCTTCGCGGATGGTGCAGCAGATGCAGCCGTTGCTCATCTGGATGATCTGCTCGTTGGTGTCGTTGACGAGGATGTCGCTGTCGATGTTCTCCTCGCCGAACTCGTTCTCGATCACCGCGATCTTCTGGCCGTGCGCCTCGGTCAGCACGCGCTTGAGCAGCGTGGTCTTGCCCGAGCCGAGAAAGCCGGTGAGGATGGTGGCAGGGATGAGCGACATGAGGGACTCCCGGGGGGTGGCCGATGCCCCGGATTCGGGGGTGGCTGCGCGCGAAAGGTGGGGAGTGTAGCGGCGAAATCAAGCCGCGAATCACGCCGCCTTCATCACCACCAGCCCCTTGAGGTACTCGCCCTCGGGGAAGGCCAGCGTCATCGGGTGGTCGGGCGCCGCGCCCAGCCGCTCGGTGATGTAGCCGTCCACCCCCGCATCGGCGCCGGCCGAGGCCACGATCTTGTGGAACAGGTCGGCGCTCACTCCGCCGGAACACGAGAAGGTGAACAGCACGCCGCCTGGCTCCAGCAGCTTGAGCGCCAGGCGGTTGATGTCCTTGTAGGCGCGCGCCGCGCGCTCGGCATGCGCCACCGTGGGCGCCAGCTTCGGCGGGTCAAGCACGATGGCATCGAACGTGCGGCCTTCGTCCAGAAAGCGGCGCAGCGAGCCATTGACGTCGGCATCGATGAAGTCGGCGCGCGACGCGTCCAGCCCGTTGAGCGCCACATGGGCACGCGCCCGCTCGAGCGCCGGGCCCGATGAGTCGATCGATGTCACCGCGCCCGCGCTGCCAGCCAGCGCCGCCACGCTGAAGCCGCCGGTGTAGCAGTAGCAGTTGAGCACGCGCTGCAGCTTGAGTCGCTGCACCGTCTCGAAGAACTTGCGCCGGTTGTCGCGCTGGTCGAGGTAGTAGCCGGTCTTGTGGCCGCTGGCCACATCGAGCGTCAGGCGCCAGCCATGCTCGCGCAGGGTGAGTTCGGTGGCGCCCTCGCCGCGCAGCCAGCCGGTGGCCGGGCTCAGGCCTTCGAGCTCGCGTGCGCTGGCATCCGATCGCTCGTACAGGCGCGCCAGGCCGGTGTGCGCCAGCAGCGCATCGGCGATCACGCCCTTGAAGCGCTCCGCGCCGGCGCTGCCGAACTGCGCCACCAGCGTGTCGCCATAGCGGTCGACCACCAGGCCGGGCAGGCCGTCGGCTTCGGCGTGCACCAGCCGCAGCGCGTCGCTGTCGATCGCACAGCGGCTGCGTGCGGCAACGGCACGCGCGATGCGCCGCGCAAAGAAGGCCGCGTCGATGCGCTCGGATTCGTCGAAGCTCCACACCCGCGCGCGGATGCGCGACTTCGGGCTGAACGCGGCCCAGCCCAGGAAGCGGCCTTCGGCCGATTCGACGCGCACCGTCTCGCCGCTGTCGCCACCGCCCTTGGCAATGGCGCCGTCGAACACCCACGGGTGGTGGCGCAGCAAGGCGCGGTCCTTGCCTTCGCGCAGGCGAATCACTTTCATCGGTTCAGGACTTCTTGTTCGGCGGCTTGGCGCGCGGGTGCGCCGCGTCGTAGGCCTGCGCCAGGTGCTGGAAGTCCAGCCGGGTGTAGACCTGCGTGGTGGTGATGTTGGCGTGGCCCAGCAGCTCCTGCACCGCGCGCAGGTCGCCGCTGGACTGCAGCACGTGGCTGGCAAACGAATGACGCAGCATGTGCGGATGCACCGGCGTGGCCAGGCCGCTTTGCAGGCTGCGCTGGCGCAGGCGCGCCCACACCGCCTGCGCGCTGATGCGCGCGCCGCGCGCGCCGATGAACAGGGCCGGCTCGTCGCTTGCCGAGGGCTTGAGCCCCATCGGGCGCACCGCCAGCCACGCCTGCAGTGCCGCAAGCGCCTTGCGGCCCACCGGCACCGTGCGCCGCTTGCTGCCCTTGCCCAGCACATGCGCTTCGGCCGCATCGGCGTCGATCCAGCCGCGCGCCTGATCGCTCGCACGCACATCCAGCCCCACCAGCTCGCCCACGCGCAGGCCGCTGCCGTACAGCAGTTCGACCAGCGCCACGTCGCGCGCCTCGGTCCACGGGTCGGCTGCGTCGTCGTGGTGTTCGGCCAGCCGCACCGCGTCGTCCACCGACAGCGCCTTGGGCAGCGGCTTGGGCGCCTTGGGCGCACGCACGTCTTGCACCGGGTTGCTGGTAATTCGGCCCTCGCGGCCCAGCCAGGCGTAAAAGCCGCGCCAGCCCGACAGGATCAGCGCAATGCCGCGGCCGCTGCGGCCCCTGGAATGCATCTGCGCCACCCAGCGCCGGACGTGCGCGTTGTGCACCCGCAAGAGCTCCACGCCCGCATCGTGCGCAAACGCCTCGAGCTTGCGCAGGTCTTCGGCATACAGCGCCACGGTGCGCCCGGCCAGGCGCTTCTCGACGCGCACATGCTCGAGGTAGCGCTCGGCCAGCGGGTCCATGGACGCTTGCGGCCGGCTCAGGCCTCGCGCAGGCGCGACAGCGCCGCGCTGGCGAGTTCGGCAATGCGCTCAAGAAAGTCGGTGCCCATGCCGCTGTGAAAGCGCTGCGAATCGGGCGAGGCGAGCACCAGCATGCCGAAGGCCGCGCCCGGGCTGTTGATCGCGCCGGCGCGCAGCGGCAGCAGCGCCACCGAGGCCGCCACCGAGGGATCGGCCAGCCACTGCGCCGCCTCAAAGCCGTTGTTCACGCCGCAGTACGGCGCCGTGAGTGACGAGGCAAAGGCCTGCGCGTCTTCGCTCACGCCGCTGGCAAAGGCCTCGTCGGCATAGGCGTCGTCCACACCCCACACGCGGATCGCCACCTGCGGCACGATGAACTGGCGCGCCAGCTCGTCGGCAAGGCGCTGCGGCAGCTCGCGCGACTCGCTCACCCGCAGCAGCGTCAGCACCCAGCGCTGCATGCGGTCGGCGATCACCATGTTGTCGTTGCCGTGGCGCACCATCTCCATGATGCGCTGCTCCAGCGCCTTGATCTTCTCGCGCAGCATCTCCGCCTGCCGCTCCTGCAGGCTGACCGCGCGGTTGCCGTGCGGGCTGGTGAGCTGCACCGACGCCAGCAGCTGTGCATGCCGCTCGAAGAAGTCGGGCGAGTTGATAAGGAAGTTGGCGATGTCCTGTTCGGTGATCGGTTCCATGGTCTCGCTTCGGGTTGTGTTCAACGCAGTTCAGGTCAACGGGATTCGGGCGAACGGCCTTCAGGCATCCGGCAGGTCCATCGCATCCGGCAGGTCGATCTCGCCTTCAAAGACGGTGACTGCCGGGCCGGTCATGCGCACCGGCGTGCCGGCACCGCCCCACTCGATCGTCAGCAGGCCGCCGCGGGTGTGCACATCCACCCGCGCGTCCAGCCAGCCCAGCCGGATGCCGGCAGCCACGGCCGCGCAGGCGCCGGTGCCGCAGGCCAGGGTTTCGCCGGCGCCGCGCTCGTACACCCGCAGCCGGATCGCGCTGCGCGACAGCACCTGCATGAAGCCGGCATTGACCCGGCGCGCAAAGGCCGCGTGCGATTCGATCTGTGGCCCCAGGGTGGGCACCGGCGCACGGTCCACGTCGTCCACCCGCAGCACCGCATGCGGGTTGCCCATCGACAGCACGCCCACCTGCACTGTCGTGCCATCGGCTTGACGCAGCCCGGCCAGCGGCCAGAGCTGCCAGCCGTTGGCAGCGACCGGCTGCATGCCGCTGCCATTGAAGGGCACATGCGCGACATCAAACACCGGCTCGCCCATGTCCACCGTCACCCGTCCGTCGTCACCCATGTGCAGGTCCAGCACCCGGTTGACGGTCTGCACCCGCACGCTGCGCTTGTCGCTCAGGCCGTTCTCGCGCACATAGCGCACGAAGCAACGTGCGCCGTTGCCGCAATGCTCGACCTCGGCACCGTCGGCGTTGTGGATGGCATAGGCGAAGTCGACGCCCGGCGCAGGCGACGGCCGCACGCAGAGGATCTGGTCGGCGCCCACGCCAAAGTGCCGGTCGGCCAGCAAGCGGTACTGCGCCGTGGTGAGGTTCAGGCGGCCGCGGGTTTCGTCGAGCACCACGAAGTCGTTGCCCGCGCCCTGCATCTTGGTGAAGCGGATCCGCATGGCGCCGATTATCACGCCCGATCCCTCGCGCGACAGCCGCCGTCGCGCCAGCGGCTATCCTCGCCACCTTCAACCGGAGAACCCGATGCGCATCCCCGAGTGGACCCCCGAAGCCAAGCCCCAGCCGCAGGATCTGGTGGACGCGATCCTCAAGCGCCGCGGCGGCCAGCTGATCAACCTGGACCGCGTGTTGCTGTGGAGCGAGCCGATCGCGCGCGGCTGGAACCACTACCTCGGCAACGTGCGGGCCGGCCTGCCCACCAGCCGCAAGCTGCGCGAGCTGGGCATCTGCACCGTGGCGCTGTTGACCGGCGCGCAGTACGAATACCACCACCATGCGCCCGATTTCATTGCCGCTGGCGGCACGCAGGCCGAACTGGATGCGCTGCAGGCCTTTTGCCGCAACACGCGCGGCGCGGTGCCGGCCGGCCTGGACGCCGACGGCGCGCTGATTGCCCGCTTTGCCGCGCAGATCACGCAGGACGTCAAGGTGGACGACGCTCTGTTCGCACAGATGCAGCAGCGCTTTGACACCACCGAAATCGTCGAGCTGACCACCGCGATCGCCACCTACAACATGGTCGCGCGCATCCTGGTCACGCTGGGCGTGACGCCCGAGGGGCACTGACGATGGTGCGCGCAAGCCAGTTGCTGCATGCGCAGCGCGAACCCGCCACGCCGCGCCCGGCCGCCACGGTGCTGCTGCTGCGCGACACGCCGGCCGGCTTCGAGGTGCTGATGACGCGCCGCTCGGCGACGGCCAGCTTTGCGCCGGGGGCGTATGTGTTCCCGGGTGGCGGCATCGACGCAGCCGACGCCACCGCGCATGCGCACGCAGCGCGCCGCCCCTCGCAGAGCGATCTGCACCTGACGCAGGCGATCGCCGCCATCCGCGAGAGCTTCGAAGAGCTGGGCATCCTGCTGGCGCGCCACGCCGATGGCAGCGCTGCCACGCAAGCCGACATTGCCGCGCTCGACCGCAAGGCAGCGTTCGTGGCGCAGTGCGCGGCGCGCGGCCTGACGCTGAGCGCCGACCGGGTGTATGTGCTGGCGCACTGGATCACCGACCGCGACCTGCCGCGCCGCTTTGATGTGCCCTTCCTCGTGGCGCGCATGCC
>Ga0129333_10007853_pt1 | contig 10061 bp, 9 predicted proteins | sample CPB6_08_DNA_FD_94474 | JGI IMG/M metagenome (GOLD analysis project Ga0129333, IMG submission 94474) | Freshwater to marine salinity gradient microbial communities from Chesapeake Bay, USA - CPBay_Sum_0.6_0.8_DNA | ecosystem: Environmental > Aquatic > Marine > Coastal | place: USA: Chesapeake Bay...
AGAAAACTTACTATGATGATAGTAAAGGATAGAGGTCTTTGCCCCTTAATTCGCGTAGCTGCGCTGTTGTTTTACCAAATGTCTTTTGGAAGTGAGGAGCGTCTTTAAATTGCTTCCAATCACCGCCCCATTCCCATCCATATTTTTTAGCCACTTGTACTACCTCGTGCCAATCTGCAACCTTATCTCCATCGAAATCTTTCAAGGTGTCCCATGAAGCTTCCTTGTTGTCGATGATAAGTACGATGTCAAAAGCTAATCCGAAGTTGTGATATGACTGACCTCCTTTAGCATTTGTTACCTTCTTGCCAGGTTTAGTTCTGCCTTGTGCGTATAACTCATTCTGCTCCTTGTCGGTGCGAAGAGTATGGGAAAACCTGCACACCGCCCTTCCAATCAACCTCTCGCAGATCTCCCCATACATCGTCTTCACTTCCTCCCGAAGGATAGGATGTAGGAGGTCTATGCGCTTTAGAGTTATAGCGTCTTGCTTCATTGTTATAAATCAGCAGAAAAGTCAATTAAGTAAAGTATAATAATTAATGGCCCACCTGGAGTCGTAGATGAGTCTGTATTTGTTGCGACATAAAGCTCATTTGCCTTTTGTGGTATGTTTGTGTTGGCGGCTGCCGATGATATAAAGGCAATATTTCCTGGATCAAGATTTGCCACAGCAGAACTTTTGAAATATATGTTTGCACCATCGTTAATGCTAATCGCGCCAATTCCTGTTAGTGAATTACTCGCATCAGCAGATAAACAAGCAACACCAGATATAATAGCAAAAGAGCCTGATAAACCTTCTAACAGATATGGAGTAGTTGCCAATACTTCTGCATCCGCGCTTGGGATTTCTATTCTGTACTTTATGATGTTCGGTACATTCATAGCCTCCTTTAGGCTATCCATTGTAACAGAAATCTCTCCTTGTTCTACGTAAGTAGGACTAACCCTAACTGCTTTAAGTAAGTGATTGAATGGTACAAATTGTTCTATTTTCATCGCTTTTTATTTTGTGTAAAGATACTAATTTACAAAGGTGTATCCTACAGTTATTTTAGCTCCAACAGGCGGAGGTTGAGAAGTGTTGCTCCAGTTTATGGTGTTTGTTAAAGTACCATTTTGAGAGTAGATTAGTTGTTTTGTATATGGCAATGCCCCACCTGTACCAGAACTATCTATGTTATTTGGGTCAACAAATTCTACATTACAAATTGCTGATGTAGACAAGTTAAAAATTGCTTTTGGACTTGGAGATAAGAGTGATGCAGTCAATGTCATTCTTGACCCACCAGTATTAATCATTACAAGAAGTGTGTTTATTTCATATGTAGTAGCAGACTTCAATGTTATGCTTCTTACTGCCGCTGCTGTACTTGTAACTACAAGCTCGTCTGTTATAAATCCGAAAGTTGCAGATGATGTAAATACTAAACCAACGCTACTTGGGTCTAATTTAAGTGTAATGGCTCTCAATGTTGAGTTTAAGTTGATTATACCATTCCTAAATGATAAATTCCTAAAAGTAAAAAGAGTTGAAGATGGTGCGCTGTAATTAAATTGGGATGTTAAGGCATTACAATTTATTATAATATTACAATTCAACCCTTGAGTAACAGTTCCGCTTGTATGTGTCCATGAATATGTTGATGTATTTGGTATATACAATACGAAGTTTCCTGCTGAATTAAAATTAACACTACCAGCACCAGTCTTGTTTATAATAAGTTCTTGTATTTGAAGATTAGTTAGTTGTGTTGTAGCCGTAACATTGCTTGTAGATGTACCCGAGAACTCTAATCTTTGTATTGTTGCATTTGCTCCACCAGTAGCAATAAAATTACCTTCCAACAAAAGCTTCGATGCTCCAGTAGATGTTATTGTCATTGCTATGCTTGTTATTTGAATATATGACTTAATAACTATATCTGTAGATAAAACTAAATTACCATTTATATATGCAAAAAAATCAGAGTTATTTGATGCGTTAAATCCAGAAAGATATGTTGTTCCGTTATTATTAAATGTATGTGTTGATACAGCATTAAATTGCCCCAATGCTTCTACAGTTAAATAAGAAGTTCCAGATAAAGCACTACTTGCTAAAGATGTATAGCTACTTCCGCTAACAAAGTTACATCTTAGGTTAGTTGCTGCGGAATTTGAGCCATATGTCTTACTTGTTCCATATCCTTTAATAGTAACAAAATCAGTAGTGTTAACTGTTACAGCCCCTGGGTTTATGTTTCCACCAATCCTTAAATCAACTGTAGTTGATGTAGATGCTTTTAAATTGAATCCATTTGCAGAACCAGTTAAATTACCTGCAAAGTCAGCATTTCCAGATAATGTAAGTGTAGTTCCACTTGCCCCCATACTTAAATTAGTTGGGAGTATTTTTCCATTTGATGTAAGAGTTGATGTGGCATTAAGTGTTACTGTGTATGTAGTAACAGTTCCGCTTGTAGCATAAGTCGTATTAGCACCTAATGTTAATCCTCCTGCACCTATAGTTAAGTTTCCTCCAAATGTAAATGTTCCATTAAAAGGAGATACACCAGTATTTGAATATCCTGCTGTAAATGTTACTGATAAAGCTGAAAAATTTACATTTAATGTACAATTCTTTTTTCCATTCGGTGCTACACCATCAAATAATATATCATCTCCACCAACTGGTATCGTTCCACCACTCCAATTAGCTGCCGTATTCCATAACTCATTGGCCCCTGCTCCAGTCCATGTCTTTAAAGCCATTACTCAACAACTATTTCTTGATTTAATGGTAGTGATGCAGCTAAATTAGGAAGATTTGCTATTGTATCTCTCCTCCACTTTTCACTTTTTCCGTGGTTTACAATTGCATCAGTTACTTGTTGTTCATTTAATGGAATAGAAATAGGAATCTCTGATGTATATATTTCGCCATTAAAGCTATATTCAACAGTAACAAATAGAACTCCATCTGGAGTTGTTCGTGTAGATAAGATTTTGTATGTCATGTCTTGGTTATTGATATTGAAAGATTTACCCATGTTATTGTAGCAACACCAGATATGTCAAATTTAAGGACATCCCCTGCCGTAATAGTGTCCATGCCTGGATTATATGCACCTGCATTTGATGCAGTTATATTTGTAGCTGGTATAGCAGGTTGGGTTGAATAAACTGCTGATGTTGGAGGAAATGTTCCAAATGTTCCTTTAGATACAGTTATAGTACAAGCCCCTGCAACGTCAGCAACCATTGACCATGCACCTAATGTTCCGTCATAGGGTATTTGAACATAAGCAGTCTTGTTTTGCACAACCTGTCCTCCTCCGTCAAATGTAACACCGCATGAGCCTGTTTTAACGCTTGTAGGAAGCAGAGTACTCACACTCCTTGCTTGCCACAGATTAGGTGTTCCTGTAATATAAGTTAGAACGTCATTGTTTATAGGTACTTGGTAAGGAGCCTTAATAGCAACGTCATGTATCTCATCAAGCTCGTATCCGTTTTGGCAACGAACATAGATCTGACCATTGGCATTAGCCCTTTCTACTATACCTACATAAACAAAATGCGTTGGAGCATACACGGGGGTGCTTACATATGCACCGAATGTAACGCCACTAAGATATAATGTGTCCCCTGCTGAAAACATTGACGTATCTACGCCCTCTAATACTCCCTGTGTAATGATATACCCTTCACCACCTATCCCAATGCTTGAATCATAGACCAAACCAATCGTTTTAGCGGATGTTGCATCCGAGTCAGCCCTTGCTAACTTAACACTCATCTTACCGCCAGTCGCTTGGTAGGCGTAAACCGCTTGACCTTTAGATATTATAGCTCCTTCAGCGTTGTGTACGTATGCTAATATTTGGTCGTTAACTAAACCTATTAGCTGGAAGTTAGTTCCGTCATACACAACCGTGATTTCCTGGTTGGCCTTAATGGCACCAGTATTAAGCTTTACATCCGTATTCCTACGCATTGGAACTGCGACCCCAACTCCAAGAATATTTAGCGTAGAATCTCCGTCATTTACAGAGTCAAACTTGATTATATAAGTATCCCCTGCTGTGTATGATGTAACCCCTGCAATCGTTGTTGTATAAACCCCTGGAGATACCTGTGTTGCTGTGCCTGACTTTAGTCCGCCACCGCCTGTAGCACTTAACGTAGTACCTGTTAAAGACAAACCTGTACCAAGGGTTATCTCCTCCATCACACCAACCCCTGCCGTGCCTCTACCAACCAACTTGTTTGTGTTCATTGAGGTTGTAATAGTGCCTGTTGTGGTAATTGGCCCTCCGCTAATCAAACCTGCCGTACCAACACTTGTCACAGTTCCTGTTCCTGTAGGCGCAGGGGTAACAAACACCTTCCCTGTATTGTCTACGTTTAAAACGCCTACAGATGTTAGCCCCCCAAATGAAGTACTTGTAGTATACTTATTTAAAATCAACTGACCAGAACCAAGTACCTCAAGATTTACTGACGGTGTCGCATTGTCTACTGTTTCTACTTGAAACTTAGATGTTCTTGTAGCAGTTACAGCATCAGTCCATTGGTAGATTAATCTGCCAAATGCCAACTCTCCATTGGCAGATGTAGCCCCTCTAAAGTCTATTGAAACTCCAAATCCTGCGACAGGCGTAGCAGATGATAAATGTCTTACTCTTAATCCAAGTGCAATTATATTTGTTGCTGCACTTACAACCTCAGATAAAACACCTCCTCTTCCTGTCGCTAATGTCTGACCGATAACACCAAAAGAAGTGTTTGATCCACCAAAAACCCCAAAACTATCTGCCGAACTTCCTTTTATCGCAGCACTTGCACCTGTTCCTGTTACATTAAGCCCTGTGCCGCCGCTTGCTGTATTGTTAATAAACAATACAGCATCGTTTTGGTTAGTCTTTTGACCTTGTAAATACAATCCAAATGTAGCTCCTGTATCAATGTATCTATTGTTAAGCAATGGTGCGCCTGGTGATGAGGCAGAACCTAATGCTACATTGTTAGAAAGCATCGTCAGACCATTGTCAGCAGTATATACACCACTCGTAATAGTCCAAGACCTGTCTGCGCTTAAATCATATGTAACGCCATTAATAGTAAGATTCCTTGACGTTGGAACATAGTTACCTATTGGTTGATAATTAGACGTTAAATACGCAACTAAGTCAGCCTGACTACCAACTCCTGTTCCTGCTCCTATAGAACCCCATTCAGCAGCACTTCCGCCACCTGGTATTACTATGTCAACACCGGTAGCACTTGGAGTAACAGTTACTCCTCCTCCAATGAAGTTTAAAAATTGAGCAGCAGATTGTATTACAGAACCTTCATCTTGTACATTAATGCCATTGTTAGCATTGATGTTTAATTGAGCCTGTATCTGTTGTAATAACTGAGGCCAAGTTAAGACTAATGGCTTTGATAAATTGCTGTTCTGAATTACTATAAATAGGTGTTGATTTCCAAGGGCAATCCTTAAAAAATCAAGACTGTCTAATCCAGGTCCAAGCGATTTTATCATTAACCATTTAGAGTTGTTGGTTCAAGTTGAGGAATTGGTGTTGTTGTAAACTCAAGGTTCTTCTGAAGCCAATTGCAAATGGCGATTATATCGTTTTCTGTTTTAACAGGATACAATGGTGACTTAGAAAAAGTGCCTGAATATATTTCTTGTGTTGGTGCTACGCCTGAAGTATTGAAAGAAAATGAATCATTCCAATCATCCGGATTTGGTGGAGGAGGAGTATTTGGGTCAACATAATAATGCAAGTCTATTGTTGCAGAATTATAATAATCAAATGAGTTTACAGGAGGCGTTACGGCAATATTTAACCCTGTTATTGGAACGCTATAAAAAAACTCAAAATCAGTACCGCTATTAAATGTGTTTACAATCTGAGGTATGCTTATGTAGTCAACATATGAAGCGTCTTCATAAATAATCTCAGCGTTTGTCGCATCGTAAACATAGAACTTACCTAAACTATTTAGTTGTGGTATCAATGTAGATATTGGGAAAGACGAAGGGCCTGTGTCTACACCACCCTGAAATTGATAGAACTCAAACGAATACCCTGTATAATCTTGACCATATCCTAAAGGAGATGTCATGGTGTATACAAACTGGTCTACATTAGGAGCAATGGCGTATTGAACTATTTCATATCCCATTACCCAACCTGAATCAGGATACTCTTCGTTCCAATAATTAACTACAGCATCCTTATCTCCCAATAAATCAGCCGGAACAAACAACGTTAATACAATAGTTAAAGAAGGATCAAAGATTGTTATAGTCCCATCCCAATTACCATATTGATTTACTGCTGTTACAGGAGTTCCTATCGGTGCTGTTTTCGCTACATATCTTGGCGTAGCAGAAGATAGACTTCCTGTAGAATAAGACAATACAACGTCTGTTAGCTTCTTGGCATTATAAAGCAAAGTATTTTGCTCTAAAACATTTAGCCCATCATTTCTTCTTTGAGCCATGTAATCAGCTTGCCTACGAATAGCATCGTAAGCAATCAAAGCAAAAGACTGATATTGTCCAAGTGATGCCATTACAGATTTAGCGTTGTTGAGATTGTATAGATTTCTAACGATCCGTCACCTGCTGTTGGATTACCTGATGTAACATCAAATACAAGAGTTGAGTTTGGTGTTAAAAGTCTTTCAGGCGTACCAGTTGCATTAAAATTATCAGGATAAATAACATCAAGCCCTGCTACAGAAAATAACAACATACCTGACTTAACCGCAATCCTTTGTGTAGTTGAACCTGTGTAGTAAAAACGTCCTTCAGTATTTGTGGCATAAGCCGTTGTAGCAGGAATATATCTTACAACAAACAGCAAAGGAACCTCAACCGTAGATGTAGAACCTGACGCAGGAAGCAATACAATTGGAGTTGTATTAGCCGTTAATATTTGACCAGATGCTATTGTTGTAGAAGTAATATTGATTCCTTTAAACGTAGAAGGTAGATTGGCAGCAGACAAGAACGATGCTACGAACTGATTAGTAGCAAAATCATAGCTAACCAACTTTCCATTATCGCCTGACCCAAGACCTGTAGTAAGAATCTTGGCTAAAGGGATATTACGATTTACATACGTTGCAACGTAAGAAGACGTAGCAGAATTAAACTCCGCATACACCTCTGCTCCTCCAATCAAGCAATCGTAAGAAGAAATGCTTTGACCGAATATTGTAACAGTATTTGCACCAATTGTAATACCACCTGCCAAGACAACTCGTACAGCAGAACCATCAGTTACACCTGAAGTAGAACCTGTAACAGTATAGTTGGAGGTTAGTGTTGTGGTTCCTTGAAGAACGTATGTACGCTTGTCTGCACCTGGAACAATAGTTAATGTACCACCACCGGCAGGAACAGTAATGGTTGTTACACCATATGTTTCTTGTGGCTTTGATGTGAAGTCTGGATAATACTGCAAATAGTAACTTGTACCATCCCACATCAACTCAAACAAGCCAGTTTGATTTACTTGGTCTTGATTGATAGAAATACCAGCAATTGTCATTGGGTATCCGTTCAGGTTTACACTTGTATTCCAACGGATACGAATTGGAGCATATGCAATAGATGCAGATGGTACAATAGAAAAGCCAGCCGATAATGTTACGGCAGAAGGAGAAACAATAGCGTAGTTCGCTGTTGAAATAGTGGTTAATGTCCCTCCAAATGATGTTAATATATATTCTGTATACATCGTTTTCTTAAGCCAAGTTTAAATTTTCTATTGTTACACCAACTATATTTGTCCTTACAGTACTTGATGCTGATTGTTTCCGCGCAGTAACCCTAAATTCCTTATAATTAGCAGGTAAAGAACCAAAAGTAAATGTTTCTATACCGCTATAAACATTTGATAATGAACCTCCAGTCCTATTAATGTTTGTGGCAGACCATTGGAATTGATAAAAGAATGTGGTACTTGTTACCCTTTGTACAAATATATTCGCTGATATATATACTGTATCAATACCTGTAGAAGCAATTCCGGCCCCAGGAATTGGGATGTTTACTGGAGCTATATTATAAAATGACCCATCAGATGGTGATGGATAAAGAGGTGGTTCAAGGAAAACATCTGTTGTTGATGCTGTCTTTAAAGAAAACTGAAGGTCTAAAATATTACTATTTGAACCAAGTCCAACAACAAATGCATTTGCGCTAAAATTAATCCTAAATGAATCTCCAATATTCTCACAAAACTGATACGAACCGCCTTCTATTCCACCATAAAACAAGGTTGTATATCCTGTATTTATAGTTATATTGCTATTGTTCCAAGACCTATACGGAATAGTTCCTGCATCAGTTCCATTTATACCTGGCGCACCGTTTGTGCCTTTTATATTCGAAATAGGCGCACCCCAAGAACCACTTGTGTACTGGTATATATCTCCAGTAACAGTATTGTAATAGAAATTTCCTTCAGTAGTTGGAGCCGTTGGCGCAACAGCACCGGTAAGCCATAAGTTACCATCAGTACCAAATATAGAAGCTACTTGAGAAACCCAACTCCCACTAACGTACTTAAAAAGTTCCCCCGATGCGGTATTAAGCCAAAAGATAATATCAGCAGGTGGCGCACCAACAGGATCACCTGCACCCGAAGCCCATCCAGCTCCATTAGCACCTGCCGGACCAGCAGCACCTGCTAATCCATTTGGTATTTCAAGTTTTCCGAGTCTTTCTAAACACATATCTGTTATTTATTATGAGCAGCAACCGCACTCGTTACAGAGCAGTTCCATCGCTTCGATTTGGGTTTGTACTGAAGTTACGTTTTGTAGACCTACATTCAAGTAAATAAGGTCATAGGTTAAAAATATCTCTTGAGCCTTTGCAGATGTAATCTGTCCTTTAGCAAGTTTGATTCCGGCTTCTTCTACACAAGCATCATACTGGCAAACAAAGAATATCCATTTCTCTACAGGATATGTGTCAACTCCATCTGACACGCTATAAGTAATGAAGTATGTACCAACATCAAGCTTATCTTGTTGGTCAGTACCATACAGCAAAATAGAATCAAACATTTGGTCTACGAAAGGAAACGTTGTGTTTGTCAATAAAGCAAACACATTCCTTGTCGTTCCAAACTGATCCGTCAATACAGCATCGGTTATAACATTCGTGGCAATCGTAAAGTCTATGTATATAGGATTATCCCAAGTAGACTTCTTAATCTCAACACGAGCAAACGTTACGTCAGAAGATTCAATGTTTTGTGGGCCATACCCTCCTGTATTGCCAGGGTTAGCGTATGCCCCTGTAGTATCATTGAACAGCACTTCCTTGCAATTACATTGCTGCTCAAAGGTGAAATTTGGTTGAAGTGCCATCTCAAATTCAGTTGGTCAAAGTTAGCAAAAAAAAATTAAAGAATCACTTTAGGTTGTGTTTCAAAACTATCTCCTAAAATACTACTTGGTTCAAATTCCTGTGGCCAACTCAAATTGTCCATTGTAGAACCAACATAAGTATTCTTGAACTTAATAATCTTATCGTTAATCATAGAATAGTAGTCTTCCTTGTCGTACTCAATTAGGTTTCCTAAGTTCTGATATATAGCGACCTCTCTTCCGATATTATAGATACTATTCATTGCATCCTTGAACCTTGCCATATCCATGCTCTGAAGATTTGCGAAGTTCTCCTCTACAAACTTGCCAGCAAACTCACAGGCTTTCTGATTAACCAAGTTCGCCTCTTCTTTTGACATGAAAAGACTTACAAGAACTCTTTGTTCAGTCTTTGACTTGCGCTCAACTTCTGCAACTAATCCATCTCCTTTTTTCTCTTCTAACTTTACTGTTTTAAAGAAGTCTTCAAACTTATTCGCATCACCATTTAGGTCATCCAAAGTAATATGTACAGGAAGCCTGTCATTTAATAATAGTCTTGGCGTATAGTTCATCTTTCTGTAAAGACTATGCTCTCTATCTACCTTGGGGTCTTGATTCATACTTACAGAAGAAATAAATGGCAGAACCAATGTAAACGCATCTTTAAC
>Ga0129333_10007854_pt1 | contig 10061 bp, 21 predicted proteins | sample CPB6_08_DNA_FD_94474 | JGI IMG/M metagenome (GOLD analysis project Ga0129333, IMG submission 94474) | Freshwater to marine salinity gradient microbial communities from Chesapeake Bay, USA - CPBay_Sum_0.6_0.8_DNA | ecosystem: Environmental > Aquatic > Marine > Coastal | place: USA: Chesapeake...
AAAAAAAAAAAAAAAAAAAAAAAAAAAAAAAAAAAAAAAAAAAAAAAAAAAAAAAAAAAAAAAAAAAAAAAAAAAAAAAAAAAAAAAAAAAAAAAAAATTAAAGGTTTGACTTCCTCCAAACCGATGTTATCATTGAGGAAACGGTCGATTCACTACCACACTTCGGAGTCTACACAATGAACGATGAATTCAAGCTGAAAATTGTCGGCGTCTTAATCGACGCAATGGAGTTTGGGAAAGGCGACCAAAACGACGCATTGTTGTCGCTGCTCTGCTTGGAGCGTATGCGACTGATGGAGTCGGTTTGGCCAAACATGAAAAAGGAGCCACCGCACAAGTTCGCGTTTTGGATTAACCATGCTACCAAGCATCTGTCCAATCTTTCCAGCTAACCGTTGTTCGCCTGAGAACCCTCGCGAGAGGGTTCGATGGCCTGCAACGTCGCAGGAATCACCATTAGGAGTATTGCTATGGTTGGACGCAATGTAGTTGTATTGTATCGTGGTCAAGACGCGACCGAGCCACGCGAGTACCGTGGAACGGTCGAGACGGTCAAGGTTCCCAAGACCGCTCCGCAAAATGGGCCGATGGCCGTTGTCAAGCTAGTTGATGGAACGTATCGCAGTTTTTACATCAACCAAGCGCTTCGTTTTGAAACGGTTTAAGGGATTTTCATTCGACCGTCCCGGAATTGTCCGGGGCGGTTTTCTTGGAGCCAAAAATGACAGCAGAACAGTTTTTTCCTACCCGATGGATTTTGCGTGGAATCAGCAGTCGCGAAGATTTTGCTTTGCACCTGAAACGCCTGCGAAGAATTTCAAAGCGTCTCGCTCGCGATTGCGTTAGTCACGCATATTGGATTGGAGTCTATCCCAGAAAATAAGTGGTGGTGGTTGACTGCCGGGGAGAAATCCCCGGCTTTCTTTTGTTCTTCCTGTTCTAGGCTCTGCGCCAATATCGGCTATTCTATTCTAGCAAGCGAGTTTTAGCTAAAGTAAATTTTTCGCGCACCTGACAAAATGGCAGGCCGCATGACAAAATGGCAGAGAGATCGCCCGCCTGCCAATTTGGCATATTGCCCTACAGCAAATCGCGTGCCAAAAAAATTTTGAAAAAAAGATTTATTATCTCTTGCAATGGCTGACGATATGCTAGAATAGGGGAGACGACAGCGAACACAACACAACACAACACGGGAGAAAAAAAAGAAAAAAAAGATTCAAGGCTTGACACCCCAAAAGCCGATGTTATGATTGGGGAGACGGTTCAATTATCACCACACTGGAGAATTTTATGACAGACAAAAAGCTGGAACACCGTATTTTAAGACTGTCCACCGATATCATTGGCTTTGGACATTCGCCAATCCGCAATCTTCTGGCGGCTGCACTTGAGCTGGAAATTTGCCAAATCAACGCGGAAATTTACAGCGACACCCCAGAAGAACAAGCAAAGTGGGAACAAGCGGTTGTAGAGTGGACTGATAACGTTAAACACTACGCCAGCAAACTGTAAGGTAGTTCGCTTGAGAACCCCCGCAAGGGGGTTCGATAGTCTGCGACTTTGCAGAGTTTACCACCACGGGAGAATCAAAATGGAAATCGGCGTCGGAATGAAAATCGTGGCTGTTTATCGCGGCGAAGGCAAGCCAGAGCCTAGCGAATATCGCGGAACCGTAGAGACGGTCAAGGTTCCCAAGACCGCTCCGCAAAATGGGCTGATGATTGTTGTCAAGCTCGACAACGAACAAGGATACCGCAGCTTTTACATCAACAAGGTAGAAAAACTGGAGGTTGTAGGGTAGTGGTGGTGGTTGTCAAGCCGTCCCGGAATTGTCCGGGCGGCTTTGGCGAAAGTAGCAATACGCATGCCAAATTGACAGGCTGGCGGTCGCGCTGCCAAAATGTCATACAAAAAAATATTCAAGTCGCTTGACATGTCTGTCCGATAAAGTATAGTATAGAAAAGGAGACAATTACATGATGACCAAGAAAGATTTTATTGTCATTGCCGAGATTGTCCGCGAACACGGCAACATTTTCAGCCACAACTGCTCTTTTGATGACGGGGCAAAGTTTGCCGCGAATCGAATCGCCCGCGAACTTGCGATTATTTTCAAGCAACAAAATCCGCGTTTTGATAGTCAACGATTCCTCGACGCCTGTGGAGTAAAGTAGCATGAAATGGCACAGCTTTAAGTTTGACGGATACAATGTCGAGACTTTTATTTGCGATGATATGTCGCATGAAAATAATAAAAATCTTGAAATTGAAATCGACGGCAATTTTATCGGCATGATTCGATATAGTGGTTTTAACATACCGCTAGAGTCTGAAGTCGAAGCTTATGTCGAAGAGTATTTTTCAGAAATGTCTCTTGGAATATCAGAATAAAGGAATGGTCGGGGAGAAATCCCCGGCCTGTTTTTTCTAATCTTGCTTTTTGGCCGCATACCGCCCATTCTATTCTAGCAAGCGAGTTTTGCGAATGCCAAAATGGCAGATTGACCCGCCGCCTGCCAATTTGTCATAAAAATCTTTTTAAGTTTTATTGTTGACAACCCGATAAATAAGGTATAATCAAGGCGTAACCTGTTCCCACTACCTTACTGGAGAATTTCGATGAACAGCTTTGACAACGTGCAAATTGAAGAAGTGGCATACGAGCCGACCGCAGCGGATTGGGCTGAATACGAGCGGTATTTGGATAGTCTCGAAAATGCCGGTCACGATGCTCCAGAGTTTGATATCGACCCTCCGTTTGACTACTCGGACGAGGCTGACGATATTCTTGAAGTCTTTGCTGACGGACAACCAGAATGGCAAGACTATCGCGACGACATATTTGATTTTTAACCGCGTGGTGGTGGTTGTGCCGGGGAGAAATCCCCGGCTTTTTTTATTGTCTCACCGAAGCTTGCTTCGGCGGCTTTTATTGCTATTTAGCAAGCGGGTTTTATCTAAACTAAATTTTTCGCCGCATGACAAAATGGCAGACAGATCGGCCACCTGCCAATTTGGCATAAAAAAAATTTTTTCTCAAGTTATTGACATTAAAATTCGATAAGCTATATTGTAGGGGTAAGGTTGATTCACCACTTTTCGCGGAGTAAGATTATGAGAGTTATCGAAAACACAATGGTAGTTGAAATTGACACTTGGGAAGACCCCGGAGTTTATCCGTCCAATGCTGGCGGCTATGCCATGCGTAGTTACAATTTTGTCGATGGTCATGGGCATATCGTTGTCGAGCTTGAAGAAAACGATAGCCTCAGCGATTTTGAAGACCAAGTTGGCGATTTTGTAGAAAGCATTGTCGATATTCCTCGAAACGCATGTATTCGATACAATATCGAAGAAATGGATGGCAATAAAATCAAAATTATTCCTGATTTTGAGTCGGCTGAAATTTATTTTTAATTTCATCGGTGGTTTGCCCGTTCCATATAAAAACGGGCTTTTCTATATGACAAAATGGCAGATAAGCCCGCCGCCTGCCAATTTGGCATAAAAAATAGTTAAAATTTTCTTCTCAAGTTTATTGACAAGCCCAGCCGATAAACTACAATGTAGGGGTAAGGCAAATTCACCACCGGAGCCAATAAAATGATTAAATTCAGCCCAGCTAATGTTAAAATCAAAATTCTCGCCGCTGTCGCCGCTGTCGCCGCTTTTCTAGTCGGTAGGCGAAATAAAATTTATAGTTTCGACCTACAATCGGGCGTGTCGTGTCCGTTTGCAAAATTGTGTCGCTCTAAAGTTAAAAAGCTGGCCGATGGTCGTCGCAAAATTGTCGATGGCCCGCATACAAAATTCCGCTGTTTTAGTGCGTCACAGGAAGCGACATTTACTAACGTACTCAAATTGCGGGAAGCAAATTTTAATTTTATGAAATCTCTAAAGTCTGGCGGTGAAATGTTTCGCGTACTAATGCAAGCGTTGCCGACAAATGCCGGTGTCATTCGTATTCACGTTGCCGGTGATTTTTTTAATCAAGATTATTTTGACGCTTGGCTTGCCGTTGCTTGTGCCAATCGCGACGTTTTATTCTACGCTTATACCAAAAGTCTACCCTACTGGCTTCGTCGTCGCGATATGATTCCGTCTAATTTTATTCTGACGGCAAGCTACGGTGGCGAGCATGACGCGATGATTGCAGAATACGGTTTTCGGTCGGCCAAGGTTGTGTTCAGCGAGCAGGAAGCTGCCGAACTCGGACTAGAAATCGACCACGACGATTCACACGCTGCAAACCCAGATATTCGCAACCAAGATTTTGCTCTGCTGATTCACGGTATTCAGCCAGCCGGTTCAGAAGCAGCGGCTGCAATCAAGCAACTAAAAGCTGACGGCGTACAATTCGCTTACAGCCGATAATAGTGCCGGTCAAATGCCGGGGAGAAATCCCCGGCGTATGACATTTTGGCAGTGCGACCGACCATCTGCCAATTTGGCATATATTTTTTTTAAATAATTGCTTGACCATTGCCGATATATAAAGTAGAATGAGTGCATCATCCACAACACAGGAGAATTTTATGCGAGAAACGGAAACTTGTTACAACCCATTTATCAATAAGGCTGATTATCAGCTTTGGCTACAACATGTCGATAAAAAACGAGTTGAAGCTTGGCTATCTGAACAGTATTATATAGAAAAGGCCAATCTTGAACTACTTGAAGTCCGAAACGAAGAGTACGACGAAGAATTTTTCTGGCTTTGACCAGAAAATCTCGCCCTAGTCGCGAGTATGGTTTTGACCGTTCCATTCAAAAAACGGTTGTTTTTCCTTATATTGCTTATTGGCCAATATCGCCTATTCTATTCTAGCAAGCGACTTTTTTAATATGACAATTTGGCAGAAAGATCCGCCGCCTGCCATTTTGGCATATAAAATATTTTGCTAAAGTATTTGACACCGCAATCCGATAAACTATAATGGCAAGTGTGAGAGCCAAGTGGTTGGCAATCAGATAGGTTACCGATTGTATTCCCCGCGAAACCTATAGCGGGACTGTTGGTACTGGTTGGGGTATGGTTCGACTCCACCCTCTCACTTTTTTTAATTTTCTTCTTGACTTTGTAGTCTTGTAAACTATAATTCAAGTGTAAAGTTTAGTTCTTCAATTTCACGAAAGGCTTTTACTATGTCGATTTCTTCTTTCGCTGCTCCGTCTATCGTTGACCGCGTTTCGCAGGCTTTCAATTTCACCGTTGACAAGTTCCCGCTCAGTGGCCCTGACGGTATGCGAACTCCTTGGTACGGTATGTTCCGCTCCGACACCAATGCGGTTGTTGGTAACGGGTCTGTGACTGCCCGTTATTGTCCGCATCAAACCGAGGACGTTCTTGCCTTGGTCGATGCCGCCGCCAGTGCTTTCGAGGGTGTTGGCAATGTCGATTGCTACTTCCGCGATGGGCATTACGTTGCGATTCAGCCCACCAAGGAAGAGCGTCAAGCTATCTTTGGCACTGCCGACAACGTGTTCCCGCGAATCATTATTCGTGCGGGTTACGATGGCAAGGCGTTCAACGCCTCAATGGGTTACTACCGCGATGCTTGCCGCAATCTCGCAATCATGCGGGAAGTCACCGGCACTACGGTTTCCATCCGTCACACCAGCGGATTGCGTAGTCGCATGGACAGCCTAATCGGTTCGTTCAACGTGCTGCGTGAATCGTGGGGCAATCTCACGACCGTGATTCAGCACCTCGAAGGCACTCGCGTTTCGCTCGCTGATTTTTTGCGAGAAGTATACGGCGAACCCGAAGCCGATTCGGGTCGTGCGGTTACGGTTCACCGCAATCGTACCGAAGCGATTTTCCGCCGAGTCGCTGACGAGCGTTTGCGTACTGGTCGCGGCTCTGTCGGCCCTGATTTTATGGTCAGCGGCTGGGAAGCGTACAATGCTGTGCAAGGTTTCGTCCAACACGAAGCCACTCGCAAGGGTTCGCAGAATCGCTCTGCGGTTAGCGGTTTCGGTCGCATTATTGCCGCCGCTAACGATGCTGCGGTTCATCGTGCCGAACGTGCTGCAATGCAGTTGCTCGCGGCCTAGTTTATTCTTTCGTGGGAGCCAGCGGTGGCAATTGCTGCCGCTGGTTTTTTTGTGGAGATTTCTATGACAGGTGCTTTTTTTGCCGCAATGGTCGTAATTTTTATTGCTTACGAATTAATTTTAGGAATTTGTGACGATTAAGTAAGACCCAAGTTGTCGCTGACATGACAATTTGGCAGCGTGGCCGACCGTCTGCCATTTTGTCATATAAAAAGTTTTTAATTTTCAGCTCAATCTTGTTGACAATTATGACGATAAGCTATAATAGAGACATACAGCAGAAGGAATAGTAAAGGAAAAGATATGAAACAATGGGCGGTTCTTATTCGCGATTGGAGCTATATCAATATGAGTGGTAAAAAAGTTGTATGGAAACAAGGACGAAGATTCAAATTGAGCGATAGCACCTATTTCAATGATAAAGGGGATTTGTGTCTGCTTCACTGGTATTGCTATGGTCAATCGGAAATTATTCCAGCAAATTATTTCAAGTCTTGACAAGGGCGATTTGAGAGGAACGTAAAGTGAAAGTTTACATTGTGGTTTGTTACGAGCAAGTTGGTGCGGCAAGTCTTCGTTATGACGTTTGTGACGTACAATCTTTCGACACTGTTGACAAAGCCATTGCATATGGTAAAAATGGAAAGTGGGACGATTATCAAATCTTTGAGAGGAACGTAAAGTGAAAGTTTTCGTTGTTGTTTGTTGGCGTAGTCAGGTTGTTGTAAATGTCGGCGTATTTACCAACAAGCAGTCTGCAAATACTTTTGGTGAACGATACGACGATTGGGAAGTTTACGAACGAGAAGTAGACGATTAAAGTAGGAGAACGTAAAGTGAACGCAAAGTATTACATTTACTGGAACTTACATAAAAAGTGCTTTAGTGCAAAATATCGAGGCAAAGTTATCCAGCATTTTTACAATGCCATTGTTGCTGTGCCTGAGTTTAGAGTATCGGCAGCAGGCCGCAAACGTGTACGACGCGAACGCAAAAAGACTGTTCACGCCTACATTGTGTCCAACTATGTAAATGTTCGATGGACTTCAATTGGCTCGCCAAGTGAAAACGCCCGTACTGCAAAATATAATCCGTATGTAAACGAAAGTTTTGTTGACAACGAGGGCAACGCATTGTATAATGCACACGAAGCACGATTGAGTATTTTTAACGGCAAACCAGTAATTGAGGTTGTATAACGTGAGAATCAACTCAGAAAACAGAGACTCTATTCAGTATCGATATATTCGACAACTTGTAGAAGGTATGGACGTTCAGGCTCTTATCGACCACGTTCTATCGTCACTAGAAGTTGACTACAATCATTACAGCAACACAGAACTTGAGAATGAAATCCTGGATTATTACGGCGAAGATTTTGAGTGGGAGGTTGAGAACTAATGCGAGACGTTTATTTAGATTTTGGTGGCTGGCTTAAACTTGACCCCAACACCCGTATGCAGTACATTGGGAATGACGAACGATTCGACCCAATTATCACCGTTGCGGTTTGGCAGTCGCTGCCAGAAGAAAATCGCGGCGAATATATCCTAGAGGATTTTGTTGCGGCTGTTCGTGACGGCGAAGATATTGAGTTTAATGAATTGACAATCACAGAAGCGGAGATTGTAGACTAATGCGATACCATCAAAAATTAGCGGTAGAAAATTACGTTGTAGACACAATGCAAATGTTGTGCAATACCCCAAATGCGGAGGGTGCAGATATTGAATTTGACCAAAGTGTAGATTTTGGCAACGGATATATAATGGATATTCAGGTTTGTCAAGGTGATGATGGATACTGGACGCAAGGCGTTTTGTATCGCAAGTCAGACGATGTTTATATCGAGGTTGCTTGTACCGACGTTGGAGAAAGTTTCGAGGGCGAATACTGCGTACAGTACGGCGACAATGAATATGTTGGAGAAATTGTCAGAAAAAACGCTTGACATTCTTTGAACGCGATGTACAATAGAGGAAAAGGAGAAACAAAATGAAATCTACGATTATCGCCGCAAAAACATTCCAGCCTGTTACCTTGGCGATTACAATCGAATCGCTTGGCGAGGCCATAGCTTTAGCGGCACTGTTCAACGTACCCAAATCTAATATTAAACAGCACTTGCTATGGAGAAACGACGACCCAGATGCAGATTTTGACTGGCTAGAGAATGAAGCAAAAGACCATCCGCTTGCACAGCTCGCCAATATAGTTAAACAAGAACGGGATAGGGTACAACGTGAAAATTGTAATTAGAAAAGTAGCAACCGGCCACAATCCGCCCGCATTTCGCTGCGGCAAGTGGCAAGATGCCCGCAAACGTCGCGAGCGTACCCGTTCAGCACAACGTATTAAATGGAGCCGAGATAATGAAACTGATTGTACTTGATTTTGACCGTGGCGATTGTTTTGTTTATACAAACTTTGACGAAACGGCTAATTTTAGTGCCGAAGATTACATCGCACACTTGGGGCATAATATTGAAAACTGCCAGTGGATGTTTGGCGAGGTTGACATTCACGAAAACCTAACGCCCGCCGATGTTGATAGTGGACAATATACACAATGAAATTCTATACCGCTTTCTTTTTATTTACTTGGGCCTTTATCTTTACCGTTGTTGCTATGGCAACGTTAGAGATAATCAAATGGTTGGCATTTTGATATGCCAATTTGGCAGAACTGCCCGCCGCCTGCCATTTTGTCATGAAAATTTTTTAAAGTACCGGCTTGACAATACCGATACTAACAGTAGAATTAATCTCATGAGATTGTAGCTCAGTTGGTAGAGCAGTAGCCTTTTAAGCTATTTGTCGCGGGTTCGACTCCCGCCAGTCTCACTGTTCTATGAAAAATGGCTTTTTCGGCAAGACCGGCTATTCTATTCTAGCAAGTGAGTTTTTTAAAAAATTACTTGACAATACAGGTATCAAAGCTATAATTTAGATGTAAACTGTTTCTTTTCTCTTTGGAGGTTTTTATGCTTAGTAAGTCGATTCGTGTTCGTGTTGGAAATTCTTTTAAGTGCCTTTATCCAAAGGATGGAAATAAAAACATCCTGACTTCGCAGGTTGGAACCGTCGAAAAGGTTGGGCGTGGATGGCTTACCATTCAGCGAACCGATGGCAGCTTCCGAACTTTGCGCGGTGAAAAGATGGTTTCCCCATCGGTAGTGCGATAGCACTACTTGCAGTTGTGGCGGAACAGGCAGACGCAGCGGACTTAAAATCCGCTGACCATTAAGGTCGTGTGGGTTCGATTCCCACCAATTGCATTAAAGTTCTTGACATTCGTTGCCGATAAGATATAATACAAAGGTCACAACAACACAGGAGAATAAAATGGTATTGACGAAAGAGCAAATACTGGCTATCCAATGTGCGTACGCGGACTTGGTTGGAGCGTTGCAGGCTCGCAATCAAGGCGACCCAAACGCTCATGATTGGGACGAACACTGGTATTCTATAGTCGATTTGGAGAATAATTTTGACTTTATCGAACCAGCTAAAATTGAAGATAAACATGCGACTTGACAATCTTTTTTGGGATGTTATAATCTATGGTGGCATCGCTGGTGGTGGTTATTTGTTTGGCTATTTGGTTTGTATTACTTGGAACATAGGGAGTTTTGCACAATGAAACTGTTTAGTATTGGCGATACGTTTACTGTAAACGGTATTGAATGGACTGGGCGTAGTTTTTTGTTGGATGCGGCTTTTGAGGGTTGGACGCTAGTTGCGGAAAATTCTCAAGGTAAAACCGCACAATTTACGCTGCGGGAAATTGAGGAAATAGTTTGCAAGGCTAGTTGACAACCGCGTTCGCGGTTATATAATAATCAAGGTGGCCGTCACTGTTTCCACTAAGTGTTCAGATTCTTAAAAGCGAATCGGCTGGAAACTCTAGGATGATACCGTTATGCGGGCGTAGCTCAGTGGTTAGAGCATCATTCTTATAAAGTGGTGGTCGAAGGTTCGATTCCTTCCGCCCGTACTT
>Ga0129333_10007855_pt1 | contig 10061 bp, 7 predicted proteins | sample CPB6_08_DNA_FD_94474 | JGI IMG/M metagenome (GOLD analysis project Ga0129333, IMG submission 94474) | Freshwater to marine salinity gradient microbial communities from Chesapeake Bay, USA - CPBay_Sum_0.6_0.8_DNA | ecosystem: Environmental > Aquatic > Marine > Coastal | place: USA: Chesapeake Bay...
CATGGCTTCCTGCCGTGACCATTGTCGGTGCGTAGTCCCGTGATTCCTGGCTGAGCAGCCAGGGGAGACGCACGAACCACTCGTCGGACCTGATGGGTCGGTCGATACCGAGGCCTGTTCGCTCCGCTGGTGCGGCACCATACATCCCGACAGACGATTGATTGACCCTGAGGCCAACGAGCACGACGCCGAGAAGCACCAGGATGACAACCGGCATGTACGGCCCTGTGAGCTGCCGTCCGGCACGCGTGAGAGAGATAGCCATTAGCCCCGCACGTTAGTGCTAGTGACAGTCGTACCCCAGTGGGTCCGCGAGAGGGACAATTACATACCGGGCACCAAACCGGCCCTTCCGTCCCCTGATGGACGTAAAATCTCGCATGGATGTGGGACTGATGAGACTTTTCGACAATCTCCGTGAACTCGGTGATGTTCCCGCACTCATTGACGAGCAGGGTGCGGTTCTCACATACGGTGACCTTGCGGACCATGTCACTAGCATCAGTTCCGAAGTGAAGAAAAGGTCGCTGGTCTTCTGTTTCTGCACGAACACCGTTGAATCAATCACGGGCTACGTCGCCCTCACCAGTGCGGGCCATGTCTGCCTGATGCTAAGCAACTCGCTCGGGGCAGAGAAGGTTGACTCCCTTATCACGACCTTCCGGCCGAATCTTCTCTGGTGTCCCGCTGATTCTGACAATGTCCCTGAACTACCGGTGATTGCCGGCGTGGGGGCATACCAATTGAGACTCAACTCCCGCGTCTCGCTGGACATGCACCCGGATCTCTCGGTGCTGATGTCAACCTCCGGTTCGACCGGGAGCCCACTTATGGTCAGGCAGTCGAGGCTGAACCTCGCTGCAAATGCTACCTCGATCGTGGAAAGTCTTTCGTTGAGCGCACAGGACCGGGCCTTGACGACTCTTCCCATGAATTACACCTACGGGTTGTCGATCGTGAACAGCCAGCTTCATTGCGGAGGGAGTCTCGTCGTCACCGAGGCGACCCTGATGGACCGCCGGTTCTGGGACTTGGTCGGGTCGTCCGGAGCCACCTACTTCGGTGGTGTTCCGTACACGTACGAGATGTTGAATCGGATCGGCGTGAAGAAACTCAAGGACACCAGCCTCAGAATGTTGACGCAGGCCGGTGGGCGTCTCAAGCCAGAGCTTGTTGAGTCAATGCACGATCAGTGCTCCGCGCTGGGCATCGAATTTGTCGTGATGTACGGCCAGACAGAGGCGACTGCACGCATGAGTGTCCTGCAGTGCGGGGACATCCCGGGGCACAGCGCGAGCATCGGAAAACCCGTGCCCGGTGGTGCTTTCCGTGTGGTGGACCTAGACGAGGACATCGAGGTCCCGACGGGGGAGACGGGAGAGCTCGAGTTCTCGGGACCGAACGTCACGATGGGTTACGCATCTGGGGAGACTGACCTGTCCCGTGGTGACGAAAGGGGAGGTGCCCTTCGGACGGGAGACCTCGCCCGAGTGGATGACGACGGATTCTTTTACATCGTTGGCCGACGCAAGAGATTCGTGAAGCTGTTCGGTCACCGGACGAATCTGGACGACGTCGAGCACCATCTCAGCTCGTTGGGATATGAAGTCGCATGCACTGGCTCCGACGACCGACTGCAGGTCAATGTCGTGGGGGATGTGGATGAGCAGAAATTGCTTGATGCAACGGCGGCATTCGTGTCGACGAACAAGAAGGCAATCACAGTTAAGCGCCTCAAAGTCATTCCCCGCAGCGATGCGGGCAAGGTTCTTTATTCGGCGATCGAGACGGATTGACGTAGGTGGAATCAATGGAACAACTCGGTACAAGCGTGACGGAGTATCTCCGCACGGACCCTTTCGGGTTCACGACCGCGCAAAAGGAAGATCAGTTTCTTGGGTTGATCAACCGTCTGACAACACATCATGCCGAACTGTGCACTGACTATTCGCGCATCATCGGCCCGTTGTTCCCCGCAGGAATGGAGGCAAAGAGCCTCTCGGAGGTTCCCTTCATTCCGGTCCGACTCTTCAAGTTGCTCGACCTTGCGAGCATCCCTGTTGCGGACGCGGTGAGGACGATGACGTCTTCCGGCACGACTGGTCAGCAGGTCTCGCGCATCTACCTCGACAAGGAGACTTCCACCGCGCAGACCCGCGCACTCACCCAGATCATGGGTTCGGTGCTTGGGAAGAGTCGCATGCCGATGTTGGTGGTGGACTCATCGGCGGTCATTAAGGACCGCGCGATGTTCTCTGCTCGTGGCGCGGGCATCAGGGGATTCTCGATGTTCGGCAAGGACATCGAGTATGCGTTCGACGAGAATATGAACCTGCGGACCGAGGAGATTAACCGGTTCTTGGAGAAGCATGACGGGTCACCGGTCCTTCTCTTCGGATTCACTTTCATGGTCTGGGAGCACCTGTGTGAGGAACTCCGTCGTCGGGGCCAGGCCATCAGCATCCCCTCAGGCATTCTTCTGCACGGTGGGGGATGGAAGAGGCTCGCGTCGTTGAACATCAGCAACGACGAGTTCCGCTCTGCAGTCAGGGACACAACAGGCGTCCAAAAGGTCGTGAACTATTACGGCATGGTCGAACAGACAGGTTCGATCTTCGTCGAATGTGACGAGGGATATCTTCACTCGTCGAGCTACTCGGAGGTGATTGTGCGTGACCCGGTGACGTACAAGCTTGTGGCGAACGGGTCAGAAGGTGTCATCCAGGTGGTTTCGGTGCTGCCGATGAGCTATCCCGGGCACTCGATTCTCACCGAGGACATGGGGATCGTGGCCGGAGATGATGATTGTCGTTGCGGTCGGCCTGGCAGGTACTTCATGATCTCCGGTCGCATCAAGGACGCCGAAGTCAGGGGCTGCAGTGACACCTTCGCGGCATGAGAATGAGCTTGAGTTCGATGAAGTCAGCGGCTCGGTCACGGCAGTGCTCGAATCCGCCCCTTTGCGACCCTTTGCCGAGCCGGTGATGTCATTCCTGACCGCGCTTTCGACAACAATTATGAAAGACAGGGATTCACGCAGGATGCCCGACCTTGTGTCGTTCGGGTACTGGTGCAGGCGGGCGAATCTCGAGAGGATGGCGGGTCGGTACGTCTTTGATGCACCAGTGGTGGGAAGGGGTTTGGCCTTTCATATTCCCCCCACCAATGTTCCGCTCAACTTCGCATATTCACTCGTTTGTGGGTTGCTCTCCGGGAATGGCAACATCCTGCGAATGTCTTCAGTCGATGCCATTGAGGTGAGCAAAGCCATCGCACTGATTGACAGCGTGCTCGCCCAGAAGGAACACAAGACCGTGCGCGACATGGTGTGCATTGTCAAGTACGGCCACGATGACGAGGTGAGCTCCTACTATTCGAGACTTGCGAACGTGCGCATCATCTGGGGTGGCGATGCGACGGTTCTGCACATGCGGTCGCTGCCGACCGGGCCACGGACGGTTGATGTGGCATTCGCTGACCGCACTTCACTTGCCCTCATCAATGCCGCACACGTGAACCAAAGTGCGGAAGACGAACTCCGTACTGATGCTGAACGGTTCTATGTCGACGGATACACATTCAGCCAGAACGCCTGCTCGTCACCGCGACTTGTCGTGTGGTCCGGCGATGAGACATCAGTGGCCGACGCAAAGGCACGGTTCTGGCCGGCGGTGAATGCCGTTGCGTTGAAGCGCGGGGAAATAGAGCCGATTCACTCGATGAACAGACTGGTCGAGCTGTGCCAGACCCTGGTTGCGACGAATGCGATTACGGATGTCCACGGAATTCAGTCGGCGTCAGCTCGTGTCTCCATCAGTGACGTCACCCGGTGGCAGGAAATCGCCTCCCTCCGCTTCGGTACTTTCACCGAGGCAACCGTCCGCGACCCGAAAGAAATCGACCGACTCCTGGACAACAAGGTCCAGACACTCGGCGTGATGGGCTTTGGTTCTGATGAATTGAGTCGGATCGCCGAGAGTGCAGCACGCGGGGGAGTTGACCGGGTGGTTCCGGTTGGTACCGCGTTGAACTTCGATCTTGTCTGGGACGGCTACGACCTCATCCGGACACTCACACGCGCAGTTTCGGTAGGCACGGGTGGCTGACGTAGACCACCCTGACGGCGACACCGCAACAGCGAGTTGGTCGAGGTTGATGGTGATCGCTCTCGTTGGTGCAGTGGTCCTGTTCGACGCACTGTTCGCCACCGGGGCAATTCATCCGTTCGCCGTACTTGTGGTCATCGCCGCGTTCGACTTGGTCATGAACGGCCGGCGGGGTGTCGACAGGATCCTTCTTGCATCAGTCGCAGTGCTCGGAGTCCTGCCCGCGTTTGGGTGGGTGAGACTCCCGGGCTTTCTCGAGCCGTTGTCGATCGTGACGGGAATCTGGCTGGTGCGAAGTTTCTTTGGGGTGCGCAATGAATGGAGACGTTCCCCCGTCGATGCTCTGGCGGCTGTCCCGCCCGTTGTGGGCGCGATCGTGACGTACCAGTGGTGGTGTGGGATTTCAAAGGGTTCGCCAACCGATGTTCTCGAGAGGTTGCTCCCGATTTGGGACCACTCAGCGCATTTCAACTTCTTCCTGATGAACCTCACCAAGGGCACCTACATTCCCCGTGCTAACGGTGGCGAGGGACCGCTTGCGTGGCACGGATCCGAGTATCCAACGGGTATCCACTATGTGTGGTCACACTTCGTCGCGCCATCCCGCGACGTGATTCTCCAACATACCGATAGGGCGATTCCGGTATATGCCAATTCTGTGGTTGTAACGATGTCCATTACCGTCCTGTTGGTCGGACTCACGATTGCTCGGCTGGCAACCACGGCACATCGCTGTTTCTCCTTTGCTGCGATCGGTACTGGTCTAGCAATCGGATTGGTGACACTCGGACCAATGAGCCAGACCATCTATGCAGGGTTTGCAAACATGCCGGTCGTCCTTGTCGGTGTTGCTGTCATTGTCTCATTCGCGATTCGTCCGTGGCCGAATGACGTTCTTCAGACGTTGACGCTCGGGGCGGCCACTCTCGTATTGCTGTATAACTGGTACCCGACGACCTTGCTTGTTGTTCCCGTGCTGGTTCTTCATTCCGTCCGCATGATCAAGGAAGGAAAGCCACGTCCCCTCCTGTGGGTGGGAATTCCCTGCGCCGTTGCGGGACTCCTCCCTGTCTTGCAGACGTTGTCTCTAGGTGTCAGTCATTTGAACACTCAGGGTGGGGTGCAGGCACTCCCGCCCGGGGTGTTGGTGGCAGTCGCCATGCTCTCACTTTCGTTGAGTGCGTACGTATTGACCGAGGAGGATGGCTTGATTGCATTCTGGTTGAGTATCCCGACACCATGTCTCTTGCTCGCTCTCGCACTTCAATTGAGGATGTCGACAGACGGGTATCCTTACTACTTTCACAAGGCATCGATTTTCGCAGTCTCTATTGGACTCATCGTAATTGTCGCAGTTATTGCCGCACGTGTTGAGAAGCGAGCGACATCCAGGAATCACCGAATCAATCAGAAGGTTGCACTTATGACTGCTTCGGTGATTGCCGGACTTGGTATCAGTCAGGTCTTCGGTTACTGGGGTCCTGATTACCCAACGTTTTCTGGAGGCAACACCGCAATCGGGGTACTCTCCCGAAATGACATCACTTTGGGGGGAAATCAGTTCCTGCCGACAAGTCAGATCATCATCCGCGAGGCAGCAGTCGTCCGTGAACTACCAATCAAAACGCGTTCCTGCCTGACGATGGTTATTCCAGCGCGAGTAGGAATATTGTCGGGTATCCCCGATAATCCATGGAAAGACACATTGTCAAACGTTTGGTTTCACGCCCTGACAGACTCATACACAATTGAGGCCCAGACACAGGCCTACATGACGGCCAATGTGGCTCCCGCACTGGGTGATGAAGCTGATCTCGTAGATGCAATTTCGAAGACATTTGATCCGTCGTCAGTGTGCATATTCTCCACTAGATATGTGACGAATGAGCTGCGCGAACGCCGGGATGACTGGACGACGCGAGACTTCGCATCATCCTGACAATCGGGAGCGGGTGTACACGTCCTTGTCGACGTCAGCTCCCCACCGTCGATAGAGCTCTTCATACTCCTCTGACCGTACCGAAGGGTCCCTGCTGAGGGACTCAAAGTGCCAAATCCTTGCGAAGGGCGTCCAGATGTTCCTGTATCCGGCACGCAGTGCCTTCATGGCAAAGTCTACGTCGTTGTAACTGTGGGGGAACGCGAGCGACATCCCTCCGAGTTCCGAGTAGAGCGACCGTGGAATTGCTGCGCACGCGCCGGTCACACCGCTGACCTCGCGTGCAATGAGTAGCTCGCCGAACGGGCCAAAGGAGTCACTGTCCAGGCCCGACGCCAGGTTGTGTGGACCACCGATGTGGCCGTGCCCTGCACTCTGGATGCGACCGTCCTCGAGCCGCGTCAGCGGGCCAACCATGGCAACGTCTCCGTCCTCCAAGTAGGAGATCAGTACCTCGATCCACTCAGGGGTTTCTATCTCGATGTCGTCGTTCAGCAGGATGATCACATCTCCGTGTGAGGCCATGAACCCGACGTTGCACTTGTCGGAGAAATCAAACGGCTTGTCGTACCAAACAATTGAGAGGCGCTCATCATCGGAGAGCGCCACAATGTCGGGGTCAAGTGAAGTGACCCTGTCATGTACGAGGATGATTTCGATGTTGCGGTAGGTGGATCTTGTGAAGACACTACGAATCGCATTCGCTGGCAGGCAGGTATCCAGTCCCCAGATTCTCTTTCGGTCACCTCGTGTGGGGATGATGATGCTGACGAGCGGCTCCGTGCGTGGCCGTCGGTCACACTTGACAAAGCCGCTCGGGAGAACCGTGACATTCGCCTTGATACCGATTCGATTACAATGTTCTTGAACGGCCTTGCGTGCACTCTCGAACACGTACGACTTCGCATTGACGTTGACTGCCGTCGAACCCTCAACAGTTCGCCAGTGATAAAGAACCTGGGGAACATGTACGACTCTTCGAGCCTTCTCGACCACCCTGAGGAACAGGTCATAGTCCTGTGAACCATCGAAACCGTCCCTGAAGCCGCCGATTTCCTCAACCAGAGCCGTGCGAATGACGGAGAAATGGCACAGGTAGTTCTGGCCACGCAGGCGTTCGGGTGCGAAATCGGGCTTGTTGAAACGATCGAACCGTTGACCCGACTGGTCGATTTTGTCCTCATCCGAGTACAGGTAATCGACGACCGAGTTGATTCCGATGTGCTCGGACATCACCCTGAGGGCATCCGGAGTCAAGGAGTCGTCATGGTCCAACAAGGCCACGAACTCACCGGTTGCGAGAGACAGTGCAGTGTTCGATGCCGCGACGATGCCGCCGTTCTTCCCGCGGTATTCCACCTTGACTCTGGAGTCGGAGGCCGCGAGCTTGCTCAATCTCTCCCGTACCTTCGCATTTGGTGAGCAGTCGTCAGCAATGCACCATTCCCAGTCTGTCAATGACTGGGCCAGGACAGAGCGGATGCACTCCTCGAGTGCCCACAGAGGAGGGTCGTAGACCGGTGTGACGATTGAGAACCTGGGTGCCATGGATTGAATTCAGCCCAGGAACTTACGGATCACCCAGCGAACGCCGCGCAACGGAAGCAACATGAACCTCCCGATGCGCCATGTACGGGAGGTATGGAGGATATTCAACTGGTTCACCAGTGAATCAACCTGTGCCTGGGCACATTCATAACGGGCCCGCATGGTACCGAGTTCGGCACTCGTGCCGATGACCGCGTCGCGAGCATGGAGCAGGCTCATGCGAAGTTCCTCGTTGCCGGACTGGAGAACCTCGAGCTCGGCTTGTGTCGCGTGCAGTTTCTCGCGGATTACAAACAGTTCGGTCTTGGTAACTTCTGCCTCGGTCCTGGCAACTTCTGCCTCGGTCCTGACCGCCTCAAGTTCAACCTGAACCAGCTGAGCCTCCGCCGCTGCTTCTGATGCGGCCCCCGAGAACTGCGACTTCGCGAAGGAGAGGGCCTCCTGAGAGAGGCTCAGTTCGGCGAGTAGCTTTTCCGTCTCACTTGCTGACTTGGTTGGCGGGTCAAACTTAGGTGGCTCCGAGTTCGCGCGCAACCGCAGCACGTACTGGTAGACGGTGGAGTCCCGGTCTCGTTGCACGAATTCGATTGCCTCTCGGGGGATGGATGAATCCGGCGGTCCGATTTCGGTGCCACCGAGTGGGGCCGTGCTTGCGAAGATCTCTTCGATTGAGAATCCGTTTTCTTCGACAAACTTCTCGATAGTACGCCGGGTGAAGAACCTCAGGTGGGTGTTGTCGAGCAGTCCAGTGGGCCGGTATTCAAATCGTCCGGTCAGGAGAGACAGCCTGACATCTGCATGGGCGACGTTCGGCAGAGACATGACGATGAATCCGTCGGGCGACAGAAGGCTGTGGCACTGAAGTAGAACCAAGTCGGGGCGTGTGCAGTGATCGAGTACATCCACGGCGAGAATCACGTCGAACTTCTCGTCCCCGAGGATCTTGTTGAGGTCAAGCCAATCAAGGTCGGTGATATGAACACGATCCGCGATTCCGGCGAGCTGCTCTGCGAAACGGCCGTCGCGCTCGATCGCCACCACGGAATTGCCCCTCGACTTCAGTGCGCGGGTGACGTGTCCAGCGGCTGCGCCGAGCTCAAGCACCATCTTGTCCCGGCCGATCAACTGGAGCGATATCCCGTGGGCATCGTTCGGGCGCAGGGGATCGACGTTGCTCTCGTAGATCGAACTCATCGTTCCGATGCTAATCGCTCAATTTCTTCTGGGCGGGCGCTAGTGCGGCGGCAACTGCCCGGCGGCCGCCTGCTGGCCGAGCGTCGGTGCGGACGCGTCCTTGTCCGACACCAGACGGGGCAACGCCTCATCCCATTTGATGCCTACTTCCGGACAGAAAGGCGAGATGCCCCTCTCAGATTCGGGGTCAAACTCGGCCGTCACGAGATACGAGACGATGGTGTCATCCGTCAGTGCCTGGAACGCATGCCCCATGTGCGGACCAATGAGCATTACCCGTCCGTTGTCGGCGGTCAGGCGCTCCCGTGCCCACGAGCCGAATGTGGATGACGATGGATCTATGTCAACGACATAGTCATCAATTGCTCCAACCATCACAGTTACCAGCTTTCCCTGGCCACGTGCTGCAGTGCTGTAGTGAATGCCACGTATGACACCGGCAGCCGACTTCGAAATGTTCGTCTGGACTGGTTCGAAGAGGTAGCCCGTCGCCTCACGGACCGCAGATTGCTTAAACCATTCCTGAAACCAGCCACGATCATCGGCATGACGCCTTGGTTCGACTAGCCATGCACCGTTCACGGCGAGTGGTGTGACGCTCATGTCAGATTCTCCTTCTCCACTTCGGCGATGATTTGCCCTACTGACTCAGCCAGGGCAAGTTTCCAATGACGCATCTCGCTGATACCTGCTGACAATGTCCGATTGTGTCCCAGCACGGAGTTTCTTGGTCTGATTGCCTTGGTCGGATACTGGTCGGTTCCCACGGCAGCAACAAGTGAGATCGGCTTGTGCGCCAGGTCGTAAATCTCTCGTGCAAGGTTCCACCACGTTGCTTCGCCTGAATTCGTTCCGTGAAAGGTGCCGAACGGGACTTTGGTCTGTACCAAGTCGACAATGTGCTCAGCGAGATCGTCAGCAAGTGTCGGTTGACCGGTCTGGTCGGCAACTACTTGGACTGGGGTGTCCGCCAGGGCGCGACGAAGCATTGTCTTCACAAAGTTCCCTCCGTGCCTGCTGTACAGCCACGCAGTGCGAATGTTGTATGTCCCGTTCGGGTGTTCGGCAAGAACAGCTTCCTCCCCGCACTGCTTCGTACGGCCGTAGGTGGATCGCGGATTGGTCGGCGCATCTTCCGAATAGGAGCCAGCCTCCTCGCCGGAGAACACGTAGTCGGTTGATATGTGCACCAAGGTCACTTTGCGTTCACGGCACGCGCGAGCGATCAACCGTGGCCCAATGCAGTTGACTGCATGGGCCAGCTCGGCGTTGTC
>Ga0129333_10007856_pt1 | contig 10060 bp, 12 predicted proteins | sample CPB6_08_DNA_FD_94474 | JGI IMG/M metagenome (GOLD analysis project Ga0129333, IMG submission 94474) | Freshwater to marine salinity gradient microbial communities from Chesapeake Bay, USA - CPBay_Sum_0.6_0.8_DNA | ecosystem: Environmental > Aquatic > Marine > Coastal | place: USA: Chesapeake...
CCTGGTGAAAAGCGCCAACACCAACGCCTTTGCCGGTGGCCCTCAGGCGCAAGGGCAGGTGGTGCCGCAGGAGGATGCCGCGCAGGCGATCGGAGCGGAGAACGCCCAGGCCATGCTGCCCGGCCAGGCGGTGACGGTCACCGCGAACCCCGTGCAGATGGATTCCCAGAAACCGCAGAGCCGGGCCAAGGTGGTCGAGGAGTTCGGTCAGTACAAGGTCCAGGACATGCTCGGCAACAGCCTGGTTGGCCACGTGTTTCCCCAGAGCCTCTCTTGGGACGGGGAGTTCTCGGAGCAGCCGATCGCCATCTTCACGAACGGCTCGGCCTACGCGGTGCAGGACAGCGTGGCCGGCGAGTTCGTGGGCAAGGGCACCAACCTTCCCTCCGACTCTCCCCGCGGCGACGGCATCTTCTACTGCATCGACGGGGGCGAGGCCCGGTGCACCGGGCCGGTGACCATCGGCTCTAGCATGGCCGGACCCGATGGGATGCCGAAGTACCAGGGCACCGACCTGATGGGGAACCCGCTGCTGATCAGCTTCATGGAGGGGCTTAAGCTCCCCCAGATGATCAGCGACAGCGAGTTCGCCCTTCCGGGTCACTGGAAGTTCATGCGCCTGAACAACCAGACGCAGCTCATCCCGGACCCTGCCCAGATGAACAAGACCGCCGCCGTTCACGCCCTGCGGGACACCGTCACCCTGTTCTGGAACGGGGCCTATCAGCTGGAGGGTGGGGCGGGGCTTTCGAAGATTGCCCACGACCTTCGCTACGACATGGACCCGGTGCACGCCGAGTTCATGCTCGGGGTTCTGGGCCTCGACGGCATCACCGCCAAGCAGAAGGTGGCCGCAGCCCGTAAGACGGGTGCGGTCAAGCTGGCCGGCGTGAAGACGATCACCCCCCTGTCCGAGCGCTACCTGGAGGCGACCAGGACAGCCGCAGCTACCCTGGCGTCCCTCGGGAACCTACGGGTGGATCTGATCAAAGAGGCCGCCGGTCTTCCCGACGCGGGGACCGTGGACAACGTCCTCGCCCTCAACTTCATCAACGCGGAGAACCTTCCCACCTTTATCGGTTACCTCCCGGACCTCGAGGCGACCGGTGAGCAGCTGGCGGAGATGCTGCTCTACGCCCAGATGGGGCTGAAAGAACTCCCGGAAGAGGAGTGCGAGCGTGCTATGAAAAACATCGAGCTGGTGGTGCAGCGCCTGAAGGCGATCGCCCACGCGGAGGCCTGAGATGGAAGAATTGATGCTGGAAGCGTTCGCCGACGAACTGGAGAAGATCGCCGAATTCCAGAAGGAGGCCCTGACCATGAAGGGGGTGGGGAACACCCTCTTTACCCCGGTTCGCTGGGCCGGCAAGCAAATTGGTCGGGGGATCGAGCACGCCGGGGGAGCCGTCGGCAAGGCTGCGGCTGGAACCTCCCTTGGCCGGGCTGCCGACAAGGCCGCCGTCTTCGGTAAGGGCCAGGTCAGCCAAGCAATAAAGGCGGACAAGGACGTGGCAAAGGCAGTCGCCAAGGCCGAGAAGCGTAAGGCGGCCCTCCGCAAGATGACCCCAGAGCAGCGCCTTGCGGCTACCGCCCCCCCTCCGTCAGCCGGCAGTGAAGGTGGTTCAGGTCCCGGGGGCTTCCTTGCCCGGAACTGGAAGCCGATCGCCCTGGGCGGAACCGCCCTGGCGGGCGGGGCCTACCTCGCCAACCGGATGGGCAATAACCAGCAGGAGTAGCAAGTGAAGCACCCGAGCGAGCTCTTCATCAAGTACCTGCTAGTGAAGGACGCCTCGGCAACCGACGCTACGATCAAGAAATCTCTCCAGGACTGGGGCATTCTCCTTCCGATCCAGGAGGAGGAGGCTTCCTACCTGGCATGGATTCGCTACGGGCTCGGGCAGGCGCCCCCGGGGTTCGACCCGGCCAACCGGCTTCACCGTCCTACGGTCCAGTACCTTCGGGACATGGAGGTGTACGAGTTATTCTTCCCCACCGACGCGGTGGAGGAGGCGTGGAACATTCTAGCCAGCCCCCAGCAGCGCTTGTCAGTGGAGAGCGTCCTGATGTCCCGCCTCGGGGACGGGATGACCAAGGAGGCCATCCAGAAGCTGAACCGCCGGTTTGGCTGGCACCTGACCCTCGGCGGGGTGGAGGCTTACGGTCGGTTCTTCTGGAACGTAAACCTCCTCACCTTCGATGAGTGGGGGCGGTTTCTGTACGGGCGCACCGCTCTCTACGATCGGCACATGGCCCTGCTCCAGGCGGACAAAACCCTGGCCTTCTACCACTTGCGGCTGGAGCAGTCGGTGGAGTCCAAGCGGATGATCCAGCGGGCCCAGGAGATCGCCTACTTCACGCTCGAGGAGGTGGCGAACATCCCCGGTACCCGCGCCGACAAGGTGAAGGCCATCGGCGTACTGACCAAGGCGGTGGTGGAGTGCCACGACGCCCTCTCAACCTCCGACATGGCGCTCAAGGAAGTGCTCTCCCAGTTCGAGCGATTCCGCATGGAGAACCCACAGACCGCCCCTCCCTCCATTCACCAGCTGGCCCCGGCAGGCGCGTACTCCGGGAGCGGTGTGAAGGAGAAGGAAGCGGTAGGAGCCTGAGATGACGTACCCGCTGCATGCCCCGAAGATCAAGCTGGCCGAGGAAGAGGGCCCCAACGAGAGCTTCTTCGAGCGGCACCCCAAGAAGATCCTCGCCGCCGGCGGGTTGCTGGGGGGCGTTGCCCTCCACCGGCTCCTCAAGGCCAAGGGCGGAATTGCCGCTGCTGCTGCCCGAGGGACCAAGCCGCCCTCCGGCGGGAACTCCTACCGTTCCTCTGGTGGGGGAGGGGGCGGCGGATCCAGGCCCGCCCCGAGAATCCGGCACGAGGGAACCCCCTCAAGGGCCCCCGAGGCGAAGCCGACGGCCCACAAGGCTGAAGCACCGAAGATCGTCTCCACTCCCCCCAAGGAGAACAAGTCCTTCGGCCCACGGAGGGAGTACGATCCTCATCCCCAGCCCTCGGAAGAGATGCTCAAGCGAGTGGGTCCAAAGATCCGCAAGAAGGTGACGGGTACCCCTCCCGCACCGGAAGCCCCCAAGATCACGTCGACCCCGGGCGAGAAGCTGGAGGCTCAGAAGAGGCTCAACCGATCCGAGAGATTGGCCGCCCACGCGGAGTACGTGAAGGAGCACGGAAGAAACCCACCCCCGGGGTTCTTCAAGAAGTCCTCCGTGCTGAGCTTTGCCCTATGGGCAGTGTCGCACTGATATGGTCGTAGGGCCCCAGTGAACCTTGGGTCGGGTACCCAAACCGCCAGGAAAGACGAACATGAGCATGAAGTGGGAAGAGGTCGAAGGTAAGACCGGAGTGCGCCGGCAAGTGGATCGCCCAGAATACGACGAGGCCGTACGGGAGCACTCCCCCGTTCTAGGCAGCGAGGAAAAGAAAGGCCCGAAGAAGTTTGAGCCCGTCCAGATGCAGCCCGTGATCTCCTACGGACTGTTCGAGGGCGAGTTTGCCGCCAAGGGCACCGACCTGATCTTCCACTTCTGGCCGTACAAGTACCGGGAGGACCTAGCCGCCGGGAGAAGGACCCGTAAGTTTGAGGATAGGTTTGAGCCCCACCTGAAAACGGCAATGACTTCCGTATTCGGCCAGAATCGAGTGGAGGTCTTAGAGGACCCCGAGATGGGGTCCTATTTTGTTCGTGCCTTCGGATTCGGGGATCACGACTTCTGGAAGAACCTCGCAATCGACGCATGCAAGTCTCTGCACTCTCGCCTCGGTGGTTCTGAGGGCTAAAAAAGGAGGCCGGCGATACGCCGGCCTCCCCTCTACCGACCCAGGAATTCTCTCTCCAGATCCTTCTGGGCTTCCGTGAGTTCTCTGATTCGTGCCTCTAGCACCTCGATCCTCTTCATAGCCTCAAGGTAGGACATTCGCGCCCCCGCCAACTCACACCGCACCGTGTACAGGGCACGGTGAGCCGACCTGCTGATCCCATTCTTACAAGCGTCGCAGACGGCGTACGGGTCGGGGGTGTTGTCCCATTGATGTTTCGAAACGGTGAGTTGTTTGTTGCACCCGAGACAATCAACCTCCACCCAAGATTCGATGGATGTAGCGCCTGCGGTGCTGATAGGGCCCTGAGCCACCGGGGGGTGGAACGACAGGGCCGTACTTCCTGATGCCTTGTTCGTGCTCATGCGATCCGTACCCCATGTTTCTCTCCCACCCGTACTGCGGGAACCTCTTGGACAGGCTAACCATCAGCCGATCCCGAAACACCTTGGCAATGATCGACGCAGTGGAGATCTCCCGATGCAGGGAGTCTCCCTTGGCGACCACCCTCTGTTCCCCTCCCCAGCCCTCGACCCGGTTCGACCCATCGACCAGAAGCAGGTCCGGTTTGTGCCTCAGCTCCTCCAGTGCTCTGCGATAGGACAGCTGAAGAGCGGGGCTCGGGCCCAGACGGTCAATCTCCTCCGGCCAAGCATGACCAACCCCCACATCTAGCGGCACCACGCAGAGCTCCTCGTACAAAGTCTCCCGCTTCACCTCAGACAACTTCTTTGAGTCCGTCACCCCCGACGGGAGTCGAAGGAGATCCTGCTCCCTAAAACAGGCAACCACCGAGATGACGGGGCCGGCGTAGGCCCCCCACCCCACCTCATCCAACCCTCCAGTGATCACATCGGCACCTCCTGCGGTCTTCGCCCGCTATTTTAGAATTGGCCTTCGTTCATGCTTCTTATCTCTCCTTTTGCAGGCGGATTTCTGAGGAGGCCGGGTTCTCGTCCCGAGGCTCCCCAAGCCTTCGCTCCACCGCCACTTGCACCGTCATCTGCCGACCGGACTTCTCCATCTTTCCAGTGGGGTGGGCGCCGTTGTGGCCTGCATACATCTGGAACAGGTTCCACAATCGGAGGAAGGTCTGGCCGTGGATTTCCTCACCGAAGGTGACGACAACGAGGTACAGAAGAGGGGTCTGGGTCGGGCGCACATAAGCGCTGACAGAGCAACCGAGCGCGGCGGCCATCGAGGCGGCGTACCCGGGGACCCAGGCGAGGGGGGGAGGGATCTCCATCCCCGGATCCTACTAGAGGAGGCTTGATGCCGGTTCTCTCAGCGCACGACTACCGGAGGAAGTTTCGCTCCAACATCCTCGACCCCAACACTGGCCAGCCGGTGGAGCCGGAGGAGTGGGACTATGAGCCGGAGGTGGGGGAGGAGTTCGATGAGGCCCTCGCAGATGAGCTGCGCAGCCGGATCATTCGGGTCACCCCATCGGGGTTCGTCGAGTTCGCGGTCAAGGTGCCTGACAAGCTGGCCCAACAGAAGATCAACTTCTCCTTCGAGAACCGCCGCTACCTGAAGATGCCCTATGACACCGCCTCCAAGCGCACCCTCTACAAGTGCGGGCGGCAGGTGGAGAAGAGCACCCTGCTCGGCAACAAGTCACTGGCCTACGCCTGCCTGGTCTCGAGCTTCAACGTCCTCTACGTCTCCCCCACCAACCAGCAGACCAAGACCTTCAGCCAGGACCGCCTGAAGGAGACCATCGAGACAAGCGACGTCCTCAAGGCGTGGACGACCACCAAGATGTCGGACAACGTCTTCCTGAAGAAGTTCGTCAACCGCTCCCAGATCACCCTGCGGTACGCCTACCACAACGCCGACCGCACCCGCGGCATCCCGGCGGACCTCATCCTGCTGGACGAGATTCAGGACATCATCACCGACAACATCCCGGTGATCGAGCAGTGCGCCTCGCACTCCCCCTACAAGCTGTTCATCTACGCAGGCACCCCCAAGAGCTACGACAATGCCATCGAGCACTACTGGCAGAAGTTCTCCACCCAGAACGAGTGGGTCGTCCCCTGCGACTGCCTCGGGGGCGACGGTGGGCGCTACTGGAACATCCTCGGGGAGGAGAACATCGGCAAGCAGGGTCTCATCTGCGCCCGCTGCGGGAAGCTCATCCACTCCATGCACGAGGACGCCCAGTGGGCCTCTATGAACCCCGGCATCCGGCAGACGCTCTCCGCCGACGGTCTCTATGAGGGGTTCCGCATCCCTCAGCTGATGGTGCCGTGGATTCCCTGGCACGAGATTCTGGACAACCGGGCCAAGTACCCCCGCCACCAGTTTTACAACGAGGTGCTGGGGCTCTCCTTCGACACCGGCACCCGGCCGCTCACCCGACAGGATCTGGTGGACAACTGCTGGAAACCGGAGCGCACCCCGATTCCCATCGACATGACCCAGGACTCCCTCCAGCAGATCCACCGCTACCTCGGCGGGGCCTACCCGGTGTGGGCGGGGATCGACTGGGGCACCGGCGAAGGCAGCTACACGGTGATGTGCCTCGCCACTTACATCGGGGACATGTTCGTCCCCTTCTACTACCACCGCTTCGAGGGGCAGGAGACGGAGCCCCCCATCCAGCTCGACATGATCGAGAAGATCATCTCCAGCTGGAACGTGCAGTTGGTGGGGGCGGACTACGGCGGAGGTTTCGACCGCAACGACCACCTTCAGCGAAAGTTCGGGCGGCAGAAGATCGTCAAGTACCAGTACTCCACCCCCGGTCAGAAGGTGAAGTGGGACGACGGGATGCACCGTTACCTGGTGCATCGGACCGAGGTGATGAGCGACCTCTTCAACGCTATCAAGCGGCGGAACGTGTTTCTGTTCCCGAAGTGGGAGCACTTCGAGCCGAAGTTCGGCTCCGACTTCCTGAACATCTTCTCGGAGTACTCGGAGACCCAGCGGCAGATCCAGTACCACAAGAGCCCGGACGTCACCGACGACGCTTTCCACGCCACGCTGCTCTGCTTCCTGGTCTCCCTCATCCAGCGCAACCGGCTGGACGTCCTGAACCCCACCCAGAAGGTGGGCCTCTCCGCCTTCAGTTCTGAGGACTAAAAAAATCGAACCCGGCATCGGGGGGACAACCAACCCTGAACTGCGGGTGGTTGTCCCCCTGACGGGGCCTTTGCCTAGCGGCTGCCGGCGGCCTTCATGGGGATCACGGCCCCGGGGGCCGCGTCCGGCGCGGGGAGCGAGCGGCCGCCCAGTCGCGGCAGGTAGGTCGCGCCGCCGGTCGCCTGCTCGACCACCATCGACGCCGCGTGGTACACGGCGTAGCCGATGACCGCGTTCTTCGCGCCGTTGATGATGTGGCCGTAGGTCACCGGGGTTTCCTTCAGGATCTCGAACCGAACCGCCAGGGGGAGCTGCTGCTGGTTGTTCGCACTCATCACGTTCCCGTTTTCCTTCGACATGCTTCCCTCCAAGGAAGGAGCTAGGGGTGAATCCCCGTCTGCTCACTTCTCTTATGCCGAAGACCAGAGAGTTTTTGCTCGGCTCAGGAGAGGGCGTTTGAGAGGCGGGTAATGCGGCTTGGGGAGGGCGCCTGAAAGGTTCCGGAGGAGACCCCCTCCCACCCTAGGATGGCGGACCTCAGTCGATCCTTGGCAGAGAGCAGGAGCTTGTGAATCTCCTGCCACTCTATGGACTGTTCGTAGTTCTCTTGGGCGGCACAGAACCGAATCATCTCTAGGCACAGGGAGAAGAATGGCTCCCACGGGTCCCTGTTACCCGATGCCTCGGCTACCGATTTCAGCACCGACTCGTCGATGCGGGGAAAGACCCCCGCCCACAGCCTAACCTCCTGTGGCTTCCAGGGGGAGGCCAGCTTGGCGGCCTTTGCTGCACCGTATAGGGCGAGGCACTGGGCGGGCTCCGGTCGCAGGGGGTCTAGGTCCACCCCCAGCATCCTCTTCAGAACGGTGAGGTCCATCTCCATACGGCGGACCTTGGCCATCAAGTCCCACAACTCCGAGGGTGTGGGGGGTGGCTTGCTATTGGAGAGGCTATCGGACAATCTCTCCACGTCCGCGCGTACGAGGACGGATCGGCCCCCCTCGGAGGTTTTTCGAAGTGCCCCCTTGCGGACGTAGGAGTGCACCGATCGAACTGACCTCTTCAGGATGGCGGCGGCCTCATCGACCGTGCAAAAATCCCTTCCCATGTTCTTTCTTCTCCCCGTAGGCTGACCCCAAACGGCACCTAGCTTGGTGCGGAGAGTAGCATCGATGGATAGCGCGCCTACCAAGAGTCGACCGGACCTCTCGTTCTTCGAGGCCCTTCAGGGCGGCCGGCACGCCACCATCTCCCCTGAGACATTGGAGATGCTGGGAAAGGAGGCGGCCAACCGGTTCCTCGAGCAGGGTGTGGCCCTGAACGACGGGATCGCCAAGCTGGCCGGCGCCCACCCGGACATCTCACCGGAGCAGGTCCGAAGGGTGGCCGAGTTCGCCAACACCGCCGTCTACCTGGCCAAGCACGATCAGGCCAAGACGGCGGGAGCCGGCTCCAGCTACCCCCAGTTTGAGCTGGCCGACCCGGCCCGCATCATTCAGGACCTCAACGACGGGGCCACCCCGGTTCACCTCACCCCGACCGACATGGCCTACAGCCGGCTCTCGCACAAGAACATGTACGAGAAGACTGCCTCCGCTCGACCCTCCCCCCGTAACCGGGCGGAGGAGGCCTTCTACGCACAGTTCGCGGTGGAGAAGACGGCCCAGGACTACACGGTCGATACCGTGGTCGAGGAAGTCTACTCCCTCAAGGACAGCCTGGAGTCGGCCCGCTCACACCTGATGGCCAAGGGCGAGGAGCTGGACCTGATGCAGAAGGAGGCCTACGCCGAGTATCGGGAGACAGTAAAGCGGCATCTCCTTGACGGCGGCTCCTTCACCGACGTGGTGAAGGCGGCCTCGGCCACCGGCTTTGACGGTGGCCGAATCTCCTCGTTCCTCGGGGAGCTGGGGGAGGAGCTGATCGGGGAGGGTGTCCCTCTTCGTGCACCGAACCTGACCAAGGTTGCTCATCGAACCGTGAACCCGGAGCATCCCCTAGTCCGCCTGTGTGGGCAGGTGCTCGACTTTGACGGAGAGGTCGAGAAGGTGGCAGAAGCCGTGATGGGTATCGAGGAGCAGTTGGGTCAGGTCCGAGGCTTCATCCGAGAAAACATCCTTAGGTCTCGGTAGGGGGGCCGGGATGAAACGCCTCGGTGCTACTCCTCTAGAAAAAACCGCCGCCCCGACGGAGAGGGTGTTTCGGATGGCCAAGATCTCCTCCGGTATCCGAGCTACTGTCCTTCGAAAGGAAGCAGGGCTCGTCGGAATTGCCATCCGTAATCCGCTCAAGACCCTCATGGGCGGACTAGCGGTATACGGGGCCGGTTCGGCAGCCAAGGGCGCCTATGCAGAGCACCAGGCTAAGAGTTCTCCCGAGGCCGGCATGATCGCAAACGGTTCAGTTCCAGTTCCCCCAGGAGTTTCGTGATGACGAATGAGCAGATTTTTGACCTGGCCGGACAGGCCGCACCTGAGGTGATGGAGAAGACGGCCCGCGCGCTGTACCTTCTGGAGGCGCTGGATCCGGACTCTGTCCCTGAGGCTCTCCATGACATGGAGGTCGTCGCATCGACCGCAGTCAACGGTATGGCCAAGACCGCGGCGCTGAGCCCTATTGCTCGGGATGTGAGTGTGGCTGCCGTCGGCGGCGTTCTCGCCACCCTCGGCACTGCGGTGGCGATGGACCTCTACGACTCCGCCAAGCGCGGCCTCTCGAAGGGGGTCAACTTCAAGCGGATGATGGATACGAATCCGGACCTCCGGAACATGGATAAGGGCAAGGTTCGGTCCGCCTTCGACGCTGTCCATCGGTTCGGGGGGCCGGAGTACACCGCCGATCCTCTCGCCGGTGGGTCCATGGTCAAGCACCTTGCCGAGCTGCCGGATTACTCCCCGGACGCGGTGGCCAAGATGGTCAACGCGCGCAAGGCAATTGTGGAGGCTCGCCGTGCTCAGATGGGCTCGGAGCCTTTCCGACCGGCCATCGAGACGGGGATCAAGGCCTACGAAAGCCACCTCCGGAACCCCCCCAAGACGACGACCTAAGGGGGAGAGCATGCTCACGAAGCAGGTCCAGTTCTTCGGCCAAGAAAACGGGATCATTCGTGCTCAGGGTCTGTTTTCCGGGGCTCTGGAGAAG
>Ga0129333_10007858_pt1 | contig 10059 bp, 9 predicted proteins | sample CPB6_08_DNA_FD_94474 | JGI IMG/M metagenome (GOLD analysis project Ga0129333, IMG submission 94474) | Freshwater to marine salinity gradient microbial communities from Chesapeake Bay, USA - CPBay_Sum_0.6_0.8_DNA | ecosystem: Environmental > Aquatic > Marine > Coastal | place: USA: Chesapeake Bay...
AAGGGAGGTAAATAGTATGTGTGCATCATGTGGATGTGGCCTCAAGGACAAGAAGGACCCCGGTTACGGCAAGGGTCCCGCCAAGGGCAAGAAGTCAGCACCTGCCAAGAAGGCAGCCCCCAAGAAGAAGTGAACTCATTGATTACCTGCAGTTGCAGGTAAAGAAAAAGCCCCAGGGGTTTCCTGGGGCTTTTTTATTTACAACTTGTGCAGATTACAAGTTTGCTTGATGGTCTAAAACCACATCCATGATCTTCTTTAAGAGATCTTTATTCATGGAAAACCCAAGTTCTGTACCATCGTTAAACATTAATAGAATAGTTCCTACAGCCAAACTAGCAATGTGCTCCTCAATAGGAGCGCCCGTCAGGGCATTGATTGCTTCTTCTTTTGTCTTAACGTTAAACCCTGCGTTTGCAGCCATTCGCTTAACGGATACCGCTGGCATAACCTCAAGTGTTTCTCTATCAAAACTACTTGTGTCTAGGTTTAACAAGTTGTCGATGTGCGCATCCGTGTTGCTCTTTGTTGATAGATGCATAACACCAGACTGATTGGTAGAAGTAGGTATGATTAAATCTGAATCTTCTACAATTATCGGCACTAGGCCGTTTGTAAGTTCAAGAGACTTGATACCCATACCCAATGCTGTTGACGCCAAAAACAAAGACCGTTGCGGGTTTGACTCATCCCACATGATTAGCGCAGCACTGTTTTTTGCCGTCTCAAGATGATTCATGATTTCCATGTCTACTTCATCCGTTTGTTCGACGGACAAAGCTGCCTTCTTAATAGCGTTTGGCAGTGGTCTACCATCAATAGCCTCGATGACCACATACTCCATTTCGTTATCCAACAGCCAGTCGTAAACGTACTCAAGGGCTGGAGATATTTTCTTGGTTCCGTACCAAGGAATTACATACCGACCTTTGCCACTGTCCGTCAGTGACGCAACAATGACTTCTCTTGGAACATCGGAAGTCCCGAGTATTCCGTAAGTTGTGTTAGTACCCACTAAATCTCCTATCTAATATTTTTTCTGGAAGCTGCGTCTCCGCTTAAAGTTAGTAAACGAAGGACTGCATGCACTGTACCAGATAGTGCAGCGACTGCTGCTCCATTAATTAAAATATTCTCGGTAGAAAGTGTGGCGCATGCACCATACGATAGGGCTAGTGATGCAAGTAGCTTAACCCATGGCATGGCTTCTTTTGGTAGCAAGGAGTCAATAAACTGTAATACTTTGTATACAGCTAACCCAGCTATGATCAAATCCATTTTATACTCCTGGTATGTTGTCGTATGTTATGGTGTATTTGTAAGTTGGTATTTTTGAAATATCATTACTTGTGTTTTTGTAATAACCGTTACTGTACAGGGTTCCAGAAGAAATAGATTCGGTCACAGGTATTATGAACTGGAGAATTCTGTCTATGACATTTTGGGTTTTTGCCCAGTTGGACGAGTACACGGATTCAGAATCGTTTACTGTTCCCTTCCACCGGTAGTCTGATATTGAGCCGGTTGACCCAATCAACCATCCACCACGAGATGTGTTTCCATCAAAATACTCTCCAATGTAATCTCTTTCAAGAAGAGCGTATTTAAAGTCATTGTATGAGATAGAGACTGCCCCAACTGCGTTGGCAAAACGTATGCTTAGAACAGCGTTTGTGTAAGAGGTTACAGAAGAGGGTACCTCTAATCTCCAATAACTTCTTCCAGCGTAGATTTGAGCAGTACTATCAGTAGTTATTAGCCCAGCAGATCCACCAGCTGCGCCTCCTGGTGCGTACAACGACACTGAAGAAATGGATTCCTGGATGTACGCAGCAACATCTGTTTCAGGTGGAACAGATATTGAAAAGTACAAAATATCTCCACCTATTACTTTTATGTATTTTGGAGAACCAGGGGTTGCTGTAGATGAAGTTTCTAAGTAAGAGAAAATAGAGTTTGTTGGGTCAGGGAAACTTGACCAACGTTCGGTAGTTGCAACACCTGAACTAATATTTGCATCTGGGGTTGACCCTCCGTCATACACGACGGTTTGTGCTTCTCCAATAACACCCGCATCATAGGTTACTCCGCTGTTTGATACGTTTGGTTCTCCGCCGTCAACACCAGATGCAACTCCACTAGTAAACGCTGGGTCACAAAGTAGGTTTATTCTCTGTGGATAGATTTTTAGGGTGTTAGCGGACTCATTTAGTATTACATCTGCTCCACACAAAGCCTCGAGGTGGGCCTCTATAGAAGTTTTTGACCCAGCTTTTTTCTTAAGTTTTGAAAAGCTTACTAAATAATCTCTTAAACGTTGAGAACCTACGTCATCTGTTGTTAGAGTTACCCCTAAATCTTGAGCCACATAATTCAACAATTCCTCGTCGGCTACTAATGGGTCACGCATCGCTAATGCGTACCGTAAAGTAGACTTAATTTTGTCTAAATCCCAACTGAATATTGACAAATATTTTTGTAGATGACCCGAGTCTGCTTCGTCCAAAGCACGATAGTGTTCAGGAATCTTTGAATATAGGTCTTCTAAAGAGTCCTGGTTGCTAGGAAGTAGCACCGGCATCTTGGAAACAATTTCATAGTAATCATCTCCTTCGTAAGACCTATATCTAATAAACATAGAATAGTAAGCCCAAGACCCCACAACTGAGGTATGCACAAAGTTAGTTATATTGCGTGTTTCAACTATTACAGAACCTTCAGCAATGGTGTCTGGACAACCATAATTTGAGTAAACAATCAACACTGAATACGGTCTTGTGGAAGACGGGTTGTCTACGTCTACGTCGTACAGAGTTAGGTCCCAAGATAGAGTTACTTCACCATAGCCAGAAGCTGCCGCCTCAAAATAAGCTGCATTAAATAGCGGGTTTCCAACTGGAACAGCAGTACCCAAAGTTGGCGGTACTTGTACACCATCTCCACGAATGTATACAGCAGATGCTGCTCCAGTTGCGCTGGCTGATCCTAATGATGCACCTTGCCCAAATGAAGGGTAGTACTGTAAGTATGAGCCACCACTTGGTGCCGAGCTTCTTACTACAAAAGATTTGCGGGCCATTTGTTAGCTACCCATCCCTCCAGAGAACGTAAGTGTTATAGTCCCCTTCCGTAGTACATGGGATGGATCAAGAGTAGTAATGGTGTTGTTTGATGCATCTTTTATTACAAAAGACGATATATCAATGTAATCAACACCAGTGAGATTCATCAACAGTTTATAGACCTCCCCCTTCTTTAGCTCTTTTCCAAAGTCAGCGTTATCAAATGTAAACAATCCATCTAGGGCATTTCTTACATTTGCCTCTACCCAACTTTTTACAAACCCCTCAGAAACTTGTATAGATGCAATAATGTCTAACCGTCGCAAAGTAACAGAACTTGCAGCTACTGGGGTAACCCCAACCATACTTCTAGTAGACAGCTTGTCTACAACAGCTGTTTTAATGGGTGTTGGAACCGTAATTGAATAACTAGACGTGGTCAAAAAGTCACTTACAAATGGCAATGCATACACAGTCACAGACGCCCCAGCTGAACTCCCAGCAGAGGCTGGTGTGTACGCAGCTACAGCTTTATAGACACCAGAAACACTCTTAGCTATGTCAGCGTAATCTTGAAGAGTTACTGCACGATCCTGTGTGCGTATTGAAGAAATAATGTTAGCTTTAAGACTCTCTGCAGTCTCACCATTAGTCCCACCAGTTGTTGGAGTAGAAGAAGAGATGGTGATGTAGCTGGGGTGAGACTCTACAAAAGACGATAGTAAGTTAGAACCAATATTGCCGTTTACTCCAGAGCTTCGGGTGTAAGAGGCTGTTATCCTAGATCCGGCTGGTGGCACAAAGCCATTGATACGGTTACCAAAAGTTACTTGGACTGTTCCTGCTGAAGTGAGCTTCACAAGGAAGCCTCTTGACCCGGATGACATGTCTTGAGCATCTGCGTATTGAAGGTAAGGAACGTTGACTCCGTCTTCAGTCACTGTTAGCTCAATCGTGGATATAGCTGGGTCCGTGCTTGTTAGGATATAGGCCTGGTTGGGGGCACCAGAAGAAGAGGTTGTTAGAACATCATTAGTTACTATTTTTCCTTCAACTACTTCAACTTCTTCAGTGGTGCCTGGTGCAATAGTGATTGCGTTTGTAGTGTAAAAATTGTAGTTAATGTTGTCGTAGGTAGCGCGCAGCTGTGAGTTTATTGGCAAAGTGTAAGCTGAGGCACCAGAAGAGTTTGAAATGTAAACAGATCCTCGTGCTGATTCTCTACCACTGGGTTTGTACCCAAACATATTTGCGTACGCAATAAGGCTTTCGCGTTGCGTAGCAGTTGATATAAAAGACTCTCTACCAGTTCTATCTACGTAATAGTGAATAATGTCGCCCATGTAGGACCACAGGTCCACAAACAACATACCAAAATCAGATGCGTCTCGATCAGTCCATTCTGGAGCAACAGTTGATGCTCTAGCCAAAAGGTCTTGTCGGATTGTTCCGTATGTTCTACTTGCGTAGTTGAATGTTTGATCAGATGCCATTAGTTACCTACACAATCGTGTCTTCTGTGATTATTCCAGGAACAGCAAGTTTAACTCTTCCAGTTTTAAATGTGCCCAACGGTAGCTTGTATGTAACATACACATTTAGTGTTGGGTCGTCGCTAGTTAGTGAATCAAGATCAAAATTCATATCAATTATTTGTACACCAGATACTTGACTTTTTAAGTCGTACATAGACTCTATTTTAGCATCAGCTAAAATACTATCAGTAGGTATTTCGTTAACAAGCTTCTTTATGTCGCTTCCAAAAGTCTGATTTAGAATGCGCTCTCCTCGCGATGTTGTTAAAACACTTTCTATTTTTTGGTTGGCGATAGAAGACTCATCCGTAGTTGCGTTAACTTTTCCACCTATAAAAGAAAAGGGTATTTTTATTGATTTCATAAGTCACCTCAAACTAAATTCCAATATCTATATTTGATATAGCATACACTTTATTAAAGTTCTCCCCCTCAATTGCCACGATTATTTGAGAGTTCTCCGCAGGTGGCCAATTTGCAGAAGGGGTTTTGGGGGTATGTACCGCAATTGACTCTGTCGCGCCTAGCAGGCTTGGGATCTTAACGTAGATGTCATCCCCAGATTGTCTAACTACTAAAGCTCTGTGGAGCGTCATATCAGAACTAGGCATATTCCGAAATCCTTACCGTGCTGGAAACCCATTGCTCATTAAAATTCATAATGTACTCCGGTGGTTCTTTAAAACTAGTTACATTAGATGTATCCACAATTTCACTAAATTCCTCTGACTTTGCTAACACCAATTCTGTTACGTAGTTTTCAGATTTAATAAAGTGTGTTACATCCGATATGTACCAGAATCCGTCGAACTTTGACGAAAATCCATCAAGATAGAGTATGCCACCAGGGACAGCTCCTCCACCATACATTACGTTAATTTTTGCGTTATAAATTGAATTGTATTTATCGTAAGAATCAATAGTTCGTATACCTTCTTCTAATGAGTTTAAAGAAAGGGTAAGTGGTTTTTTAAACAATTTTGGTGAATCAGACGAGCCTGGGAAATACTCTGAGGAATCGTCAACAACCACATGTATATTGTTCTGCGAGTCTAAAACAGTTACAACACTTCTACTCCTATCACCAGAAGATGATATCTTTCCAAGAGTTGCTTCAAAGTTAAGTACATAGAACGGCCTGTTATCTTGAGTTTTATTGCTAGTTAAAGCTCTGTGAAACGACGAGGTGCGCCCAGTAAATTTATTACGATCCCATAGATGCAAATGTGTTCCGTGTAAAGAAAATGACAATCCAAACTTTTTACAAACTCTGTTTAAAAAAGACCAGTCGCTTTCATTTGACTGAACCAGCCTTGGTGGACGATAGGTTTCTTTTGGATAGTCAGCACTAAACCCATGGGTCTCAGCTATAAATGTAACTATCTCTGATAGTGTTGGGTTTTCCCAAACTTTTGATCTAACTTCTTTCATAACCATTGAAGCCCCAATACAGTAAATCTTTACGAGTTGTATTGGACTTTTGTTTATTAACCCATCTTTTGCGTTGTGCATTGGCTCTACGTATGACACATACCCAACAAATTTTTGAGATGTTCCAAAACCCTCTCCAAGAGAAAAAGAAACTGGAACTCCAATGTAGTCCGTTACAGCAGCCGCTGGAACACCAGCCATTGTTACTATAAGCAGATCATGTTTGTTTTCAGAAAGAGCCAGTTCATGCTCAATTATTGTTGAGTAATCGACGGCAACTCCGTTTAGTTTAAACACACAATTTGCAGAAAACTTATTTATTGACGGTCCAATCATATTGGAATCCTAAGTGTTGTTCCAACGGGTATTCTATCGGGCCACTCAACCTGAGGATTAATGTCAGCAATTTCCCAATAACGCGATTGATCCCCTAAAAATCGAATACTCAGTGACATAAAAGTGTCACCCTGTACGGATGTATACACAGAATAGCCACTTACAATAAACCGCGTTCTTGAAGCTGTTTGCCCAGAGTCATCAAGTGTGTATCTGTCTGATGATAGGTATTTTGTTTTCATATATCAAATTGGCACGATTGCCAATCCCCCCCATCCAAAGTTAAGTGACGTTTGTTTACCAATTGTCCCTCCTAAAGCAACAAATGAAGACCTAACACCACCGGGAGATGCCTGTTTGTAGATACCCGCTTCTGTTTCAATAGAGTACTTAACGACCGCGTCTACAACAACCGCAAAATATTTGCTACTTAATTGATGAACAGAGTCAACTAATTGAAGAAGGGAATCCAACCTGTCTGAGGCACTTCCCTGTTCGTTAGCGTATCCAGTAGTAATTTGATAAACCTCTGTAGGCATACCTACTTGATCTCTAAAGTTAATAGTGGGACCTTGCCAAGTTGGATTCACTTCTTCAGTTTGACTTTGACTTGAAATCCCACCGTAGTACAGCTTCTGTGTGTTAAATATTGCGGTTCTTGTATCAGGTGTGTCACCAAACTGAGATACAGCGGAAGCGTATGCAGCTGTGATTCTTGAGTTGACAGCATCTACTATAGAAATATTTGATGAATTTTTAGTGTTTATTGTAATGGGATTTGGGGCCGTGTTACGTTTGTTTGTAGTGTCATTAGAAGAACCCATGTCCATTGACCAGTTTTGTGGATCTTTTGCGTAATCATCCCATTTTTCTTTTGTGCCAATTTCTTTAGTTACTCCATATTTTCCTACGTACAAGGAACTTATCGAGCTCTTTGAAAGAGATTGGAAGGGGGTTTGACCTATGTTTGTAGACAAAAATGAGTTAGCAGCACTTTCGGTTGAAAATGGGCCAAAAAAATGAACCTTTATTTCAAAGTTAAGTTTTGGATTTGACGATTGTAATGATTCAAATATTTTTTCTTTTATTCTATTTTTGTCTGCCTCACTTGGACAAATTCGTACTGAAAGTTGCGGTTGAAACGCAGGTGTCCTAGTAGACGTAGGAGATTGCAATGTGTAAGTTGGGTTATAATCATTATCTCCAATAAGCCCACCCTTAGCCCCAGTGCCAGGAGGAGCACCGGTATACACCGCTACCGTTGGTCGTGTGTACCAAAAATCTTTTGTAGCAAATAACCATAACGGCTGATAGGCCCAACCAACACGGGTTGGTATATCGTTTAACTTTGACGTATAAGTCACTATGGATGGCTCACCAAAAGAAGAACCAGATGGCTGTGTAATCACTCTTGGATCACTGGAAAAACCTACTACCGCATTTGTTACAGCGGAAGAAAGCTCAAACCCAACACCCCCAACCTCTGATACTGCTGTGCGCTCATCCTCAGTATTTTGTCTAGACGTTTCGTCAAGCTGTTCAGTTACAAATGTTTTTGCCCTAGCAAACCCTAAATAAGTTGCCTGCATAGTTATGTATACTTTGCATTGAGTGGGTATCATTTTTGTACTAAATTTAGTAAACAATACTTTGGTACCCATAACAAACCCATCAACCATAAACACTGGAGAGAACACTACTCGACAGGGCTGTGGTATCAAAAACGCAGAGTTTCCAATATTGAAGTCAGCAAGAAAGCTGTTGATTGATGCTGGATCGGATGTGAGTTTATTTAAGAAATCAGCTGTTGCAACTGAGTTTGGGTCGTCGGAGTACACGTCGTCTTCTGGGTTTGTAAGAGTTTTGTTAGACGTGAACGCGTCACTTTGAGCGTTGTATTGGACATTTAAAGAGTTATAGTTTTTTATAGCAAACGCTTTAGCATCATTCTTTAATTTTACTTGTTGTGCTTCTAGTAGCTCTTCACTAAGACCTTGACCTATTATCGAATACAACACTCTTAAATCATGAAATACCCCAACGGTTCCTGGTGACTTTGGGTCTGGGATGGGCTCACCACCACGAGAAACAGTGCTGTATGTAGATGAGTTAACTTCCATTGTTCTATCAAATATTAGTTCAAAGTTGAACATTGCATTACCGGCCATTGGCTGGCGCAGCTGCTGAGGATCTTGGAGTATCGGAAGGTACATGTCTTTTCGTGCTTCAATTACATGCTCAATGTCCTGTGGGTTAAACTGAAAGAAGCACCTAACGTCGGGGAACCTTGGTTGGTTTTCGCCAAGATCGGTCATTAGGTTTCGCATAAATCCACGCGTTAATGTAACACTCTCAGCGTTAGCATCTGACAGCGAGCCCTTTTGTAGGTTGGCGGTACTAGCAACCCTAGCAACGTTGGTTGGAAACTGAAACGATTGGTTTTCAACGGTTTGACCGCTAGTTACTTCACCTTGTCTTACGCCAGGAGGAAGTTGATTAAATAAACTATTACGATCAGTCTTATAAGACATAGCTACGATCTCCTAATTTTATCAAGGTTGGTTTCTTGCTCGATTAGCTTGGCAAGACGTTTTGCCATCAATCTTAGATCGTATTCGCTAACACTCCCCGAATTTCCAGTAGTAGTCATGTTTATTACTGGAGATATAGTGACAGTGCTTCCTTGGTTTATCACTGAAGGAGTACCTACAGTTGATGTAGGAGTTACAGAGTTAGACATCATTATTGGTGATGATGTAATTGACCTACTACTGCTAGACACCTGTGGGTCTCCAGCAAAGCCGGCCATTTTCTTTCCAGCGTTCATACCAGAGATAAGTTGTTGAACACCAGATGTGCCTGTCATATTGTATGCTTCGTTAATGCCATAACCAGCACCCTGAGCTCTTTCAGCGTACCCATTAAAAATGTTCAACATTGTTGTTCTACCAACCGCAGATAGAACCGACCTTATTTCGTCTGCAGTAGGGTTAGGTTGAGAGAGCACGCTCATAATGGCAGAGTTATTTGTGCCTAAATGTAGTGCGGTGTATTCTACTCCCTGTTGAAAACTATCAAAGTTTTGAACAGGGAATAACCCACCACCATTAACGTTGTAGTTTGTTTCGGCTCTTTCGTATCCAGTAGCTGGATCAACTCTGTTGTTTCCAGAAACAACGTTCATTGGGTTATATGAGCCACCTGTACCTTCTTTATCAGACCAAGACCTTAGAAGCATTATTTTTTCTGGGGTTATTGTGTATCCCCATCTCCTTAGTAGAGCTTCTGAGAATTTGTTTATATCAACACCAAAACCAGGCCTAAATGAAGTGGTGTATCGTCTAGAACCAGACATTGCTACATGTGTGTTTTTACTTGCTTCCTCAAGACTTAATGCAGTTTTACCTAAAAACTGAGGCAACGACATGTCCTTGGTCCAGGCAAGCTGCAAGTGGTGTTCTTCACCTTCACCGTTGACTAAGTTGAATCTCCATTTGTTGTTCCTTACCCACTGAGCAACCCTTGGATCAGACATATCAATGTCTGCGGCCATTCCAATTTCGTGCAACGACGTTCCTGGCACAGCTACTGGAGGATCACTATTTTGAGGCTTTTTCATCCAATTAGAACCATAAAAGTTTTTAACTTTATAGTATTTACCATCAAAAGCGTCTTTGTATTCTTTTACCCCAGGT
>Ga0129333_10007859_pt1 | contig 10058 bp, 10 predicted proteins | sample CPB6_08_DNA_FD_94474 | JGI IMG/M metagenome (GOLD analysis project Ga0129333, IMG submission 94474) | Freshwater to marine salinity gradient microbial communities from Chesapeake Bay, USA - CPBay_Sum_0.6_0.8_DNA | ecosystem: Environmental > Aquatic > Marine > Coastal | place: USA: Chesapeake...
CATTGATATCAAACTGCCTCGGGCTTTGGCTGCCGCTTTGCGGATCCCGGAAAACAATGCCCGCCGCCAGCAACTGCGGGTGTTGCGGAAACTCTTGCGCAAAGCCCGATTCACCGAATTTGGTCAGCATCACCGATTCGACGAGATCCTTCTGAGCCGACACATCGGAAAAAGCTTTCAGGAGCAAGTTCCCCTCCACGACTACAATGCCATTTATGAAAAATGGTGGAAAAAGACACTGGATGGTGTTCCGGACGTAGCCTGGCCCGGAAAGATCAAATATTATGCCCTGAGTTCGGGCACTTCCGAGGCGGCCAGTAAATACATTCCCGTGACACAGGAGATGGTGCGGAGCAATATGATCAACTCGGTGCGACAACTCATCAGTATCATTCGCTACGAAGAAGCCAACCGTCGGGCAATGACCAAAGGATTTTTAATGCTCGGCGGCGCCACCGATCTACAAAAAGGCAAAGCAGGTTGGTACGCCGGCGACCTGAGCGGCATTCTTGCCAAGAAGCGGCCATTTTGGTTTCAGACCTTTTATAAACCGGGCGGACGGATCGCCGCCATCTCCAACTGGAACGACAAACTGAACGAGATCGTTGAACACGCGAAAGAATGGGACATTGGATATATCGTTGGGGTACCTGCCTGGTGCCAGATGTGCATGGAAATGATCATCGAGCATTATAAACTGAAGAACATCCATGAGATCTGGCCCAACTTCAGCTTTTTCGTCCACGGTGGCGTAGCCTTTGAACCCTATAAAAAAGGATTCGAGAAGTTGCTGGGTAAACCCATCGTGTATATCGAGAATTATTTATCCAGCGAAGGCTTTATTGCATACAAGACCCGCGAGCACGCCAAGGGGATGCAGCTGATCCTCAACAACAACATTTTTTTTGAATTCATTCCGTTCGATGAAAAGAATTTTGATGCGGAAGGCAATCCTCGACCGGGGGCGGAGACCAAAATGATCCACGAGGTAGAGGCCGGAAAGGAATATGCCCTGCTCATGAGCACCAATGCCGGTACCTGGCGCTATCTCATTGGAGATACGATCCGATTTGTGGACCTGGAGTATCATGAAGTAGTGATTACGGGTCGGACCAAACACTTCCTGAGTTTGACCGGCGAGCACCTCAGTGTTGATAATATGAACAAGGCCGTGGAGCAAGTAAGTCGCGAGTTCAATATCAGCATCCCGGAATACACAGTAGTCGGCTTCCCGTACGAAAATTTCTTTGCGCACCGCTGGTATGTTTCAACGAACGACTCGGTCGATCCACAAGCGCTGCGCAACCGAATCGACCGTATTCTTCGTGAGATCAATGACGATTATGCGACCGAACGCGATAGCGCCCTTAAAGAAGTTTTTCTGGAGGTATTGCCCGAAGAAACATTTCTTCAATTCATGGAGGAGAAAGGGAAGATCGGAAGCCAACATAAATTTCCCCGAGTGATGAAGGGCAAGATGTTGGCCGACTGGGAAGCATTTTTAAGCCGCCGTTGACACCATGCCAGCCACTGCACCCCCTACCACCCCTTCGATCAGCCTTCGCCAACGATTGTGGCGCGTCGCCAAACGGGTCTTTTATTTTTTATTTGTCTTTCACCTCACATATGTGATCTTGTTGCGTTGGATCGATCCGCCCATTACGATCACCCAACTCACCAATTGGGTGCAGGGAAATGGGTTGAAGCGAGATTATGTCGACGAATCGAAAATCTCTGCGCAGGCAATGCTGGCGGTGATGGCTTCCGAGGATCAGCTCTTTCACGAACATTCCGGATTTCTTTGGGATCGAATTCGACAGGCCCTGAAGCACAATGAGCGTCGGCCCGATAAGCTCCGCGGCGGCAGCACCATTAGTCAGCAAACAGCAAAAAATGTATTTCTCTGGCAGGGCCGAAGCTATTTACGAAAAGGACTGGAGTTCTATTTTACATTTTTGATCGAATTGTTCTGGGGAAAGCAGCGGATCCTCGAAGTCTATCTCAATGTGATCGAAATGGGGCGAGGGGTGTTCGGCATCGAAGCGGCCGCCCGGCACTATTTTAATAAACCAGCCAGCCGACTCAATCGTCAAGAAGCCTCACAGATCGCAGCGATCCTTCCCAGCCCCAAACGCTACAAGATCAAACCCCTTTCCAACTACGTGGCTGCCCGTTCTCGTTTCATCCAAACGCAGATGAGTTACATCGCACCCGTTCCGGAGATTCAAAAACTGATTCGCGCTGCAGCAAAAGGAACCTACTGAGTGACGGTCAAATGAATTTTTCGGCTGTTGTGTGTGGGTGGAAGTCCGGCTGCATTCAAGGCGAAGACCAAAACGTATTCGCCGGGTGCCAACGAGTTTTTTGCCCGAACAGTAAAAAATTCCCCATCGCTGGAAGGATACCAGAATCTTTCAGGTAGCATCCAATCTTCCAACCATTTTCCTTTTTGAAAAACACCGATGCGGCATCCCCGGATCTGTCCGCCCCGAGGGGGCGAATAAAAATATCCGTAAAAAAGTATCGAATCTCCGGATCGAGATTCGAGGCGATCTGTAAGGGGTTCGAACCAATACTTGGAAGTGCCTTGAAACGAAGAATCGATCCGATAACCGACCCAGCCCAAGGGGGTTTGGATGGAATCGGTGAATCGATGCATATCATATATATCTACAATGGCGACCGACTTCCCTTGCAGGGAATCTTCGATGGGCCAGAAATTATAATTGCTTCGGCGCTCGCGGTAAAAATTCAGGGAGTGGGTGATCTGTCCCGAGTAGAACGCGTATTTGGACGCACGTTGATATGAATTCAACCAAACAACGGGGAGTCCGTTGGTTCGTTGGTTCAAACTATCCGGCCAGCCCTTCCAACTATGAAAGCGGGAAGCGATCGCTTTGGATGGAACAATATCCACCATCAAGCCAACACGAAGGGCCAGTATAAGCAGCAGGCTCGGCGGCAGTAGTCGATAGAGTGTTTTTTGCCAGGCGATCTTCTCTGTCAGGTAGCGGTGTGAAAGCAGGATCAGGGGGATAAGTGCGGGGGCGGTCCAGTTGCCTTCCACTCGTCCTCGGAAAGAGCTCAGCAAAAAGAATGCGTAAATGCCGATGGCAGTAAACCGACACGCGCGCTCAAACGGGTTGCTCGCTCGGTATAAAAAAGCGGCGGGAAGGAGTAAGAATCCGATGAGTGGTCCCGGTAATATCATTTGTCCCACCACATACTCGATCGTGTAAGCGAGTTTATAGGGGTTTACGTTGCTTTCTTGCAGGTGGTAGCGAAAGCTTACCCAATCGTGTTGAAATTGCCACCATAGGTGTGGAATAAACAATCCCAGTGCCACGATTCCGGCTACGTATACTCGCGGATTTCTCAGCAGCTTGAGGTTCGAGCTGACGATGAACAGCAGGATCAGTACACCGTGGTATTTGCTGTATAGCAAGAGGGCGGCTACGATTCCCAGTGCGATCGTGTTTATCCAGGTTTCATTTTTTAAATAGCGATCGTATCGATAAAAAAGCAGGGTGGTGAAAAACAGCAGGGGGATATCGGGTACGGCCAGTATGCCGCCAATTTGGAAGGCGATCATGGAGAGTACGATCGAATAAAAAAGACGTGGGTCGTTTTGCCGTGTCAATTTTTCGAGAAGCCAGATCGTGCCGGTGGAGAGCAGGACGCAGAGCAGGCGAACGCCCAGTTCGTTCGGGAAGAGAAAATATCCTGTACGAATGAGCAGGGCGGTCATCGGCGGATGATCGAAATACCCCCAATCGAGGTGTTGACTGAATACCCAGTAGTAGGCTTCGTCGTCGAGCAGTTCGGTTTGGCTGGCCTGGATCAGTGCGACCACCAGCCAAAGCAGGTAGAAGAGCGGATGGAAGGATCGGTTGGGCGATGCATTCATCCTTACGAATTTAGGGTGGATGCGGCAAGTATCTTATCGACCGCGCGGATGGCAGATCGTAATCTTTCCTCGCCGGTGCCGGTAACCAGGGACCAGGGAGTGGATTGGTTGATGAGCAGGTCTTGATACATCCGAAACAGGGTTTGCCGGGTTTTGATGTCGGGATATTCGCGCAGCTCGTCTTTTGTCCACGGCAGGTCCACATCACAGAGCAGATAGAGATCGTATTTTCTCTTCAGGATGTTATCGAGTACGAATCGATGGCATTTCCCGAAAACAAATTCACCCCACACTTTCAACACATACATATCGGTATCGATGAACAGTGGAATATTGCCACCGCTTTCGAGCAGGGGCAGTGATTCATTCTCGAGTTGGTTGGTGTATTCGTCTTCCAGCTGGAGTTGACCTTCTGCGATGGTCAGCAGGTCTTCGAAGCTGTATTGGGTTCCGTTTTGCAGGAGCCAGGTGCGGGCATATTCGGGGCACCAGCGGGTTTCGTAGTGTTGGGCGAGTTGTTCGCAGAGGGTGGATTTACCGGTGCTTTCCGGTCCGAGTATAACGACTTTACGGATCATGTGCGGGCACGTTTTTTCCATTCGTTCAATCCGGCTATGGCCAGAAACAGGAGGATCAAATAATACAGGCTGGTTACCTTTAAATCTTTTATGTAGTACAAAGGAATGGAGCATAGGTTGGTCGCGATCCACCAGTACCAGCTTTCCACTTTTTTTCGCGTCATCAGCCACATACCGGTGAAGGCGGTGGCAGCGGCCAGTGCATCGGCCCAGGGAATGGCACCCTCGAAGAAGGAGGTCTTGAGATATTGTATACTGAAAAACAAAATGACAAAGCAGCTGAGGAAGAATATGAGTTGCCCCACGATCAGTGCTCGGTTGCTAAAGCTGATTTGCAGTATGGCCTGCTGTTGGGTGTCGCGACGGGTCCATTGATACCAGCCGTAAAAACTCATGGCGCTGTAATACAGGTTAACGCTTGCTTCTCCTGCCAGGTGTGCCTGGAGGCTGATCCAAATATAAAAAAGGGTGTTAATCAGGCCGATCGGATATACCCACACCGATTCTTTTTTGCTGAACCACACACTGATAATTCCTGCCAACGCGGCTATGATCTCCAGGGGATTTTCCCACATAGGGTGCAAAGGTAGTTGGTATGGACTGATGCCCGTCAGACAATACGATGTATATCGTCATTGATGAACGTAGGTGTGACGAGTAGTTTGCGGCTCATTCATCATCAAAACTCAAACTCATGAAAAAACATTTTTACACTTGGGTCCTGATCATTTTACCCCTTTTCATGTGGGCACAGGAGGATAAGTCGGCCTCGCCTGAAAAGTATCAATACCTGGCGGTGCACGTGGGTGCCGGATTTCCGGTAGGTGATTTTGGCAGCAATACGATCTCTAATGAAGAGGCGGGATTTGCCAAGACCGGCTTAAATGTTGGGGTGCAGTATGGATACAAGCTCGGAAAGAATTTAGGACTAGGTGCCGGCGCTTTTTACAACTTTTTCAATGCTGCTAAAACAGTGACCGTTCCGGATAACGGCGGATCGATCAGTGTCAGCCTGGACCACTGGCAGTATTTTGGATTGACGGTTGGTCCGGTCGTTACCCTTGACCTCGACGACCAGGTGAGCTTGGATCTTCGTGCCATGGCGGGTGTCGCTTCTGCCAATGCGCCTCGGGTGAAATATCAGGGCAATGCCTTGCTGAAAGAGGACTGGAGTACGACCCCTGTCATGCAAGGAGGGGCCAACATTCGGGTGAAGACCAATAATTCCCGGATCTACATTTTTGCCAATGCCGACTTTACTTATCTCGAACCTGATTTTACGATTACATCCTATGATGACTCCTTCACGGAAAAAATCAAACAGCGGATGTCCGTGTTGAATCTGACCGGTGGTGTGGGTTTTAGACTCTGACCGGATATATACCCTGTTTGTACGAATCTCCCGGGCAACCGGGAGATTTTTTTTGGGGATGGAGAAAAATTATTCGGACTCGGCAACGACCTCCTGCACTTCAGGGATCATTCGTTTCATCATGCCCTCAATACCTGCTTTCAGGGTGATCATCGAGGAGGGACAACCGCTGCAGCTTCCCTGCATGGCGAGGCTAACGGTTCCGTTCGAGTAGCTTTTGAATTGGATGGCACCTCCGTCCATTTCCACGGCCGGGCGAACATAGTTGTCGAGTAATTCTTTGATGCGTTTCACCACATCATCGTCATCGGCCGATACTTCATTGCTGCTTTGCTGGGTACGGCGCTGGGCCATTTCCTCTTCGTTGATCACCGGCTTTCCCTCTTCCAAATAATCTTTCAGGAATTGGCGAATGGAAGGGATCACATCATTCCAATCCGTTTCAGTGGTCTTGGTCAGTGTCACAAAATTGCTGGCAATGAACACAGCCTTGATGAAAGGAAATCCGAACAACTCCGTAGCCAGGGCCGACGGAGTAGCGGATTCAACATCGGGGAAATCAGCACTTTTACCCGGGTACAAAAGCTTGTTGGCGACAAACTTCATCGTCTCCGGATTGGGCGTCATCTCGGTATATATACTGATTATGGGATTACCGGTCTTTATCATAGAGATAGATTCTAGAGTGTAAAATTAACTAAAAAGTAGAGCTTTTGCATAGGGAGCAGAGACCCCTCAACCTTCAACGCTCAACCCCTAACGCTCCGCCTTCTTCCATCTCCGGACCAGTGCGTAAACGACGGTCAGCCCGGACAGTATGGCGACCAGCCAGGTATTTCGGCAGGCGGGGTCGTGGCGGGTAAGGGCTGGATGATTGAACAAAAGCAAGAGGGTAATTCCCGCCAACCAGATGTATTGGGTAGTATGCTCTTTTAAGATCCAGCGCTTCCAGTTGAACTCCATGCTCCCGAGCGTCTGGGAGAGTCCTTGTAGCCTTGGCCACCAGCGGTTCACATCTTGGCAGTACCGGTCGAAGCCGGGGCCAAACTTTCCCCGCAGAAAATTCTCTTCGGCCAGCACGATGGCTTGGTAGATGAACAGGAAAAGAGGGATCACAATGGCCACGTAGTAGAGGGAGTTGGCCAAGATGCCCACGCCCAGCAGCATGCCGATGTTGCCCACATAGAGGGGGTTGCGACAATGCTTAAAGATCCCTTCGGTCACGAGTCCTTCGGCATAGGGTTTTCCCTCTTTTCCGCCCCGAACGATGTAAGCCAATCCGATGGTGAGTCCGCGTACCAATTGCCCGAGTACGGTAATGAGTAGTCCGATACCGATGGCCCATCCTTCTTTTCCGGGCGGGAACAAGCGGGGGGAAGGGAGAAACAGGGCTGCATAGAAGGCGATGAACAGCCAGTTGCGGTGTTTGAAGAAAAAATTACCGAGGGAAACCATGCGTTTATTTTTTCACGGCGATCAGTCCCGCGAAGTTGTACCACTTGAAGAAAACTTCGCAGTGGGCGAATCCTTGATCGCGCAAAAGGGTGATGTTTTCGCTGAGTTTGTAGGGGACGAGCACATTCTCCAGCGCTTCTCGTTTTTGGGAGATCTCCATTTCGCTGTAGTCGTTGCGGCGTTTATAATCGTAATAGTAACGGATGAAGTCGCGGTTGTAGCGGCTGTCTTCGGCCAGGATCTTTTCCACGAGGATCAGGGCGCCGCCGGGAACCAGCCCCTGGTAGATGTCGCGGAGCAGTTTTTCACGATAGATGGGCCGCACGAATTGCAGGGTCAGGCAAAGCACGACCACCGAGGCGTTGTTGATCTGTACGCCCTCACCGAGGTCGGAACAGCGCAGGTCATAGTTCCGGGAGAATCCGATCTCCATCAACTTGGACTTGCACTTATCAAGCATTTCCTGGGAGTCGTCGATGCCGACGAATCGGATATTGGGATCAACCAGGGTGTCCATCCCAATGAGGGTGGTGCCGGTGGAGCAGCCCAGGTCGTACACGTCGGTCCCCAATTGGGCATGGTCGGCCGCCAGCTCGGCCATCATCCGTTGGATCTCCCCGTAGAAGGGGACCGAACGGTTCACCATATCGTCAAAAACCTTGGCCACATTGGCCCCAAACTTGAAATCGCTGGCTTTTTCGATCTCGGTTCGGAAAACCTGGTCTTTCCCCATAGTGTTAAAATTCAGTTGCAAGGTAGCGATAAAACGGGGCGGACTCTTGCGCAGGGCTTATATTTGTGCCGAATTTTGCCCCTTAGTGTGAATTTATTATCCAATACACTCTAATAATCAAAACAGAAAACCATGCCATTCCGTTTCTACCTTTTTTCCCTTCTGCTCCTGGGTTCCATGAGCGCCTGTGTCAGCAGCAAGAAACTGAAATCAGCCCAGGCTGATCTGGAATCCCTGCAAGGGAAGTACAAGACCCTCGAGACCGATCTGAGTGATTGTGCAACCGAGAAAGCCACCCTGGCTCGTCAAAAAGAGGCCTGTGAAAGAGAAAAGGCCCTGATGGCCAACAAGGTGAATGAGCTGAACGGCCAGATCGATTTTCTCAAGCAAAACAACAACCAGGCGATCAAGCAACTGGAAACCATGTCGGTGATCTCCAGCCAACAGGCAGAGAGCATCCGGAAGTCTATGGAGAATATGGGCGCGAAGGATGCATACATCCAAACCCTGCAACAGCAAATGGCCAAGAAGGATTCCATGAACATGGCTCTCGTGATGAACCTTAAGGGTGCTATTGGCAACTTGGACGATCAGGATATCAACATCAAGATCGACAAGGGGGTTGTCTATATCGATATTTCCGATAAGCTCCTGTTTACCACTGGCAGCTACGACATCACAGAAAAAGCAAAAGGCGTTCTGGGTAAAGTGGCCACGGTGCTGAAAAATCAACCCGACCTGGAGTTCATGGTAGAAGGACATACCGATAACATCGGCTTCACCTCCAGCGGCCCCATCAGCGACAACTGGGATCTGAGTGTGAAGCGTGCTACCACCGTGGTTCGACTGCTGCAAAAACAATACGGTCTGGATCCGGCCAAGATGGTTGCCGCCGGTCGTGGTGAATACAGTCCCGTTGCCGATAACTCAACCAAAGAAGGAAAAGCTGCCAACCGCCGCACGCGTATTGTGGTGCTGCCTCAGCTGGATCAGTTCTTCAAGTTGTTGGAAACACCCAAGTAAAGTTGAGAAGATGAGAAGATGAGAGGGTGAGCTCACCCCCTCATCTTCTCATCCCCTCCTCTCTAAACATTCTTCTCTTCCTCAAACGCTCCGCTCTCCCGATTCTTTCGCACGTTTCCTGCTACAAAGTAGCGTCCGTTCATCGCTACATATACACCTGGTGGCAAGGTTTGGGCAAAGGCCAAGGCCGAACCCAGGTTGAATAATCCGTCGGAACTACCAAATTTTATAGGGATCATGGCGCCGGTGAGCACGATGGTCTTTCCCGCCACCTGTTTTTGTAAGTAAGCAGCCGTATCGGCCATGGTATCCGTTCCGTGGGTGATGACGATCCGGTCCTCTTCACAATTTTTACATTGATGGGCGATCAGCTCACGGTCCTCATCCGTCATCTCCAAACTATCGATCATCATCAGGGTGCGGATCTCTATGTCCAACCGCGAACGCCCCAGTTCCAACAGATCATGCAGGTGCGTATCCTTAAAATACAATTGTCCGGTCAACTCATTGTATTCCTTATCAAAGGTTCCTCCGGTAATGAAAACGCGAATGCCCATAAGCCAGCTTTCGCCAAAGTTAAATCAATCGACCGGGAACGAACACTTGTTGGGATCGGCCTTGCGGCAACGAAAAATAGACAAACGAAAAAAATCACTCTTCCAACCCGGTACATTTGCAAAACAAAAGGCCCCTCCGTGGAAACGGAAGGGCTCTAACGATTGCTTGCCATATGAAAAAGAGGTAATGGTCGTTGGGTCGCCGCGGATCATCCTTCACGATCCAAAAGTAGACGCCCGTCGCTCGCCCTCCAATCCAATTTTTGGTGCAATCGGGGATGGCAACCCGGGGAATAAAATGCTGAAACACTTTGCCATCAGGGGTTTCAGCGAAACTCGCATATGATGTCCAACCGCTTGGTCGACTCGCTGTTCATGCTCATCAAATCGCTGGAAAAAGCGGAGAAAAGGCATTTTAAGCTTTACATACATC
>Ga0129333_10007860_pt1 | contig 10058 bp, 9 predicted proteins | sample CPB6_08_DNA_FD_94474 | JGI IMG/M metagenome (GOLD analysis project Ga0129333, IMG submission 94474) | Freshwater to marine salinity gradient microbial communities from Chesapeake Bay, USA - CPBay_Sum_0.6_0.8_DNA | ecosystem: Environmental > Aquatic > Marine > Coastal | place: USA: Chesapeake Bay...
TTCCACTAGTAGAAGTTCCACTAGTGGAACTAGTGCTGTCCCTAATCTTCCTGCTTAATTATTTTATTTGCAGAATAGAGTTTCAAATTTCTTTGACGCATACTCTGCTTGAGACTTAGTTGCCCCAGCAGAAGCAGCAAATTGTTTTTGAACTTCTACCTTTCCACATGCAACAGTTGCAGTTTTAATAATAGAAACTGCTCCTGGATTTGTTGTAAGGTTGCTGAAATTTTTTCCTGTAGCAGCGTCAAATTGTTTAATAAATTCAATTTGACCTGGAGTGAGTGTAGTTGCCTCGGAAGTTGTTGAAGCAATAGATGGAATAGTTGCAGTCAATAGAGTTCCAGCCGCAATTAGTCCTAGACTTTTAAAAATCATAATTTTTCTCCTATTTAAGTTAGTTTGGGTTTGGAAATTCAATCTTAACGTTATCTAAAACCATGAAGAATAATTGATTGGTAAACATGAAACCCACAGAAACACCAATCCAAATAATCATCAAGTGTTGTAGTTTTAGTTTCATTTAGAATCTTCTTTGTTTTTGAGGAGTGCTGATGCTGCAGCGACTCCAGTCAGACCATAAACTCCTCCCCATAGTCCCAACCAAAGGGAGTTGTTTCGATGAAGTTCTGCCCTTTCAGTTTTACCTACCATATCCAGTTTGTACGCCAGATCGTATTCCTGTTTGTACCAAATAAAACAGGCACCTACCGCAGTTGTAGTAATAACTACTGATGCGTAAAGATAAGCAGTCAGAAGTTTTTTCATTGTGGTCTTGAAATTACTCTGTAATTATAGCACGCCCCACGGGACTCTGCGTTAGGGTGGGACACTTGTCCTTCTGTCCACCGCTCTGAAATCAGATATAAATATCAGTAATGAACTTTATAATACTTTTGTATGCCTTTACCAAAAATTGCTACACCAACATATGAGTTGGAACTGCCTTCAAATGGACAAACAATCAAATACCGTCCTTTTTTAGTCAAAGAAGAAAAACTTTTAGTTCTTGCCTTAGAATCTGAAGATACTAAACAAATTACTACTGCTATTAAAACTGTAATTAAAAATTGTATTGAATCTAAAAATGTAAAAGTAGAAGCACTTCCTACTTTTGATATTGAGTATCTTTTCTTAAATATTAGAGCAAAGTCTGTTGGTGAAGAAATAGAGGTTAATATTATTTGCCCAGACGACGAAGAAACAACAGTACCTATTAAGATAGATGTAGATGATATTCGGGTTGAAAAAAATCCTGAGCATGACAAAAAAATCAAAGTAGATGATTCGATTATGATGGAAATGAAGTATCCATCATTAGATCAATTCATTAAAAATAATTTTGATTTTGCTCAAGAAAATTCTGTGGATCAATCATTTGATCTAATTGCTTCTTGCATTGATAAAGTATACACTGAAGATGAGGTTTGGGCTACTGCAGATTTATCTAAGAAAGAAATATTAGACTTTCTAGAGCAAATGAATTCTTTTCAATTCAAACAAATTGAGAAGTTCTTCGAAACAATGCCAAAACTTTCTCATACAATTAAAGTAAAAAATCCAAATACTAAAGTTGAAAGTGATGTAGTATTAGAGGGACTATCAAGTTTTTTCGCATAGGAATGTCTCATATAGATTTGGAGAATTACTTTAAGTTAAACTTTGCTTTGATTCAATATCATAAGTGGAGTCTTACTGAGATTGAAAATATGATGCCCTTTGAAAGAGACATTTATACTATTTTACTGAAACAGCATCTGGAAGAAGAAGAGGCGAAAGCGCAACAACAATCAAGTGGTATTAGTTTCTAAAATAAATACTCAATAAAAAGTTTCCTCATGAATCCAAATTCTCCAGTAACTGAAAGTATAAATGAAAGAGTGCTTAAGTTGCTTGGTCTTGAGGAAACTTTTGACCTTGATTATGAAACCTATGTTCAACTTTTAAAAGAAAGATTAATCAGAGTTACTGCATCGGGAGAAAAACTTCCAAAGGAAGACTTTGATTTATTGAGACAAGAGTTAAAAAGAGTAAAAACGAAAGAAACAAAAAATAAAAAATTTAAAATTCAGTCGGATAGTTTTTTAGGAAATAAAAAACAAAAACAAACAAAACCAAAAATAACTGCCAAAAAGTTATTACTCCCAAGTTCTGGTGCCTTATCTAGGGTCTCTGAGGTTGAAAGTAAGTCAAAAATAACTCAAAGATTACAAAGTAAAGATGTTGGAACAATAGATATTGTATCTAAAATTGATGAGAAGTTGTCTTCAATTTTAGATACTTTATCATCTGCATATAAGTTACAAAACAAAAAGTTAGATACTGATAGAAAAGAAAGAGATAATAAGAAAAGACAGGAAAGAGAAAATAGATTAGAGAGTGGCAAAAAATTAGTTGGAACAGCAGTCCAAAAAATACTAGCACCATTTCAAAATATTTTTGAACGTGTTTGGAATTTTATAAAATTCACATTGCTCGGAAGAGCATTCACGATGTTGATGAATTGGTTTGCCGATCCTAAAAATAAAGGAAAGGTTGAAACGTTAGGGAGATTTTTGAAAGATTGGTGGCCTGCTTTAATTGGGGCTTATGGATTGTTTATGACCCCTTTTGGGGGATTAGTCAGAACCGTAGTAGGCACTGCTGTTAAGTGGACTTTTCAGATAACAAAGTTTGCTATTCCTAAACTTCTAAAAGTAATAAAAAGTCCTGCTGGTATAGGACTTGGACTTCTTACTGCAGGGGCGACAATACCTAAAATATTCCCAGGAACAGTAGACCAGCAAGAGAGAAAAACTGCTGGAGCTCCTGGGAGTAAAGAAGAAAAAATTAAACAATTAGAATTACAAAAAGCAAACTTAAACGTACTTGAAAAACTTCAAGGAAAAGGTGCTGAAATTGATGAGCAACTTGAATATTTGAAAACTGGAAAAACAAAATCTTATGGGTTTGTTTCTGGTGGATTTGTAAGTGGAGATAGTGGGATAGATAAAGTCCCTGCGATGTTGAGTGATGGCGAATTTGTCATGTCTCGCGGAGCAGTTTCTAAATTTGGAACTCCATTTTTAGAAGCACTTAATGCTGCTGGTGGAGGAACAAATAAACCAAAAATAGTGAAAGGAGTTCCGCACGCTTATGGTGGAGGTCCGATTGGTAGTAAGCGAGATAATGGATTAGGTAGCATTAAAAAATTCATCAAACAAGTTCTTGGATATGATGTTGATAGACCAAGAACATGGGGTCCTACTAAATCTTCTTCTTCAGATAAAAATAAACAAGGTAGTGGAGGACTTGCCGGAACCATTGAAAAGAGCATATCACAAGAATTTAATAAAAGATTTGGCAACTATAATAAACCAAAATCTTCTAAAGTTTCTACGGGTTCTTTATTAACAGACCCTATAGGTGCAATGTCAAGAGTAATCGGTGAAAAAAATTCATCCTTACCGCAATCACAAAGTTCACCTTCTTCACCATCTAATGTTTCTACTGGATCTTTATTGACCGATCCGGCAGGTGCAATTTCAAGAATGATGGGGAAATCTTTACCAAAATCTCAGCAATCTAATAAAAAACCTCCTAGTGGAAGTAAAAATAAATCGGGTGAAAAGGGATTCTTTAAAGAAATTCAAGAAAAACTTTCAGGTCCTGGTGCATCAACTTATAGGGACGCTGGGTCAGTTTATGCTAGACAAATGTTTGGTGGAATTGGTGGTCCAGTAAGCGAAAGAGATTTATCCAAAGATTCTCAACAAGAACTTCAAAAAGCAATTCAAAGGGCGAAGAAAAGAACAGGATCTGAAATATCAAAAGCAGAAGCAAAAATTAAAGAACTTCGTGCTCAAGGTGCAAAAGATGGCAATCCAGCTCTTGAAACACAAAAGAGTTTCTTAAAGAAATTAAAATCAGGTGGTATACGAGTTCAATATACTGACTATACAGATGAAAAAGGAAATATTAGTGAGTCTGCGAAGAATGCTAAAAATATTCTTGGTCAGTTTTGGGCTACTGAAAGAAGTAAAAAAGAAGGCGGTGGTTATAGAGTAGAGGATAAGTATGATTTTGATATGCTAAAAACTAAGGATCCCAAAACTGGAAACATGAGAGATATGAACACGGGAGAACTTATCTCTCAGGGAGTATTTGGAAAAGGTAAAACAATCCAACAAAGACTTCAAGCAGCTTATCTATTAAATCCACTTAGAGGAAAAGGTGATGTTGATATGGTATTAGGTGGTAAGAGAACTGCAGCAGAATCTTTAGGATTGACTGGAAGTAAAACTTTACTTGGTGGATTACTTGGAGTTTCAGGAAAACCTAAAGATAAAAATACACAGGCACTTGAAGCAAAGCGTCCTTGGTGGGATAAGATGGGAATGTTTGGTGGCGCCTCTGCGCAAATGGCACGAGACCAAAAAGCAAAACAAGAATTTACTAAAAACAATCCATCAGCAAAACTTTATAATAAACCACAAGCAAATACAGGACAACCATATCAATCAAAATTTGCACAACCAAAAGCATCAACAGCAAAACCAAAACCAAAACCAGCAGCGAAACCATCAAAACCTGCCGCTAAACCTCAGAGAGCTTGGTATGATCCTCGTGGATGGGTAGGAAAGCAAGGTGGTGGATATGTGGATGAAGGTTTTGGTATGAATATTGCAGGGGGAACTGCAGATAGACAATTGGCTGCTCTTCAACCAGGAGAGTATATTCTTCCTGTCGATGTTGTAAATAAGTTAGGATCAGAAAATCTTAACAGATTAGTTGCTGCGTTTGATAGCAATTCAACCCCAGCAAAACTTGGATATAAGTCAAACAATGTTCCTAATATAACACCATATTCCCCCACATCATCATCAATGACTCTTCCTCCAATTAAAAGTTCTTCTGGAGGTTCTATGTCTACGCCGATGTCTTCTAGCAACGTTCCTGATTTTTCAGTTATCCCTGCAGATAGTGTACCGTTCCGAACAGCAAATGCTAAGTTGTTAGGATTAGTGGCATAACTATAGAGGGGAGAAAATAAAAAAAATGGCAGTAAACACACAAAAACTTCTTCCAGGGTCTACCTTCTCTAAGGTAAAAATTGATGCTGAAAATATTAAAGGACCAACTAAAATAAACCCAAGTCTTAACATTTATAAAAAAGTTGTTAAGATTGATAAATTTTTTAAAAATAATTTAAAACTTCAATCGAAAGAACAAGATAGAGAAAGGAAAGATTTAGCAAATCAAAAAAGAGAAAAAAGAGAAAAAGAATTAGAAACGCCGAAAAAATTTAAAGGATTTGAAATTCTTAAAAATGCTTTACCTAAAGTAGGATTTTTAGACTCAATAAAAAGATTCATACTGTTTACCTTTGCTGGTTGGTTATTTACAAATCTATTTCAGTTTTTACCTAAACTTTTAGGTTTTGTAAAAATAATAACTCCTGTCATTTCTTGGTTTGAAAAAGGAATAGGGGCTTTATTTGAAGGTTTTGTTTCTTTTATTGATCTTGGATATAAAGCATATGACTCAGTAAGATCTTTTACCAAGACGATTGGTGGTGAAAAATTTGCTCAAAAGTTTGATGCACTTTCTGGAGCATTAAATACATTCCTAAATCTGGCATTAATTGCCGGAATGTCATTTGCTTCTATTGGTGGATTTGGAGGAAAAGGAGGAAAGGGTGGCGCAAAACCTAAACCTGGAACTGGAGGTAGACCTAGAGTTACTACTTCTGGTGGAGGTGCTGCAGGAAGACCTAGTTTAAGAAATCCTTTAAGACAAAAACCTAGCATTACTGGCGGAACCACAGGAAGACCTAGTTTAAGAAATCCTTTAAGACAAAAACCTAGCATTACTGGAAGTGGTGGTAAGGTTGCAGGTAAAGGTATTGGAAAGTTTGCGGGTAAAATTCCATTTGTTGGACCACTAATTGACTTTGGTATTAGAAGACTGATTTTTAAAGAACCATTAGGTAAAGCAGCAGCGGGTGCTGTGGGTGCAGGCGCAGGTCAAGCATTAGGTGGATTTTTAGGTGGATCACTTGGAGGTATTGTTGGTAGTGTTGTTCCAGTAGCAGGAACTCTCCTGGGTGCTGGAGCAGGAACTCTTATTGGTTCTGTAGCTGGGGGATTTATTGGTGACTGGATTGGAACTTCTCTTTATGATTTTATAGAATCGCAAAAAGATATAAAAACTAAAAAAATGAATGAAGGAGGAAAAGTTTCCTCCTCCAATAAAATGGGAGTAGATGGGAGAAAAAGGAGAAGAAAAAAACCACAAAATTTATATGAAAAAATTCAACCAGGTAAAGATATTGGTGGAGAAAAAGAAATTGAAAAAATATATCCCAATCCAGAAAGAAAATTCTTTGGGATAACTCTTCCAAAATTTGAAGGATTTAGTTGGACTCGATTACTTTTTGGTGGAGGAGATAAAAATAAAACTGAAAAGAAAAAATCTGAATCGAAAGATAAGATACCTAGTGCTATTAACGCTTTAAAAAACGTTGCAGATGCTTTAGGAAAATCTGGAGATTGGATTGGATCTCTAATGAGAGCAGGTGTGCAAGTTGCTTTGGGTCAAATGCCAGACTCGAAGAACATTGCCCGTGCTATTGCATCCGTAATTGGCACTGCATCAAGTCCGGGAATTTCTGGAATTAAAGCACTCAGAAGAGAATTGTTTGGATTTGCTGAGGGCGGTCAAGTTTCATCATCATTATTATCTCCAAGTGATACTCTTTCATTAGAAAGAACGATAGAATCTAGTTTGAGAGACAGATTTGATTTGGGTCTTCAGGCAGTAAGAAAAGAAAGTAAAAAAAGAGGTCCCACTGGCAAAGATGAAATGCTTGAAAAAAATAGAACAAGAGCAGAAGAAGGTGATGAAGGTGGTGGAGGTTTGCCTGGAGGGGTGAAAGTTAGTGGGGGAAATGAAGATTTTTGGGCACTTGTTGCTATTGCTTCTAGAGAAGATAGTGATCCTCAAGCATGGGCTGATGTTGCTCAATCGATTTATAACCGCGCCGCAACAGGAGCATATGGTGGCGGAAAAAGTATTAAAAAACTCATTACTGCATCTGGACAATATGAACCAACTTTTGCTAATCCTAAAGATTGGCAAGCGATTAGTGACATAGCAACTGCAGCAAAAGCATCTGGAAAATCTGAAGCATATTTGCAAAAAGTAGCAGCTGCTATTCTTGACCCAAATTATCAGAAAAAGTCTGCCGAATTTATTGGGGGAAGAACTGACTTCCAAGGAGAGAGTCAAAAAGGAGCAATGAGATCTGATAAAGGTGATGTGACTCGTGGTCCTGGAGATAACTTTTTTGGATGGTTTTATAATGCAAGATTAAAGAGTGCAGCAAAACCACCAAGTTTTGGCAAAATTTCCAAACAAGAATCCACACCCGGACCAGGAAAGACCCAAGGAAAAGATAGTTATGATACTAATATTGGATTGGGTAAAGGATATGGTTCTGCAGGAAGTAAAATTGCAGGAGAACTTGGTAGATATATCAAGAAAAAATTAAAACAGGGCCCTGATTTCCAAGCAGTTACTGAACACCCAGAGCATGGTGGTGTTGTTGGTGGTCACTCTAAGGGTTCATATCATTACTCCGGAAGAGCAATTGATGTCGGCGCCTGGGATTATGAACAAGGGAAAATTCTAAAGGTAATTGCTGAATTCAATAAAATGAAAGGAGTAAAACCTGTCGAACTTTTACATGCCAAAAATGATTCTGGGCATAGTGATCATGTTCACGTTGCATATCAGGGCGGCGGACTAGTATCTCCATCAAAACCAAATGTCCCTATTCCGAATTCTTTTGCATCTTATAATGACCCAAGAAAATCATCTACACTAGCAGTGCAACCAGTAATTGTAGAGAAGATGATGCCTTTCCCAATGGATAGTCCAATTTCTTTCCCATCCTCAGGATCTTCTGGGGTAAATAATAGTATGTTGCCATCATTAATGCAAGGATAATAAGTCAATGTCAAATGTAAATGCTAGTGCTGGTTCTGGTCAAATAAATGAGTTGACAGTTTATTCAAACTATAACAAAAAGGAACTTAATGTAGCAAACTCTGCAATTGAGTTAAATTATTATGAAAGTATACTTGACCCAACAGTTAGATCTTCTTTAACTTTCGTAGATAGTGGATATCGCGAAGATACTGAGGATGGCACTGCAGCAAACGAAAAGGATGATGTCAATATGACATCGGGCGAAAAAGTTCATATGAGAATAGTTGATGGATATGGAACAGAATTGGTTTTCATTGATGACAAACAGTTGCGCATAAACGGAGATCCTAGTGCATCAAGTGAAGCAGTTAATAAAATTGTTTATAGTGTGAATACTTACTCTAAAGAATCAATCGATGTTAAGGTTGCTGATAATTGGGTTTATGGAAGATATGATGGAAAAATTACAGATTCTGTGGAATCAATATTAAAAAATTGTTTAAAGACTCCCAAAAATATTATTATTGACCCAGGATTGAATCCATATAATTTTCTGGGGCACGCAGAAAAACCTTTCTATCTTTGTACTTTATTAGCAAAAAAGACAGTGCCTGATCTTCCAGGAGCTCTAGGCAAATTAGCAGGGTATCTATTTTATGAAACTTATGATGGATTTAATTTTAGATCTATTGATATGCTTTTCATGCAGCAACCAAAAAGAAAGTTAGTTTATGACCAAACCATAGGAAATCTTCCTGAGGGATATGATGGAAAAATACTTGATTATTCATTTAAAGCATCCACAAGTCTTGACAATACAATCACTTCTGGTGCTATGTCTGCGATGAGGGAACAAAAATTTAATAGAATGTCAAATGTATATAATGAAGGTTCTTTAGAATCAACTATTTCTTATTTGGGATTTAATAATGGCGGACTAGAAAGACCTAAGATAGCAGATGACTTAAAACTACAAGAAAAAGTTACTCGCAACGTAAATTCTAGAATGTCTGATGATGGTATTTTACCTGCTGGAACATCTCTTTCTCAACAAATACCAAAATCTCAAAAACCAAACTTTAATATGGAAGAGATTGTAAGACAATCCGCCATGAGATATAATCAATTATATTCCAATAAAATGACCATTACCATTGTAGGAGACTTTAGACTCAGAGCGGGAGATTTAGTTTATTGTGATTTCCCAGAAGTCTCAAGTAAAACCAATAAAGTTGTAAGTCAGAAGGCAGGTGGCATATATATGATAGCAGATCTGTGCCATCGTATAACAAAAAATAATTGTTATACGAGACTCAATTTGGTAAGAGACTCAATTTACAGAAAACCATTTAAGTAAAATGGAAAAATCAATTCAACAACATATTAATAATGATCGCGATGAGTTAGATAACCCAAACACAAGTGGGCAACGTCGTCGTCATTTAGAGGATGAATTGCAACACTTGGAAAAGTATCAGGCAAATCATCCAGATACTGATCACGATCCAACTCCATTTGAAATGTACTGTGATGAAAATCCCAATGCTCTAGAGTGTAGAATTTACGACTGATAAACAATGACTGATAGTTTTTTTGATAAAGAATCTGCGCAATCGATGATCATGTACTGGTGGCATGGAGTCATCGTAGACGATAAGTACTGGGCAGGATGTGGCGAAGATGATGTATCAAACGAGCATTCAAAACTCCATTTTGCAGAAAGTATGAAATCTTCCCCCAAAAAAGGATGGGGTAAGAGATATAAAGTTGCTGTAGTTGGAAGACACTATGCGATTAAAGGTAAATCAGAAGAAGCAGATCTTCTGGAAATGGCAGAGGTTGTTTATCCGGTCACTGCAGGATCTGGTCTTGGTGGGTCAAAGCAAACTGCAGCACTAAGACAAGGTGCTCATGTAATTGGTTTTTATGCTGACGGGAAAGAGGGTAGAGAACCTGTTATTTTGGGAACTTTTGGTGTTAATGAGCAAAATGAACCTTCTATATTCCAAGGTGACCCAACTAATTTTTATCAGTTAAGAACTGCAAACAAGGGACAGTGTGGTGAGAAATTAAAACCCGTTCCAGAA
>Ga0129333_10007861_pt1 | contig 10057 bp, 7 predicted proteins | sample CPB6_08_DNA_FD_94474 | JGI IMG/M metagenome (GOLD analysis project Ga0129333, IMG submission 94474) | Freshwater to marine salinity gradient microbial communities from Chesapeake Bay, USA - CPBay_Sum_0.6_0.8_DNA | ecosystem: Environmental > Aquatic > Marine > Coastal | place: USA: Chesapeake Bay...
GCCGTTTGGACATCTGCATTGGTCGCAACCTTTTTTGCGCTTCCAATCGTACTTCTTCTCTTAGTGTTCAGCAGTGAAGTGGTGAATGCATTCGCAATCCCTGCAAATATTTTGGCTGATACTACGAAAGCGCTCCAGATTTCGGCTGTTTCGTTGTTTGTCGGCTTTTTGAATTCGATTTTTAACACCCCCCAACTCTCTCGATTGCGGATGGACCTCAATGCAGCGATCACTAGCCTTCCCAGAATGCTTTCAGTCGCTTCGATCCCAGTAGTGCTTTATTACGGAGGAGGTTTGACCGGGGCGGCATCAGTGGTGCTCACCGCCAATCTATTGACCCTTGCAGGACACCTTCACAGCTCACATTCGCTACTGCCAGAGCTCCGAAGCATCAGAATCGACCTATCTCTTGTGAGGCCACTTCTGCTCTTTGGTTCTGGAATGGCACTGACTTCAATTGCAGCAGTCCTTCTGACCCATATGGAGAAGGTGATTCTCGCTGTGACCGTTTCTGTCCAAAGCCTCGCATTTTATGCAGTGGCCGCGAATCTGGCAGGATTGCTGACAATAGTGTCGTCGGCGATGAGCCAGTCACTGATTCCTGCCTTTGTGCGATTGCAGAGAGATGAGTTGCTACCTGAGCGGGAGGTAATGTTTCAGCGCGCAACCAAAATAGCGCTCTTGACGTTTCTTCCGATGATGGCCACATTGCTTTCCGTTGCCGGCCCACTTTTGCGACTTTGGGCGGGTGAAGAAATTGGCTTGCGTGGCGTCGCACCTCTGTACGTCATCGTTGCCGGCCTTATGTTCAATTTGATGGCGTTCGTCCCGCTTGCCTCATTGATGGCAGAAGGAAAGACTCATCTCCTCGCAAAGCTTTATTGGATTGAGCTGGTACCATACTCGATCATGGTCTGGTATCTTTCCTCACACTATGCGGAATTAGGCGCCGCAGCCGCGTGGACGGTGCGAGTGATTGCGGATGCATCGCTACTCTTCTACCTGAACTTCAAATCAACTGGCCTCAAGCCGACACTTCCTGCCCCGAAGGGGTTCTTGCTCGGCGCGGCCGTTCTTGCAGTGCCAATTCTATTGACGACCATGAAGGATCTTTCCAGTTGGTGGACTCTCTTTGCTTTGGTGGCATCTCTCGTGTTGTACGGGTTTATTGTAGTGTTCGCACTTCTCACAGAATCGGAAAGATTCTGGGTGCGGGGAATCTTTAAAGGCGGATCCAAGAAGCCGCAATGAGAAATTATTTAGATTAAATGTCTGCGTCTGAGCTATCGATAATCATCGTCAACTGGAACGGAGAGAAGCTCCTCCCCGACTGCCTCGGCAGTATTGCCGAGCATCCACCGACTTCTGCCTATGAAGTCATCGTGGTTGACAACGCCTCGACTGACCAAAGCATTGCTTGGCTTGAGAGTGATGGTCGTCGCCAATTAATTCCCGACGAAAGATTCAGACTTATAAAAAATTCCAAAAATCTTGGATTTGGTGCGGCCAATAATATCGCCTTCAAGGTGGCTGCATCGCCGGTTTTATTTCTCCTCAATCCAGATGCCAAAGTTTTGGAGGGAACTTGTGATGGTATTTTGACTCTTTTTGCGACTCGCCCAGAGATTGAAGGTGTGGCACCGCTTATCCGAAATGCTGACCTCACTATCCAGAAATGCATCCGTCCGGCTCTGCCAAGTCCACTGACGATTCTAGCTGAGGCCTACAGACTCCACCGGCTGATGACCTCTCAATTCGCCTCGAAGGTATTGATGGGGCCACATTGGCATTACTCGAGAGAGGAATTCATCCCTTTAACTGCCGCCGCAGGTCTTGCACTGAGGCGTCGTCTGGTAGAAGCAATCGGTGGTTTCGATGAATCATTCCATATGTACGGCGAGGACGATGAGTTATGTGCCAGAATTTGGAAAAGAGGTCAGAAGCTACTCTTCAGCCCATCGATTTCAATCGTTCATTTGAGCGGCTCTTCATCTAAGACTCGGTGGACGGTATTTGCGAAGGCAGAGGTGCAGGAGCGAGCGTTTCTCAGATACCAAAGGAGGACATGCTCTCGCGGAAGAATTATTGCGAACGCTTCTGCAAGACTGATTGTAGTAATTCCACTCCTCTTTAAGTATGTCTTTTCTCAAGATAGTCGTCGAATGTTCTTTCGTATGGCGCGCTTGAATCTTCGACAGATTTTGTATCCAGCATCTTTGGAAACTGAGAACGTGAACTAAACCTATTAAGGCCCCTATGATTCCTGAGAAGGTTTCAGTCATCATTCCTACGTTCAATCACGCCGAATTTATAGCCTCGGCTGTTGAAAGCTGTTTGGCTCAGACTTTGTCGCCATGGGAGGTAATCGTTATCGATGACGGCTCCGAGGATGGCACTAACGAAGTTCTGAGTCAGTTCGGAAGTCGGATTCGTTATATACGACAAGAGCGCACCGGCGTTTCCGCCGCGAGGAATCGGGGGATTGAAGAGTCAAGCGGGGAGTTCATCGCATTTCTCGATGCGGATGATTTCTGGGCGCCTGAAAGACTCGAGCGTCAGATAGAGGAATTTAAGAAGGACAGCCTCATTGGACTTGTCCATTCTGGCCTTTCTTCCTTCAATTCAGAAACCGGTGAGCAACTGAGTGAAATAACGGAGGGACTGTCCGGCTGGATTGCGGATGATCTACTGCTATGGAAGGACCCTTCAATCGCAGCACCAGGCTCAATCATGACTAAGCGGTCTGTGATCATGGAGACCGGTGGCTTCGATCCTGAAATAAAGGTGGGTGAAGACTGGGATTTCTGTTACCGAATCGCCAGGAAATATAAAGTTGCCTTCGTTCCTTTACCGCTATTGAAATATCGCATACACAATTCCTCAGCACATCGGAACATTGATGAGATGGCGAAAGGAATGGGCAGATTCTATGAAAAAGTATTTGCCTTAGGTGATGCACGCCTATGCGGCATGAAGAGACAGGCACTCTCGCGTTATCATGCCGTAATTTCAGGCTCTTATTATCACGCTGGCGATTATTCCAAGGCCTTAAGACACGGTATCTTTAGTGCTTTTAAGCATCCCCTCGTGATAGTTGAATTTCTTTCGCGGAGATTCAAAAAGTTCGTCAGCTGATTTCTAGATGACAAAAGCCCTCTACATTTCATATTTCGGAGTACGCGAACCGCTCGTGCAGACTCAAGTACTTCCTTATCTGCGCGAATTAGTGAATGGCGGGGTGGAAATGACTCTTCTCACATTTGAGTCCGCGCACCTGTCTTCTGACGATTGTGAGTTAATAATGACTGAGCTCCGCGACCAAAACATAAGATGGAGAAGGCTGAGATATCACTCCCGTCCAAGGTTACTCGCCACCGCTTTCGATATCTTTATGGGCACTGTCCTCGTTGGTGTGGAAATTTGTCGTGGCAACGCTCAGATCATCCATGCCCGCTCCCATGTATCTGCCGTGATTGCGGAGCTTGCGTCATCACTAACTTCTTGGAAGAAGACAAAGACGATTTTTGATATTCGCGGATTTCTTCCCGAGGAATATGTAGACGCAGGTATTTTGAATCGGGACGGCTTGGTTTATAAGTCCGTGAAGAGGGTCGAAAGATGGCTACTGCGGCGAGCTGACGGTCTAGTAGTACTTACGGAAAGGGCCGCCGCAATAATAAAAAATGAATTAGGCAGACTGCTTGAGGGCAACTCAGTCAAACATCTACAAGTAATCCCATGTTGCGTCGATCTCACTTATTTCTCTCCAGTTTCATTCGCAGAAAGAGAGGCGTCAAGGAAAGAACTGAATCTAGAGTCACGATTGGTCATAGCCTATGTAGGCTCGCTTGATGGATGGTATATGACCGACGAGATGTTCGAGTTCCTTTCGTCACTCCGCAAAACCAATGCAAACACCTTCGCCATGATACTTACCCGAGGGGACCGTCTGCGGGTTGTGAAGGCCCTCGAGGCATCTGGTTTTGAGAGTTCCGACTATTTAGTAATGGGGGTGGCACCTAAAGACATCAGAAGATATCTCTCCGCTGCCGATGCAGCGATTTCTTTCGTCAAGCCGACCTATTCTAAGCAAGCATCTTCGCCTACAAAAAATGCTGAGTACCTCGCTTGTGGTCTCCCGATTGTGGTGAATGCTGGAGTTGGAGATACGGATAGCCAGATAGCAACAGACCGAGTCGGTGTGGTTATCAGTGAATTTAGCGAGAGCAATTTTCAAGAAGCCGCTGGTAACCTTGAGCGATTGTTTAATGAGGGAGAGACTCTTCGGAATCGATGTGTAGCCTCTGCAGAGAAGCACTTTTCTTTGATTGAAGTAGGCGGGCCTAGATATCGGGAACTATATCGGTTGCTTTTGCAGTAAGGTCAATGAAAATACTTGCCCTCTCATCCTATCCGATCGAATCTGCTGCGACGAGATGCCGCGTGGCCCAATACATCGAGCCACTCAAGTCGAAAGGAATAGAGATCGAGCTATCCCCATTTCTGAACTCAGATGCATTTGGAGATTTTTATGCATCTGGCAAATTTGCTTCGAAGAGCGCTGCGCTCCTTTTGGGGCTCGCCAAGCGGATTCGTGATGTCGCGAGATGCGGTAGTTTTGATGCTCTGCTTGTGCAGAGGGAGGTAATGCTCTTCGGTCCGGAGATTTTCGAGTGGCTCATCTCAGAGTTACGTGGTCTGCCGTTGATACTCGATCTCGACGATGCAACATATATTCCATACGAGAGTCCGACATTCGGAAGGGCGGGGTCCTTGCTGAAAGCTTTCGGAAAGACCGACCGATTGATAGCTCGTGCCCGCACCGTCATCTGCGGCAATCGTTTCATCGCAGAATATGTGACAGCGCGTGGGGGCAGCCCTGTCATCATTCCGACGGTGGTCGACGAGACTGTTTTCAAACCCATCGAGCGAACAGATTCAATTCCCATCATCGGCTGGATAGGCACTCACTCCACATTTCCGATGCTTGAATCACTATTTCCCGTTCTGACACGTATCGCAAAAAAGTATGAGTTCATTCTAAAAGTAGTCGGGAGTGGCCGCAGAAATGTGAAAGTTGAGGGGGTCAAGGTCGAGAATCTAAAATGGAATCTTGACGAAGAGCCAAGACAATTCGCATCTTTGGACATTGGCCTTTACCCAATAGTCGTTTCACCATCAGCGTCGAGTGATTGGATCAACGGTAAATCAGGATTCAAAGCGATTGAATACATGGCGTCGGGAGTGTCGTTCGTGATGTCACCTGTCGGTATTTGCAAAGAGCTTGGAGAAGCCGGCATTACGCATCTGAATGCAACCGACTTGGAATCCTGGCATTCCTCTCTCGTCCAACTGCTCGAATCAGCTGACATGCGGAGGTCAATGGGAAAGGCGGGAAGAATACATTTCTTACAAAACTTCACCCTTTCCCAATGGTCCAATGTCATGGCAAGGACCATTTCCGATTCAGTTAACATCTCTGTTTGAGCCTTCTGTGCTATAGTTGGATCGTTTTAAGTGATGTTTTGACGATAAATTAGTCAACTTCTATAAAAATGGTCCGTGGGTCCCCAGCTGGCGTCCTACAAAATATGAAATCGCTGACCTTGCCCATAGTTCTGGCACTGGCTTTCTTGGCTTCTTCCTCGACTGCTCAGACCCTCAATGTCACTGACTTTGGTGCAATCCCCGACGACCAATTCGATGATTCTGCGGGTATTCAGGCTACGGTGAATGCAGCATTCTCAAAGGGCGGCGGCGTGGTTATATTCCCCGAGGGAAAATTTATTCTGCGAGACCAGATAAACATCGTACCTACCCAAGGAGTTGGGTATGATATTTCACTCCGAGGATTCAAAGGTTCCGTAATCGAGGTTTCGGTGGGTCAGGGCAAGATTGCATTATATGCTGGGAATCTGAACACCTTTGCAGTTGAAGACCTAATCTTCGTGGGCAAGGAATCAAATGCGCCTGAGGATTTTTATGACGCGCGAAACGTCATTTTCAGCAATTATGTGGAAAACACCATAATCGCTAGGAGCAGTTTTTTCGGACTTGCAACGCGCGCTTCCGATGGAACGCCCACCGGAGTGGTTCATATTGGAAACACAGATGCCAGGATTACCGACTCTCGTTTTGACGGAAGCTTGAGTGACTATCCAAGCGGCGGCGTAGTGACCGCCGAGGACTTCAGGGGCTTGACGGTCTCCCGTTGCACCTTCATCGACTACGCGAACTTTCAGGGACGGTATCTTTCGAAGTCTACGGGATTTGTGGGTAGTTGGATCTCAGCGAGGAACGGTCGCGTCTTTGGTGCCAACGGTCAGCGCAGGGTGCTAATCGAAGATTCGAGGTTCGATGAGGCTGCGGCGATAGGTGTCCGACTTGAGAACGTCGCGTGGGGGATGCTGAGAGGGCTGAGTGTTAACGTGAATGCTTCCGTCGCTGGTCGCGGCATCTATGTAAAAAACTCTGGCTTTGTGAAAGTAGATCAGTCGTGGTTCGGATTTTCTCGGAACTCGAGGCCGGCCATCGATGTAGATGATTTAGGCGGACTTGAAGCTGTAGCGTTGGATTTTTCAGACGGGGTGTATTTCCTAAGAAAAAATGGAAACGTCAAAGTTTCGTCGACGTTTTGCCCCGAATGTAAGGATGCCCCTCCCGAAGTGTCAGTTCTTAAACCATCACAAAGAAGAGTCGCTGCACCTCGTAATCAATAGGATAAATTTTATGCGACTCACCGTTCGACCCGGAGGCCTTCTCTCGGGTCTTTTTCTGTTAAACTTTTGACACTTGATTTCTCGGTCATTAAAACCTGGATGATTAGCATCAGAACCATCGGCTTGACCATCGCGAGCATCCTCCCCGGCTTTCTCAAGAAAGCTGTTTTGCGTCGTGTATTCGGTTTCAAAATCGGACGCGGGGTCCGAATCGGTATTTCATTGTTGGACTGCAGGCAGATGAATATCGGCGACGGAACAACCATCGGCCACTTCAATCTTTTTTGGAGGGTCGATAGATGTGAAATCGGAGATAACGTCCGCATCGGTGTGGGTAACATCTTCCGTGGTGGCGATTTAATTGATGTCGGCTCGTATTGCGAGATTCTCCGCTTCAATCAGATCAACGCAATTCCTGATCCAATCTTGGTCAACAAGGCAGAACCAACTTTTCACTTGGGACCTGGCAGTGTGATTGCTGCATCTCACAAAATAGACTTCACCGGTGGTGTCCGGATCGGAAAGAGGGTTGTGGTTGGGGGCCGACTCTCATCGGTGTGGACTCATAATCGCCAATTCGCGAAGCCAGTCATTATCGGTGATTGCGTGTATCTCGGCTCCGACGTGAAGGTGGCACCCGGCGTCTCCATCCCGCCCAGATGTGTTATCGGCATGGGTTCGGTTGTTGCTAGCAGTCTGGATGGTCACAACAAGCTCTTCGGAGGTGTGCCTGCACGCCCAATCAAGGATCTCGATGAAGAAGGATTATTCTTGATTGAGTCCAAGACGCGCCCTGATCTGCCCGACTCTTATTTACAGGATTCATGAGGTATTTCTCGATTGCCGGCCTTGCAATAGTCTTCTGCGGCATGCTGCTATCGGAAGGCTTCGGTGGACTGTCTGCCATCCTATTGGTTTCTCTTGTTTCTGCGGCAGTTATCGTGGTGATCAGGTCCAAGGGTCAGGATGTCGATCCTCTGACAGATATCTTCCTAATCGCATTACTGCTCCGTCTTGCCTTCGGTCTCTTCATACACGTCTACGAATTGAGGGAATTCTTCGGGGGTGACGCGTTCACATACGACGCCTATGGCGTGCAGATTGCGGACGTTCTCGCGGGGAAGGCATTGGTGACTGACTCATTCAGTGTGAGGGCGATGTCGACAGGTACCCCGGGTTGGGGCATTCACTTTCTTACCGGCTTCATCTATTACATCTTCGGTCCCAATCTTCTCGCGGCACAATCTTTCGTCGGAGCGATAGGTGCCGCGACCGCACCGCTTCTGTATTACTGTGCAAAGCAAATTTTCAATAACTCGAGAGTCGGAACCATCTCCGCAATGCTCTATGCGATGTTTCCAGCTGCGGTGGTGTGGTCCTCTCAGCTGCTTAAGGACGGCCTGATGGTTTTTCTTTTGGTTCTCTCGATGACCATGGTGCTCGGCATTCAGAAACGTTTCAGCTGGCCGACAATCGTCACCTTGCTTTCGGCCCTCGCAGGGATAATCGCCCTCCGTTTCTACATCTTCTACCTTGTCGCAATTTCCGTCGTTGGTGCCCTTGTAATAGGGCGCGCAAAGGATAGCGCGAGTCTAGTCAGAGGTTTTGCAGTTCTTTTCATAATTGCGGTGGGATTGATCGGCAGCGGTGCAATCGGCACGGCCTCCGACAACCTACAGAAGTTCGGTGACCTTGAACTGCTACAAAGAAGTAGAAAAGACCTCTCAAAGTCTGCCGACTCGGGTTTCGGTGGGGATGTCGACATCAGCACAACAGAAGGTGCCCTCTCGAATCTGCCGACCGGATTCTCATATCTGATGTTCGCGCCTTTTCCATGGGAGGCGACCAGTCTCCGCCAATCTGTGACCATTCCGGAAACACTGATCTGGTGGGCGATGTTTCCCATAATGTTAATGGGCCTCGCCTTTACCCTTAGAAGCAGGCTAAGGCCGTCGATACCTGTTCTTACGTTCACAATCATGCTGACCTTGGCTTATTCGGTCATGCAGGGAAACGTAGGTACCGCCTATCGGCAAAGAATCCAGATACAGGTATTTCTTTTTATGTTCGTTGCGGCTGGCGCCGTGTTGTTGTTGGAAAAAAATGAAAACAACCGGATGCGACAGGTCGCCGCCCATCGCAAGTCAGCGGAAAGGCTCAAGGCTTTGTCTTCGTTGAGCCGTGAAGGAGGCGAATGACCGATGTGCGGAATAGTCGGCTTCGTCAATAACAACCACAGAACTGCGGATACGGGCATTCTTGCCGCGATGAACGCCGCCATCGTCCACCGCGGTCCGGACGATGAGGGGGCGGTCATCGACGGATATGTCGCCCTTGCGATGCGCCGCCTCGCAATCATCGACATCGTAGGTGGACACCAGCCATTGATATCGAAGCGGACCGGTTCTTCGATTGTCTTCAACGGAGAGATTTACAACTACCGGGAGCTTCGCTCTGAACTAGAGGCGCTTGGCGAGAAGTTTGAGACGGACTCGGATACCGAGGTGCTTCTACGTCTTTATGACTTGAAAGGTGCCGATTGCCTTTCGAAACTGCGCGGAATGTTCGCCTTTGCGGTCTGGAATCCCCGCGACAAAACTCTTTTCTGTGCCCGTGACAGAGTAGGCAAGAAGCCATTCCTCTACTCGCATCGTCCAAACGGAGATTTCATTTTCGGCTCTGAATTCAGGGCGCTGCTTGCCCATCCTGAAATCAGCCGGGATGTCGATCCTGCGGCAATTGATGAATATCTCTCGTTTCTTTGCGTCCCTGCCCCGCGCACCGCCTTTGCCGAGATAAGAAAACTTGAACCCGCACATTCACTTCTCTGGAAAGACGGAGAGGTCACGATCGAACGCTATTGGAGTCCGAATTTCAATCGAAAGATCGTCATTTCGAGTGAAGAAGCAATCGAGGAGACGACTCGGCTGCTGCGTGAAGCGACTCGCTTGCGGATGATTTCGGACGTTCCGCTCGGTGCATTTCTGTCAGGTGGCGTCGACTCTTCGACGGTCGTGGCACTGATGGCGGGTGAGAGTGAGTCGGCGGTCAAGACCTTCTCGATTGGTTTTGATGACTCCGACTACAGTGAATTGAAATATGCACGAATGGTCGCGAGTCATGTCGGGGCTGAATATAACGAGATGATCGTGCGACCTGATGCCATGGAGGTCCTTCCGACCTTGGTCGAGCATTACGGCGAGCCATATGCGGACTTATCGGCGATTCCGACATTTTACGTTTCAAGAGAAACGAGAAGGCATGTGACGGTGGCATTGAACGGGGACGGGGGTGATGAATCCTTTGCGGGATATGAACGATATTCGGCAATGGTTGCA
>Ga0129333_10007864_pt1 | contig 10055 bp, 4 predicted proteins | sample CPB6_08_DNA_FD_94474 | JGI IMG/M metagenome (GOLD analysis project Ga0129333, IMG submission 94474) | Freshwater to marine salinity gradient microbial communities from Chesapeake Bay, USA - CPBay_Sum_0.6_0.8_DNA | ecosystem: Environmental > Aquatic > Marine > Coastal | place: USA: Chesapeake Bay...
TGCAGCCACTAGACCGGATCCAGTTATTGTTCAACAACCTACTGTTGTCCTACAACCTAATCAAGTTATAATTGACGGTGTTGTATACACCAAACAAATTATGATTATCAACGGTGTACAAACCGAAGTTTTGGTAAAACAATAAGGAGACTGTTTTGGCCTATTCTGAAAAAGTAATAGATCATTATGAAAATCCACGAAATGTGGGCAGTTTTGATAAGTCCGATAGTAGTATTGGTACTGGCATGGTTGGTGCACCTGCTTGCGGTGATGTTATGAAACTACAAATAAAGGTGGACAATGATACAGGTATTATTACAGACGCTCGCTTTAAAACGTATGGCTGCGGTTCAGCGATTGCAAGCTCCAGCCTTGTTACAGAATGGGTCAAAGGAAAAACTATTGACGAAGCCGGATCAATCAAAAACTCCCAAATTGCCGAAGAACTAGCTTTACCTCCAGTTAAGATTCATTGTAGTATCTTAGCTGAAGACGCTATCAAAGCGGCCATAAAGGATTATAAAGAAAAACATGATCTCGTTAACTGAAACAGCAGCAGAAAAAGTCAAACAACAAATTGAACGCAGGGGTAAAGGGCAGGGCATCCGTATTGGTGTTAAAACTACTGGATGCTCTGGACTTGCCTATGTTCTTGAGTATGTAGATAATCCTCCTGCAACTAGAGATCAGTTTGTCTATGAATCTCACGGTGTAAAAGTTTGGGTTGATGGTAAAAGTCTAGTCTATGTTAGTGGATTAGAAATGGATTGGGCTAAAAACGGGCTCAACGAAGGATTTGACTTTCGTAATCCCAATGAAAAAGATCGCTGCGGTTGCGGCGAAAGTTTTAGAATTTAAATCTTATCTATAGGGATATCTGCGTCTGTAGACATGCCCCATATCTTCTTGTGCTCAACACCCATACGTTGAGCAAATCTCTTTATATCACAGTTTGGGCAGCAATGAAAATATTGATTGCTCAATCTTTTACTGTGCATATTTTTTAAGTCTCGTTCAAATACAGTATCGCAGTTGTCGCAACGAAACTGAGCTACAGTTTTTTGTCTGTAATAGGTATGTTCTTTACCTAACTTACTGCGTCTAACATATTGATTTTGTTGAGTTTTTGATCCTAGATACACAAGGTATTTACATTTGGCTTGTAAAACTTTTGGATAAATATCTTGAAACTCCAACAGTTAGGATCAAATATGGGAAGAAAAATTATCAATATAGGTACTATCGGCAATGATGGTACAGGTGATAGTATTAGAGACAGCTTTAGAGCCGTAAATGACAATTTTAGAGAACTTTACAGCGCACTTGGCTTAGGAGAAAAACTAACCTTTATAGGGTTAGATGACACGCCAGAAACTTATCTGGGCAAGGAAAATGCTCTTGTAACTGTAAACACCACCACAGATGGTCTAGCTTTTAGAACACTTCAAGCAGGCACAGGTATATTATTAGATTTTGATACTAATCCTAACGAATTAAGAATTAATTCTACATTTAGTGATATACAGAGCGATCCCACACCAAATCTAGGTGGCCCTATGAGTGCTTCCAGTGGCGGTACAAGATACCCTGTTGGTAACTTATTAGATCTTTCTAGTACTTTAGAACTTTCTGACGCTGTATCTAGAATGAATGCTATTCACGGTGCTACATCGTCAAGTGCTGATAGATTAGCTGTTAACAAAAAATACGCAGATACAAAAGTTTCTCTAGCAGGCGTAGATGCCATAGATCCAGCCACCGGAACAACAAATACTACATTTGGTATTATGACAGGACCTTTGATCCTATCTAGAGATCCAACGGACGAAGATGATACTGTTTATGACGGATTAATTGCTGCTACTAAAAGTTATGTAGATAACTCAGGTTTTAGTAGTCGTGTGAATCTTTACGTAGCCACGTCTGGTAGAGACGATCGTCCAGGAGTTGGTTTAGACAAGCAAGGCAGATCCTTACCATATGCCTATAGAACGTTAGAAGCTGCGTTAAAAAGAGCAGAAGAACTATTATTAGAAGCACCTTTAGAGATTGGTCCTTACAAAAAAGTTTTAACTTGGGGAAATGGGGATGAACCTGTTACACTAGCAGAAATAGACGATCTCTCAGCAACCACAGGTGCAGGTTTTTCCGCAAGCTTTATCTACATGAAAGTTGATACAGTTGAACTGGTCAATGGTGGTTCAAACTATCTCCCAGGAGATGTTATTTCTGTTGTTGGAGGAACTGGTACTCCAGCTCGCTATGAAGTTCTAGCTGTAGGTTCGGGAGGCAGTGGTGGTCGAGGTCCCATTACTTCCATAAGACAAATTACAGCAGGTAGCTATACCGCATTACCTTCTCCGGCATCTGGCGTGGCAACAACATGTCCAGGCAGTTCAACCGGTGTTAAAGAAGGATGTACTTTAAATTTAACATTCAAAGTTGCTAGTGTAACAGTGGGTAGTGGCGGCAGCGGTTACGGATTAGTATCAGTAAGAATTGTTGGTGGCGGCGGCAGTGGCGCTTTTGGTACTGCAGATGTAAGCCCCGGAGGCGTTATTCTAAGTATTACTGTTACAGATGGTGGTAGTGGTTTTACATCTCTTCCATCAGTACAGGTTAGCTTGCCAAGATTTAGATTATATACAGCCAATTACAGAACCGATTTCACAGGAAATCCTGCTGAATCAACACCAGCTGCTAATGCACAAAAAGATATTAGAGAAGGATTATATCTAAGAGGCGAGACATCGGGTGCCCTTGCACAAATATTAGCCCACGACGGGACACTCGATAGCGAAGGCAACGAGGAATTTGATGTAGACATCATTAGCGGTACTTTCGAAATTGGTGAAACAATCAGTTTTGGTGACATCACAAAAAATATACAAATAAGTGTTTTTGTAGAAAGTGGAATCTATGAAGAAAACTATCCTTTAAGAGTACCTCAAAATGTTGCAATTATTGGAGATGAATTCCGCAGAACAATTATAAGACCAAAGATTGGTTACGAAAGTTCTAGTCCGTGGGCATTTTTACATTTCAGAAGAGATCCTATTATCGATGGTTTAACTGTGACCACACAACTATATGGTTACCATTATCTTACCGATTCTACACAACCTGTTTATCCATTGATCAACAATAAAGGTAATTTTAGAAGTGCTGCAACACTTATTTCTAACAATAGATCTTTCTTACAAGAACAAGTAGTTGGTTGGCAAAATTATCAAATAGCTAACAACATTGCTCCATTTTCAACTGCCTTCGAATATAACCAAGCATTATGTTATAGAGATATAGGATTATTGTTAGACTCAATGATCTTTGACTTAAAGTGGGGAGGACAAAATAGAACCATATCAGCCGCCTTAAAGTACAAGGGAGCGGCAACTGAGTTTGGCGATCCTGCATTAGCTATCGGAGCACAACTAAGTCAAACTGTTGCAGGAATAGAAAGATTAAAAGTTTTAATAACAGACATATTAGCCAACAATCCTGTATCAACTACATATACATTGTCTGGGCAAGTTACTGCCTCTCCACAAGAACCACAAATATTTGATGAAGGCATTGTAGCTGAAGCAACATCAGAAAGCATCTTTGGTCTCTTGGTAGATGCTGTAGTTGACGTCATCAGTAATAGCGGATCCGTTAACTATCCAAAAGATAACGGGGATATGGATGTATTCCTATGTAATGATGCTGTTATTCTACGTGCCATGACCTATCAAGGACACGGTGGTTTTAGTATGGTACTTGATCCAGAAGGACAAATACTGGCCAAGTCTCCTTACTGCCAAGAATCTGCTGCATTTAGTAGAAGTATAAATGCAAAAACGTTCTCGGGAGGTATGTTTGTTGACGGGTTTACGGGCAATCAACAATTTATCATTGATAGCAAAGACAGCAATACTATTTTAAGAGTTTCTGGTTTGTTACGTCCGCCTCAAACTCCTTGTTCGTTTTTAGTTAACGATGAAATTTATCGTATCAATTATATAAGAGGATATACATTTGGTACCAGTTTACCAACAACATCGGCAGGGGGCTACAGTACAGCACAATTTATTCTTGACGAACTTACTCCTTTTACAATTACACCAGGATCAGTAACCTGTACATTTGATGGTACGACCGATATTATAACTGTGGCGGGTGGTCACGGATTACAGGTAGGAGCAATAATTAAATTTGATACCACAGGTACTCTACCAACAAGCATTACCGCCGGTCAAGAATATTATGTAATTCTACAAGGATTAACTTCAACTACTTTCAAAATAACTGATACGGCAGGCAGTACCACAGCTTTAGATTTTACAGGTAACGGAACAGGTACAAACAGCTACGTTAGAATATACGAAGTTTTAATGCCCGGCAATAGATCTATGTTAAGCAACGACTTTACGCAAGTTGCGGATCTAGGATACGGACTATTAGTTACCAACGGTGGACTGACCGAAGCCGTTTCTATGTTTACCTACTACTGTCAAGTTTCTTATTATTCATTAAACGGAGGACAGATTCGTTCAGTTGGCGGTTCTAGCTCGCACGGTAACTTTGCTCTGGTCGCAGAGGGTAGTGATCCATTAGAAGTACCTACACCAACAGGTTTTTACACAGACATGCATCAGACTGCCACTGTGTATGCAGCAACAACTACAACAGTAAATGAAAAAGGTGATGTAGGTCTTTATGTGACTTATTCAGATTTCTTACCATTACCGGGAAGTGAAATTGAGATTAATCACGGAAATGCTATCAACAAGTATTCGGTAACAACAGTATTGATAGACGACGTTGCTACCAAAAGAGCAAGACTGAATATTTCTACATCGGGCGGTTTGTTAGCAGCTATACCACACGGTCAAGCTATTACTATTAGAAATAATAGCTTTCATGTTTTGTTTGGAGACACACTGAATGTTGCTACAAGACCTTCAACTGCCCTAATTTTAAATGACAGCCCATTTGTTTACCGAGTATTAGAGTTTAGTGAATATACTGATGCATTTGAAGCAGAAACCTATACCATTACTGGCATTAATTTAGGCACAGGTGTAATAACAACAGATACAGCTCACAGACAACAGGTTGGATATCAAGTAAGATTTATTAAACCAGCGGGTTCAGTACTGCCAAACGAAATAACCGCCGGAGAAACTCTAGAAGAAGGTTCAGTTTATTATGTGTCTGCGGTAGGATCATCTACTCAGTTTAATATCAGTCTAACTGAAGGTGGTGCAAATTTAACATTTACTGGTTCTTTCTCCGGTGTGCCAACAGTTAGCCCTTATGGACTAGCTCTTACTCAGTTACGTGAAAACTACGACTACATTGAATTAGTAGCGTACGACCCGGCACCGGCTACAGGTACTACATACACAGTAACAGGCATAGCAGGCAATGTGTTTAGTACTTCGGCTCCGCACGGATTTACAGCAGGTACTCCAGTTAGAATCAGTGCTTCAAGCTTACCAACCGGTATTTCATCAACAGAAGTTTATTATGTAACTGACTTAAACTTAGGTGCATCAGCATTTAGTTTGAGTTCAACGCATCACATAGATAGTACATTTATAGGCGTTACAACAGGATTAAGCTTCGCCACAGGCCCAACTATTGGAAGTATAACAGGTGCTGGACCTTATTTTGCTGTTATTAATAATATAACCTGCCTAGAAACTTTAGAAATAGGTCAGAGAATATATGCTAGACCAAATATTACAGGCGTAACAGTATCAGGTAACGGAACAAATTGTACCTATACATTTACTGGACAGTCCTTTGTACCTTATCTACCAGAACAACGAATTACAATCAGCGGTTTTGCAACTGTCGGTTACAACGGAACTTTTACCGTTATAAGTTGTACAAACACCACAGTAGTAGTTGCAAATACGACCACCGGTGGAAGTACAACAGGAGGTACCATAGCTGTCGTAGCTACAGGTGCGCTGGCTGCTAATACCACAATCTATAGTAAGAGCGCAGCTACAAACAGCATTACCATTACATCTACTCTTACACCAACTGCTGGTACTATTGTATTCAATGCAGAAGGTGCAGTAGCTTCTGCATCGGGCGGCAGCGGTATAACTGTGAGAAGATGTCTAGGAGAGCGAGGTGACACCTCTGTTGCAATAGGAAATTTAGGTGCAGCGGATGCTGAACGCATTAACAATGGTATTAGTCAAGGTCTATTCTATACATTCTGTTATGAAGGAACAGAATATCAAATTACAAATTATCAAAGCTCAACGTCTCTTGGGACAGATTATGCTCTAATAACAGTTAGCCCTTCATTGTCTATTCCGGTAACTAGATTTAATAATCCAGTGACGTTAAAAGGAGCTGTTCCTAGCCCCACTACGCTGTCCAAAGGTACTTTAACGATTAGAATTTCTTTAACTCGTGTCACATCACACGACTTACTAGAGATTGGTACTGGTTCGTACGCAGACACAAATTATCCAAATGAAATTTATGGCCCGCCTGTAAATTCAATAGCTTCTGTGCCAACGTATTCTACCCAGGCAGATAATGAAACTGGACAATTAGTTTTAAGATCCCAGATGCAGGAAAGAGGGTCAGGAAGAACGTTCTTTGTTACTACTGACCAGTTTGGTAACTTTTCAGTAGGTCCGTTCTTTAGAGTAGACCAGGGTACAGGTACTGTAACCTTCTCGGCCAGTATTGCATTGTCGCAGTTAGATGGTCTAGGCTTTAAACGTGGTACAACTATTTCTGAATTCTCCACTTCTATGGATGAGGGGCGTGTAGATGCTGTACCTACAGAAGCTGCCATAAGAACTTACATTGGTAGAAGACTAGGTTTAGACTACTCCGGTGCTGTGGTTTCACCAGCAGAACGTATACCTGCGAATAAAGGTTTTATGGCATTGGATGGAAGTCTAAGTTGGTTAGGTCCTTCAAATATGGATTTAAACAATTATAAAATTGCTAACCTAGCTACGCCAACATTTGGTACAGACGCTGCTAGACTGCAAGACATTAAAATTAGTAATCTAAAAGACGACGACGGAACTAACCTGTTTAATTTTTCTGCTGTGCAAGCTGGACAATTACTTGCCTTAGACGGCACAGGTAACACTATTCTTAATGTTACACCAACTGGTGAAGTTACATTTGACATACAAACAGGTGACAGCACCACGAATATAATAAGAACAGTTGTTTCTGACGGAGTAATTGACAACGCCAACATCAATGCTAGCGCAGCTATAGATCAAAGCAAACTATCAATGATCGCTGCCAGCACCAGAATTAATGCCACAGGTATTACCCAGGCTGATAGAGGATTGGCCAGTTTTAACGACGCAGAATTTTCAGTCTCCCCACCGGGAAGCGGATGGGTATCGTTAAAAACGAATGGTATAGCTCTAAGCCGCTTACCCCAAATTGGAGCTGATAGGGTTTTAGGTAATAGTACTTCGAGTGCCGCTAATGTAGCAGAAGTGACATTTTCTACAGTAATTGACGAAGGTCTAGCAGTTAAGAAAGAACAATATCAAACTGGAACAGGCTATCTAAGAAGAACAAATTCTGGCGTTGGAAATTACACAGCCGATGCACATTTTGGTTTAGTAGATCATGCCACTGCTGCTACCGGCAACACACTTGTTTACAGAGATACCAATGGAGACTTTTCTGCAAGAAATTTAGATATCGCGCAATTACTAGTTGATAGTAAGGTAGCTGTAGATACCACAGCAGCAGGCACCGGTGGCTTTATTCAATACTATGGTTATTTAGGTACTGCTGGTTTACTTATTGGCGATGGAACTGTGGCCGGTACAGATAAAATCAATTATCATAACAACGGTAAACACATATTCCGTAGCCAAGACGGTGCATCAACATTTGCCACAATCGACTCAAGTGGTATTAGCGTAGCTTCATTATTGAATTGTACTTCTATTAGCACAGGTGCTGATAGTACATCAGGTACTGTGACAGGAAGATGGACCTTAACAGGGACCAGTCGATGGCAGGCAACCTACGCTGCTGACTTAGCAGAATACTACGAAGGAGATAAAGAATATCCTGTGGGAACTGTACTAGTCTTTGGTGGGGATAAAGAAGTAACAATTAGCACTCAAAAAGGCGACACGCGAGTAGCTGGTGTGGTCAGTGACAGAGCTGCTTATGCCATGTATGGAGCTTGTCCGGGATATAAAAATCTTGTTGCTCTGCAAGGACGTGTACCATGTCGAGTGGTAGGAAAAATACGCAAGGGTGATTTGTTAATTACCGGAGTAGCATTTGGTTGTGCGGTATCCGCAGGTGGAGATGCTAAAACAGGAACAGTAATTGGCAAGGCGCTTGAAAATTACGATTCAGATCATATCGGCACTATTGAAGTTGCTGTGGGAAGAAACTAATGGCACAACAAACTATATCAGCAGGAAGTCCTCCAATCGTATGGAGCACGGTAGAAGAAGCCTTTACAAAGATAAATGCTAACTTTGACGAAATATATGCTACCATAGGTGCAGAATTAGGTAGCGTTGTTGATTTTAATAGCCTTAGTTCAAATGTTAGTCCCAGTGCAACTGAAACTTACGATTTAGGCAGTCCCGGCGCTCGTTGGAGAGATCTTTATCTTTCAGGTAACAGCTTATATCTCGGATCTGCTCTTATTACAGCTAACGGGGCAGGTGTAGTAAATTTACCTGCTGGTTCTACGGTTAACGGAGAATTAATTAGAAATCCGGAAGAAGCTAGTTTTAAAAATGTTGCTGTTACCGGACAAGACACGATTGCAGCTGACCTATATACAGATACCCTAAACATAGCTAGTGGAAATGCTGGAATAACAATTACCACCAACTCAACTTCAGATACACTTACAATTACAAACAGCGGTATTTTATCTATAGCAGGGACATTGAATCAGATTGGTGCAGTCACTGTTAGCGGTGTTACAACATTAACGAACTTAGGTGTATTAAGTTTAACTGGGGAAACGGGTGGTATAGCTGTTGATTCAAGCACTGGCAATATTACTATTACCAACTTAGGTGTAAAAAGATTGATAGCAGGTTCTGGTATTAGTATTACACCATCCGGCGGTACTGGAACTGTAACAATAGAAAATACATCTCCTGCAAGTCCCACCTTTAGAACTGTAAGAGTGGATGGCGATTTTATTAATCAGGTACAGGCAGACCCCGGAAACTTCAACGACATTTTAAACTTTATTAGTGGAGCGGGATTAACTATCACAACTGATCCTGCCACTGACACAATTACATTTACAGTTAATAGTAATTTAGATATCAAAGGTAGTGTGTTTGGTTTTGACAGTTCATTAATTGTGGACGGAACTAGTGGAAACATAACAGGACAAACAATCACAGCCTCAGCTGGATTTCAAGGAAATCTTACAGGTCATTTAATTGGCAGCGTGTTTGCAGACAACAGTACTATGTTAGTTGACGGAACTAGCGGTGTAATAACTGGCAATGTAAATTCGGCTCAGATCAGAACATCAGAATCTAAAATTGTTTTAGGCGACAGCGCCAATGCTGGAAATTATTCTGTAAGCATAGGTTATAGTGCAGGGGCGACTGGACAAGGCGACGGAACTGTAGCTATAGGTCTCGACGCTGGAGTAAATAACCAAGGTAATTATGCCACTGCCGTTGGTAGACTAGCAGGTTACAATAATCAAGCTACACAGGCTATAGCTCTAGGATATGAAGCCGGAACAAGTAATCAAGGCACAAATGCCATAGCTATTGGATATAGAGCAGGCTATAGTAATCAAACAGCAGGAAGTATTGTGTTGAATGCATCCGGAACTGCTGTAAATGGTGCGGCTGCCGGTTTCTACGTTAGACCAATAAGAAGTAATAATTCAGGACGAGTAGCAATTTACGATACTTCAACCTATGAAGTATCTTATTCTAATTTAGAATTTAATGGTGGGTTGATTTCTACAGCAGATTCAAGTGGTTTAACCGTTGACGTATTGACAACATTTAATTCAGATGTAACCGTTGAAAATGATCTAACAGTTAGTAACA
>Ga0129333_10007866_pt1 | contig 10055 bp, 12 predicted proteins | sample CPB6_08_DNA_FD_94474 | JGI IMG/M metagenome (GOLD analysis project Ga0129333, IMG submission 94474) | Freshwater to marine salinity gradient microbial communities from Chesapeake Bay, USA - CPBay_Sum_0.6_0.8_DNA | ecosystem: Environmental > Aquatic > Marine > Coastal | place: USA: Chesapeake...
ACTTCTTTATCACCGCCAAATTCTAATACAGTTCCGGCTGCATAATTCTTATCTGCTTCATAGTATTCTGCTAAGTCAGCGTATGTAGCAATCAAACGCGATCCACTACTCAATGACCAGTTACCTGTGAGTGTGCCTGCTGTTGTATTAGCACCTGTTGTAACAACCGTAGTGATTACATTTCCTAACGTTGCGTTACCTGATACTGATAAGTTACCTGCTGAAACGTTCGATGTGAATACACCTCTAGCACCACCGATATTGCCCACGTTAGCATTGCCAGTTACACTTAGTGCTCCTGATGTGACTAGGTTACCACCAGTGACGTTACCCGTCGCAACGATCAAACCTGATGTTCCTAAGTTACCAACATTGGCATTACCTGACGCTGTAACTCGACCTGTGATCGTGAGTAAAGTATTACCGTAATCCCATGTGAAATTTGTATCGCCACCAAAGTCAGTGCCAGTATTATACTGCACACTAAATTGTGAACCTGCAACTAAACCACCGTTTGATGTTACTGTATTGAAAATAGCAACACCATTGCTAGTATAGTTAGGTGTGAAAGCTGATGAATTGAATGGTACTGCTAGGCCAGAATCAGTGTAAACATCGTATAACTGTAGATTGCCTGGAACAATTTTCAAATAGTAATTGTTACCATTCATTACAGTAAAGCCGGAAGGGCTTGCGATTCCGTTGATAGTTACCTCTACACCTTGTGGGAAGGGATAAGGTTCACTAAATGTAATTCTTGCAGGTGAAGCTTTTGATATAGCAGAGATAGATTGTGTGATCAATCCTTTAGGGCTCCAGCTTAATCCGCCTGCGCCATCTGTCGTCATTACGTAACCGATTGCGCCGCCACCTACATGTACGTCTGTTATATTTCCTAAATGTATAGGAGTATTAGTATAATAGCTAGTATTACCCGGAGACAATGCATTGCCGCCAGCATTTACCCAATTAGTACCGTCGTATGCTAATACTTGCCCCGGTTCTATTGTGGCTCCATCAATGTTGAGATTCCCTACAGCGCCTTCGATTTGATCGAATGAAATTTCACTATAGGCTGTGAGGACTTCAATGTTCTCAGAAGATCCTAGAGTTTTACCGATGAAAAGACGTTTTTCATCAGTAGCAAAACCAAATTCAGCTTCGTCAAGCTGTGGAAGATCCACTAAATCGCCGGAGCGTTGTTGGACTTTAGAAATCTGTATAATTGACATAGTTGTACATTTACCAAGTAGTACAACTATTTATGCTTTTTAGATCACAGGAACTTACTGTAATATTCTTCTAACTTCTGGTACCAAACGTTAGTCCAGTGATCGAATTCAGCACCCTCTATGATAAACTCTTGGTAGACATTATCCGCAGTACACATAAAAATGACGCCCTTACGAATATCAGTTTTATATGTTTCATTGTGCGCGGCTGCATATGCTGCTAACTGAATGAAATAGTCATCGATCCATTCTTTCTTCTTCAGTTTATTGCTTTGCTTATGGTCCATGATAGCAGGGCTACCATCATGCATCCCAACTAAGTCTGTAGTTCCTGCATAAACTTCAGGAAAGTATAAAGATACTTCTGTACCCCAAAACTCATTACATTTGCTAAGTCCTTGAGTGATGATGCTATGCGCCATTTGGTGGCTTTGAATACTATATGGATTAGTGCCGGGCTCACCAGTACTACCAGTCTTAACAAAGTTCTCAAGCCACTTATGCATGCGTGTGCCACGACCTGCGGCTTCAGTAGTGATCTGTTGTGCTTTTTCCGGGCCTACACGCTTGCGCCATTCTTGTAATGCCTGCTTTTTTTCTTCAGACTTTGTAGCATCAAGAATAGTAGTCACACTGGGTACAGCATGACCGTCTGGAGTAACATATTTACGGGATCCGTTTAAAGTTTCTCTTTTAAGTTCTTTGTAGGGGTATTTGTCGGGTACGTATATCATTAAATTGTAAAGCTCTCGCCGCATCCGCAACGTGCTTTTTCGTTTGGATTGATGAATTCGAACTGTTCGTTCAAACCCTTTTTAATATAATCAACAGTCATGCCATTTAGATATGGCTTGGCATCTTCTGTGACCCAAATATAAAGGTCGTTGTCGATTATCAAAAGATGGTCATTGACTCTGTTTTCATCTGCAAATTCAATCTTATATGCATAGCCCGAACAACCGGTCTTAGACACACCAAGTCTTATTCCCAAGCCACTGCCTCGCTCAAGCAATTGTTGCTTGAAACGTTCTTGTGCGGATTTTGTTAGAGTAATCATGAAATCTTATTATACTTCAATGACGTATAAAAGCAACAGAAATGGTTACTTCTTCATTGCCGATTGAGCCATCTTGGCTACGACTTCTTTACTTTGCTCAGGTGGAGGTGATTCTGTAGACGGGGCAGCTGGTTCTAAGCCCTTGAAAATGACTTCATCACCTTGTATGTTACTTACAACATTCTTTAATGGCTTTGATTGAACCATAGAATATAAATCATTAGGTGACAACACAAGATCAAACTTTCTAAAATAGGTCATTAGTTTGTCTAATGACCAATTTTGTGTGATCTCATTTCGTTCCAATGCTGTGCGCAATTGATCAGTGGCTGCGATAAGCTTGATCAATTTAGGATCGTTATCTAACTCATAGAGGTACATGTATTACCTCTTTTCGCGACCGACTCCGCCCATTGGTTCTGCTTCTGGTTCTTCTGCAGGAAGTTCTTCACCGGCTGGCATATCAGCAGTCATTTCTGCACCTGCGACTTCTTCACCACCTGGGCCTGCTGTTGCAGCAACGTCTGTAACTGCCATTTCTTCACCGCCGGCGGGTGCGCCTAATGCTGAAGGATCACCTTGACCAGTCATAGCATTCATTGCGCCTTGAACACTTTGCTTGCTCTGGCTCAATGTCTGATTCAATGTAGCAAGTGCTTGGCTTGCAGATTGATTAAATGATGCGGCTTCGTTCACACCGATCTCACTTTGAATGCTATCTGTCAATGCAGGTAGTTCTTTAACTAACATGTCATTGACTTCTTCAATCATCTTTTGTAGGCTATCAACCATATCTTGAGCAGCCAATATAACTTGTGACTTCTCTACTTCTTGATTCTCAACAACGATCTTTGCAGGTCTTGTTGTTAGATAATGCTCTGTTAAAGCCTGTGACATGAATACTAGTTTCATGTACGATGGATCGTCTTGCTTGCCGTAAAAGTCGGGCTTTGCTTTAGCTTCCTTGATTAAACCATTTACTCTGTCGAGCATGGTTTTAGTCTGGCTACGATCTAACCTTGAAGTATCAAAGTTAAAATCAAAGTTAGCCTTTAGGGCTTGTGCTGCTGTATTGTTTTTGTCTAGGTCGTTAAGTCTCATGGTTAAATCCCACATTAATAGATATATTTATCAGAAACCATAGACTTTTCGTCCTGGTATTCTTTAAACTTATTGGTCTGTATGTATTTGCTAAGTGACGTATAAGTGCTTAACTCTTTAAGAGCCAATCGTTTTTTATACTTATCTTCAGCTAATTTAGCTATATAAATGTATTTGTCAGGTAAAGCCCTCTTTTTAAGAAGCTTAGTGTGTTGGGCTATAGCAACATCTAATGCCCCTATATAGCGGTCTAGTTCATAGACTCTTTTATTCTCTTTATTTTTGCGTGTTTTTTCAAACACACACCAGGTCACCGCATATTGTAACGATGAGAATTCAAGCTCTGCAAAATATGGATCCCTGGGCATAGAAACCTTATATAACCCAGACTCTGGTCGTATGATATAGGTTCCAAAAAGATTGTATGTTCCATCGTATTCTTCTACGATGAAAACATCCTTTATCTTTTTTTCAAGATTTGATTTAATCATAATCATATTTAACAAAATATATGTTTCTTTTTTCTAAAGTTGTATCCAATCTTTCTGAGAGTTTTGCCCAGTGTGTATCGCAAGAAATCATGGGTACATCTTCACAGTCTTTATATAACGCCCCTAAATCGGATATACCATCTTCAAACACGCTACTGTGATGAACTTCAAAATCAAATCTCCATGCAGGAATCGGTTCTGATTCTGTTAACATAGAACCAAAATGATGCTTGTCAGATAGATTGATCAATATCCGTTTAGGTTCTGACACGACTTCAGGTTGCGCCCTAAGTGATATTACTTGTAGTATCGTATCAAAATTACACTGTGTGTTACGTTGCTTGATCCACGTAGTTGCATCTGTAACATCAACACCGGGCCTACTTCTGTTCAAAACACCTGTTTTTGTGATATCGAATAATGTATAACAGGAAATTCTCTGCATGCCGTATTTACAGCCACAAAAAAGCCCGAGAATAAATCTCGGGCCCTTTGTTGTTTAACTTAAACTAATTATTAGTTAGTGAAAGTTGCTGTTGCTGCGATTGATACTGCTTCGCCTGCTGCTGCTGTGATTGCTGCATCAAGTGTACCAGTACCAGTTGCTGTTACATCGCCCCATGCACCAGCTGGATATACTGCGCATGCTAGTGTATCGTTGGTGTCAGTTGTGAACTCATAGATGTAAACAGTTGCTAACTGCTGAATTGCCTGGATAGTTGCATTAACTTGTGTACCAGTTGTACCTGTGCCAGTGAAAGTTACAGTGAAGAACTCTAACTTTGGACCTTGTGGCTGTACAGTTAAACCTGAAGAAACAGCGTTAACGCCAGTGTTTGTGTAGTCTGGTTGGTCAAGCCACATAACTGGCTTAAGGTCACCATTAACTCTTGTAAATTGTGCCATTTTTAAATCTCCTAAATGTTTGAACCCTCTAGGTTCATATAGTTATTTAGTCCTGGCACAAAAAAACCTGGATTTGGCTAGCGTTGGCCAGCCAAATTTTGTGCGGAAAAGCCCATACGGTCTACGAATTTAAGACCCTGACTGACGAATCCTTCTTGGCTCTGCTTACCTGACTGTAGATAGCCCTTGACAGGACTTTGTTCGGCCGCTGCCGCAAGTTGATCTACTACACTTTGTTTTAGTGCATATACAGCGGCCCATATAGTAAATAGACCTGCTATACCTGCTTTATTAGCATTGATATGATCTGTCAATTTTTGCTTCATTGAAGGAGTCATTGGTCTAGACTCAAAGTAGTCCATGAACTTCTGACTTAAATTGCTAACATCACCTGCTACTATTTGCTTGTTGACAAAAGTAGTGAATAATTGATTGAATGTGTTTCTTGCTTGTGGGGCTGTAGTTAATAATTTCTCAGCGGCTGCACCATACTTGCTTATTGCGCTCTTAGCGTTACTAAGCAATTTAGAATCTAATTGTACGTTAGGTGTTGTAGGCATAGCACTAGGAACTATAGCGACATCGCTATCATTCTTTAGTTGTCCAATGGTACCGTTTAATGATTTAGCATCGTCAGTAGTTGCTGCATCCGATGCTAGATATTGATGTACTGCTATGCCTGCTTTTTTACCTGTGAGCAATTTACCTATTTCGCTATCTACATCGACAGTATAGGCTATACCGTTAGGATTCGCCCTAAATTTATACAAACCCTTTTCATCTTTGAGCGGACTGCCGAAGAGCAAGTCGCCCCAGTAGTACCCCTTTGTTCCTTCACTTGCTTTTTGTAAACCTGCCCAGATATTTGAAATGATCCCATTAAGTTCAGCACGGTTAACCCCCCTCGCTTTATCGTAGTTTATGAAATCCTGTGGACTATAAATCTTTCTGCCTGAGCCGTCAGATTTATTGAACATATGTTTGTCCATGATACTAAACTTACCATCTGGACCATGACCAAATATCAATGCGGGATATCCGTCCCACTTGATAGTGATTGCTTTAGGATTTTTTGCTGTGGTGGCAATCGCTTGCAAAGCACGATTGGCTCCAGCAATGCCATCTAATATAATTAAATCTTCAGGATGATCTAAATGACCTTTAGCTTCCTGCAGGAAATTAGCAGTTTCAGTTAGTTTGCGAAACTGTTCCCTTACATGCTGAAAGAATTCCTGTTCGTTTTGAAATGTCATTTTAATCAGTATCTTTACGTCTGCCTTGATCACTTAATGTCCAAGCAATCATGGCTAAATCATTTAAATCATTCTTTAATGTGCCTTGTTTGTAACTTTGTGGCATGCGATTCAATATAGCATCAACTTCTGTTTTTGCACTACTTATATCAATACCGCGTAAGAAATTATTCATGAAATTCTTTTGGAACCATTCTCCTATACCTGGCTTAGCAGAATTACTAGCTGGGGCTTGTGGGTTTAATTCTTGCAAACCCATCTTTTCTTCTTTTTCTTGTTTTTCAGCACGTTGTGCTTTATGCTTTGCTAGTAGTTGTTCGATCTTCTTAGTTACTAAAAGTGGATCGTGTCCTGCTTTTTTCAATGCCTCACGGAAATATTCTTCTTGCAACTTGCTATAGATTTCTTCTAATCTGCCTTCTGCTATAGTTTTTTGTTTTGCTCCTTTAGCATATTGTCCCATGAACTGAGTATGCAAGTCTTTGACATTATAACCTGCATTATCTAACTTCAAAATCTTATCACCTACTCTAATTAAGTAATCTTTATTCAAACTTACCTTAGGTAAATCTGCAAGAATTTCTTTAGCGATTTTAGAGTCAGGGGGTAGAGGTCTTGTTCCTGCTGGAACCAATTTTCTCATTCCACTAACTATTTTATCTACGTTAGCATCAACTTGCGGCTTGACTGCGGCTTGTTTTTGACCGGTAGGTATTGCTGCATTTCCAGGAGCATTTTTTGCTGCTGCGGCTGATGGGGCTGGTTTAGCCTTACCAGCTTGTGCAGCAGGGCTTGCAGCGGCGGGCGCGGCAGCGCCAGGAGCTGCAGGTGTTGCAGGTGTTGCAGGTGTTGCAGGTGTTGCAGGTGCTGATCCTGCAGGAGCTGCGGGTGCTGCGGCACCAGGGGTTGTAGGGCTTGCAGCAGGACTAGATACTTTAGCTGGATCAACTAGACCTTGTTTAAGTGCAACATTTAATGCATTGATACCTCTAGATACAAATCTATCAACAAATATTTTTTGAGCTTGTTGATCTTCTCTACTTAAACCAGCTGCGCCGGCGGCTCCAGCAGAGTCTCCTCCTCCTAGAAATCCCTTAGCTTTACCTAAAAGGTTCTGAAACATGTTCAGTTCATTAATCTTCATTTTTCTTCCTCATTGACTTTGAGAATCTATTGGCGTCACGACCTTTAATAGCACTTAACAGCTTTTTCTCTAAAATCTCTGCTTTATCGGGGCTATAATGACGGCTGATCAACTCAATTAGGTTGATAGCACTGGTAATCACGTTATTAGCACGGTTTTCAATGACATGGTTCATGTCACGATTACTGCCGATTGATTCCAGTTCCTCTAAAAGGCTTTTGGTACGCTTTTGCATATATGTAAATCCTTATAGTATTTATCTGGAAACGGATGTTTTACTTCTTAAGTGAAGCCAACAAACTCTTGAGTTTTGTGCTTTGTACATCGGCTACAACGTGCTTATTTTCTGGTTCAATTTCCCCTGTTACAGGATCGACTTTATCCACTGTAGGGGTCACAGTACTGACTGCACGTACTTGGTTCAATAACTGTACCCCTGAAGGTTGCTGTTTGGGAGCTTCTTCGCCCTCATCAGTTATACGCAAAGTATCTACGTCAAATTTAAGTTCTATCTTTTGACCTACACCTGAACTACTGCGAGTTTTCATCATTTGAATCTGATAAAGTCCGCGCTCACGCATGCTCCTGCTAGTAAAAATACCAAAAACATTGTCCGCAGTATTAATCTTACTAATACCACCTGAGATATGGCTGTGATCAAACTCAATTTCTTCAACGGCTGATCTGTTAAGTTGTGATGCTGTGACAAATAAGACATTTAATTCCTTTGCGAGATTTCTAAGTTCTTCCGATACATATTTATCCTTAACGAATAGATCGCTAGGACTGACTTTTGCGCTGACAGGCATGATCAAATCAAGATAGTCAATACACAAGAAGTCAACTTTCATACCAGTTTGTATCTGTAGTTCCTTGACATACGCTCTGATATCATTGACGTTGCTTTGTGCCGGCATATACTTGATACGCAACTGACCAGCCTTCTTTGCGACCATCTTGACTTTCATCTCAACATTGTCAATGTCTTTGAAAATCTCACGACTACTTGTGTCAGTCATCATACTATCGATACGCATACTACATAGACCTTCACTGAGTTCTAGTGTAACATAGACCCCACTCAATCCTGCTTGTGCCCAATTGACTGCTAAGTTCTGCATGATCAAACTCTTACCAGAACCTGATCCACCCGCAAAGATTTGCAGTTCACCACGATTGAAACCACCATACAACTTTTGATCAAGTGTAGGCCAACCTGTGCTGTTCTGACCATTATTACTTTTCAATGCCATGAGTCTTGCTCGTGGATCAGCAAAGTAATCTGTACCCATATCCTTTTGTAGACTAATCTGAACTGCGTCTTTGATTAGTTTCTCTACAGGCCCATATTCGCCCTTCTCAAGATGGTCAGCACTCTTAAGAATAGCCCTCTCAAGTTCTTGTCGTTTAGTGAATGCTTCGAATTCTTCTAAGAACCAATCATAATGTCCATCATCTAATTCTTCTAATCTATCGACTGTGATGTTAGTCGTAGCCTTGATCTGTATAGGATCAGGCATGACATTATACTTCTTGGTATGCTCTACAATAAATTCAGCAACTGGTCGTAACTTACGATCAAAGTTTTCTTTGTTCATGATGTTCATGACCCGAGTATATAACTCGGCATTAGTGACCATCATCCTCAAGAATAATGTTTGTACATCAATATTATAGTCGTTTATCAAGCTGCTTCCTCTTTATCTCTAATTTTATTTTGCTATTAGTTGCAGACTGCAAGATACTTAGTAGTGTAGGTAGTTTGCCATATTTTACTACCGCATCGTTTACGTCTTTTATTCCGTTGTCCCACTCAGGCATGCTTACATAGAATCCTAAATCTAATGCACGGTTGATCACATCCATACCGCTTTTATCTTGATCAGGTACTACTATGATTTTTCTGTTTAGGCTTTTAAGTATCTCAGCCTGTTCATCACTAATAGCATTAGTAGTCAACGCACAACCATTTATACTCAATGCGTCAAATATACCTTCAACTACTATGCATACTTGATGCTCAGGCTTTTGTAGATCATAACCAAACAGATATCCACCTTGTTGTTCGCTGATGAATTTAGGTTTGCGATCATCTAAGTATCTACTAGTGTGTCCAACTATCTTGTTCTCATATGTGAATGGTATGATGATGCGATTAGCTTGTCTGCCATCTTCATCAGGCGTACACATGAAAGGATAATCAGTTACAGATATCTTTCTTTTATGTAGATAATCTACATAAACTTTATGATCTGGATTATTGATATCGACAAGTTCTGCTTTTGGCAATGGCATTTCTTTGAACTTGATCTTTTTCTTTTCACGCTTGACCTTAACAAAGTCTAACAAGTCTTTATGTTGTAGGCTTTCAAAGCTCCATTTGTCAACTTGTTCTTTATCAACACCGCAATATGCCATCAATTGCTTAGTGTTCTTGGTCAATGATTTGCCCAATGTGAATCCTGCCTTGAATCCACAGTTGAAACAATGATAGCTCCAGTTATCGGCTGAACTGAATTTGATACCACCGCGACCTCTACGATCAGCTTTATGTCCGCGATTGTGGCAGCATATGGCATTGAAACTATGCCAACCGCTTTGTGTTAATTTTTTCTTGCCGGGAACTATTTGTAGTATATCAAACACTTTGTAATTATAACATAGTGTTGCGCAGAAACAAATACTATTGGATAATTATCTTGCCAAAATATTGCTTACTGCCCCAGTATTGCTTGTGAATACCATTCTGACAAATGGGTGGAAGCCATGTATCGTGTACCCAACAGTTTCAGTAGTCTCAAGATATTCTTCTGTTCTAATAGGATACCAATCTGTCAATGAACTACTGAACGTACCTTCAATACTGACTTC
>Ga0129333_10007868_pt1 | contig 10053 bp, 14 predicted proteins | sample CPB6_08_DNA_FD_94474 | JGI IMG/M metagenome (GOLD analysis project Ga0129333, IMG submission 94474) | Freshwater to marine salinity gradient microbial communities from Chesapeake Bay, USA - CPBay_Sum_0.6_0.8_DNA | ecosystem: Environmental > Aquatic > Marine > Coastal | place: USA: Chesapeake...
AAAGAAGAAAAGGTCGCTTTCGAGCAGCTCCTCGAGGGCTTCAACGACGCGCTCGTGATGAGCCGCAACGTGAACGTCTACAACTACAACCAGACCGACGCGGCCCGCACGACCGCGATGCCGTCGAGCGTTTCGCCGAACTACGGAACGGTTTGGCGTCCGCAGCCGTACATCATGCCGAGCGTCACGAGCGTTCCCGGCACCCCGATCACGTTCTCGGACAAGACGCAGCTCACGGTGCCCGCGTCGATCACCAACCTCAAGACCGTTGCGTGGGGCATGACCTCCGTCGAGCTCCGCGACGCGCTCCAGGAAGGCCGTCTCGCTCAGGGCGCGAACCAGAAGCTCGCCTCCGACATCAACGTCGCGGTGATGCAGACGGCGACCTCGCTCGGCTCGCTCGTCGTCACGACGGGCACCCCGGCGGGTTCGTTCGACGACATCGCGCTTTGCGACTCGCTCATGAACGAGACCGGCGTGCCCGGCGATTCGCGCTACCTCTCGCTCTCCTCGCGCAGCTACAACGGCCTCGCGGGCAACGTCGTCGGAACGACGCGCTCCTTCGGCGCGAACAACCGCTCCGACAAGGCGTTCGAGCGCGCTTACGTCGGCATGGTGTCGTCGTTCGAGACGTACAAGCAGGACTACGCGCTCCGCAAGACCGCGTACGCTGGCGGCGCTCTCACCGTCAACACGCTCAACGCTGGCGGCAACGTGAACTACGTTCCGCTTGCCACCAACACGAGCGTTGCGGGCATCCTCAACGTCGACAACCGCTTCCAGACCATCACGCTCTCGTCGAACGTCGGCGTGGCGGCGGGCGACGCCTTCACCATCGACGGCATCGAGGCGGTTCACCTCATCACGAAGCAGCCGACCGGCCAGCCGAAGACGTTCCGCGTCGTCAGCGTCGGCGCTGCGAACACCGTCGTCATCACCCCGCCGATCATCAGCGCCGACAACGCGCCGACCGAGGCCGAGCTCCAGTACAAGAACTGCGAGCGTGCTGGCGTCGGCCTCGCGGCTGCCGCGATCACCTTCCTCAACACCACGACCGCCGACTACAACTGCTTCTGGCACAAGTCGGCGATCGAGCTTCTCCCGGGTCGCCTCGCGATCCCCGAGAACGCCGGTGTCGCGGTCATGCGCGCGTCGACCGACCAGGGCCTCGAGGTCGTGATGCAGAAGCAATTCGACATCGCTTCGAGCCTCACGAACTACCGCGTCGACGTGCTCTTCGGCACGGCGCTGCTCAATCCCGAAATGGCGGGGATCCTACTTTTCGACCAGTGATTCGCCACTGATTCGAGAAAGGAGGAGCGGCTTCGGTCGCTCCTTCTTTTTTCTCTTGCGCGTGCTACCGTGCACGCCATGCCGCTCGTCAAAGGATACTCGAAGGGCTCCGTCTCGAAGAACATCAAGACGGAGATGAAGGCCGGGAAGCCGCAGAAGCAGGCCGTCGCGATCGCGCTTTCGACGGCGCGCAAGGCGAAGGCCGCGAAGAAGGGGAAGTGAAATGCCTCTCGTCTTCCGTAAGGGAAAGCACGGCCTCGAGTACCGCAACGAGGCCCCGCACCTCGTCGCAAAGCGCGTTGCCGAAGGCTGGTGCACGAGCAAGGCCGACGCCCTCGCGCCGAAGCCCGCTCAGTCTCCCGTGCCCGTCGCCGCTGCTGATGCGCCCGCGGTCGATGCTCCCGCGCTCGACGTGAGTGACGACGACGCGCCGCCGACGCGCGCGGAGCTCGAAGCGAAGGCCGCGGAGCTCGGCATCAAGGTCGACAAGCGCTGGAGCGACAAGACGCTCGGGGAGCGCATTGAGTCCTTGCTTGCGAACGTGAACGCGCCGCCGGAGGGCTAATCCATGGGCTACACGAAGCGGCAGTACATCGAGGCGGCGCTGACCGAGATCGGCCTCGCCGACTACGTCTTCAACTCGACGCCGCAGGACCTCCAGACGGCGCTGCGTCGTCTCGACGGCATGATGGCCGAGTGGAACGAGCGCGGCATCCGTCTTGGCTACCCGCTTCCGCTCTCGCCTCAGCAGAGCGACCTCGACTCGCAGACCGGCGTGCCCGACCGCGCGAACGAGGCGATCGTCACGAACCTCGCGTGCCGCATCGCGCCGAGCTACGGCAAGCAGGTTCTGCCCGCGACGATGACGACGGCGCACTTCGCGCTGAATACGATCATGGTTCGTGCGGCGAGCCCCGCGCCGATGCAGCTCCCCGGCACGATGCCCGCAGGCGCGGGCAACAAGCCCTGGACGTACCAGGGCGATCCATTCCTTCCCGAGCCCGTTTCGCCTCTCCTCGCGGGCCAAGACGGCCCCATCGAATTCGAGTGAACCATGCCGACGATTAACGAACTCGCCTCGACGAACACCATCACGGGCTCGGACCAGTTCCCCGTCTACGTCTCCGGCAACGGCGACGCGCGCAAGGCGTCCGCGTCGACGCTGCTCGCGTACATCCAGAGCGCGTGGATGGATCCGAACTACACCCGCGTCACGGCGTCGCCGACGCTTGCGGGCTTCACGCTCGCGCTCCCGAGCACGGCGAACTCGCTCTTCGTGCTCCTGACGCCTTCGGGCACGATGGCGACGGGAACGATCGTCCTTCCACCCGCTTCTGGCGCGGCAGACGGGCAAGAGATCGTCCTCTACACCTCGCAAGAGGTGACGGCGCTCTCCTTCACGCTCAACGGCGCTGCGGCGCTCAACGGCGCGCCGTCGGGCATTCAGGCAGGGGCCGCGCTGACGCTGCGCTACGACGTGCTTTCGACGGCGTGGTACACGACGACGAAGCCCTCGAGCGTCGGCTCCGGCACGCCGAACTACCTCTCGAAGTGGACGGCTCCGACGACGCTCGGCGACTCGATCGTGCGCGACAACGGCACCGAGGTCTCGATCGGCGGCAACGTCATCGCAGGGCAGAAACTTGCGGTGTACGGCAGCCAGTTTAACATCGTCACCGACTCGGACGCGACGCTGACGGTGTGCAACGCGGCGAGCACGGCCCCACGAAGCGCGACGGTTGAAGCGGCGAACTACACCGACGGCACGACGGGCACCGCGGGCTTCCGCGCCAGCATCGCGCGCGGAACGCTGCTCGTCCCCGCGGCGGTCGTCTCCGGCGACGACCTCGGCGCCTTCATCTCGCGCGCGCACGACGGCACGGGCTTCTTTGAGGCCGGGCGCATTCAGTTCGACGCGCAATCCAACTGGGCGGCGGGTCGCTCGAGCTCCATCACGCTTTCGACGTGCGCGGGCGGCATCGTCGGCGATCGCCTCTACATCTCGCCGGCGGGAAACGTGCAGCTTGCAACGAACAACACCGTCTTCGACGCGGGCGGCACGGGTCAAGGCGTGCGCCTCTCGTCGACGCCTGGCAGCGCGGACCCGAACGTGCTCGACGCCTACGACGAGGGCACGTTTACGCCGGTCTACAACGGCACGGGCATCGTCGGCACCGTGACGTTCGCGGGCGCGTACCAGCGCGTGGGAAACCAGATCACCGTCTACGTGACCATCACAACGGCGGCGGCATCGACGCTCACGTTCACCGCGGCATCTGAGTGGCTCGACAACTTCCCTGCTGCGATTACGCCGCCGTTCGACCTTGTCGCTGGAAATGCTCTCGTCGATCGCGTTTCGTTCTGGATTCGCAAATCGGGTGCGACCTTCCGCGCCGCTCTTCAGAGCATGAATCCCGCAACGCCGACGGTCTTCATCCCCGCAAGCACTTCGGTTCGCTACACCCTCGCGACCTATCTCGTTTGAGCTCTCTCCCTTCGCACTCTGACCTCGAGGCCACTCCATGAGCTACTACCTGCAAGCCTTCGCGCCCGCCTTTGGCAACGGGCTCCTCCTCTCGCCCGGCGTCGCGAGCGCCACGACGGCCTTCCCGAACAACGCGAACGCGGTCGAGCTCACGAACCTCGGCGCGACGCGCGTGTCGGTGAGCTTCGGCAGCACGAACGCCGTCACGGCGACGCTCAACGGCGATTACACGATCCTGCCCGGCATGAAGATCGTCGTGACGAAGAACCGCGCCTTTCAGTTCATCGCGCACATCAGCAGCGCGGCGGGCGGCTCTCTCCACATCATCCCCGGCGAGGGTCTCTAATGTCGCTCCGAGCACTTCAAGGGCCTACCGGCGGCGGCGCTCCCGTCGGCGGCTCCGGCACCACGAACACGATCCCGCGCTGGGACGCCGGGTCTCCGTCGACGACGTTGACGGATTCGGGGCTCATCGACAACGGCACCGCGGTCTACACGTCCACGCGCCGCGTCGGCGTGGACACGTCGACCACGCTGGCCAACGTCAAGCTCCAAGTCGGAACGGCGGCGTCTCTCGCGAACTACCAGGGCGCTCCGCTCGGCGTCGTGCTCCCGGCTGGTAGCGGGTCGTGGCTTGAGCTTGCCGAGAACTCGGCGAGCGGCACGAGCTTCCGCATTTCGAAGGACTCCAGCACCGGCGTTGTGCTCAACACGAATGGGAAGACCATCGGGTTTACGGCGGCGGGTTACACGACCGCAATTTCGAGCAGTCAAGTCGTGTTGACGACCACCGGCAACGTCGGCATCGGCACGGCGAGTCCGACCGCTGGCCGCTCTCTCACGACCGCCGCAGACATCGACGTCTACGGCGTGCGCGTGGGGCGTGGTGCGGGAGCGCAGGCGAGCAACACCGCCGTTGGCGCCAGCGCGCTAAACGTTAATTCAACCGGATTCGCGAATACGGCATTTGGCGGGTCTGCCGGAGTTGCAGTTAGTACTGGAAGCTACAACACGTTTACAGGATATAACGCAGGATATTTGATCACAACTGGAGCATCAAACATCGCAATTGGTGTCGATGCGTCACCCGCCAATGGCAGTAACCAGCTTGCGATTGGATCATCTGCTCGCTTCGTCGCCACCAACGGCGGCGCAACGACCTACTACACGACCGCCACCGCACTTTCGACGGGCACGCTTCCCGCGACGTGCGGCTTCATCCGAGTCTATCTGAACGGCTCGTGGGTCAAGATCCCCGTTTACGCTGACTGAAAGGTTCACCATGTACGCTACGATTCAACCCGTTTCCACCGGCTGGCCGGCCAAGACCGCCGACAAGCTCCGCGTTTCCAACGTGCAGATCACGACCATTGGGCTCGACGGCAAGGCGAACGTCCAGTGGCAGCTCTACAGCGACGCGGGCAGCGTCGCCGAGGGCTCGTGCGAACTGGCTGGCGCCGCCTATGATGCGTGGGGAGAGGATGACTCCTACCTCCTTACCTGGCTCGCGGAGCCCGCGCAGCTCGGCCTCACGATCATCGAGATCGTGCCCGACGCGCCGCCCGCCCCGCCCGAGCCGGTCATCACGGCACCGCCCGTGCCGCCTGATGGCGCTCCGGCGGCTCCGGTTGCCGCCGACCCCGCCCCCGCTCCATCGAACGAGTGACCGACCATGCCGACCGCTCGCAAGTCTGCGATGAAGTGCAACGCCCCCAAGCGCACGCCGGGGCATCCGAAGAAGTCGCACGTCGTCAAGGCTTGCGAGGGCGGCAAGGAGAAGCTCATTCGCTTCGGGCAGCAGGGCGTCTCCGGCTCGCCTCCTCGCAAGGGTGAGTCGGAGGCCGACGCGAAGCGGCGCGCGTCGTTCAAGGCTCGCCATGCGAAGAACATCGCGAAGGGGAAGATGTCCGCAGCCTACTGGGCCGATAAGGTGAAGTGGTGACGACCTACACGAAGCCCGCCCTCCGCGAGCGCATCAAGGACCGCGTGACCGCCTCAAGCAAAGGCGGCAAGCCGGGCCAGTGGAGCGCGCGCAAGGCGCAGCTCGTCGCCGCCGAGTACGAGAAGGCGGGCGGCGGGTACAAGGGGCCGCGGAGCGGCGCGCAGAAGTCGCTCTCGAAGTGGAGCAAAGAAGACTGGGGCACGGGCTCGGGCAAGCCGTCGGGCAAGACGGGCGAACGCTATCTCCCGAAGGCGGCGCGCGAGGCGCTCACGCCCGCGGAGCTCGGCGCGACGAACCGAGCGAAGCGCGCGGCGACGGCAGCGGGGAAGCAATTCTCGAAGCAGCCGCCGAAGATCGCGAAGAAGACTGCTAAGCATCGGTGAACATGGCAGCGATCCCTCTCCTCGCAGGCATCTACACGACGACGACGCCCGACTTTCGGACGGCGTACCCGGTGAACATGGTGCCCGTGCCGATGGCCACGGGCATCTCGGAGGCGTACCTGCGTCCGGGTGATGGCATCGTCGCCGACGGCACCGGCCCCGGCGTCGATCGCGGCGGCATCGAATGGAACGGGCTCGTCTACCGCGTCATGGGAACGAAGCTCGTGCGCATCGACGCAGCGGGCAGCGTGCAGGAGCTCGGCGACGTTGGCCCCGGCGGTCTCGTCTCGTTTGACTACTCGTTCGACCGGCTCGCCATCGCGAGCGGAGGCCGCTTCTATTATTTGCAAGGCTCGTCGCTCTCGCAAGTGACGGACCCCGACCTCGGGGTCGTCGTTGATTTCTGCTGGGTCGACGGCTATTTCTTCACGACGGACGGCGAGTTCCTCGTCGTGACGGAGCTCAACGACCCGTACGCGGTGAATCCGCTAAAGTACGCGAGCAGCGAAGCGGACCCCGACCCCGTCGTCGCGGTCGTCAAGCTGCGCAACGAAGTGTGCGTGCTCAACGCGAACACGATCGAAGTCTTCGACAACGTCGGCGGCGTCGGGTTTCCGTTCCAGCGCATCGAGGGCGCGCAGATCATGAAGGGCTGCGTCGGCACCTTCGCCTGCTGCGTCTTCGTCGAGGCGCTCGCCTTTCTCGGCGGCGGGCGCAACGAGGCACCCGGCATCTACATCGGCGCGAACGCGATGGCGAACAAGGTCTCGACGCAAGAGGTCGACGAGATCCTCGCGACGTACACGACCGCGCAGCTCTCGGGCGTGAAGCTCGAGGCGCGCAACGACCGAGCGCATCAGTTCCTCTACGTTCACCTCCCCGATCGAACGCTCGTCTACGACGCTGCGGCGTCGAAGGCGCTCGGCGCTCCCGTGTGGTTCGTGCTCGTGAGCACGCTTCAGGGCTTCGCGACGTACCGCGCGCGCAACTTCGTCCGGGCCTACGACCGTTGGAACGTCGGCGACACGCAGAGCGCGGCCTTCGGTCACTTCGTGCAGACGGTCTCGACGCACTGGGGCGAGCGCGTGCGGTGGGAGCTCACGACGCCGATCGCCTACAACGAAGGCAACGGGGCGATCTTCCACGAGCTCGAGCTCATCGCGCTCCCTGGCTCGGTGCCGTTCGGAACCGACCCGCTCATCTCGACGAGCTACAGCCTCGACGGCCTCTCGTGGTCGGTGGACCACACCGCGCGCGTGGGCGTCTTCGGCGCGCGTCAGCACCGCATCGCTTGGCGGCGTCAGGGCTTCATGCGTCGCTTCCGCATTCAACGCTTCCGCGGTGACTCGTGGGCGCACCTCCCCGTCGCTCGCCTCGAGGCGCAGCTCGAACCCCTGGCTTGGTGATGGCGATCCGTCGTCTTGGCCTCACCCGCGACCAGCTCGCCTCGTTCCTTCAGGAGCACGAGCAGATCCGGCAATTCGAGCTCCTCTTCACCGCCGTTGACGAGATTCAGACGAACGGCCTCGACGCGGTGACGTACGACGCCGGTGCGGCGCTGGCCGGCGTCAACAAGCTGGCCGGCGTCGTCGCGCAATTGGCCCAAGACGGGGCGATCGAGGCGTCGACCGCCCTCTCGGTCGCCCAAGCCGCAGAGCGCGCTCTCGTGGCCGTCGAGGGGCTCGCGATGGTGGGCGCTACGCTTCCGCCGAAGGTGCCGGTGCGGCGCAACGCGGCGTCGTTCCACGACACGACGGACCAGGCTCCGGCCCTCGTCAACACGGCATACCCGATCACGTTCGACACAAGCGACATTGAGCGCGGAATCTGGCGCGACCCGGTGAACACCTCGCGCATCTACGTCGCCGACGCGGGCACCTACAACTTTGAGTTCTCCGCGCAGCTCGACAAGACGAGCGGCGGGCAAGCGATCGTTTACATCTGGCCGCGGGTCGACGGTGTTGACCTCCCAGACAGCGCGACGGGCGTGCGGCTCCAGGGCAACAACTCGGAGCTCGTCGCGGCGTGGAACTTCCTCCTCGACATGAAGCCGGGCGGCTACTTCGAGCTCATGTGGTCGTCGGACGACGTTGACGTTCGCCTCGAACACTTCCCCGCAGCGGCCCCCGTCCCTGCTATTCCGTCCGTCATTCTCACCGTCACGCAGGAGGCGTGAACCATGGCCGTCACCCCGACCCAAATCATCGCGCCCGCGTTCGTTCCTGACACGAAGGGCACCGCCTACACGTCGACCGCCGCAAAGACGCGCATCGACTACATGGCATTCGTGAACACGACCGCGAACAACGTCACGCTCTCGGTGTGGCTCGGGCCTGCGGGCGCGTCGCAGCGCATCAAGGACAAGACGATTCTCCCCGGCGAGTGCTACCTCTGCCCCGAGGTCATCGGGGCGCTTCTCATGCCCGGCGAGCTCATTCAGTGGGACGCGAGCGCCGTCAATGCGCTCTACGGCTCCGCGAACGGCGTGACCTTCACCTGATAGGATGCCTCCCATGATGATGCTCGGAATCCCCGTCGAGAAGCCGTTCCCGTCGACCAGCGAGAACAAGAAGAACACGCTCATGGTCATCCAAGACTGGATGCTCGGCCCCGAGAAGCCGTCGAACGAGCGCGGCGCGAACGCCGAGTACTGGCGCGGGCTCGCGAAGGCGATGCAGGTCGACGAAGCCGAGGCTCGCCGTCGCCGCTGCTCGAATTGCGAGTATTACGACAACACGCCGGGAACGCAGCTCAAGATGGAGCGCATCCCGACGAACGCTTGGGATGATGGCGCGGGCTTTCGTGGATTCTGCACCAACTTCTCGTTCGTCTGCCATGACATGCGCTCGTGTCAGGCGTGGGAGGAGAAGGAGTTCGAGGCCGAATGACGACGCTCGCGGAGGCGGTGCGGCACGACGACGCCGTGAAGATCGAGCGGCTTGAAGGAGCGATGCTCGAGCTGCCGCAGGTCGATTGCCCCGTCGAGCACTTCTTCGCTCCGGGCCTCTACATTCGCCAGATCACGATCCCATCCGGCGCCCTCGTCGTCGGGCACGAGCACAAGACCGAGCACGTCAACATCATGCTCAAGGGGCGCGTGACCATCGCGACGGCGGAAGGCGTCGCAACGCTCGTCGCCCCGGTGACGTTCATCGCCCCGCCTGGTCGCAAGGTGGCTCTCGCGCACGAGGAGACCGTTTGGCAGAACGTGCACGCCACCGAAGAGCGCGACCTTGCGAAGATCGAGGAAACCTTCATTCGCAAAAGCGAGACATGGCAGGCGCACAACGAGACGGCTGCGCTAGTAGATAGGCTGCGCGAACACGCGCTCTCTGGTAAGGGTGTAACATGAGCTGGATCGGAACAGCCGTCATCGGCGGGTCAGTCATCAGCGGCGTAGGCGGCTACCTTGCGCAAAAGGGTGCAGCCGAAGAGGCTTCCGGCGCCCAGCGCGAAGCGTCGCAGGCCGCGATCGCCGAGCAGCGTCGCCAGCAGGCCGAGATGGAGCGACTCCTCGCGCCGTACATGCAGGCGGGGCAGGGCGCGCTCGGCGCTCAGCAGGCGCTCCTCGGTCTCGGTGGGCCCGAGGCGCAGCAGGCTGCGATCGCGCAGATTGAGCAGAGCCCGCAGTTTCAAGCGATGGTGCAGCAGGGCGAAAGCGCGATTCTCCAGAACGCCAGTGCGACCGGCGGCCTTCGTGGCGGCAACACGCAAGCGGCGCTCGCGCAGTTCCGTCCGCAGATGCTCTCGCAGCTCATCCAACAGCAGATGGCGAACCTCGGCGGTCTCTCCGGCATGGGGCAGCAGAGCGCGCTTGGCGCAGCGGGCTACGGCCAGCAGGGCGCGCAGGGCGTCATGGGCCAGCTTGGCGCAATCGGGCAAGCGCAGGCCGGCTCCGCGCTCGCGCAGGGTCAGGGTATGGCCAACATGTTCGGCGGCATCGGCGGCGC
>Ga0129333_10007869_pt1 | contig 10052 bp, 7 predicted proteins | sample CPB6_08_DNA_FD_94474 | JGI IMG/M metagenome (GOLD analysis project Ga0129333, IMG submission 94474) | Freshwater to marine salinity gradient microbial communities from Chesapeake Bay, USA - CPBay_Sum_0.6_0.8_DNA | ecosystem: Environmental > Aquatic > Marine > Coastal | place: USA: Chesapeake Bay...
GAGACACGCTTTACAAAAGTAGCCTGCCCATCCTCCGTACTAAACCTACCCAAGTTCATCACCGTTCTACCCATGATATCGCTTATGTAAGCTGTAGCATTGGTATTTGAAGGCAAATTTACAACAAGTTCAAAGAACCCAGTGCTTGGGTTGGGGAACACCTTGATGGTAGGCTCTTGGTTTACCAATGGTAAACTTCTTGCCATAGAACTCACAAGCTCAATGTTTTGTGTGTTCACAGTTATGTTCATCCTGTCTCCGTTTACATTGGATGCATCCATCAGCTTACGTATCTGTACAAAAGTTGACACGTCTTTGGTTGGGTCAATCGGAGAGAACTTTAACTTGAATGGCATTGCCTGACCTTCTAAAAATCCAGTGGTCTGGTTGTTGATACCACCAAACCTTACAATACCATTAACGGCATCATTGGTAACGTACTGCAACCAAGGTCCGTTTACGTTGGTTACCACTTCCTCAAACTTCACCTCTTTGGGGTTGTACTTCATCTCAAACTGAATGGCTGCAGTCTTGGCTGTCATAGATACATTGAACGGAACAAACATTGGCTGACCATTCGCAACGGCTGTATTTGGGATATCCACAGTAAAGTTGTTCTTGTATGCAACACCTCCCACAATTTGCCCCTGTGCGTCTATTACAGGCGAACCATGGCTCCTATCTACGTCGCCAAGGATATAGTACTTGATGTCAATATTTGACAAGGATGAGGTCGCTATGCTGTCGTAGATGTATGCCCCAGTGTCTACGTATGCCATCCAGTTATCCCATTGGTTAACTCCTATGGCAAGGGAGTCGTACTGAACCTTCCTCATCACGTTGATAAGCCTACCCGTATCTATTGGTTTTAAGCCACTTATAGAGGCATATATGTTATATGGGTCTGCACCATCAAACTTCTTGCTGGAGTTGATGTCTGCTGCCAAATATGACAGAGGGTGATTTAGGTAGGTCTTGGGGTAGTTTTGGTTTACGTCTGCGTTTGTAAACTCGTTAAATGCCTTCTGGGCATCTGATATGGTAACGGCTCTATCCCTCATTGTTATAAGGCTGTCTGTAGAGAACTGAACCTTAATCTTGTATTTGGTGTATTCTTCGAGATTATCAAGCAGATAGCTTCCATCTGATGAAGGAACTACCCTAGATGCTTCTATGCCAGTATTGGCCTCGTATGCAATCAAGGTAGGCATCCCAGTCGCAGCACCTACGAAGAACTTACCAGAGATGGTATAGTTTCCTTTTAGGAATACTTTCATCTTTTGGCTATACAAGCTAGCCACGTTGTCTCCGATGTTATTCCCACTCTCATTGAATAGTCTTGCCCAGTTTACAGAAATTGTATCTGATGGGAACTCTGGAGCCACGGCATTTATCTTATAGAGGTTATGGATAATGTATCCACTGTCTACGAGTCTTGTTCCAGCTGGTAAAATCAAGTAGTTTCTACCGATAGCCCAGTTGGTGTCAGCTGTGTATGTATAGCTTCCGTTTGTGTAATTGTTGAACTTATATCCATCGAACTGTTTGTAGGCAATCTCTGGAGTCCTTTGAGCCGTTACGTACGGAGTGTCAATGGTGGTCGCAATGTGCGTCATCAAGTGCTTCTTGAACTGGAAGTCAATTTGGAATGTACGGATATCTGCCGTATCTGGCTTATAGAACCATTTGATGTCTAAGGTATCCCCACGTCTTACGTTGGATAACTGAGTGACGTGTCCGATTCTTTGGGCGAAGGTAGCAGTTGACAATAATGTGAAGACTACAACTAACAGTTTTTTCATAGTAATTTATCAATTAGAGTTTGGCAAGACTTCTTCAGTACGTTGCTTACGGACTGCTGATTGGGCTTCCCATCTTCTGATATGATAAGATTGGCTATGACAACTTCGGTAGATGCTTCTTCTACCTTTTTTGAGTTGATTAATTTTCCGTTTTTGTATAGATTCCCTTTGATACCGATAACAGTCGTATTGTTCTGCTTCTTGAACACTGATACGCCTGCATTGGTCTGTACGATATCAAAGAAATATATTTCTACGGTAAGGCTAAGGGCTGACAAATTCTTCTCGCTTGTAAGGTTATAACCTTTCTCTTGGAGTGCTTCACCAAGAATATTCTTCATACCAAATCCAAGGTTCTTGTTAGCCGTTATTGGACCAGTAGGAATGTTATTCTTGATGCTGTCAATGTATATATCCTGCCCTTGAGAATATATGTGAAATAATAATAATATGATTAGTATTAGCTTCCTCACAGTTTAAATAGGAAGTTAGCTGAATACACTGGCTTCTCGTTGGTGAGCATTACACCAACTCCGTACATCTTGTCTTTCTTGGTCTTCAGCATGATTTGGGGACCAACTCCACCAAACTTCTTCTCTGAGGTTACGTCACCCCTTACTCCTAAGTAAAGCTGTGCCTTTGGTTTATCCTTGACGTATGTTACGATTTCTTTTGTCTTCAGATATGCCTCATACGTTCTGCCTTGAATCTTGTTCTTCTGAATGGTATCCTTTACAACAATGGGTCCGAGGTCTGTATGGAGTGTGTCTATGTAGGCATTCTTTGCGTAGTAGTCCTTCAAAATGGCTTGAGTATCAATCACAACATCTTTAGGTATCTCAACGTATATAGTTGTATCGTGAAAGATTTCGTCTCCCTTCTTGTACTTTACCGTTGTATGCTCTTTGTAGATGGTGTCTGTCTTGATGAGTTCATACTTCTTTCCATCTATCTTGATGTCTTGACCGGGTGCTTTTGGCTTACCGCATTCTGACTTCAGAATAAAGATTCCGAGAAATGCGATGATTATGATATATATAATGTTCTTCATAGGGCAAATTTAGTAAAATAAAAAGGCCGCCCCAAAAGGCAGCCCTTACACCTATTACTCATGAAAAACTATTCTGCGTCAAGAACAGAAAACAATACTGGGTATGTTTCGCTGGTCTCAATGTTTGCAATTTCGCTTAACTTGATGCTCTTGAACTCTACTTCTTTTTCTTGCTCAAGAAGTCCACCGTACTCTTTTTCAAATTCGATAAGTGCTGGATTTATGACATCGTTGCCATCTTCATCCTTTACGATTCTTTCAATTTGAATCATGCCATCCTTCTCTGTTCCGAGCTTCTTTACCAATTCATCTCTAAGGGCAGACATAGCGTCAACCTCTTTCTTGAGTTTACCTGAAAGGTCTGTAAGCCAGTACTTTGTAGCAAGTGGCAATTTCTGAGAAAGGATTCCTTGAAATACCTTTTCTCCTGTTTGTTGGTTTACGTAGCCGTTAAGTTCGGCTTCCATCTGGATAATGTCTCTGAGTTTTAAAACTTTCTTTTCCATGGTTTATTGTTGTTTTACAAATATAAATAAAAGTCCCTCATTTAGAAGGACTTTATACAAATTTTATGCCAAAATGTTTATAAACTAGAACTATCTTCTACGATAGGCTCAACTACTACAGGAGCTGGTACCCAAGGTAGTCCGTACTGAACAATTGGCGGATTCTTTTGATTCTCAATCTGAGCATCAAGAGATGCATCCAATGACTCTACATCAAGACCAGCCTCAAGCCATGCCTCTACTTCGTCTTTTGTAATATCATCGTACTGGGTAAAATCTTCTGGATTTGGTGAGCTGCATCCCATTGCACCGTATACGTCTGCGTAGTATGTCTTTTCGCCATCTACCTCAACGGCATTTCTTCTCCAGTGAATAGTCTTTACAACCTTTGCGAGTCCATCTTCTGTTGGTGCTGAATCCATTGCTGATACAACCCATGCGTATGTCTTTGCCATGTTTTATTTTTTTACAAATATAAATAATATAATTTACCATTTTTTAAGCGGACACCCATTCTCGGATGGAGTAAATGCCTTCTTCTTTAAGGGGCATCCACACCTTGCACATACCAATATATATTCTGGAACTTCAATTTTATATTCACAACTATTGCAAATGGTCAGTCGTGACTCTGCTAATAACTTCTGTTCGTCTGTAGGGTTTTTTGAAATAGACCAAGCCTCTATTATTTCTTGTATTTTATTCATATTATTGTCCGTATGGTTCCTCTCCGCATGGACTTCCACAATCTGTACAACCTGTACAATCGTTTTCTTCATCACATTTCAATGCGTTTCCACCTGAACCACAAAGTGTAATTATAGAAAAGAATGTATCTATAGTTGGAATCACGTTTGAACACACCCTTATAAAGTCTCCATTTCCAAACACTGGCACAGTCACTGGTGTACTTGTTCCGCAAGGTGTAAAAGTGGCATTTCTTGTTTGAGAATCATCGTTTTGTACTATCCAGCACCAACATCCCTTTATCACATCTGATTTTATAACCAACTGATTACTTGATTTTGCAGAGAATGGACTATATACTGTATTAGCCCATGTATAAGTTTCTACATCTGCTTTGGTAACCTGCTCAAGACTTGGAGTAATAGTTGTTTTACCGAGTATTACACCCGTATCAACGGCATCCTTAAGATTTGTAAAAGATACAGTCTGGTTGCTTGCTAAATCATTCCAAGCCATTATAATCCAAGTTTAAGTTCTAGTTCTTTAACTCTTTTTTCAAGTGCTGCTATTTTTAGCGTATGTACGTCTGAATAGTTTAGGTACAATCTTTCATCCTTTTCTGCTACTAAGTCTGGGCATAGAGCTTGTACGTCTTGTGCTGAATATCCGTACCTAACTTGACCCAACTCGTCATCAGTAAACTTGTACTTTATTACGTCTACACTAGACAAGTCAACAGTTGGATTCGTATGTATTACATTCTTGTATCTGATGTCAGAAGCCTCGAAGAATGCATCAGCAGTCATATTTCCAAATATTCTCGCACCACCTCCTGCATATAGCATGAATCTTGCAGTAACACCACTCTCATTGAGATTTAATGTACCATTAGAAAGTATCTCCCAATCCCACGTCTTACCAGTACTTACGTTCTGCATGTACATGAATCCTGTAGTAGCATTGCTACACAAAAATCCAGTCTTTCCACTGCTACCATATGCAGCAAATTCTTTTGCACCTGTAATGCTTTGTACAGTATTTGTTGTAACATAGCTACCAGCAGCCTGAGCTCCTATGTCAGCAAGACTCCAAGATATATTTCCAGTACCATTGAACGACCTACCAGTTGCACCAATTGTAATTGTTCTAGCCGTTTGTAGTGCAGTAGCAGTACCAGCGTTACCACTGATATTTGTCTGGTCTCCTGTGTTTGTACCGCTAGAAGTTCCACTATAGTTTGATGCTGAAAGTACACCGGGGAATGATGTATTTCCTGCTCCATCAAGAATGTATGCAGTTCTAGCAATTGTTGCAAATATACCAGTATATTGTCTTACAAGTATTGGCTCAGTTCCATCATCAGCTGTTGCTATTTCTACGTACCCATCGTTTAGGTCGCCACCTGCCCTAACTCTAAAATAGTCATTCGTTCCAATTGTGCCATATAACCAGTTATCACTATTTCCTGCTGCAACTGTTTTTATAACTGTTCCAGAAATATTTATTGCCCAAGTTCCAGAAGCATTTGTACCATCTGTCCTTGGAGCACCAACTGAATTGTAGCTGATTGTTCTTGCTACACTACCATTATAAGTAGTTCCAGAAGCTGCACCACCTGCATCACTAAATGTTAATGCATTTGCTACTGAGCCAGCACTTCCAGTTGTACTTTGGTTGAGTGTTGGAATATCTGCTGCAACGATTCCTCTAAAAGTTGGTGAACCAGCAGCTCCATTTGGAGCAGCATAGAAAGTGTTAGCTGTCTGTGAGCCAAAAGGAGTTTGCTTTCCGTTGAATGTAGACCAGTCTGTAGAACTTAAAAATCCAGATTGAGTGCTAGAAGCTTGCTTAACTTGTATAGAAGTACCTGCACCTACAACGGCACCAGTACCTCCAGTAATTGTCAATACAGTACTTGTCGCTTCTGTAAGGTTACCAGTAGAAACTGCAGAAGGAGTAGGTATATTGAGTGTGTTTCCTACAAGAGTAGCAGCTCCGCTACCAGTAGTAGTAAGGGTAAGAGCACCTTGTGCGCCTATCGAATTATAGCTTATTGTTCTGGCTACAGAACCGTTAAAGGTAGTTCCAGAAGCAGCACCAGTACCACCATTGTTAAATGTGATTGCGTTAGTAGTATTTGCCGTTATGGTAATATCTGCACTACCATTGAAACTTACACCATTGATTAATCTACCAGTTGTAAGAGTGGCTGCACTACCAGTTGTATTTTGATTAAGTGTTGGAACATCTCCAACAGCTATTGTTCCCCAGCTTGGCGCAGCACTTATTGTGCCATCACCAGTCTGTATCAAGAATCTTTTAGCAGCGGCGGTATTCCCAGCCAATCTTGTGGCTACCCCAGATGCACCTCCATATATTATGTCACCTAGCGCACTCATTGGATTTGCAAATCCGCCAAGTCCAGCAAGGGTATAGTTTGGAATATTGAATACACCAGTACCTGCAGTATAAGTAGCAGCACCGCTGTTATTATTTGTTGTAAGAGATATGGCGTTTCTTGAACGTGTATTTGTAAACCAAAGGTTTGTAGGGGTTACACTTTCTGCAATGTCATCTGTCTTCAATACAACGGCTCCAGTGTATGTGTTTACACTTGTAACGGTATTGGTATTAGGAACCTTCTGCCATACGCTACCACTGAAGATAATCCAGTCTCCAACTGCCCAAGGTGTTACACCATCTATTGTAGTTGGACCAGCTGTTGTGACGATATAGAAGTTACCTGCAATTCCTACTCCACTTGTGATGGTAGGAGTATTCGTAGTTGCATTCCAACTACCCTTATAAATGAGCGTACCTGTAAGGCCGTTTACTTGGTTTTGAAGTTTACCTATAGCAATCAGAATACTGTCTGACGATGTTACTGCAGTGCCTGCAATAGAAAGTCCAGTCAGTGTTTTTCCAGTTACGATTGTGTTTGGGATGGTTGCTGCAACACTACCCGGACCGTTTGCTGTAACGTCTCCAGTAAGGTTGGTAATACCAGCATTTGCAATCCAAGACAAAGTAGACCCATCTGTAGATAGTATTTTACCATTTTGGCTAGTCTGTGATGGGAAACCAAGGTCTCCGTAGAACTGGGCTACTGTTCTATACTTAATGGCTTTATTATCGCTTATGATTACGTGAGCTGCAGCCGTAGATGCCAGTGGAATCTGGGCTAGCGTCACATTGCCAGTAGCATCGTACTGAACGATGTTGTTTATATTAGAAGTTCTACGTTGCCTGTTCATTGCCATAGTAGCAAATTTACTTATTTATTAGTGCTTTAAGTGATTCGATATCTGCCTTCTGTTCTTCTATTTGTGCTTGTTGTTCTTGGATGGCTTTGACAAGCACTGGAACTAATTCGGTATATTTTATACCTAAATATTCAGTTTCATCATCATCGTTACTATCTATACTTTTTGATAATTTAGATTTATTAACTACTTGAGGAAATACTTTTTCTACATCTTGAGCTATTAAACCTAAAACTTCTTTATTTGCTTCATCTGTTTTCCAGCTAAAGTTTATTGCCCTTAGTGTATTAAGTTTATCTATTGCATTTTCAATAATACCATTGATATTTTTTAATCTTTCATCTGAGTTGGATATCCAAGAAGTAGCGTTTCTTTCAAGTTTAACTCCACCAGTTCCATTTAAAACAACAATATTACCTGTTCCAGATGTGTTATCTATATAAGTATCTGTGCTACTAACAAAAAAATAAGACCTGTTTGCTCCACCTATTTGAAAACCAAGTATTGCTGATTGTCCAGCATCGCCAGCAATAGTTATATTACCTCTTCCTGATGCAGAAAAAGAAGCAGTGTTTGTCTTTACACACACATCTCCTACACTCGTTATGCGCATGCGTTCTCCCGCATTTGTATTAAATAGCATTGCATCTACACTATGCAAATAATCTATTGACCCAACATAAGATTGTGAACCTGTAGTACCATCAGCAAAATGTATTTTAGATTTTGCAGCAGAACCACCATATATTGTAATACCATTATTACCTGAACCTGAACCAACAACTAATTGATATGCTTCAGAATCAAAAGATGATGTATTAGTATTCCCTATACCAACCAGACCCACACTCGTGATGCGCATGCGTTCGGCTAAAGTTGTACCATCTTTAGTTGCAAATCTTAAAAATCCTGCATTATTATTGTCAACTCTTTGGCATTCTATGTATGCTAATCTTTTAGGACTTGATGCAGCACTATTTATAAATGCAATTTCTCCAAGTCTATCGTTTGTGGTTAGGTTTGCTTCTAATTCAATAGCAGCCTCATATCCTGCACCCATATTAACACCACTAATTGTTAATACTCTACCTCCATAAGATGTTAAGTTTGGAGTAGTGGTATTGATTCCGACATTGCCACCACTCATGATGCGCATGCGTTCGGAAATACTACCAACTGTTCCAGTTCCAAATGTCATATCACCTGTACTTCCACCAGTTCTACTATAATAAATGTAGGCACCAAGTGAATTTGTTGCAGAATCATAATCTCTAAACCATACTAATCCATTGTTTGAACTTCCTGCATTAAAAGTATTATATAATCTTACATTACCCTGATTTGCTGATGTTGTTTTTATCTCCAATAAATCATTTGGCGAAGCAACCCCTATTCCGACATTGCCTTTAAAATAAGTATATCCATCACCTCTAATTGTAAAATAATTTACAGTTCCAGCTCCATTATCAACTACAAAACTTTGGTCACTACTATTAGTTCCTGCTTTAAAGTATGGTCCGTATGATTGGCTTGCAGTAGTTCCACCTGAACACTCAATTGGATAATAATTATCTTTACCTGTTATTTTTAATGCTCTTGTTGATGTATTTAATTCTACTGTTGTTGAATTAGCTGTAAACGTAGCACTTGTTCCTGTCAACGCACCTTGAAATCTACCTGTACCATTTACATCCAACCTGAAAGCTGATGCTGTGGTGGTGTTAATAAGTACGCTGCTGCCATCGTCATATACCAAGCTATTAGCAAATATATTACTGGTATTTACCTTTGGTAGGTAGTTCTGGCTGATATTCGGTAGTGTTGATATGATTACGTTCTTACCCATTATTTATTTTTAAGACCTATTTATAATATGAATTTTTGCTACACCATAGTTCGCAGTACCAAAATTTAATGTAATACTTGTTCCACTACCTGAAACTGAGCTAAGAGCTAATCCATTTATGTTTATATTAGAAATTATACTGCTTGACCAAGTTCCATTAATAGTTCTTGCAAATAAAACTAATGCCGAACATGATGTAGTTGTTGTTGTACTTGTTGTAATTTGTACAAGTGCGCTAAATGCTCTGCTTGTGAAAGTCATTCTTGGAAATACTGATGCTAAATCAATAGTTGGATTACTTACACCTCCCCATTCTGCAACACCAATAGCTCCCTGCCTTTCTGTACCACCAAAATCACTCGCACTTATTTGCATGGTATTTCCTAAATAGGAATGCCTTCCATTTCCACCTGCAACAAAATTAAAACTATTAGAACTTGTAGTTCCAATTAATACACTACCTCCATCTGGGTTTAATGCAATATTAACATCATCAGCAACATTTACTCTTGTACCTTGTATTGTAGCAACAGTTGCTCCAGTACCAAATCCAATTCTTAAATACCTATCACCACTACCACCAGCTTGATTAGTAACACCCATATATGCAGACCCGCCATTAACAGCTACATTTAACCTATATGCAGCAGTATTGTCAGTTGTTCCAATCAACGCATTCCCCCCACTCGTGATGACCATTTTCGGAGTTCCTGATGTACCAGTTTCAAATTGCAGTTGTGTGCTTTCATTTTTTATTCTCGCATCAACTACACCTGCATTTGTCAAAAATTCAATAATATTCGGCTGACCAGAAGGGGGCTGAAGTGTAAACTTCGTGCTTCCTGATACACCTTGTATATGTAAAATACTACTCGGCGAAGCAGTCCCGATTCCGAC
>Ga0129333_10007870_pt1 | contig 10052 bp, 11 predicted proteins | sample CPB6_08_DNA_FD_94474 | JGI IMG/M metagenome (GOLD analysis project Ga0129333, IMG submission 94474) | Freshwater to marine salinity gradient microbial communities from Chesapeake Bay, USA - CPBay_Sum_0.6_0.8_DNA | ecosystem: Environmental > Aquatic > Marine > Coastal | place: USA: Chesapeake...
ATTCTTAATTTTTCATATTGACCTTCAGAATCCATAAAATAATTTATAGACCTTATTATCAAATCTGCTTGTGCTTCTGCACCACCATCTTTACCTGCTGCTAATAATAAATCAAAATTATGCCATCTGTTCTCTCTTACAGCATCATATTGTAATTCCTGCATAGCAGCATAACATCTATGTATAGAATCTTTACCTACCTTAACTTCAACATCACCTTTATATGGTATTTTTTCTCCTGTTTTTTTACTTATCTTATATGTACCAACTTTTTCAGGGTCAATTACTCTATCTCTTGATACTTTAGTTAAGCACCCCTTTGCAAACGGACATGTCCATCCGGCAGGTAATGAAAATGTCATTACAGTTTGACCAAGTTTTATATTCTCTTTACTAAATGTTAGTAAACATATATCGAGTAAAGAATCAGTATCATCTACCTCTTCATATAAACGAAACAAAAATCCACAACTATTACCATCTGCTAATAATTTACTAGATTCATTTAAAAATTTTTTGTTATCTAATTTAGTACCTTTGAAAATTGGTTTAATATCATCATATATTTTTTGCTCATTTAATAATGTTGGTTTTTTACCCTGACAACTTTCACAATTGCTAGTCTTTTCAACAATTAACCTTTTTAATAAACTTTTTAAACTCATTACAAACTAATTTATTGTAATTAGTATAAAATAAAAAACCCATCAAATTCGATGGGTTTGAAAGATGCTAACTTTATTTCATTTAAAGCATCATCTTTGCTATATCTTCATATGAGTTTGCAAAGTTCTCAAGCATAAAGCAAGTATCCGCATCCTCTTTATTCTCAACAAGCATACCCCTGGCTTCTGTATGTAAAAGAAGTATATCAAATACAGATACAGCAGGTAATTGACTGTAGTGATTAATTACATCAATAATATTACTTGAGTCAAGTGATGCAACAGGTCTACCATCACTATCTTCATCAATAAAGATATACTCTCTAGCTTGTAAATCTAAAATAGTTACAAGAGTATTAGTTGATTCAGACTGCAACATCTGAGTATTACTAATTGTTTGAGGATACCAAAGGTTATTTGATTCAGGATGTTCCCTTTCCATCAATCCAAATACAGATTCAACCGATGCAAGTGAACGACCATTATAGTTTCTTACATCAACCATTACATATCTATAACCCTTTGCAAGAGTATCATCTATATCAATATCAATGTATTCAGCACATGGACCTTGACGATGCCTTACATCACCTGAGTGAATGTTATTTTCAAATCTTGGATTATGAAATGAAACTAAATTTGTTTTCTTTTCACCAACAAATGTTGCAGACAAGTCCAAATCCTCTTCACCGTTATCATCCATCCAATAAACGAATGCACGAATAACTCTTGCATCAGGATTATCAAATGTAATTCTTTGACCTCTAATTCTTGGTTTCAAAGACATGTTCAATGAACGCATATTGGTTGGTAAAGGAAGTTTCCTGAGTTCATCATCAATATAAACTTTACCAAGTTTATCAAGAGAAGAAAACTTATTTCTAAGTATATCCCATACTGATTGCTGAACTGCACCAATCACTCTAACAGGAAGTGCTTCAAGAACAGGAAGAGGATATGCGGTCCTAGAACCTTTAACCATTACTCTTCTGTATTCTTGTTTCTTTGCTCTTGATTCAAAGTGTGTATAAACCTCAAACAATACTTTATTAGAAGAGTTTGCTGCTGATGCTGAAAAATAATCCATAATCATTTTTGTATGATTAGGATTTGTTCTAATCAAAGCATCCATCCTTCTTGAAAATTCTCCTGACCTTTCAGATAATTTCTGAAGACCATTTTCAAGAGATACTTCAAATGCTTTCTTTACATCTGAATACCAACTCTTAGGATTCTCATTCCTAATCTCATCAAAGAACCTTGCAGCCTTTGGGAATTTATTCTTGTATTCAGTTGGATGAAGTCTTTCGCCTAAACGAATCCAACGATTTGCTTTAAGAACACCTTCCTTTGAATCACAATTGGTTTGCTCAAGCAATGAAAGGATATGTTTTCTTTCTGCTCTTGTAAACATTTTAAACTTGAATGCTTCTCTTGCAGGATTTGGAATTTTTGTTCTAGTCCAAGCATTTACTTTAACCATCTTTCTTGGAACTTTAGGTAATGATACATCACCACCTGACATATAAACAGCAACCCTTAGAACATCTGTAACTGATTTGATAGGTACATTCAATCCAAATGATGCTAACATACAAAGAGTTTCCTTAAAAGGTATTTCTTTTGGTAATATACTATTCAATGAAGTACTATACTCTTTACAAAACCATAAAATAATCATACTATCCACAGGTGTAAGAGAGGTATTAATTGAACACAAATCCGTAAAGATTTGAAGGAATCTTTTATGTGTGATTGGTTCTAAGACTGTATATTTGATGTTCTCAAATTTAACAGGTCTTTCCATCTCAACAGATTCAGGTGACCATTCACCATTAGAAAGATAATGAATAATCTGATTGAAAAATAGTTCACAATCAGACATAGACATTACTTCTTCAGGGAAGTTCTTATAAAGAGGTTGATAGTTGTAGCGACCACCCATTTGCTCTTTCAAGAACTCTATCACTTCATCATTGAACTGAATGATTTCATTTCTACTTGCGCTAGAAAGAGAATTCAATGCTTCTTCCGAAAGCATAAAACCATAATACATCAGATTGGCTTGAACAGTCAATGCCAAGTTGCGATTGTTTTCAGTTGAAACTGAAAAACTTACGAATCCTTTATAAAGGGCAATGGTATTTTTGGACAATTTCATAGTGCAAATATAAATGTTTCTTTAAAAATAAAAAAATTATTTTCGTCTTTGCCTCAAAGCTGATGCTGCAACGGATTTAACTTTTTTGCTAGTAGATGTTTTGAGAATCTTACTTGCTTTCTTTGCTACGGTTTTTGATGTCTTTGCCATACATCAAATATATACGTTTTTTTTAAAATTTTTAAAAAATTATTTGCAATCAGTTGTTACAGCTTTTGTATATATTGTATCGTGAAGTTTAACTGATTCAAATTTAAACTGTTCACCTATCCAAGAATTTGCAGGACCACATGAGTTGTAAGTTGATGAACTTGTTCTAGGATAACCACTTCTAGTTGGTTCATACTTTTCCGATATCATTTGTATGCATTCCTCACAGTCCTTGCGACACGAACTTAATATGAAAAAAGATACAAAAAATAAAATACTATTAAGTCTAATTATTTTTTTTAGACTTTTCATATATGTATATAGTACCTAAACCCAAGCCTCAATATATTTACAGGGCTTTTCATCAATAAAATAATAATCTTCTAAACCTAAATAATTTAAGGTTTCTAATTCATGTTTTTTGACAATAAAAAATTCTATTCCCTGTTTGGTTTTATCATCGACATAGAAATATATTTTATTATCTGAAATAAAATCTTTTATTGTATTTTTTGTTGCTGTCGATTCAGCAACAACATATTCAGATTCATATAAATCATTTACTTCTTGTGCAATGATATTTGAAAACTGCTCTCTGATTATATCTGTATCAGTTAAATTATTTCTATCAAGTATTCTTTGATATGCAAATTCAAATAGATAACAGAAGTAATCGCTGAAAGATTCATCACTCAATAAGTCCTGTTTTAGGGTTTTGTGAGTGAGATATAATTCACTAAGGGCGGTTTCAAAATCCACCGTAAAATTGCGTTTCAGAGGAAATTTCATGGGGCAAAGGTAAGGGAAATTTTAGGATTCCAAAAAAATATCACGCAATATTGCGTATATAAACTGTTATGCACCATTTAGCGTAGTGCTAATAATTGATGCGTAGTATTACCCAACTTGGTTGTGAGTTAAAAAAGTTTTCATCACAAGTAATTGTTGCCCACTCTTGGTCAATACCCCAATTTATGTAATTGTCATTTTCCTCTACTTTCCATCCAGTATTGTTACTTGTATTGTATTCATCAATTAACACCTTTAATTCACTTAAAGGGGTATGTTTTGATAACCATATTGCATCACCATCACCACCTTCTGAAATAATTGATGAATAAATTAAATCTAAAACTTTTTTATTTAAATTTGTGTCCATATATAAACGGTGCATAACAAAGAATATAAGTAATAACCGAGTTATGCGGTTTATTTAAGTTACTACTTTTGTTTAACATTTATATTTAATTTTAAGTTCGGTATTTCAAATCGGTTACTACTTATATTCTCAACCGTTATGTGTAATATTTAAAACTTAATGAGTTTCTTTATTTTCATCACCACTTATCTTCACTACACCATAAAAGGAAGAATTTACTACTTTATTTTTATAAATGTGTGCGTTCTTCAAGTATTTAGGTTTGATGAAAAAATGTTTTACCTTCAAAAGTAAATTCTTCCATTTATTCGCATACCACACGGTTTCACCATTAATGTCAGTTCTTACTGTTTTGGTTATATAGGGCAACCAAACATATCCTTTGTCTTTATTATTTTCCATTTTTTATAAGGTATTAAGTTTTAAATACATACACATAACAAGGTGTATAAGAAAGTTTTTTACAAAGGTAGGTATAAATTTTTAGATTTCCAAATAAAAAACCGTTATATGCAATATAAATTACTGCTCTTCCGCTTCAATGTCAATAATATTTTCATCCAATTGCTTGGTTTCCATTTCAAGGAACATGAAAGATTTTAATTTGTAAGCATCAAAATTAAATAATTTATCTATCCTTAAAACAATTCCTTCGCTTGGAACTCTGTTTCCGCAAAACTCACAATACTTTTCAAGATATTTCTCTTCAAGTAATTTGATTACTGCTTGATTGAAATCATCATCACTTTTAATCTTTTTAAGTGACTTATCAAAATTAACTAATTTACCAAAATAGTATTCAGGTACATACCTAAGACCAAAGTGTTCGCAATATGCTCTAATCTGTCTCCAAGATAATTCACTTACATTTCCATCTTCATTTGTGAATGTAATCCTATAGACATATACCCTATAGTGAACTCCTTCAACATATTCATCTTCATAAATTGGTTGAATACATCCATAGTCATATCCTTTCTGTATCTCACCACCATCTCTTGTATATCCAACTATTTCAGCATACAAAGTATAACCTTTCTGAACTGCATATTCAAGAGTTTTTGCAGCATCACCCCAAACATCGCTTGAGTAATAATGATTTGCTTGTGTATTCAAATCATCATTCTTAATGACTCTTCTTGATGAGTAAAGTAAATCATATACTTTATCATTTATGTTCACACCTAACTTCTTTAATACTTTTTCAATGAAAGATAGTTTACGATAGGTAAGAAGTTTACCAAAGATTAAAGAAGTACCATGTAACTTTGCTGTGATTGATATATAATCATTTCTATTAACCTTATAGATATTTTTTCTAAGATGTTCTGTATCAATATGGAATCTGAATTGATTTTCAACAAGTCTTGAAACCTTTTTAGCTAGTTTCCTATCTGTTTTAAGACTTGGTTTTCTTTGAGGTTGAACAACATATTTTTTAACTATGATTGTATCACCAACCGAATCAAACTCTTCATCAATACTATCAACATCAATAAGTCTGCTAAAAGATGAAAATGTTGATACTGCATCAATAAAGTCTTGTGCTTTCATTACAAAACCTTGTGATGGTTCGCTTCTAAGTCTTACTGCTTTTACTCTTCCCTTTGAACCAAAGAAACCTTTCATTGATTTATCCCTGTTAAGAGATTTATCTGAGTAAAGATTTAAATAAGAAAGGATTCTTGAATCAATTTGACATTCCAAAGGAAAATAGATGCAAATATCATGTTCCTTAAATGAGAGGTCAACATAAATTCTTGCATGGTCAATAATGAATCCTTGCAGTCTGTCTGCGTTGGGGTGTGTAAGAGGTTTTCCCAATGAAACTACTTTTGCCAAGTAATTTCTATTAGCATTTTCAGAGATTCTAAGCATAAAATTAATCTATATTAAAATGTTTCTTTAATACTTCTTGAGCAAGATTTTTACTTTTTAGGTAATATTTATTTGAACCTTTAGATATGATACCAAGAGATGAAAATAATTTAAACATATTATTAACATCTTTTTGAATAACATTAATACCATTAACTTTACATAAATCTAATATACTTTTACTACTAATTAATTTATCATTTATTTTAGTATCTTCATTATAAATGATATTTAAAATTGAGTTAAACTTATGGTATGAATTAAAATTTGAATCGGTTTCGATTTTGTTTTTAAAATCTATGTAAGACCTATATTTAAAGTATTCATTAAAATAAATTCCAAATAAAATTAAAAGTTCGATTATGGTGGAAATCGCCACAAAGAAAAAAGAATTTTCTGAATTTTCCTCCTTTTTTTCTTTTCCTTTTAATTCTAATTTTGTTTTAAATCCAAATATTTCTCTTTGAGTTCTTTTTTCTATTGTGTCTTTCTCAGACTTGAGTACATTAATTTCTTCTGTTAAAAATTTAACTTGAGATTTTAAATCTTTTATTCTTGTTTTTTGTATTATTGATAAATCATCAAGATTAGAAAGTTCTGTTAACTCTTTATCTTTTTCTTCTATCTTGGATTCTTTATTTTCAATTTTGTTATCAATTTTTGATAATTCAATATTTTTAATTACATTTAAACTATCTTCATAAGATTTGATATTTGTTTCAACTTGTGTTTGTATTTCTTTTGTTTTTGTCGAAAACTCTTCAGCACCTTTTATAGATGAATAAAATGAAATCCCCACAATTAGAAAGCTGACAATCATTAATGGTAAAACATCAGGATTTGTAAATGATTTAAGTTTAATTTGTTGTAATGAAAACTTATCAAATATTTCTCTTTTTAATAATTCTAAACCTCCTAATAAGATAATAGAAGATATTGTAACTAATATTGGATTATCAATAATTGCACCTGTTAAAATTTTAGATATAAGAAAATACCCAAGAAATATGGATGCTATATGTCCAAAAATAGACAAAAAAAACATAACTTTATTTATGTTCTTAAAACTTTTATTAAAGTCTTGTTCTTTTATGGATTCCTCTAATTTTTGGTATTCACTAATCTTCATTTTCTGAATATATATGGTTTTTTATCTTATTCTTTTCGTCAAAGGAAAGTAATCCTTTTCCAAATTTTTTTAATCTTTCTTCGTATCTTGTCTTGATTCTTTCAGAAATTGCTAAAGGATTCCCCTCATCATCAATTCTAACAAATTTGATATTAGTGTGAGTAACGGTATCTTGGTTGCCTGTATAGACATTATGTTTACGCACTTCAATATAAATTGAAACGGATGATGTACCAAATTGAATTACATTCCCATAAACTTTTAAAAGATTTCCAACCCTAACAGGTTTTTTAAAAACAAGTTCATCAATTTTAACTGTAACCATTCTTGGTGTATCACATAACTGCATAGCATAGGCTACTGCTGACTCATCTATCCATGACATCATTGTACCTCCGAATAGATTACCATGCACTCCAATGTCAGAAGTTTTAACAACATATGTACTTATTAATTCCATCTTATACCTCCACCTATTAAATATACACTATTTGTTGATGTACCCATAATATTACCACTAACAGTACAATATAATTTTTTATATAATTTAAAATTATATTCTAAACCTGTAACACCAAGTGTAATTTCATCATTTACTTTTAAAGCAACTTTTGGTTGAAAAATAAAATAAAAATTTTTTTCTATCTCAGCCGTAATTTTTATACCTATTCTATTGAAATTATCATAAGTTAGACCAAATCTTATTTTATCGTAACTTTCACCTCTACTTATCCAATCTTTATTTACACCTATTTCATATTCAGTATATGTTATAGTATTTATATTACTTAATACTGAAGTAGAACCATATAGACTTAATTTTGTTGAGTCACTTTGTCCATATGAAATAAATGGTAAAAAGAATAATATAAGTAAAAGTTTTTTCATTAAAATTTTAAATCATGCAATGAGTCCAACCTCCTATAACCTACATTATGTTTTAAGTTATAGGGTTGTGTCATTAAATAGCATGCAACTCCTATATTAGCTTTATTTATTTCATAAAAGTTTTCAAAACAATCATCAATAAAAATATCAATTTTATTTTCTTTTATGAAAGATACTTTTGATTTACCACTTGTGGTTATTACCTTTTCACAAGGAAAGTCATTGATAGCTAACCACTCTTCTGTCCACTCAGTAGGAATACTTCTACTTGTAACATATAAAGCAGGTTCAAACGGTAATTCACTACCTTTGATTAAAGGTTTTAAATTTAACCAAAATTGTTTGTCCTTTTTGACCTTTTCCCAAAGGGATTGCCATTCATAAGGAAAATTCCAATGAGGCTGAGAAAAAACCCAATTAGTATATTTATCATTTTTACATAAACCTTCTTTCTTTGCTAGTTCAACGAATGAACCTGAAAAATCCGCTAATACTCCATCAATATCTAAACCAATACGAGGTGTATTCAAATAAGGATGAAGTCTGTCATCCCCTTGTGGATAAATCCTGTAATATGTTTTAAGGAATGCAGCATTGGTTAGGATATGGTCAATGTGCATACAACCACTTTCAGAATCGTTATCTTCACCATTTTTAAATGCAAGTAAATGTCTTTCAAGTGAATCAATAACTGTTGACCATTTCATTCCAAGTCTCCAATTATTTGCACCTGTTATTACTTGTGTATTATCACCTTCATGTCTTCCCTTTTCAGTTTTAATGATATTACCATTATCATCAAGAAAATTAGTGTAGGTGTATTTGTTTGCACCATAGGTTAATACTTCACCAATACCTTCAGAAGCATCAGTTGGTATTAAACCTAATCTGTTTTTATCTGAATTATATCTAAGTCCGTTTCCTTTTTCCATACTATTCAAAAATTTCGTAACAAAAAATTGGTGTCATTTCCCCAACATAACCACCTGCTATATTAAAATCAAAATGTTCTACCGCATCAATATATTCCATTCCTTCTTTCGCCATGAGAATTTGAACAATCTTTTGCACCGAATAAATAATACAATTTGTTCTTTCGCATAAACCTATTATTGCATCATCAAACCCATCAACAAACATAAATGTTTCATCGGGAAAAGTTTCGATTATTACTTCTTTTTTATTCATATCAATTAGCACCGAAACCTATTTTCCTCTCCTTCTTTTCAGAGTTATCCTTTTGTTCCAAGTTATAGATTTCAGCAAGTGTCATTGCTTCAGTTGTTGTATGATTCTTTCCAAGTTTTTCAAGTAACTTGTTAGACTTATCAACTGAAAGTTTTTCAAACTTATAATTGGTTGTGATTCTTCCTTTTCTTAATAAGGCTTTATCAATCTTATCAATTGCAGTATTGAAAGTGCAAACAAATTTAAGTTCAAGAAAATCACCCATAAGACCATCGGTAAGATTAAGTAAATTACTTATACCTCTATTTGATAGAGTCAATTCTCTTGATGTCAAGATTTCTTCAGCATCTTCAATGACAATAATTGATTTCTTGTGGTCTTTAAAGAAGTGTAAGAAAGATGGGTCACTTAAAAAGTGAATATGTTCATTTGGAAAATAGATAACTTTTTTCTTTTCTTTACAGAGTTCTGCAATTAGATATCTGATGTAATGAGTTTTACCACATCCGGGGTCACCATGAAAAAGACAAAGACTTGTACCACCTTCTTTTAGGGAATTAATAATTAGTTTATTTTCCTCCTGAAAATTATCATTATAATTGTCTTCAATTGAAATAAGATATTTATCAGGTATTTCATTGAAATGAAGATATGGACCACCATTATTCATAAAGAGATTAAAACCTATTTTGGTTTTCTCTCTATATTCATATGGTTTGAATTTCTCTGTACATTCATCTATTAACTTAATAATGCTTTCAGCCTTTTTATCATACAATATTTCAAGTCTGATTTTATCAGTTGTTACATCAAATGATAACATCATTTTATCTG
>Ga0129333_10007871_pt1 | contig 10051 bp, 11 predicted proteins | sample CPB6_08_DNA_FD_94474 | JGI IMG/M metagenome (GOLD analysis project Ga0129333, IMG submission 94474) | Freshwater to marine salinity gradient microbial communities from Chesapeake Bay, USA - CPBay_Sum_0.6_0.8_DNA | ecosystem: Environmental > Aquatic > Marine > Coastal | place: USA: Chesapeake...
AACCTGCCGTTGTACATAGCATACTCACCCGACGTAAACTGCTCTTTCACGAATTTGGTCATTTCAAGTTCCGTTAATCGATCAATACACGTATTATATGCCCAAACCCATTTATTGTCAACCTTAGGATAGACCAGCTTCCAACAATTTTTGAAGTAGTTCAGGCTGTCTTTCACGTACATCGACTTCCCAGGGTAGCCTAGACCAAATATGACGATCCAAGCTAATCATTTTTTCATCATGAAATTTGTTGTCCCACATAACCCCGTGTCTTGCAGGCTTCAGTCTATTAGTTTGTACTTGATCTAGGTGTATCAGTTCATGTAAAAAAGGTATAACGATTTCCTTGCTAGATAAATTTTCGTCTAGTCTTATTCTTTTACTGAACCTGTAATCAAGTAACAACTCTCCATAGATATACTCTAGCTGACAAAACTCTACCTCTATCTCCGCAGGAAGTGTCAATAATGTTTTGGCTATTCTAAAAACATTGATTGCGACAATTTCTCTGTCTTTGTTGTATTTGTCTGTTTCGTATATAAATCTAATCATAGATTTATTTAGCCACAAAAAAAGGGGCCGAAGCCCCTTTTTAATAAACTAACTCAGCTGGCCATGTATTTTTACCGTATACTTCTTCACGGGTTTTCATTCCAACTGAACCACCTTCCTTTTTGATTCTATCTAACACATCCTCAAAGAGAATAGGCCTGAAGTCAGTTTGTTCTACACAGACACAATGAAACCTAGGATCAACTTCTTGACCACGATATCCATTGTCACGCATGACACGGTGTGCATGAGTATGTCCATGAATGTTAGTACCGAAACGACCAAGGTTGTCAGTGTGCATAGGAATGTGACTGAGGATGCATCCATTCATCACATGATACGCACGAATATCTCTAAAGTACGGAAGGTACTCCTCAAGTTTAAAGATATCGTGGTTGCCCTTGATCAGGATCTTATCGCCGTTCAGCCTTCCAAGAGTCTTAAGGGCTTTGCGATTGATTACAACATCACCGAGGTGATAAACTTTGTCGTTGGGCTTTACAGTTTCGTTCCAACGCTTGATCATTTCTTCGTCCATTTCCTCAGGGGTATCCCAAGGACGGAGCTTAGTCACGCCGTCGGGGCCCATGAACTTGCAGACGCCGAGGTGACCAAAATGGGTATCACTTACTAAGAAAACGCTAGGCATGATTTACTCCTTAAAATACATTATATCACGTTTATTATTATTTGTCTAGCGTGAGACTGTCGGCTACTCGCACTACCGAGCCCCGACATGGGTGTAAGGTTCCGTCCTACTTGTTATTCTTTGGTCATACAAGTAAATCCCCACGGTATTTTCAAGTCGCCCATGTAAAGCAGGCCTTGAGGTAGTTCCGTGCGTACCCGGTGGATTTGGTAACCACCTACCCACTTTAGATAACGTCAAAGTGTAACCCGAGTGTACTACTATTTAGCAGTTGTAGCGATCTGCCATGATGGTCTTCAACATCATGCCTTCAGGAGTGAACTCCTGAGGGTCTGCACCAAGAATGCTTGCCATGATGCTTGGGCTGAAGCCAGAGACTAGAGCCGCACCAGACTTGTCACTCTTGACTGGAACGTTACCACTTGAGTTTAGGTTCCAGAAGACCACGCTAGGCACAGTGTAACCTGCGTTACGGTACTTGCGTTCGATCATCTGCATAGCAGAATCATCGTGATCAACACATTGGTTGAACTGCATGTCCGAAAGGATCAACACCATCTTAGGCATGTCAGTGTCAGGAACATTGTTCGCAACAGCCACGCTTAGGATCTTGTCGAAAGCCTTGTGCAGGTTAGTATCCATTGCCCACTTAGACTTGATCATTTGATCAACCTTTTGAACAATGTTGCCCTTTAGGGTCAACAGTTCAGGTGAGCCGCTGAAAGTCAAGAAAGTATCCTTGAAGGCACCCTTGTTCTTATCAGCAAGATACAGACCCAACGATACTGCAACATTCAAGCAGGTAACGCTAGTGTCCTTGCCTGCAGGGCAGGTCATAGAACCCGAAACGTCTACCATAGGCAGAATGTTCGCATCGTTCATGTAGTTAGGAAGCGCATCCCACTGAGCGGTCAAGTGATCCAACTCAGTCTTACCCAAGGTCGTACGACCATAAGGGGTAACGATGTCCTTCAAAACTTCGTGCGGGAAAACTGCACCGGCATTGACCTTAACGGTCTTATCGCCGCTGACCAACTTCTGTACGTATTCTGCAAACTTTACAGAATGACGGTTGAACGCCTTCTTGTAAATACGTGCAGCCTGTGAAGGAACGTGGCTGAAGTTGATGTTATCCCAGTCGTTGGCACACATTTGCGATTCAACGACACTGGTCATTCCAACCAAAGTCTTACGGTATTGCTTTGGAGTCATGCCAAAGAATTCACGGATTTCACGTGCGACTTCACCCTTACGAGGAGTCCACTTTGCCGCAAGTCCATTCTTAGCACGAAGGTTGTCACCAAGCAACGTGTAAGCCTTAGCCTTCATGTCCTTAGACTTGAAGACCAACAGGTCATCAAAACGACCAAGTTCAGGAATCTTGTTCATCAAACGAACTGCCGCATCGGGATCAGTCTTTTCAAGATGAGTCAAGATATCACGGAACAGTTGACGTTCACCTGCACCGCTACGTGCGTCACGTGCCCACAATGCGACACGCAATGCCAAGTCCTTGTCTTGGACGTAGGCAGCAGTGAATGCTGGGACAATGTTCTTACCACGGCTAGCACCGATGTTGTAGAACAGATCGACCAATGCGTTAGCACTGGACTTACGAGCCTTCATACCGTTAGCGGTACGTGCTTCTTGGTTTGCTACTGCGTTAACAAATGCGTTCATTTTATTTTCCTTTCTGAATGCGTTTAAGTTTCAATTACAATTTGAAGTTTAAAATTTGCTGTTAGCATTCAATTAATCTAACAGGATGAGCGAAACGGTTTTTTATTTTCTGCTTGGCCCCATCCCCAGTATATCGGTTCAGTTCCCCAAAGCCTATCAACAATTCATGTTGACTATCTATACTTGTGTCTGCTATAGAAACATACTTGTCTTTCCAAGGTCATCAGTTCCATTGATGCTAAGTTTCCCTAGTAAAGCCTTGCGGGCCACCGTCTACTGCATTAAGTGCGTCACTTTATAAAAAGCAATTTATTTGCTGTAATCATCCTAAAACAAAAACAACAGGATCGTTTTCGACTGCTTTTATTATACTCAGGCCATCACTCTGAGTTCGTCCGGTAGTATTTCAATGTTAGCCTTCACAGGGTGGCCCCTCCAGCTAACACCATACCGTATCCAGACCATTCAGTATAATGAATGTTGCTGTACCGATCCTCTAATCTCTAACTCAATATGTGTATTCTATATGAATAATGTTATTCCGTCAATCTATTTTGGGCAAGTAATGGGTCTTGTTTTTTTAGCATTTCAAAACCCCAAGCCCGTTCTTCACATGCATAACATTTTCTACAAGGAATGGGTGATTCCATAGTGCATGAATACGTACTGGATAAAATCTCCTCACCATCCAATTGGTAGAAAATGTCTAAAATTTGTGGTTTGTGCATATACAGAAAAGGGGTATAAAAAAGTATTTTGTCTTTCTCGTAACCGTAATCTGCATTGAGTTTATTTTTAAAAATTACCAAATTTTCGGGAGGCATTTTATTGTTTCCCGAAAAGAAAATTGTAGTCTTGTGTTCAAGGTATAAATCTAAACACAACGAAGGTCTAATGTTATACAAATCATTGTTGTGGTTCAGTATATTATTGTTGTGCTTAATATCTATTTGAAATTTTTCTTTAAAGAGTTCCAATAAAGGAACAACTGTTCTACTTGCAAAATCTTGTTTAATTATTGTGTAGCAAGTAACTGGAAGAATTCCCAATCGATTGGTGTTTCTTAATTCTGTGAGTATCAACAATAATAATGCTGTTGAGTCAATACCACCCGAAAAATATATACCCAAATTATCAAAAAATTTGGGCTTTCTTTTATTTGCTTCTTCTATTTCAAAGTGAAATGTACATTGAAGATTTTCGGGTCCAAGCGTCAACTGCATACTATTTGCGAATTCTTTTTAGATATTCTCGACCGACTAGACCTTGTTCTATCTCTTTAAGAGCGGTCACGGTTGGACCATCTTCACATTGAATTTTAGGCCTGACACCTTTCTTCAATTCCCTTGTCCTAAGGGCTGCAATAAGAACTAAATCAAACTTGTTACCAATCATGTTACTGGCTTGTTCGTTTGAATACCTTGCTCGACTGTCAGACATTACATTTCCTTGTTGATAGTTTTGGAGCGGGTGAAGAGGTTCGAACTCTCGACATCTTGCTTGGCAAGCAAGTGCTCTACCAACTGAGCTACACCCGCATGTGTTTGGTGGATCGTGACAGGTTCGAACTGCCGACCTATGCCTTGTAAGGGCACCGCTCTACCAACTGAGCTAACGATCCAGTATTTATTCTTCTTTTTTTAGTTCTCTAAACTTTTGTTGTTCCTGTATGTACAGGAAAGCTTCATCTTCATTAAGTTGATCCTCAACTACTCTAGGATCAGGTTTACGAAAGATTGCATCAAAGTTTTTACCAAATTCTTCTTGCGAGACACTAAAAGGTCTTGGTTTACTTCCTTTGCCACTCATTTTATAATCCTGTTGCTAGTTTTACTTTATCGTATAAAGAATCAATTGGTTGTTGAAAAAAGAGGTTTCGATTGTGCTTTAAAATATCTAGGTCACGATTCGCTATTACTGTTAATTCCTCAAGACTTTGATGCCTTAAATAATCATACACTTGAAGCCATCTACTTAATCTCTTTTCATCATTTTCAATTAAATCGTAACTATAGTCAATCCATTCGGGCAACCTAAATCCTTCGTTTTTGATATCTTGGATTAAGCCTGCGTATCCAAATGGCAGTATATAGTGACCGTTAAATAAAGGAAGATAAGTTTTCTCTGAGAGTAATCTACACGGTCCCTTTCCAATTGTTTCTACATATACCGATATCAGACTGTCTCTATAATAGTTTGTAGAGATAGGAGTAAATCCAGCAGTTTTTGTACCTTCATACGTTTTGAACAATCGTTTTTCTTCTGACATTAGATATACACCTTCATGAACATCACTATAATATGATTGTTCTTTATCTAATCTTTCTGCTAAAGTTCTTCTCGCCGTCATCTTAAAAAGATAACTTTCTGAGTCCGGTGGCAGTCTTACTATATTCGGTGTTAAAAATTTCTTAATAGGAGAAAAGGGTACTATTTCTCTATACCTAAAACTTTCTTTAGTTAAATTTTGAAACCAAAGTCTGGTATAAAACAATTCATGTTCATCATATTCATGCCTTTTAGTGTACATGATTTTAACTAAATTTTTTTGAAAATTTATAGGTATATGTCTATCATTTATTGGTTGCTGATTAACTGTGGTTACCAGCAATTTTTTTGTAGGATATTCATTTTGATAGTATTCAATAGAACCGGTACTCATACCTTCAGTCAAATGAGTATGCATGAGCAATAATAACCATTTTGAATTTATATGATCATTCAAAAAGTTTAACTGATCTGAAACTGTTACTATCTTATCTTGAAAGGAATAAGGGGGCCGCAACATAGGGATAATGTCAGCATCATCAATACTGTTGACAAACTCCCACTTATCCTTTTCATGGTAAAGGATAAGATCAATTTTTCGTTTATCGGCAAGTAGAAGGTTGTAATCTGGCCCTGTGTATATTTTCATATATCATCGACCTTGACCCCTATATTTTTTATACGTACTTTTTTGAGTCTTTGACATACTACTTGTTTTAGGTCTGCTTCCGCCTTGACTAGTTCTCTTAACAACTGTTTTTCTTTCGTTTGAACTTTTTGCCATATTTCCTCTAGATGTTTGGTTGCGGGTGCTGGAATCGAACCAACCTCAATTCGGCTTATGAGACCGACTAGTTACCCAGAACTATAACCCGCGATATTATTTATTAATCAGAAACGTATTCGTAATTAATAGTGTCGTCATTTTCTCTGAAAACAATAGCACCATTTTTCAAATGAAACTTACGTGCCATATCTGTCTTAGGGCTAAGAGTGACAAAGCGCCTAATATTGGGATTGTTTTCTTTGATGTACTTTACACTTTCAAAAATCAGTTTCCTACCTGCGCCTGGTTGATAACTCCAAATAGTGTAAAAGACCGCCGTATCGGGTTGGTCGGACACTTGGAACAATTCACCTTCGCTTGTAGGAATATTGTTTTGGTAACTGACGCATGTAATAGCGTTGACAGTACTATCTTCGTTACGTGATACAAAAATGTCTTTGTTTTCTCCTACCCTGTCAACGTGAGGAATATTTGGTCTGACAGGATCTTCGGATAAGAAACTGAATAGCGTATCGCTGAAATTTTTTATTAGATATAACATGTTTCTTACTGTATGTGTAATTGTTTGGTGGAAGATATCGGACTCGAACCGATCACCTCCTGCTTGCAAAACAGGCGCTCTCCCAGATGAGCTAATCCCCCAATTATCTTTTTAATTCATACCAAGCACCACCTCGCTGGTATTGAACATGATCGTATTTATGGCTTTGAAACAAGATCATAATTAAATGTAATACATCGGCACTTAATACATCGCCTGATTCTACTACATCCAATCTGGATTCTGTTTCACTCATAGGTCTTTTGACAAAAATAGCTTTACACTTGTCGGGTCTAAATTCTTCAGGAATTTCTTTATTGACTTTCCATTCGCATTTAAACGATTTGCAAGGTGTATCAGGTCTGTAAGGATAGATCCCGCAGCCACTGTCTCTTATCCAATGACATGGTTTGTTAGGACCGAATTCAAATCCATGTGCAGATCCTGTCAAGTGACCTTGACAGCACATAGTACATTCACCACAAGACCTATCGCTATTTATTTTTATCATAATTGCTAACTTAATTGGTGCCCCAGAGGAGAGTCGAACTCCTAAAATTTGGCTTCTAAGACCAACACGTATACCAATTCCGTCACCGGGGCAATAAATTTTATTTATGCTACTATTCTGAAACACACTAATATTAATGCGCTTTAGAATAGTGGAGGACTGAGATTACATCCTTACCGAGTAACACCTCTAGCATTATAGTTAGCCTTGCGAGCCAACCTTCTCTAGATATCCACTAAGCCCTGTTATTACACAGTAACCTAGTCTGTTACCAACATCGCCGTTTAGAGTCAGGCAGTAGACTTGACATTGTATGCTATTCTACGCTTTCCATTCCGTTGAACTTGCGGTCCATTAAGCCTTGCGGGCTACGAAATATCCTGCATAAACTGATTTCACCTTGCGAGTTACGTCAGACTTGATTCACCGAAGTGTCAAGTGTTAGATGTTTTTCACATACAACCGAGGCAGTCTTTGCGTTTTTTGTTAAATGATTGGATTTGAACCAACTGCATTCTGTTTAATAGACAGACGCTCTACCATTGAGCTACATTCGACCTACTATGATGTGCTGCCTCAGTTGCTACATAACCTTTTGGGCTACGTAATACAACACACCACGTTCCTTTTGTCTCGCGGACTACTCAGACGTATTTTGCGATCGGTGTCCTGCATCAAAACAGTCCACTAACCACTCATACTGCACTACAACCCTTAGGAGCGACCCCTCGGATCATAATACTACCCTTTCTCATACCAATTCGCAAGTTGGTTTTGTGTTGAGGTCAGCACCACCTGTTACTCTCTACGCACCCTGGTTCCCTTGCGGGCCAGTCGATACGCATTCTTTCCAACACACTTGCTTCATTGTTACATCCACCCGTCTTATAAGTGAACGCTACCTCGCGGTAGTGAGCAGGCTTGCTTAAATGAACTATTACTAGCGGAGTTATGTAGGCTTACCTCCTTTGGGTCAGTCACCTGACTTATTCTTCACAAGGCTGGGCGAACCATACCTTGTAGGACATTAAGCTGCCCTTGAATTCTTAACATTGCTGAATACACTGTTGTTACCTCACCCGTAGCCCGTTGTACGCACCGTGAGCAATGTATTCAACAATGTTAAGAAACATTGCATTTACTTTTTAAAGAACGTTGCTGATTTCTCAGCGTATGCAAGCATTGTACTGTACAAGCTATATTTTGTCAATGCCTTACTACCCAAAATAAATAAATTATCATGATAGAATGTTTTTACACCCTAAAAAATTTTCCATCTTTACCTAATTTTTTGATTGAAGAATCACAAAATTCGAAATACGTTGGACCAAACAAGGACCACAAAAGAACCATGGCTCGTTCCGAGCTTTGGCAAACAACCAAATTGGCTCAATACTTGAATACTCATGTTGGACATACTGAAGCTAACTTTATTAAAATGGATCCATTGACCGGAATAGTTTGGCACACTGATGGTCATAGACAAGTAGGAATTAATATTCCCATCATGCATGATAACTCAATATCAATGTTTAGAGAACAATTGGATGTGTTTACGTATAGAATCTACCAAGTAGAGTACGAGTTGCACAAACCAACTGTTTTCAACACTAAGGTTGAACATTCAGTAATTAATTACAATAATGCTCCTAGATATACTCTAACACTAGAATTTCAACCACATGTCATGTACACACGGGTGAAGAAAGCATTACTAGCATACAATGCACCCGAAATGTAATCTGGAGCGGGTAGGGAGATTCGAACTCCTCACTTCAAGTTTGGAAGACTTACGTGCTAACCGTTAAACACTATACCCGCATTACCAATTAATTATTTCTGCTACACGATCAACAACTAAATCCCAATGTTTCGTAAATCGGTGACCACCGTCATCCATTACCACTGTTTTGCTGGTATACGGAAAACTTTCGATCATAGATTCGAAGGGGATAACCTCGTCATCACGTGCTGCAAACAAACTTACCAACGAACCTGAATAGTTATTCTCAACATACTTACGCATCTCTGCTAACTCATCCAAGTGCGCTAAAGAAACCATAAACTCATCACCTGTCACATAATTAACATGTGTACCTAGTTTTGCCTTTAATGTTTCGCTAGGCTTACCACTAGGATTTACAAGTACAATCGGACAGTCATATACGTGACCAAAATAACTTGCATAGAATGCACCTAGACTAGTTCCAACAAAAATCAATTTTTCATTTGGTGTTCGTGTTTTGACAAACCGATTGACCAAATCAAAACCTAATTGCCGAACTAATGCTGGATCAAAAGGTAGATCAGGAGCTACTACAGAATCAGTACCGAACCGATCACGTAATGCATCGACTTTTGGACTAGAACCTGAACTTGCGAATCCATGTAGATAAACAATCATAAAAACTCCAATATTCTCAGAACTTAATGATAGTATATCACCGTTTGGATTTATTGTCAAATTTCCATATTTTTAGGAAGTTCTCTGATATTGATACCCCTAGATTCTAATTCTTCTCGTCCTTCGTCACTCAATTTGATAAAACCATATATGATTTTTTCATGAGGCTCACCGTGAATTAATCTAGTGTAATGATGTCCATCATCATTCAATTCTAGTATCTTTTTACCAGTCAAGAACTCTGCATACTCATTTGGTACAGGAGTTGCACCGCTTCTTCTCATTAAGACTTCTGCGGGACCACTTACCTCTGCCCAACTACGCTTCATTTTAACATCACCCTTTTTAATCATTTCATAGTCGCTAAGACCTTTGGATGTTGCTTTATACTTGTCTTTTTCTGGATCGTAGTCTGTTTCTGTTGCACTAGCAATAACTTTGAAGTTTTTAGTTTTCGGAGACCTTTTATAGATGTTGACTGCTGTGATCTTATCACCTCGCTTAATCAACTTCCAATAACCTGGCTCGTTTACTAACTCTTCCAAGTTAGCAGCACTTTTGAAACCACCGATCTTTTTATAACTACGCTGAAGCATATCCCATACAATTTCTGCATATGGCATCTTTTCTTCAGGTGTATGAAGATTCAATACTCTTTC
>Ga0129333_10007873_pt1 | contig 10051 bp, 7 predicted proteins | sample CPB6_08_DNA_FD_94474 | JGI IMG/M metagenome (GOLD analysis project Ga0129333, IMG submission 94474) | Freshwater to marine salinity gradient microbial communities from Chesapeake Bay, USA - CPBay_Sum_0.6_0.8_DNA | ecosystem: Environmental > Aquatic > Marine > Coastal | place: USA: Chesapeake Bay...
CGCCGAACGCCGGCTGCCACCCGCGTCGCCGACGACACGGGAAGTCGTCCCACGGCGCGTCCCGAACGAGGTCCGCGTCCGTCGACCCGTCCGTCGGCTCGTGCGTCGTCGGGCCGTGGTACTGCGGGTCGTGACATGCCGACCGCAGTCGCCGTTGGCCTCTTCATCGCCGCGGCCTTCATCGGTGCGCTTCTCTGGAAGCCGGTCGCCGTTCTCGCGATCGTCGTACTCGTGTGCGGATTGGCCTCGATCGAATTCTTCGACAAGGTCACCGAGCGCGGTTACCGCCCGGCCACGATCGTGGGCATCCTCGCCGCTATCGGCGGCCCACTGGCGGCCTATTGGGTGGGCGAGTCCGGTCTTCCGCTCGTGATGGTTCTGGCGCTCATGGCGGCTGGCATCACCTTCGTCGGTGCCGATGGTCCGCAGGTGAGTCCGATGCCCAACATGGCGATCACCTCGCTCGGCGTCCTCTGGATCGGACTCATGGGTTCGTACGCCGCCTTGCTCGCCGGAGTCTCGAACGTGCCCGGTCTCGACAACGTCGGAACCGACACTCTCTTCGTGTTGGCGGTCGGCGTGGTGGCGAACGACGTCGGTGCGTTGTTCGTGGGCTCGGCGGCCGGTCGTACGCCGTTGCGCGAATGGATCAGCCCGAACAAGACGCTCGAAGGATTCCTCGGTGGGGCGGTCGCCACTCTCGTGGCCGTGTGGGTGGTCAGTCTGCAGAGTGACACCTGGAACGACCTCGGCGAAGCGCTGCTCCTGGCCCTCGTGATCATCGTGTTGGCCCCGGTGGGTGATTATTTCGAGTCGATGTTCAAGCGGAACCTCGAGATCAAGGACTTCGGCACGATCGTGCCCGGACACGGTGGCGTGCTCGACCGTTTCGACGGCTTCTTGTTCGTCCTGCCGGCGGCGTATTACCTGCTCCAGGTCCTCGAGCCCTTCGCGTCCTGATTTCGCTCCGTCGGTGCGAGACTGACCGGGTGACCAACCCCACCCGAGTCGCCATCGCCGGCTCGTCCGGATCGATCGGGGTGCAAACCCTCGATGTGATCCGCGCCGAGCGCGAGTCGTTCGACGTGGTCGCTCTCGGTGTCTCGTCGTCGGTCGAGGTCCTCGTCGAACAGGCCAAGGAATTCCGTCCATCGGTTGTGGCGGTCGGCGATCCGAGTCGTCGGTCGGAGGTCGCCGCGGCTCTTCCGGGCATCGAGGTCGTCGCGTCCCTGGCCGACGTGATTGGCGACGGCACGAGTGGCCTCGACACTCTCGGTGTCGACGTCGTGGTGAACGCAGTCGTCGGATTCGCCGGGCTCCCCGTCACCTTGCGCACCCTCGCTGCCGGTAAGCGGTTGGCCCTCGCCAACAAGGAATCGCTCATCGCCGCCGGTCCGGTCGTTCGCCCCTTGCGCGCCACGCCGGGTGCCGAGATCGTTCCGGTCGACAGTGAACACTGCGCAGTGCATCAATGTCTGCGTTCCACGGTTCGTCCGGGTGTGGAAGTGGCTCGCATCGTGCTCACGGCGAGTGGTGGCCCGTTCCGCGGGCGGACCCTCGACGATCTGTCACAGGTCACGGTCGACGACGCGTTGGCCCATCCGACCTGGAGCATGGGTCCCAAGATCACGATCGATTCGTCGACGCTCATGAACAAGGGTCTCGAAGTGATCGAGGCTCACGAACTCTTCGACGTCGATTACGACCGCATCGAGGTCGTGGTTCATCCGCAGTCGATCGTGCACTCGATGGTCGAGTTCACCGACGGATGCACCATGGCTCAGCTGAGCCTTCCCGACATGCGACTTCCCATCGGATACGCGCTCGCTCACCCCGAGCGAATCGCCACACCTTTCGGTCGAATCGACTGGTCGAAGTTGTCCCGGCTCGACTTCGCCGAACCCGATCACCGAACCTTCCGCTGTCTGTCGCTCGCGTACGAAGCGGGGCGACGCGGTGGCACGGCACCGGCGTTCATGTCGGCAGCCAACGAGATCGCGGTGGAGGCGTTCCTCGACGGTCTCGTCCGCTGGGTCGACATCGCGGCGATCATCGCTTCGGCTCTCGACGACCACGACGAGGGCGGCGTGAGTCTCGACTCCTTGACCACCGAACACGTCATCGCTGCCGACTCCGCTGGGCGTGACGCGGCTCGACGGGTTCTGACCGGAGTTCGCACATGACCCTGTACAAGTCGTTACGTGACGAGATGATGGCCGGGGGCTCCACCGAGGAGCGTCCCGAGGGATCGGCATCTCCCAAGTCGACCGCGATTCTCTCGGGCATCGTGATCGTCGGTCTGCTGGTGTGGCTCGGCATCGCCAATCCCTGGAGTCTGCTGCTCGTCTTCGGCTTGCTCGTGTCGGTGTTCCTGCACGAGGTCGGACACTTCGTGACCGCTGGTTGGGCCGGTATGAAGCGCACGCAGTTCTTCATGGGTTTCGGTCCTCGTCTCTGGAGCACCCATCGCAACGGAGTGGAGTACGGAGTCCGTGCGTTGCCGCTCGGAGCATTCGTTCGAATCGTCGGGATGAACAACCTCGACCCCGTCGAGCCGGGCGACGAGGACGTGGCCTATTCGAGCAAGCCCTACCGCTGGCGCATGCTCGTGATCACGGCCGGATCGTTGATGCACGGAATCATCGCGATCCTTCTTCTCCTCGGCGTGTACACGATCGGAGGTCGATTCCAGGAGACCGGCGACGTGCGTGTCACCGGTGTGGCCGCCGACTCGCCGGCGGCCGAGTCCGGATTGTCGATCGACGACGTCATTCGCAGTATCGACGGTCGAGAGATCTCGTCGACCGAAGGAATGCGCGAATACGTTCGCTCGCGCTCGGCCGGTGACACGATCACGATCGAATACGAACGGGACGGAGCACTCACGTCCACCACACTCGTGCTCGCCGACGTGGGCGATCCGGCATCGGCACCCACGTCCGAACAGTCGGCCCGCCCCGGCTTCATGGGAGTCGCGTCCGACGACTTCGCCCGTCAATCGATGCCGGTGTGGGAAGCCGCCGGACACGTCGGTGGCGATCTGGCCGACAGCGTGTGGGCCACGTTCGAGGGCATCGCCACGGTGGCCAATCCGTTCAATCAGATCGAACAACTCACCAACGAAGACGCCGATCCGGCGACACGCCCCACCACGGTCGTCGGAATCACGATGATCGCCGGTGACATCGGCGAGGAGTACGGACTCTGGGCCGTGCTCGAGATCCTGGCCTCGATCAACGTGTTCGTGGGCATCTTCAATCTGTTCCCGATGCTGCCCTTCGACGGCGGGCACGCGGCGATTGCCACGTACGAACGAATCCGGTCACGCGGAGGACGTGTGTATCGAGCCAATGTCGAGAAGTTGTGGCCCGTCACGGTGGCCGTCCTCGGTATGTTGCTCTTCTTGACCTTCACCGGCCTCTATCTCGACATCACCCGCCCGTTCTGACCCGAGCCACGAATCGACCCCCACCATGGAATTCACCTCGCAGCGATACGAGCGCAAGACCACCAACCAGATCCACGTGGGCAAGGTCGCCGTGGGTGGCGACGCACCGATCACCGTGCAGTCGATGACCGTCACCAAGACGGCCGACGTCGAGGGAACTCTGCAGCAGATCTACGCGCTGGCGGCGGCCGGCTGCGACATCGTGCGCTGCACGTGCAACGAGATCGAAGCCGCAGAAGGTCTCGCGCACATCGTTCCTCGGTCTCCGATTCCGATCATCGCCGACATCCATCACCAGTACAAGATGGCGCTCGCGGCGATGGAAGCCGGAGTGCACGGACTACGGCTCAACCCGGGCAACATTCGCAAACCCGAACACATCAAGGCGGTGGCGAGCGAAGCACGCGATCGTCGTCTGCCGATTCGAATCGGTGTGAACGGGGGATCGCTCGATCCCGAGCTCTACGACAAGTACGGCGGACGTGTCACGCCCGAGGCGATGGTCGAATCGGCACTCCGTGAGATCGCCTACTTCGAGGAAGTCGATTTCGACCTCATCAAGATCTCGGTGAAAGCATCGAACGTTCCGCTGATGGTCGAGGCCTATCGCCAGTTGAGCGAAGCGACCCGCCACCCACTACACCTCGGGGTCACCGAAGCCGGTCCGCCGCCGGCCGGACTCGTGAAGGCAACGGCTGGTATCGCAACGCTTCTCATGGAAGGCATCGGCGACACGATTCGTTACAGCTTGACCGCCGATCCGGTCGAGGAAGCCCGCGCCGGTCGCCAGCTTCTCGAGGCGCTCGGACTGCGCGAACGCAAGAACGTCGATCTGATTGCCTGTCCGAGTTGCGGGCGAGCCGAGATCGACGTGATCGACGTGGCCAAGCGCGCGATGGAAGCTTTCGGAACTCGTGAGATCCCGCTCCAGGTCGCCGTCATGGGTTGTGTCGTGAACGGACCGGGTGAGGCCCGCGACGCCGATCTCGGTATCGCCGCGGGCAACAAGCGCGGTCACCTGTTCGTCAAGGGTCGCAACGTGGCTGTCGTTCCCGAATCGGAGATGGTCGAGGCACTGGTCGAGTGGGCCGAGTTCATTCACGAACACGGCGCCGATGCGGCGATCGCGCGTGCCGATACGGCCCGGGCCGAACGTGAAGCGGCCAAGGATCGCTCGCAGTTGCTCGACGACAAGGGTGAAGACGCCAACGATGCCTCGTCCAAGATCGTGACCATCCGCTCCAAGACCCAACCCTGACCGCCATCACTTGGTGCTTCTGGTGGCACATTCGTCGCCTGTTTCGTGCTGATCAGCCACCAGAACGCTGAGCGCACATTCCTGATCGTTCCGTTCGTTGTGAGGGTGATGGACGAACGAGTGGTGTTGCGACAAGAGGCCGGACGATTTCTCGAGGTCTCCCGAATGCCGGACGGTTCCTTGCGCATCCACGGCCACGACATCGGTGGTGGTGTCGAGGAAATCTTCGGATCCGATGAGTACGAGTGGTTCAAGACCATTCCGGTCGAGAATCTCGACCGTTGTCGAGAAGTGTTCGCCGTTCCGGACGGAGTCGACGTGATCGCCTATCTCGCCGAACACTTCACCGCCGACCACGGCTACGAATTCGAACGTCTGGTTCGCGAACACGAATTGTCCGTGCGATTCTGGTCGTGGCTCTAGCGCCACCTCGAACTGCCGCCGAACTGGTGGCACTTCAGCACGAAACAGGCGACGAATGTGCCACCAGAAGCACCAAGGCGGGGTCAGGGTTCGGTGATGCGGAAGAGGGTGGCGGTCGACGAACCGGAGGTCGCCTTCGAACTCTGATCGGGGCGGGGAGTGAGAGTGAGCTCCTCACCCGGCAAAAGGCAGGCCACTTCGCCGCGCTGCAGCCGATCGGTGGCACCGATTCCGCACACCGTGAGTTCGCGAGCCCGAGCGCGAATCGTCTCGGTCCCATGGATGCGGTGCACGTACAGAGCGAACGGTGCGTCGGGCGTGGGGAAGCGCCACATCTTGCCGGCTCCGGTTCGGGCCACGGGTTCGGCGCGTACGACCGGATCGACGAGCGGTTCGGGCACGACGGTGGCCAGCAATTCGTTCACGTCGACGTGCTTGTTGGTGAGTCCGCACCGAACGACGTTGTCGCTCGACCCCATGACCTCGAGACCCATGCCCGAGAGGTAGGCGTGCAGGTTGCCGGGTCCGAGATAAAGAGCCTGACCGGGCTCGAGCACCACGTGGTTCAAGAGCAGGGTCACAAGCACGGACACGTCATCGGGATACTTCTCGCCGAGTCGCACGACCCAGCGCGCGCTCGGTGATTCGTGGTCGGCGCACGCGGTGATCGTGTCGTGCAGGACGGGAAGGAATTCGTCGCGGTTGGTGAAGATCTGCCGCAGGGCGTAGCCGAGATCGTGATCGGCCAGCATCGTGGCCAGACGCGAAGCACCCCCACCGATGTCGTGCAACAAGTCGACCGTGCGCGTTGGCTCACGGAATCCGCACAGTGCTTCGAATCGACCGAGCGCGCACACGAGTTCGGGTTTGGCGAAGGGATCGCGGTAGATGCGCCGTGAGTTGCTCACCGGAATGCCCATCCGGTTCTCCCGCGCGTAGCCGGCCTGCGCCTGCTGGAGCGATGGATGCGATTGGAGGCTGAGTGGTTCGGCCGCCGCGAGGAACTTCACGAGGAAAGGAAGTTCGCCCGTCGACGAGACGAGCGAGGTGGAGAGCCCGCGAGTGTCGTCGAGAGCCGAGTGCGGTCGATCGGCGACTTCGTCGGCGACCTCCAGAACACGCGAAGGTCCGCCGAGGTGCGTGCCGAACCACAATTCGGCCCACGGGCGTCCGTCGGGCTCGGCGCCGATGAGACGCGGAATGGCGGTGGCGTGACCCCAGGGATAGTGCTGGACGACACCACGGACGAGCCGCACGTCAACTCCTGACGACGTCGATCAGCGCCTTCACGGCTTCGTCGACCCGCACGTCACGACGATCGCCGGACTTGCGGTCGCGAACTTCGATCACTCCGTCGGCCAGACCCTTGCCCACGACGACGATGGTGGGCACGCCGAGCAATTCGGCGTCCTTGAACTTCACGCCGGGCGACACCGAGGTTCGATCGTCGATCAACACGCGCACGTGAGCGACTTCGAGTTCGGTGGCGATCCGCTCGGCCGTGGCGGCGATGTCGTCGCCACCCTTGCCCGCGATCACGACGTGGACGTCGGCCGGCGCGACTTCGCGCGGCCAACACAGTCCGAGTTCGTCGCCCGACGACTCGGCGATGGCGGCCACCGCGCGTGACACGCCGATTCCGTAGGAGCCCATGGTGACGACCACCTGCTTGCCGTTCTGATCGAGCACGGTGAGATCGAGGGCCTCGGCGTACTTGCGACCGAGCTGGAAGATGTGGCCGATCTCGATGCCTCGCGCCATCTCGAGGGTGCCGCGGCACGTCGGGCAGGTGTCGCCCTCGCGAACCTCGGCGGCTTCGATCACGCCGTCGGCCTCGAAATCCCGACCCTTCACGAGCCCGACCACGTGGCGGCCGTGTTCGTTGGCGCCGGTGACCCAACGAGATCCGTTCACGACGCGGGGATCGACGAGATATCGGATTCCGTGAGCGGCGCCGAGAACGGCCGGTCCGATGTAGCCCTTCACGAGCTGCGGATGACGGGCGAAGTCCTCGTCGGTGAACGCCTCGGGTTCGGCCGGGCCCACGTTGGCTTCGAGTCGTTTCATGTCGACGTCGCGGTCACCGGGTACGCCGATGGCGAGCGGCTCGCGTCGACCGTCGGGATGTCGCAACATCACGATCACGTTCTTCAGTGTGTCGGCCGCGGTCCAGGCGCGATCGGAGCGCGCCAGATCGGGACGTCCGTTCAAGAGGTCGACCAGAGTGGCGATGGTCGGCGTGTCGGGCGTGTCGCACACGACGGCCGGCGGTGCGGAGGACGCATCGGCCTCGGTCGGTGCCGGCACGCTCACCGCCTCGGTGTTGGCGGCGTAACCGCACGAGACACAACGCACGAAGGTGTCCTCGCCCACGTCGAGCGGTGACAGGAATTCTTCGCTCTTCGATCCACCCATCGCTCCCGACATCGCCGACACGATCACGAACGGAAGTCCGAGACGTTCGAACGTGCGGATGTAGGCGTCGCGATGTGCCTCGTACGACGCGGCGAGTCCGGCGTCGTCGACGTCGAAGGAGTACGAGTCCTTCATGACGAACTCGCGGCCACGGAGGAGGCCGGCGCGCGGTCGGGCCTCGTCGCGGTACTTCGTCTGGATCTGATAGATCACGAGCGGCAGGTCCTTGTAGGACGAATACAGGTCCTTGACGAGGAGGGTGAACATCTCCTCGTGGGTGGGGCCGAGCAGATAGTCGACGCCACGACGATCCGTGAGGCGGAACAGGTTGTCGCCGTACTCGGTCCAGCGGTTGGTGGCCTCGTAGGGCTCCTTGGGCAGGAGGGCGGGGAAGTGGACCTCCTGGAAACCGGCCCGGTTCATCTCGTCACGCACGATCTCTTCGACGTTGCGGTACACCAGCCAGCCGAGGGGGAGCCAGGTGAATCCGCCCGGGGCGGCTCGACGGATGTACCCGGCGCGCAACATGAGCTGGTGGCTCGGAACCTCGGCGTCGGACGGGTTCTCGCGGAGCGTGCGCACGAAGAGGGTCGACATCCGCAACATCGGTCGAAGGTTACTGCCGAGGCCTGTATGCTGGAGGCGTCTTGATCGCTCGAGTTCGCTCGGGTCCGTGGAAAGGCGAGGGAGAAATCCCTCGTCTTTTTCAGTCTTAGGGCCCGATTCGTGCCCGATGATCACGGCGGACACAGAAGATCGAGACATCGGTGATCACGATGAGGAGGTGGAGATGAGCGAGGTCAGTGCACTCGAGCGCCGTCTCCACGAACTCGTGGCTCCGATCGTCGCCGATCTCCAACTCGACCTCTACGACCTCGAGTACGCCGGTGGCGTCCTGCGCATCACGATCGACACTCCTCCGGGTTCGCCGGGTGGCGTCGACGTCGATTCGCTCTCGCAGTGCACTCGTCTGGTGTCGCGCGAACTCGATCACACCGATCCGATTCCGGGTCATTACACGCTCGAGGTCACGAGTCCGGGTCTCGAACGAACGCTGCGTCGCCCCTGGCATTTCCAACGCGAGGTCGGCAAGAACGTCGCCATTCGTCTGCGCGACGTCGAAGCCGGACAGCGCCGAGTCGCGGGGGTCCTCGTGGCCGCCGACGACACGACCTGCACCGTGCGGATCGTGCCCGAAGGCAAAAAAGCCGACCCGGCCGACATCACCGATCGAGTCATCCCGCTCGACCAGATCGATCGGGCGCGCACCGTCTTCGAATGGGGGCCCGCGCCCAAACCCGGACGCACGGCGGGAGGTTCCCGCCCCAAACCTGGACGGTCACCGGGGAAACCCGCCCGAACACCGAGTAAGCCGGCCAAACCCCCGGCAGACTCAAGTGCCCGAAAAACCGATCGTTCCGAACCCTGACCAGCCCGAAAACCCTTCACCCAGGAGTCCACGCCGACATGAGCAATCTCGACATGGCCGAAGCCGTCCGCCTGTTGGCGGCGGAGAAGAACATCTCGGTCGACGACCTCTTGCAGGTACTCGTCGATGCCTTGGCCACGGCCTACAAGCGTCGGCCCGGTGCCGCCGAGGAAGTCGAAGTGGGCCTCAACCCCGACACCCTCGAGATCACCTTCACGGCCTACGACATCGACGAGGACGGCAACTGGGTCAACCCGCGGGACGACACGCCCAACAAGGGTGAACTCGGGCGCATCGCCGCCCAGACGTTCCGTCAGGTGATGGGCCAGCGCATTCGTGAAGCCGAGCGTGAGCGCAAGTACGAGGAGTACGCGAACCGCGAAGGCGACATCGTCACCGGCATCGTGCAGCAGACCGACAGTCGTTTCGCCTTGCTCGATCTCGGCAAGGTCGAAGCTCTCATGCCCCAGAGCGAGCAGGTGCCCTACGAGCGCGCCAATCCTGGTGCGCGCATGAAGGCCTACATTGTCGAAGTTCGTCGTACCCAGAAGGGTCCGCAGATCATCGTCAGCCGCACCCATCCCGGTCTGGTCAAGCGGCTCTTCGAACTCGAAGTTCCCGAGATCGCCGACGGCGTCGTCGAGATCAAGGCCTGTGCTCGTGAACCAGGTCATCGCACGAAGATCGCCGTGTGGTCGAACGACAACAACGTCGACCCGGTCGGAGCCTGTGTGGGTGCGCGTGGCGCACGCGTTCGCATGGTCGTGAACGAGTTGAACCAGGAAAAGATCGACATCGTCCCGTTCAGCGACAACCTTCCCGACTTCATCGCCAAGGCCCTTTCACCGGCCAAGGTCACCGAAGTGCGCGTGAGCGACGATCGCTCGCAGGCCGACGTGATCGTGCCCGACTTCCAGTTGAGCCTGGCCATCGGTAAGGAAGGTCAGAACGCGCGTCTGGCCGCCCGTCTCACCGGTGTCCGTATCGACATCAAGAGCGAGACCCAGGACCGCAACGAGAAGGCGGGCATCTTCGTCGACTCCGACGAGTACGCCGAAGGTTCGTGGGTGCTCAACCG
>Ga0129333_10007874_pt1 | contig 10051 bp, 13 predicted proteins | sample CPB6_08_DNA_FD_94474 | JGI IMG/M metagenome (GOLD analysis project Ga0129333, IMG submission 94474) | Freshwater to marine salinity gradient microbial communities from Chesapeake Bay, USA - CPBay_Sum_0.6_0.8_DNA | ecosystem: Environmental > Aquatic > Marine > Coastal | place: USA: Chesapeake...
TACCTTGTTCGCCTTGGGCTCCTTGAGCACCCTGAGCACCCTGAGTACCTTGTTCGCCTTGGGCTCCTTGAGCACCCTGAGCACCCTGAGTACCTTGTTCGCCTTGAGTTCCCTGAGTTCCCTGAGTGCCTTGGGTTCCTTGTGTGCCCTGAGTGCCTTGTGTACCTTGAGCTCCCTGAGTACCTTGATCACCCTTTGCTCCTGACACAACAGCTAAAAGTATTGCGTGATTGTCAGTAAACCCTCCATCACCTGCCGTTCCCGAGCTATCGACAGCCTCGACCGGTACAGTCCAATATGTTGTAGTCCCACTATCCCCATCATTGTCTTTATCTGTTCTGGTAGGAGTTCCTGTTATCTTAAACTTTTGATAACTCTCACTATCATTGGCATCCTGAATAAGGACAGGCTGCGTAATCTGCAGCAAAGCCAAAAAGTTGTCGATATCAAGATTTTCACTAGTTAAATGCGAAATATAGAGATATTGCGAATTTTTCTGACCTGAGCCAGAACCGCTCCACATAATGTCATATGCTGCAGGAATAGTTGCGCTGCTTAAGGCGCTGAATGTTCCTGTATTAGAGACATACTTATAGATACTAGAAGAAACACCCGTCTGCCCTTGTGCTCCTTGAGATCCAGCTAACCCTACAAGCGCCCAGTTAGCTTCGTTGTTAGGCATTTCGCCGGAGGTATTACTTCTAACTTCTCCAACTAAAAGACTGTATTTGTAATATGTATTACCGGCCCTGGTCTTTTCTACACCTCCATCTGTATAGGTATATTCGGTTTTAACATAAACCATCATACCCTCAGTCAACCTAGCTCCAGAGATGTCTGTTAATCTATCTCCAGAAGCACCACTAATACTTTGCAGAGAACCTCTCAGCTCTGTGTCCAGAGCGATAGGGGCTTTTCCTGTCGGGCTCCATGTTCCTGGCCATGGATTTCTTGTAAGTCCATCGTAATTTGTAGGCATATCTTTATATATTTAGTTTAATGTTACGTATTTATCTTCTAAATCACTTACAGAGTCATCGAAACCCATAATGTTGTATTTGCGCCGATATTCACTCCAAAGCCAGTATAGCTTTCAGATTGAAAGTCTGCCGGAGGGCTTGTAGGAGCCAGACTCACAACAGCAGTTTCATAAGAAGCTGCACTGATGAATGACTGTGTTCCATCATTGTTAACACCGCCTGTTTCGATCTTTGTAGGTAATCCTGCGGCAGTTTTTACAAAGAACCAAAAACGAATAGGCTCACTCGTACTGTTTGTCACTGCCTGACTAAATGTTTTTTGCTCGTGGTTTAAGACTGTCACGTTAGAGGTGTTAAACCCGCTAGCTGTAACAAATGTGGAAGCATCGATAGATGGTCCACCCGAAGTACCCACGTTAGAAGCTGTTCTTGTGGTAAACGAGGGGAATGTGTAGCTCGCAGTCGCTTCAACGTCTGCACTATCTAAAGCTGTAAAACTATGTGTATAGCCAGTAAGTCCAGTAATTCCTGCTGGACGAGTAGCTGTAGTGGTAAGTGTAAGCTTCGTAGAAGGTTTGTTAGCTGTTCTGCGATATATTGGCGTCGCAAAAGTAAGCGTACCAGAAATATTTCCAGTCCCTGTTTTGGTTGAGATACCAGAATCGTTTGTTCCACTATTGGTACCTGTAATCGTGTGCGAAGCCCTAGTAACATCACTCAATCCACCCACACTTACATTGTATGATGTAGATGTGTATTTTTGAAGGAAGTTTAAATTACTCAAAGGAGTTAGAGTAATATTTCTAGTAACATTAGCCCAGGAAGTTGTGAGTATATATGGCGTATCTGGAGTATACAGACTTGCAGGAGTGTTACCAGTTAACTTAGAATTTAATTTAATTATGGCAGACGCAGAGCCTCCTGTAGCCCCTGACCCGTTAGAATAAATAAACCCTTCTCCGTTTTTTGTAGTGAAAGTAACATTAAAATCTCCACTAGCCGTAAGCGGCAATGGGCCTCCAGAATTAACCACTTTTGTGTATTTGGTTAAATCTTCTGTAACAGTGCCAGTTGTTTCCGTGATTTCAACTACATCCGTGAGCCACTCATCAGGATAATCTGCAGTAGGATTATCTGCGTTGACGGTAAAAGTAGTAGCCGTTTGGTCCCATTGTCTCGATTGACCTGTGACAGTGACTGTTGGTGTAAAGCTAGCCAGTGTCAGCACAAGCTTACCGTCAACACTAAAAGCTGTAGTACGGATGTTTCTGATTACTCCATCAGTTCTATATTGGCTAAGAACTTCTTTATTTGCGTTATTAGGATCCTCTGCAAAAATTAGAGGACTTCCAGCTTCAGAGATCTTTTGCGTGATCTCTATGTCTAACATGTCGTATCTTACTTTTGTTAATGGCATATGCTTTTATCTTTAATAGGGTTGAACTGAGATATTAATATTATCTGGAGGAGCTTCGCTAAATATGATTTTTCCTCCGTTATTTAAACTTAATGTATATGAAACTGTTGGTTGCTGAACTACTCCGCCAATTACTACTGCGCATCTGTTAGGATCATCACTATTTAATCCTGCTATAGGGCCAAACTCGAGTTGCTCTCCATCTCCCTCAAAAAAACTAACTTGAGGAATCAGAGAACTTCGCAAGCTTGCTAGCGATATTAAATTATACCATGGACCATCCTGAATTTGCCACTGAATAAAATCATTTTCTATACGAATTCTTACAGAATCTTCGGCCAGAGGCTCTTGTCCGCCTCCTCCCCCTCCTCCAGCAGTAGGATCGTTAGGAAACCCAGCAATAACAACATTTTTTATTGCTCCTACTGTAGTCTTCCTAAGCTTGTGCGCACCCCTGATGTACTGGCTTACTATGAGCAGATCACTACTTTTAAGTGGGTCAGCAGGCCGTAAATCTGGAATTCTTCTTATTTCTGGATCCATAAATGCTTGCTCATCTTATAGGATGACCTAGCACTTTACAACATTATTTAACAATATTGCAATCTTAGCTTTATCCAGTTTTGAATAGTAATTCTTCTCTTCACTCAAGTGATCTTTAGCTATTTCTCGAGCAAGATTTTTATCTTTTGTGTGCTCTTGTTCATGAGCTACACCTTTCCTTAATTCTTTTTTAATGAAAGCGCTATCAGGCTTGTTGTCTCCTAGTCCGCCTTTAAGCTTTTCTACAACCCTGCGCTTTTCACTGGCTGTTTTAGAGTACCACTTAATTAGTGCGCTAGATTTATAAAGATTATTTTGAAGAGCATCCATAGTAGCCTCTGTCTCTTCTTTTGTTATTGGAGCTAGCCTTCCAAAGTTTCCCATGACTCCAGGATTTGAAAATCCCATATGAATTTGCTTGGTAGCTTTAGGAATATTTCCTCCTAAAAGAGCGTCTAGCACTGTTGGGCTTTTTTCTAGAGCTTGAGCAGCCATAACAACAGGAGCAGCAGCTGGTATGCTTTGAAGAACAGGATTTTTTGCTAGTTGTCTAGCCTGTAGAGCCGCAAGATCATACTCTCTATTTCTATTCTCGAGAGCATCAAGCATACTCTCTCCATTTCTGCGGGCAGGCATTCTGTTTCTGCCGAAGAGTATCTTGCTAGCTGTACTATTTCTAGGATCCATTATTTTTTAGATGCTTTATCCATCTCTCTGCCGCGAGCACGCAATTTGTCTAGTCTTTGCATCTCAAGAAACATAGGCAATCCCTTTTTCTGCTTATCCATAAACCCTTTCAATACTGACTCTGATTTAGGATCTTCGTGCTTCTTGATATATTCTTTAATTTTATCTAGAGCACTGGCAGTCTTCAAAGCTTCAGCTATTACACTTTTAGAATAACCGTATTCAGCTGCTCTCTTCATAAAACCATTTGTGTAGGTAGATTTAAGCTTTTCGTCCTCAGCAGAAGGTTCTTCGTCATGTTTTTCACTATATCGATTTAATAGATACTTAGGTACAGCTACAGCTCCAAGACCTATCAAAGTATTTAATATCCAAGAATTTTCTCCCGAAGCGTCATTAATGTCTCCAGTACTTGGCTCAGGGAAATCAGGAACTTTTGAAATGTCTGGGTTTTTATATGCAGGAGATTTAAAATAATCCTGCAAAGCGTCTATAGCTGGCTGTATATCGTTTTTTTCGTAATAATAACTTCCTGTTTTAGTTTGCGTTAAACCGGTATTCTTTTGAACCATGCCCGGCACAGCCTTACCAGCCTGATTTATCCACTGTTCTCTTTTTTTCGGATCCATAGGCACAAGACTTCTTATGAGTCTCTTAGCGTCAGTTCTTCCCCAGCCTTGAGTATCCATAGCCTTTTCGATGTCAGGACTATTTAAAACTCTGTTAACATCTTGCCTAAAGACTGCAGGATCAGTATATCTTTGTCCTGTGTTTTGAAATTGATCTCTCTGTATAGCCGCCAAACCATTCAAAGCTTCGCCTCTATTATTTTGATATGGCTGAAATTTACCGGGCCAGTTTATAGTTTTCGGTAGTCTAGTAATATTGCCAGGTTCGTATATTCTGTGCCCACCTATCTCATGCTCTAAAACATCCTGCATAGGTATTGAGGGGCGCTTTCTCACTTCACTAAAGTTGTCGTAAAGTATCGGTTCAGGCTTATTTATATTAATTCCAGGTTTTACGGGTTGAAATCCGTTTATTACATTATTTTCTAAAGGATATTTTATTTTCTCAGGAAAGGCATACGCTCCTTCTGCGGAGTTATTAATTCCAGTTACAGGTCCAGCAGGCATTGTGTAATGATCTTGAGTTTTAAATACATTTGTGTTATTTAATATACTTGGTGTAATCAACGGAAAGTTGTACTTTTTATTATATTGATTAGCTTTATTTACCTCTTCTGGCAAATTCTTTCCGTAAACTCCTGCAAGTACATGCGCTGGTGTTGTCTTTCCTAGATAATTTTCGAGTTTAAAGCCTTGTGGTAGGCCAGGATTAAGTTCTCTTCTTACGTTATTTGCGGCCGGAATATCCAAGATATTTTTGTTTAAATAATTATTTAAAACAACGTTCTGTTCCTTTTCTGAAGGAACATAGTCGGCCGCTCTTTTGTTAAGTAGAGACATACCCATATATTTTATTTCTGAAAAAGTTTCTCTACGTTTTCAGGATTTTTAATCATTTCTTTAATATGATTAATTTTTCTATGCTCGTCCACAGTTTCACCTATGAGGTAAGGCATATAGCTTGCTAGAAAAGAACCAAAAGGAAGACCGTTCGCTGACATCGCTGCTAGCACACCCGTACCGGTCAATCCTCCAATATATTTACCAGCGTTTCGATTTAAATGCGCCATTATCCCTGGAGATGTTTTGGCATCAGCAATAGGTGTTCCGTCTTTATCGAAACCTTCAAGCTTCAGATCTCCGTAACCAGCACTAGCTTTTTTAAACAAAAGCTTAGCTTGCTGCTCAGATAAACCATATTCAGCTGCTCTCTTCATGAAACCTTCAATATAAGCCTTCTTTTCAGGCAATCCTTTATGCTTGGTCTTGGCAAAGTCTCTAAGTTGTTTTTCAGTCATACTGTCGGCAATTTCTTGAATTTTAGAGCTAAAACGACCCTTGCCTCTTTTAGCGGCAAGAGCCATTCCCATGAGTCTTTGTTGAGCTTCGCTTTTTGCTGGCATACTACCACCCTTGCTCTTGTCTGGTTTGGTTGATCAGCTCATCCATCTTTTGATTATAGCGTCTAGTGCCTAATCCTGCACCAAGAGCTCTTCCTCCAAGCCTACCTGAGCTAATAGCTTCTTGAATAGCTTCGGGGTCAGTTCGTCCCAGAAGATGAGATAAACCATATCCGGCAGCCCCTCCAGCAATGTCTCCCAAGAATGTTCCTCCAGAGATGTTAGCTGTTCTGCTAGGAGAACCTTCTTCACTCGTAAGATCTTGATAAGCATTATACGCTATAGGTAATGTACCTCCAAGTCCTCCTCCTGGAGCTTCAGGGGCAACTTTACCCAGCGCCATAGCTCCTAGAATATTCATAAAAGGACTAGCCTTCTGCTGCTCTAGATTATATACGTTTCTTTCAGCTTGTTTTAAAATATCCAAAGCTTGGGTTTCAGAGTAGCCATATTCCGCTGCTCTTTTTACAAACCCATTGATGTATGCTTGTTCGTTAGTCATAAATTAAAACCCCAATGAGTGTCTGTTATAAATTGTCTGTCCTTCACTGTTTAAATTTTTCTGCATATCTATGTGTCTTTGCAGATTGCTAAGATGTCTTTCAGCCTCACTACGCCTCGAGCTTCTTCTGATAGCGTTCAACAAGACGTCTGGAATTGCTCCTGCCGCAGCGCCTAATGTTCCGCCCACAGCCGCCCCAGCTAAAGGACCATCTCCAAAAGTATCGCTAAGCCCCCCACCTACAAGACCGCCTAAAGTACCTCCTAGATACTTTCCTGGATTTCTTTTCAGATGAGCCATTAAACCTTCTCCCTCCTCAGGTTCAACAAAATCTTCCATATCTCTGAAGCGCATACCTTTCACATCTTCCTCTGATAATTCAGGAACTTCTTTGTACGCAGGTTCACCTAAAAAAGCTTTTTTATATAATTGTACGGCTTCGCTTTCATTGAAACCATATTCCGCTGCTCTCTTAACAAATCCATTAATATATGCTTGTTCTGTTGTCATATTAGAATTGTTCGTCTTTAGGAAGCGGAACGAGGGGCGCTGGGCGATTAGCTATATCATTAGCGTTTCCTTTAATGCTGTTAGGTACCTTAGGTGCAGGCGCTTTACGTTTACCAACCATAGGCATTTCACCTGCAGCCTGCTTTAAAAAATTAATAGCTTCAACTTCACTGAAACCATATTCAGCTGCTCTCTTTACGAATCCTTCGATATATGCTTGTTCTTGTTGTGTCATAATTATTCTGGTCTAGTTTTAAGTTTATTTCTCCAAAATTCAACGTCTTCTCTGACATTCTCGTTTAAGCTTTTATAGTTGCCTAGGTGGCCAAAGAATAAATGACAATATACCCCATTACCTTTATCTTCGCAAAGAGTAATTAGATTATCTGGATCGAGCTCTAACTCAGGGTTTAAGTGAAAAGGCTTTATATGATGAACCTCCAACTTTTTCGTGCCTTCACAAAGAGCGCATATAGGATTGTTCTTGATATGATTCTTTCTAACAGTACGCCAATGCGACGATCTTTTATGCAGAGGCTCTTTACCCTCTTGCATTTCTTTAAGTGTCGTCACATTAGCCATACGTACTTTTATTTAACCATCACAAATTATTACTGAGGGTTTGCTTGATTATAATTTTGGATAGCGTTATACGCTCCTTTAGCTCCTGCAGGAATAGACGCAAGGCCTTTTGCTAAATTTCCAGCAACACGCGCACCTCCCCCAATACTACCTGTGGCCCCAGTCAACCATTCAGGCCTACCATAACGATCCATTACAGGTTGAGCTGCGTCTGCGTATCCTTGTAAACCTGCAGCTATTCTAGGATTTCTGTTTACGGCTTTATTCAAAATATCTTCTCCTGCAGCATAACCTCCAGAAACTCCTGCCATGAGTCCTCTTGCTGGAAGTCTAAGAGGTAGAGGCAAAGCATTCATTAGAGGGTTTCCTTCGTAAGTGTCTGGATTGAAATTTCCCTTTAAAGCTTCACGTAAAGCGCTCTGAGGCTTATTAGCGTCCCATGTTTTTTTTGCTCCTTGGAGCCCTGCTTGAACGCTAGAGTTATTAGCTATACCGCTCATTAAGGCTGCAGGAGGACTCATTTGTGGCTGATTTCCTCCGGTTAAATTAGCGCCTTGGTTTACAAGTCCTTCTGAAGGAATATGAGCTCCTGAAGACATTTCTCCTCTAAAATTATCTGGCTGTGTTGGTCCGATAGGATAGTCATAGCCTACAGACGGTTCAGATGCTGCAGGCTGCGCTGGCTGCTGTCCCATAAATCTATTTTTTAGATTACTGTAACCCTGCCTAATCTGATTCATGATACCCTGCATGTCTGCCTGCTTAAGAATATCGGCGACCTCTTTTTGCGAGTAGCCATACTCACTTGCTCTCTTAACAAATCCGTTAATGTATGCTTGTTGTGTGTTCATATATTATTTTATTCTTCTGCTAGTAAAGGATATGCTCTTTGAAGCATTTTAGGATTAAGCATCCCGTAATTTTTTAACATTTTTGCGGTGCTTAAGTATTTATCTCTATCATAGTCACCCTTCAGTTTTCCAACTAGTGCTCCTGCACCTCCAGCTAAAAGCGGTGCAGCTACCTGAGTCATTCCTGAGTCACTAAAACTCGAACCTAAAGCACCAAGGCTTGCTCCAGCCAGTCCTCCCAAGATTGCGTTTGTTTTCGGATTTGGTGCATTTTCACTTAAATTAAACCTATCACTGTCTTCGCTACTATCTGCAATATTTCTTAAATGCTTCTGAAAAGCGTCTCTGCTCAAGCCGTATTGGTCGAGCAATTCATCATCAGGTCTCACCATAGCTTTGGCTGCCTGCAACTGATTCAAGGCATATTCAATCATATCTGGACCTGGACCAGAGGCTACGTTGAGTAAAGGCTTTGCTGATTTATATAGTTCAACAGCCTCACCCTCACTATAACCATATTCGGCGGCTCTCTTCATGAACCCTCTCAAATAAGCCTCCTCCACCACACTCCCTTGTTTAGGTAATGCTGGTTTTGCTGCTGTATCACTGAACATAATTCTGCCTCCTCCTCCAAAGAATTCTTCAGGAGAAATTCCAAAAGAACCAAGATCTTCTAGTGTGCCTCTCTGACCGGACCAAGGCATTTGAGGGGTGGGTTGAGGAGCCGCAAAAGGCTTAGGCTTAGGTAGCGGAGGTTTAGGTGCAGCAGACTTATTCATGTTTTTTATTTTCTGCCATTCTGTCTTTAATCATATCATTGTAGCGATTTGCTCCTGAATAACTGCCATACATCATACCTCCAAGTCCTCCCACTCCAGCCCCAAACAAGCCAGCAAGACCTGGGTCAGGAATAGCATCTGAACCTAATGCCTTAGACAATCCTCCGGCAGCTAACCCTGCAAGTCCTCCAGCTCCTAGGCCGATGAGTCCTTTTTTAACCTGGGCATCCAATAGCATATCTAGAGCACTGCGGTTTTTATAGTGCTCAGCTCTTTCTTTTGAAAAGAGCTTATCAGGCTCTATTTTGCTCAACTCATCTTGCCATGGGTTTATATCTCGATTTTTATAGTCTTTATATGCACCGTAGGCTATTGTTGGCAAAGACCCAGACATCAAAGCAGCTATAGCAGGGGTCATTTTTGCCTGGTCGTAGCGCTCAAGTTCCTCCCTAGTCACAGCTTTTTTAAGTAAACCTACAGCTTCATCTTCATTGAATCCATATTCACTTGCTCTCTTAACAAATCCGTTAATGTATGCTTGTTGTGTGTTCATATATTACTTTAGAAATTCTGCTTATAATTTAAAACTGCAACTATTTTGCTGGTGTGGTAATCATAGGATGATTCATCATTTGAAGCGGATTTTTATGTGTGAGCATGTACTGACTGGCATTTGACAACCTTTGAGGTATTCCACTAATTCCAGGCTCACCTACAGGGCCACTAGTCATATAAGGTACGCCACTTGGATAGTCCACAGCGTTAGGGTCACCCATAATTCCCTTATAAGCTCCTTTTAATACATTAATCGGATTAACATTACTCGCGTAGTTTTTAAGTCCCTGCATTAACCCAGGAGCTTTTTGATATTCTGGAGCGTCGGCTGCAGTAGCTTTTTTCAAGATGTTAACGGCTTCTTCCTGCGAATAGCCATATTCACTTGCTCTCTTTACGAATCCCTGAATGTATGCTTGTTGTTGTGTAGTCATAATTTCTTCTAGTTTATTCTAAACAATACTTCTAGCCAAGAGTATTTTTATTTCTTATTAGATTTATAAACTCTCGATTAAGTCTCTCTTTCTCGTCAGCCATATTCTGCAAATATTGATCAGTGCTTGTGGGAGTTTTTCCAAACAATTTGTCGGCCATGGAAGGATGCAGTGAAGCTAGA
>Ga0129333_10007876_pt1 | contig 10050 bp, 10 predicted proteins | sample CPB6_08_DNA_FD_94474 | JGI IMG/M metagenome (GOLD analysis project Ga0129333, IMG submission 94474) | Freshwater to marine salinity gradient microbial communities from Chesapeake Bay, USA - CPBay_Sum_0.6_0.8_DNA | ecosystem: Environmental > Aquatic > Marine > Coastal | place: USA: Chesapeake...
CGCGTCGGCAACCCCAACAGTGACGCCTCCGTTGCAGGCGCTGCGGTGGGTGGTGCGGCCGGCGGACTGCTCGGCTCGCAGGTCGGTCGCGGTAACGGTCGCACGGCAGCGACAGCGACCGGTGCGATTGTCGGCGCAGTCGCAGGGGACCGTGTTGCCACGCCCCGTACAACCCCCGCAGCACCGGTGGAAAACTGTCGCACTGTGGAGTCGGTGCGCGATGTGACGCGCGGCTACACGGTGGTCTACGAATACAACGGCCATCCGATCACCACCACACTACCCAATGACCCCGGACAAACCGTCCGCATCGGTATCACTGCGCTCGACAGCAACAGCACGCCCGCACGGGAAACTCTGCCCGCTGCAGGGGGTACTGGAAAGCTGACCGCTTCAGTACGGGATGCCGGTGCCGGCCACAGCCAAAACACCGGTGCAGTGCGCGATACAGCCGGTCGCTACAACTACCGCTACTGAGCCCTCAGGCGCGCGGTCAGCGCAGCGTGGTCAGACAGGCGCATTTTCCGTCTGCCGTGATGGACGCGGGTCTCAAGCACCGAGAATCCCCTGACATAGATCCGGTCAAGACGCAGCAGGGGCAATGCAGCCGGAAAGCTGCGCGCCGCTGCACCTGTTGTGATTTCGAACACTTCGTGCAGATTCAGCGGCACCGCGAACTCGTGGGGCGCCCGTGACCGCCAGGTCCAGTCATTGAAATCTCCGGCAACGATCAGGGGGGCATCCACCGGCACATGTCGCTCGATGCGCTGGCGCAAGCGCTCAAGCTGACGGCTGCGCCCCCGTGCAGTGAGGGCCAGATGGACACAAACCGCATGCAGATTGGCTGACAGCCCCGGCACCATGATTTCACAGTGCAGCAGCCCACGACTTTCAAAGCGGTGCGCCGAGATATCTTCGTTTTCCCAGCGCAGAATCGGAAAGCGCGAGAGTATGGCATTACCGTGGTGTCCGGCATCGTAAACGGCGTTGCGTCCGTAGGCGTGACTGGACCACAGCGTATCCGCCAGATACTCGTATTGCGACTGCCGCGGCCAGTCCCTGTGCCGTCGCGCATGCCCGTCATGCGCGCCTACCACCTCCTGCAGAAATACGAGGTCAGGATTGAGTGCGTGCAAGTGTTCCCGCAACCCGCGCAGCGACGGCCGCGTCGCCACCAGCGGCGTCAGCGGAAAGCCCTTGTGGATGTTGTAGGTGGCGATGCCGATATCGACAGCGCCACCCGCCCCTGTCATTTGATCAGGAGATCGCGAGCATGCGGTCGAGCGCGATACGCGCCAGTTCCGCCTCGTAGGTCGGCACCTTGATCTGGTTCACCACCTTGCCCGCCGCCAGATTCTCCAGCGACCACGCGAGGTGTTGGGGATCAATGCGCTGCATCGTCGAGCACATGCAGACCGTAGGCGCCATGAACTGGACCGACTTGCCCTGCGGTGCATACTCCTCCGCGATGCGATTGACCAAATTCAGTTCCGTGCCGACCAGCCAGCGTGTACCGGGAGCGCTGGCCGCAATGGTTTTGATGATGTAATCGGTGGAGCCGACATAATCAGACAGTTTGCACACCTCGAAGCTGCACTCCGGGTGACTGATCACCGCACCCGACGGATTTTGCTGGCGCCAGCGCAGGATGTGCTGCGCCTGAAACATCTGATGCACCGAGCAGTGGCCCTTCCAGAGCAGCACCCTCGCCATCTTGATCTGTTGCGGCGTCAGACCACCCATCGGCTCATCCGGATCCCACACCAGCATCTCGGAGAGCGGGATATCCATGAGATAGCCGGTCCAGCGACCCAAATGTTGGTCCGGGAAGAACAGAACCTTTTCGCGACGGGAGAAGGCCCATTGCAGGATGGTTCTGGCATTGGAGGACGTGCAAACCGTACCGCCATGCTCGCCGCAGAACGCTTTCAGATCTGCCGCCGAGTTGATGTAGGTAATCGGAGTAATGTGTTCATCAGGGTCCAGCACTTCCACGATTTCTCGCCAGGCCCGTTCGACCTTGGCAAGACTCGCCATATCAGCCATCGAACATCCCGCGCTCATATCCGGCAGAACCACTTTCTGCGACGGCTTGGACAAAATGTCCGCCACTTCGGCCATGAAATGCACGCCACAGAACACGATGAATTCGGCATCGGTGCGTGAAGCCAATTTGGAGAGTTGCAGGGAGTCACCCGTCAATTCGGCATGCCGGTACACGTCGGCGCGCTGATAATGATGACCGAGCAGAACGGCACGGTCACCCAGCACCTTGCGCGCAGCGAGTATGCGCTCCTGACACTGCTCGTCGGCAAGCGGTTTGAACCGGTCAAATTCAATAGCCTTGACTTCCATCTCCTCGTCCTTTCACATGGTGGCACCGGGCGGTTACGGAAATGGCGCCACAGGTGCACACTGCACGCCGGTAAAACCCAGCGCTATGGAACATTAAAGATTACAGTATTTTGACAATTCTGTGGCTGCCCGGGTTCTGCGGCTGCACTGCGCTAAGGCTGCCGGCCGGCACGATCCGGCAACGCCCGGATCGCCGCTGCGTTGCTCCAGGAAAACACCCGTTCCGCTGCTTCCTGCCATGGGACCCAGGCATACTGCAGATGTTCCCGCGGCGCCAGTCGTACCGGCAGGCGTTCCTCGAGAGTATAGGCAAACACATGTTCCGTATTGTGTGTTACCCCGGGGGCGTAGCGGCCACGCCAGCGCGCAAAAATTTCATACTCGTTTTGCAAACGCCAGTCGGCAACGGCACCGGGTGCTGCGACCAATCCGGTCTCTTCCTGCAACTCGCGAACCGCGGTTTGCATCAGCGTTTCACCCGGTTCCTGACTTCCGGTGATGGACTGCCAGAATCCCGGGCGGTCAGCGCGTTCCAGCAGCAACACATCGAGGTGCCGGGTGTGAACCAGCACCAGCACCGATATCGGAATCTTGTATGTCATGAACTCGCAGCAATCCCGCCCGGACTGACATCAGCCAGAAGCACCAGACAGCGGCGCCCCCGGGACTGCCATTCGGCCGCGACATCGCTCAACACCGAACGCAGCATACGGAAATCGTCAGGGATACGGTCGGCGCAAGCAGAAACGCCAGTTAAACAAAGACAAACCCCGTTCAGGGTAACCTGATCGTGGAGCACATCGGCCAGCGCGTCCCAGTTGCTGCCGAACCCGACCGGAAGACGCAGTCCCTGCGCAAATGCCGTCATCAAACTGCGTTTGTCGTGGACAGCAGACAGATCGATTTCCCGCCACGACAGCCCTTGCCGTTCCGCGGCGCGACGCAAGGCATGCGGGGCAGCAGATGCCGGATGGACACCACTCTCGGGCAGCGGCTGCCGGGAAACAGTCAAGGGACAATTCTCCGAAAGGAGCGGTAATGATCATCCGTGTAGTAAAACTCACCACCATCACGGCAATTCCGCAAATACACCAGTGAATCGACTGTCGGACGTCCCGCTTTGCCCCCGTCGACCCGCGCACATCCGACCACCACACGACGGGCGCCGCGATGACGGACACCGGGGGTCTTCACCGTGTATTCGCGATAGTGGCCGCGGGAGGCAAGCGGCAGCCGCTTTTCATAGTTGCCGAAGGTGATACCATCCCGCTCATAAGGAAACGGCCCATCGGTCTGTATCAACTTCAGCGTCTGATGCGCCTCCCTGGGCAACTGGGTAACGCGTATCGGCTCGACGCCCGAAGACGGCACCCGCGCCGGTAACGCAGCAGACAGCGCAAACAGCAGCGCGCCCAGCCATCCAACTGCCACACGCCGGACGCGCACCCCCATACGCAAGCCCGCCTATTGCGCTTGTCCGGCGTTACGCAAACGGATATGCAATTCGCGCAACTGTTTCTCGGTCACCACGCTTGGCGCTTCAACCATGAGGTCCTGCCCGCGCTGGGTCTTCGGAAACGCGATCACTTCGCGAATGGATTCCGCACCGGTCATCAACGTCACCAGACGGTCCAGCCCGAAAGCAATACCGCCGTGGGGCGGCGCGCCATAGGACAATGCATCCAGCAGGAAGCCGAACTTGGCGCGTGCCTCGTCAGCACTGATTCCGAGTGCCGAAAAAACCTGCGACTGCACTTCTGCGCGGTGTATCCGCACGGACCCGCCGCCGATCTCCCAGCCGTTTAACGCCACGTCATACGCCTTCGCCAGCACCTTGCCGGGATCACTGCCCAGCAGCGCCAGGTGCTCGTCTTTCGGTGAAGTGAACGGATGGTGTGCGGCCACCCAGCGCTTGTCTTCCTCGTTGTAATCGAATGCGGGAAAATCCACGACCCAGCAAGGGCGCCAGCCCGGAGCCGCATGGCCTCGCTCATGACCGGCCTTCACGCGCAAGGCCCCCAGCGCATCCCACACCACCTTCCGTCTGTCCGCGCCGAAAAAGATCAGGTCACCATTCTGCGCACCGGTGCGTCGCAGGATCTCGGCCAGCACCGGCTGAGGAAGAAATTTGACAATCGGTGACTGCAAACCCGATTCATCCAGCTTCGTCACGTCGTTGACTTTGATGTAGGCCAGGCCTTTTGCGCCGTAGATTTTGACAAAGTCGGTGTAGTCATCAATTTCCTTGCGGCTCAGCACCCCGCCGCCCGGCAGACGCAGCGCCATCACCGCACCGTCTGCCAGCGCCATCGCCTGACGGAAGACCTTGAATTCCACCTGCTCCATCAGATCACTGAGCTCGGTCAATTCGAGTGACACCCGCAGGTCGGGTTTGTCCGAACCGAACCGGGCCATCGCATCGGCATAGGTGAGCCGGGGAAACTCCCCCAGATCGACATTCAGCACCGACTGAAACAGATGGCGGATCAACCCCTCCATCAGGTCCTGAATTTCCCGCTCGCCGAGAAACGACGTCTCAATATCGATTTGGGTGAACTCGGGCTGTCGGTCGGCACGCAGATCCTCGTCACGGAAACACTTGACGATCTGGTAGTAACGGTCGTACCCCGCGATCATCAGCAACTGCTTGAACAACTGCGGTGATTGCGGCAAGGCGTAAAACTGCCCGTCGTGCATGCGGGAAGGCACGAGAAACTCCCGCGCACCTTCCGGGGTTGATTTGTACAGCATGGGCGTCTCGACATCGATAAATCCATGACCATCCAGATACTCCCGGACAGCACGGGTTGCCTGATGCCGGAGCCGCATGTGCTTCTGCATCGCCGGACGACGCAAATCGAGAAAACGGTACTGAAGACGAACGTTCTCCGACAGGTTCTCTTCATCCATCATGAAAGGCGGCGTTTGCGAGGGATTCAGGACCTCGAGAGCAGTCGCCAGCACCTCGACCTCGCCGCTGACAAGATTGGCATTCACCGTCCCGGCAGGACGCTCCCGCACCCTGCCTTCGACCCGCAGGACAAATTCATTACGGGCGCTATCGGCCAACTTGAAAGTATCGGGACGATCCGGGTCGCAAACGATCTGCACCAGGCCCTCACGGTCGCGAAGGTCGATGAAAATCACGCCGCCATGATCGCGACGGCGATGCACCCATCCGCACAGTGACACGGTTTGGCCAAGGAGGCTGCGGTCAACGAGACCGCAGTAGTGACTACGCATATTCATGATGACTGTACCGTTTTCATGGATTCGTGATGTCTTTCGACGCAACAATTTCCGGTCCGGGGACGGGAGTGCCGTTCCCGTTCTTCGGCGCGACAACCCCCATCGAGACGATGTACTTCAGTGCAACATCCACCGATATATCCACCTCCTGCGTCTCATCACGGCGGACGTAAAAATAAAACCCGTTGACCGGACTGGGTGTAGTCGGGATGAATACTGCAACGTAATCGTCGCCGAGTTTCTCGACCACCTCTGCCGGAACATTGGTCTGGAAGGCCAGGGACCAGGCCTGTGGATGCGGATATCGCACAAGCAAGACCTTCCGGAATGCATGCCCGCTCCCGGAGAACAGTGTGTCGCTGACCTGTTTGACGCTGTGATAGATCGAATTGAAAATCGGGATCCGTGCCAGCAAGCCTTCCCAGAAGCGCACGAGATGCTGCCCGATGATATTGGCGGCCAGAACGCCGGTCGCAAAAACGATGACGATGGTAAGCACAACGCCCAGACCCGGGACATGAATGCCCAGCCACACCTCCGTCCGAATCGATTCCGGCAGCAGCAACAAGGTCTGGTCGAGCGTGCTCACCAGCAGATCCAGCACCCACAGAGTAATAACCAGGGGAACCCAGATCAGCAGGCCGGCAATCAGATAGCTTTTAAGGGATTTCTTTCGGGACATCAGGGATGAAACGGCTCGGGAAAAGCGATTGCTTGAGTTCGCTATCCGGTGTTCAGGCGCTGCGGCCGCCGGAAACCGCAGCGCTCAAGGGGTATTTAACTGCAGGCAGGGCAGGCCCCCGTGCCACAGGCGGGTGCGTCAGTCGACCCGCCGGATGCACTGGCGTCTTTTCCATCATCGGTTTTGCTCTGGCCACTGCTTCCCTTGTTCTTGAAGTCAGTCGCATACCACCCGCTACCCTTCAACTGGAAGCCAGCGGCAGTGACCATCTTGGCCAGCTCCGCCTTTCCACACTGAGGGCAGTCCTTGAGCGGTGAATCACTGAGGCGCTGCAGGAACTCCTTCTGGAATCCGCATGCCCCGCATCGATATTCGTAAATCGGCATAGCGCACCCGCCAAAAATTTCAAAAAAAGATTATACCTGAGAGAGTTAGCTCGCCTGCCCGGCGGGGACATTACCGATCTGACTGCCGAAGCAAACCTCGCCGCCCCTCTCCACAGCGCTTTATGGGGTCAGGTCGGCCTATAATCAATAGGCAGCGGCTCACAAAACTCAGGGCGCATTATAAGTTATTGATTTTATTATATTTTTATGGAACACACCGCACCGCGAAGTCACCGCTTGGTCAACGAAGCACGTCGCCACGGGCCCGCTCCGACCGGCGTCGTATATCCGTGCACCGGACCGTCCCTCGCAGGCGCTCTGGAGGCTGCGGAAGCGGGCCTGATCGATCCATTCCTCATCGGGCCAGAGCACCGAATGCGAGAAATCGCCGAGCAACAGGGCATTGACCTGCATGGCTGCCGGCTGGAGAAGGCGGCGACCGAGCACGAGAGTGCCGCGCGCGCCGCTGAACTCGCGCGCGACGGAAAGGTCGGGATGCTGATGAAGGGAAGCCTGCACACCGACGAACTCATGGGCATTCTTGTATCCCGCAGTGCAGGCCTGCGAACCGATCGGCGAATCAGTCACACCTTCGTCATGGAAATTCCGGTGCACGACCGGTTGCTGCTGGTGACTGATGCAGCGATCAACATCGCTCCGGATCTCGAAGCGAAGCGCCATATCACTCAGAATGCCATCGACGTCGCGCACGCCGTCGGTATTTCCAATCCGCATATCGCCATATTATCTGCCGTGGAAAACTCCAACCCGGCGATTCCTTCGAGCATGCATGCTGCGGAATTGCGCGATATGGCCCGATCAGGTTTGATTACCGGTGGTATCGTCGATGGGCCTCTGGCATTCGACAACATGATTTCACAGGAAGCCGCGCAACTGAAGGGCATTGACTCTCCGGTCAGCGGCGCAACCGACATTGCCGTACTACCAGGACTCGAAGCTGGCAATATTCTGTACAAGTCGCTCGTTTACATCAGCAAGGCCACTGCCGGCGGCGTGGTGATGGGGGCAAAAGTACCGGTGATCCTGACAAGCCGGGCCGATTCCGTGCATAGCAGAATCAGCTCAGCGGCCGTGGCTCGACTGGTGAATTACACCGCACGGAATCCGGGACACGGGTAACCTCTCCTGGCGAAGACGTTAACCCGCAGAGCCCGCCGCGACCGCTCTGCTGTTACTCCGTCAGAACGGGATGTCATCATCCATGTCATCGAAATTACCGGGATTGCTTTTCTTGGGCGCCGGCCGATCGCCGCCACCCGCATCCCGCCCGCCGGCGCCATCAGCGCCGCGACCGCCCAGCAACTGCATGCGATCCGCGACAATCTCTGTCGAATACCGATCCTGCCCTTCCTTGTCCTGCCATTTCCTTGTCCGGATGCGCCCCTCGACGTAGACCGGTGAACCCTTTTTCAGGTACTCACCGGCGATTTCCGCGAGACGCCCGAAAAATGAAATCCGGTGCCACTCGGTGTGTTCCTGCCGGTCGCCGCTTTTGTCCTTCCAGTTCTCCGTGGTCGCGATACGAATATTGGTGACTGCGTCCCCGCTGGGGAGGTAGCGGGTCTCAGGGTCCGCGCCGAGATTGCCAATCAGTATTACCTTGTTGACCGATGCCATAAAGATTCCTCAGGTTATCAATGCGTATGCTGCCGGGTCGCTTGCGGCTGGGATGTCGCTGCGCCGGCCTGGCCGAAACTCAGTATAAGCCAGATTGCCAGCAGCACAGCGTCGAACAGTACAACGCCCGTGACCTGTCCGATGGTATACAAGAATCCTGCTGCTGTTGCGCCCGCAAAGGACCCCAGGAATTGCACCGTGCTGTAGACACCGGTCGCGGTACCCCGGGAACCTGCCGGAGCCAATCTGGAAACAAGTGCCGGCAACTTCGCCTCGAGCACATTGAACGCCGTGAAAAATCCAACCAAGAACACCGCCAACCAGCGTATGTCAGACACCATCCACGGTAACAACGCATGCAGCAGCAGCAGCAAAGCCACCGAAAACCGGAACCATCGCATCATCGCCGGCGGCGAAGACGACTGCATGACGGGGATCAACATCAGAACGAATGCACCTAGCATCACAGGAAGGTAGACCTTCCACTGGGCCTCTACAGGGATGCCGGCGTCACGCAGTGCGAAAGGAACAATGATGAAAAGCGCCGTGAGCACTGCATGCAAGGAAAAAATGCCGAAATTCAGACGCTGCAACTGCCGGTCCTGGAGCACCTCCAGAATCATGCGAACGTTCAGGGTCGCAGAAACGGGGGCCGCGGGCGGGTCGGGAACAATGCGCCAGGTAACCCACAATGCAAGCAGCGCCAGAACGCCGGTCAGTGCGAATAGGCCGGGGACACCGATTTTTGGCGCAAGCCAGGGACCGGTCACCAGCGACAACACGAACATGAACCCGATCGTCGATCCGATCACCGCCATCGCCTTCGGCCGCTGTTCGTCGCGCGTCAGATCCGATACCAATGCAATCACAGCAGCCGATATCGCGCCGGCCCCCTGCAGGGCCCTGCCAGCGATGACGACATAGATGCTGTCCGCCGTTGCCGCAACAAAGCTGCCGATAGCAAAAATCACCAGACCGGCATAGATCACCGGCTTGCGCCCGACTTTGTCCGACCACCATCCGAAAGGCAGTTGCAGCAATGCCTGCGTCAACCCGTACGCACCGACTGCGATTCCGACCAAACGCAAATCCTCACCACCGGGCAAGCCGGCCGCAAAAATTGCAAAGACTGGCAATACGACAAACATGCCGAACAGGCGCAGACCGAAAATACCGGCCAAAGCAATGGCCGCGCGGCGCTCTAGCGCGGTCATATTGCTGCTGGTAACCATACGGGAAGCGGACGTAAGACTGGAGAGACTTGGGATCGGAATACTTGGGATGGGAACTGCGTGAGAGTATATTAACAGGTTTGACTCGATTAACCGTCCGGCCAAGCGGGCAACCGCCGCCGGGCATCCGGAAAACCAGTATGGTGAGCAAAACACCTCCTCGCCTGATCGCAGTGCCGTCTCGACCCGAATCCCGGGATCAGCAGCCCACCTCAACACAGGAACGCATTGTGGTGCGCGGCGCGCGGACGCATAACCTGAAAAATGTTGATGTTGAATTTCCGCGGAACAGGCTGGTGGTCATCACGGGGCTGTCCGGTTCAGGAAAGTCCTCGCTGGCCTTCGATACCCTGTACGCAGAGGGACAGCGGCGGTACGTAGAATCATTGTCGGCGTACGCGCGGCAGTTCCTGCAGTTGATGGAAAAGCCGGACGTGGACGTGATCGAGGGACTGTCCCCGGCGATTGCAATAGAGCAAAAATCCTCCTCTCATAATCCGAGATCCAC
>Ga0129333_10007877_pt1 | contig 10048 bp, 16 predicted proteins | sample CPB6_08_DNA_FD_94474 | JGI IMG/M metagenome (GOLD analysis project Ga0129333, IMG submission 94474) | Freshwater to marine salinity gradient microbial communities from Chesapeake Bay, USA - CPBay_Sum_0.6_0.8_DNA | ecosystem: Environmental > Aquatic > Marine > Coastal | place: USA: Chesapeake...
AAGGTCCAACTATTTGATGACCAGTGCTCTCCAGAGTCAAACTTGTTTGGAAGTCTGACCTTCCACTTGTTAATTTTTTCTTGCAGGTCTTTTGGTGCATTCTCATATGAAAACTTTTTCCAAAACTCTGTATCATTTCTTAAAGTCATATAATGAAAATATATAAATTCAGAAATATTATTGTTCATACTAACTATGTTCTTGTTAAACTCTTGCCTTATCTCTTTTGAATTTTCGAATAGCCATAGTGGGTTGTCAAATATTTGTGTCAACTCTACAATGCTAACCCAGATCGATGTTGCTTCTAGTGGCTCAACAAAGTTTGCTGCAAGACCTACTGCCACACAGTTATTAATCCAAGGTTCTTCATAGCATCCAGCATTAAACTTAAAGCCACCCTTGTCTTTTCTTGGATAGGTTGGCTCATAGCCTAAGAACTCTTCTATCTCTTTTACTGCTTCTTCTTCAGAGATAAGGGATGAGTCGTATACATACCCGCAACCAAACCTATTCTGTAGTGGGATCTTCCACATCCACCCATATTTCATGGCAATTGCTTCTGTATAGGATGGAATCTTATCAGTCATCTCAACAAAAAACGGAAGAGCAGAATCTACTGGAAGAAAGTCTTTATAACTTTTCCATTTAGCGTCATATACTTTTCCAATGATTAGTCTGTGAAATCCGCTACAATCAAAAACAAAATCACACATAATCTTTTCATCATTTTCTAAAGTTAAACCATTTACATAGTTATCTTTATCTAGTGAGACATTTTTTATTGTGCCATCAACTACTTTGATTCCTCTTTCTATTCCTATTTCTTTTAGTCTATTTGCTAGTTTGGTAGCATTAAAATGTATAGAAATATTTCCTATTTTTTTATAATCATCTATAGGATCTTTTTTAGATACAAATCCGAAATCTCTCTTGTTTGCTTCTAAGGTGAATGGAACCTTGTTGGCTTCTGAAATTTTTTCTGTAAAGTCTATCTTCTTTAGGCTATTATTTAAAGCAATGCTTGCTGCAATAAGAGGGCTATTAGAAAGATACCTATCGTACACAGCATCAAAGCCTAGTGACCTATCTGTTGTAGAAAACCCATGGTAATAAAACTCTCCATCGTTGTTCCAGTTTGTAAACTTGATTCCATTTTTAATGGTTGCGTCACAGTTTTTTATTAGGTCAGATAAAGGAATATTTAAATGGTCAAAGAAGTCTGCAAGGTATGGGGTAGACCCTTCTCCTGCTCCCAAGATTCCTATTTCTGTTGACTCTATAACAGTTATGTTTAGGTTTGGGTATGATCTTTGGGCCTTAAGTGCAGTTAGCCAACCAGCACTTCCACCACCAACAACAACTATAGCCTTAGTCATTATTTTCTCCCCCATTGTATATAGTTCCATCCACGCTCATGTGCGTAGTAGATAAATACTTTAACTACCGTTTCCCAAAATGCAATTGTCACAGAGAGAGAAGCGTTTTGTGTAATGACATAGGCAACAGCAACAGAGGAAAGAGTTCCCCATATGCGATAACTTAATGCCTTTGCAAAAGACCTGGCCTTGGTTACTGTCATTCTTTGCCCCACCCAATAGCATTCCAAATTCTTTCATGGTAATAGTATGCTATAAAGTTAACAGCATTAGTTATTAGTGTAGCAATGGTGGCCATATTAATATCTTTGCTAAGAGCATAAAGAGTTATAAATGTTGTTATTAGTGCAACAACTCTCCATGTTAAAGACTTTGCAAGAGATCTACTTTTCTTTACGCTCATCTTTATCCCCAAACATTATTCGCTCTTCTGCTTCGTTCATTAACCGACCAGACTCTTCTAAATAATTAAAGACCCAACTGCTTGCGTTTTTCAGTAGCCGAAATAGCATGAATGTCTGCCCCCAAATCCACTTGTTCAATTTTATACCCTACATCTCTTCCATATACAATGTTGGTAATGTTAGGCAGTCTTAGTACTAATGCCCCATCCATAAAGTCGTCCTTGGCAATATATTCTTTTACCTGATCAAACTTAAGAGGATCCTTTTCGCTTGTGTTATAGGTATTACGAACCCCTAGCAAAACCTGCTCTGTTCTCTTCCCTGCCTCTTTGTAAAGAGCGTGATGTCCTTCATGCCATGGCTGATATCTGCCCAGCATAAGGGTTGTAGGGGCTGTCCAGTCGTGTAACTGGCAAGCAGCAATGATAAGGTCAGCCTCTTCTTCTACGGTCATCCCACAAGGTATTCTGACATCGCATGACTCTGGATCTTCCCACATCTTATTTGTATCCTCAAATCTTCCAGACTCAATTCTATCTACCCAAATTAAAATATCTGGCTTGCCAAATGCTGCACGGGTTAGGTCAGTTGGGCATACGAAGTCAACTATCACTGGAGCAACTCCCTGCTTAGAGATAAGTCTAGCCATGTCCCCCATACGTCTTGCCTGCTCAATTCTATCTTCGGGGCTAAATCCTAAATCTGAATTTACAGTTGCACGAACCTCATCTGCATTAAGATGGATAGCGTTAATTCTTTCTTTAAGTGCCTTGGCTAACTCTGTCTTGCCTGCACCTGGCAGACCAATAATCTGAATAATCATTTTTTACCTATCTCTGTGTTTGGCATAATATCAATTAACAAATGCACCCTATCTATTTCACTGCCATTGTTTACATAATGAGTTCTTGAGTTGTTTATTTCCCAACATTCTCCAGTGCCCATCTTGACCTTATCGTCTCCGACACCAAAGAATACACTATCAGATGTGACTACTGGGATATGGTTCCTTCTTGAAAGCATAAGGTAGTCTCCTGCGTCATGATGATGTGCTATATCTTGCCCTGCTTTTAACTTAATCAAAAGCACCATACCTCTAACACCATTATGAATTCTTTCAAGGTCTGAGATTATTGGCTCAAGAATTTCAAGCAGACCAGTATCATTAGATGTTTTCTGAGTAGAAAATTTTTCTCCTTCTTTCCACATGAGGTCTGCGGTATAGACAAAGTATGAGTTAGTATCTTTATGAACATAGTAGTTATCTTGTCTTGATGTATTGATAAACCACTCGTCAGAAAAACTATCTATATAGTTTTTGATGGGTTCAACATCATACTTACTGTGTTGCTTAAAGTTAAAGTTTTCTAGCGTCTTTCTCATTTTGTCTCCAAGGTCTGATTAAAATCTTTAGAATATCCAAAGTTTGTGAAGTCAGAATTGTAAAAATCCTGAACCATTTTTATTGCATCATCTGAATAGTCTTGTATATACGATTCTACCACATAGTTACCTACATTGTAAAATCCAAGTTCCCAGCCGAGTTCATCCTCTAGTTCTTTTAGGTTCTCAAACTTATAAAGTCTCTCTACCTGCAGATCATCTTGGTCCATGATATAAAAAGACTGGGGGATGTGGAGTAGTGGGCTTACTGTAGATATTTTTCCCTGTTTAATATTATCTAAGTACTGTGCAAAAGATATGTCTGTTTGATTAGTTTTATTGTATTGCTTGTAGCAACTATAGGTTCTTGTGTAGGGGTTTCTTACAACAGCAAAAGAGAAGACTCTCTCGTCCACTAGGTTTGCTTCTTTTAGATATGAGTATGGGTCGTGGTGCCTTGGCCATTCTCTCTTCCAGTTGTCTAAATTATTTTCATCTAATATCTTAGAAATTGAAGATCCTGCGGTTTTTGGTATATGAACAAACAGTACTGAGTCATACTCTTTTTGATTAATTATCATCTTGTGCAGCCTCACTATTTATTTCTTTAACAAGTTTATGAACCATGTTAGCGTTCTTCTCGTTCCAAGAATTGTCTAGATTGTTAGTATTGGTAAATACCAATAGATCAGTTATTTTTTCATTTTTAAGATCAAGTATCTTTTGTTTTACTGCTTGGTAGTTGCCAACTATAGAAAAATCTAGGTGTCTGGGATTAAAGGTAGTAACCTTTGCTTTATACTCTTCAATATCTTTGTCTGATTCTATGATAGTGATGCCAGCACTAACCATTCTACCTTCAATGCCATCGAACTTATCCATATTGTCTCTGTATGTGTCTAGCATACACAAAGATGTTCCATTAAACATTCTAACAGTTTCTAGGGCGTAATCAGAAAAACCACTAAACACCATTGGTGGTCTTACTTTTATTGGACAGTACAACTTGTACATGTTTACAAAATTTCTTAAGTAGGTAGTTCTTTTTTGAATGCTGTCTACTGATTCTGACTCTCCAAAAATGTCGAACTCTAAATCAGGCTCGTCTTCTCTTTGATGAAAATCTCCAGCAACCCAATTAAAAACAAGCCTGTTACTATCTATTTGATCATATCCTATAGTCATCATTGCAGCATACTGAGCACTTACGTGGTATGGTCTTAAAGCAATCATATACTTTAGTTTATGACCTGGAGTAAGTGCAGCAGCAGACTTTATAAAATAATCTGCTTGTGCTGAATGAAAGGTAAGCAATACTGAATCATATCCAGAGTCTTCTAGCCTATGAGAAAGATCTTTTAATTCCTTTACATCGCAATGTTGATCTCTCAACATATAATGAATTTTCACTACTAGACTAGTTTTTCTCGCTCATCAATGACACTGATCATAAAAGACATCATGCTGTTATAGCCATCTGGAATAGCCATAATCTTGTTATAATGGTGGCCACAGAACATAAGTTCTCCAGTAATGCCAGTAACCTTGACTAGTGCCTCTGCGCTGCATCGATCACAACGATCAAGGGGTGTAAGTGTCCATTCTTTTTCTTCAGCCTTGTCTTTGATCATACTAAACATTATACTACCGCTTTCTGTTATCGGTGGAATAAAATCCACTACCGTTGAATACTGCTCCTACATTAGAGTATACACGAACTAGAGGTGAATTGCAAGTCTCACATTTATATCCAGGATCGTCTTCTTGAATAGATCTTTCTTTGGTCAATCTTTGTGCACATGGCATGCAATCATATTCGTACAGTGCCATATATTACTTCTTCTTTTTTGCTTTTACTGTCCAAACAGGTGCGTTAAGATTATCGCCACCCCAGTCATAGCCAAGTGCTTTAACAACAAACCTAATTATTTTAATACGCATTATTTAATTCCCTTTCCAAATTTAGCCCAGACTCTTTCATGTAAGAAATATCCAAGTGCTTCCCAACCAATGTAAAGATGAGCACCAAGACTTGCATACTCCCATTCACCAGTAAATAAATAAATAACTCCAGCCACACCAACAAGGTGAAAAGTTTCCCAACTTGCTGTCTTTAATAGTGTTCTTTTGGTTGATTCCATTATAGTGCCACCGCACCCTTTCCTCCGCCACCTGACGATTTCTTTGCAGCAGGCTTAATTTCCTTTGGTGCTGCTTTCTTTGCTGCTGGTGTTGATGTCTTTGCAGATTCAACAATTTTGTTAAGTAATGGCGCATTCTCTTCACCAGTATAAACTGGACGACCCCAACCAACTACAGCGTTAACCAACTTCTTCTTGTTGTTCTTTACATATGCACGAGTCTTCTCTACGCACATTCCTCCGTTGCGCTGATCTCCCTTTGCAGTTCCTGAAGTGTTTCCTTCAATAACTTGGATAGTTCCATCACCATTGTTCTTAATGCAAAGACCAACATGTGAAATACGATTTACACCATCTTCTGGGAAATCAAAATAAATCCAGTCTCCTGGAGTTGGGTCATCATTACGAGCATCTGACCAACGCTCAGCCTTCTTAAACCAATCTGCTGCTGCAACTGTTGATGCAGACTTAGGGAATGACTTTACTCCCGCAGTAAATGCTGTCCAAGAAACGAATGACTGGCACCATGGCTGAAAATTAACCTTGATCCATGCGCCGTACTTTGTTTCGTTATCTTTAGGGCCTTCTATTGTCCCTACTTCTTTCTTTGCAACCTCAATGATTGCTTCTACTGATCCTTTTGCTGCCATGATATGCCTCCTTGTTGACATGTACTTCTATTATATCACGCTGCCCCACCTGGCCTCGATCCAGGGACATCCGAATTAACAGTTCGGCACTCTACCAACTGAGTTATAGGGCAATGGGGCAGTTTAAAGTCATGCCTAGGACTATTATTTAGTTACGAATGTATGATGCAGTGCCAATTAAAATCTTTGGAAGAGATGTAAGATACTCACCAAATGTTTTAAATGTGTTACGATTTACGTAAGATGCTGCAGAGACTACAGTTGCTACAGAACTACCAGCAGTGTCTGTTGGAGAACCGTTATACTTGGTGATACGTACCTTGCCAGGTGCAACCATGTCAAGTCCAGGGCCTGTGTTTGTTGCTGCCTCTAGTTGTGTTGCATTACCTAGTGCTCCCACTCCGATTGCACCATTAACACATGAAGGAAATCCTACAACATCTCGTCGACGATCATTTCCTGTTGCAACAAAAACTGGAATGTTATTAGTGTTTAATGATGCTACTGCATTAATAACAACTGTATCTGTTGAGCATAGTGCAAGGTTTCCTGTACTTACTGTCGACTGACTAATTGACAAAGCATCAATGCTGTACTTTGCTGCATTTTGTGATACCCAATTAATTGCTGAAGCCAATGCTTTCACATCTCCTCGTGAGTTTCCAAGACTTGTGACATCGTTAAATCTAACAAAGACAATCTTTAGATTTGGATTTACTGTTAGGGCAGCCTTTACCATAGAGTCTCCATGGTAGGTTGCATTGTTTACGGACGCTGGCCAAGGTGCAGATGCTGCTCCCTTTCCTTCCATAAACAGTTCTCCGTTAGGGCAAGACATATTTTCCTTTGGGTTTGTTGACTTTACAGTTGTAAAGCAGACCTCATGAATAATTGATGGAAAGTTATTTGAGTTAATAGCAGAGTCAATAATCGCTAAGACTCTTTCATCTTGTGCTTGTGCTGGTGCAACTGCTGTAAATGCAATTACAATTGATAGTAGTGCTAGTAGTGTCTTCTTCATTTTGTTTCTCCTTGTTGTTGTTATTGTTTGATTTTTAAAACTACTTGGCATGGGTCTCCGCCTGCTTCCCATTCCTGCTGTTCTTCGTCTGTCATGTATGGATCACCATCGTGTGTGTTGCAAAATGGTTCTGTTATCCATCCTCGTTCAATGCCATTATTAAGCCAGATTTCAAACTCGTCAAAATCTGATTCCATGTTTTGAATGTCTTTTAGAATCTCTTCAAATTCTTCGCTCATATACTAAGTATACTCCTATAGACTGACGATGTCAACTGGACCCATGCATGATGGGTTAAATTTAATTGCAGCATTTACTGCTTGGACTACTCTATTCCTTGCATTTTTCTGCTTATCCGTTGCATATAAAACTCCATATGCATACTCTGCTCCAGACCCCATAGCAAGGTATGGGAGTGTATACTTAGATAAAGACATGTCCGCAGAACTATGCTCATAGATGTTTCCACGAACTGCAATAATTAAACCAAGGTCTCCATCTTTTGATGTGTCAACCCAAAACTCATTGTAGAATTCTTTTAGTTCTTTAATAAACCTTGTCTGCATAAATCTGTCTGTGTCTTTAATGTTGGGTGCAGTTGGTTTAAAGTTGTAACGGATTCTTTCTCCGTCCATTGATCCAGCATATCCAATTAAGTATGGACCTATCTTCCAAACCTTTGGTGCTTCAAGTGCTAGAATAGTTCCATCGTCTGATGCTCCACGATCTCCAGCCATGTAGATTTTATCTTCATGTTTTACTACAGCAATACAGGTCATGACAGAGCCCTCTCCAGATAGGTGATACTTAAGTATACCATTGCCTAGAGAGGGCTGTCAACTACCGTCAATAATGACTAATTAGCCTTTTTGTCTACCGTCTTAAACGCATCATTGATCTCTGCCAATGTGAGTTTTCCATCGTCCAAAAAAGCCCTTGCAAGCCTCTCAATGACTGTTGCTACGCCCAATAGACCTGCAAGCATTACTGCCTGGACTGTATCAATTCCTACTACTGCTCCAGCACCAAGTACTGATAGACCAGAAGCAGCAAAAACTGCTATGATACGCATCAAAACATTTGTCAAAGCCTTTTGTGGGTGCTCCTTCTTCGGAGCCTCTACTACCTTTTTAGTTGCCATTTTAGTCCTCCTTTCTTAGTGGGATTGTGATTAGCCAAATTACTGTTGTTGCAAGTACTGCAATACCAACAATGTCTCTTGCTGATCCCGTCAAAGTTAGCCATGCGATGAAGAAGCCTAGGAGAGTAAAGGCTTGTGCAATTACTTCCACCCCTGCATCTTTTAGCCATGTGAAGAATCCCTTCACAACCTTTTTGATTATTTTCATATTACCTCCTCATCCCAATCATTACGTTTGCAATCTGTGAAACAATGATTACTGGGATAATGACTTCCTGGGCTTTTTCTCTCTGATCGTCTGTCATGTCCATACCCAACTCAGAAAAATTGGATAGGAGTTCTGCTACGTCCACCTCTAGTACTGCTCCAAGTGGGTCTGCTAAGAATGCTTCTGTTTGTACTTCTGTTACTGCATCTGCTAATGTAAATGGCATTGGTGTATCCCCTGCAGATTCTGCTCTGTCTGTGAACTCAACAAATGCTTCTGCAAGTACTGGGTTAGACTTCATCTGCTCAGCAATCTGTGCAACTTCTGAAGGCTTGATACCAAGGTCTTCTGCAACCTCTTGCTTTGCTTCTTGTGTCAATGCTTTAAGCGTTTGACTAACTGCTGTGATTTGTTCAGGAGAAAGAGTGACTAACTTATTATCCTTACTTGTAAGGTTAGCAATAACTCCAGATAGATCTTCTGATGTTCCAGTTCCCTTTTCAGGAATGAGGGCTGCTAACACTTTATCTTTAATTTCTACATCTGGTTCAGTCCAAGGATTATCTTCTGGCTCTGGATCTGGTCCAGGTTCTGGTGAAGGTTCTGGTGTAGGTTCTTCAGTAGGTTCTACAACTGGCTCTTCAGTTGGTTCTGGATCTGGGGTAACCTCTGGTGTGGGCTCTGGTGTGGGCTCTTCTGTAGGGTCTACTGTAGGCTCTGGTGATGGCTCTGGGGTAGGTTCAGGAGTTGGTTCATCTGTAGGCTCATCAGTTGGGTCTGGCGAAGGCTCTGTAGTTGGTTCATCTGTTGGCTCTTCGGTTGGTTCTGGAGAAGGTTCTGGGGTGGGTTCTGGGGTAGGCTGATTGGCTGCAGCATTGGCTGCTGCTTGAGCAATAGCAGCATTAAGTTCTCTTTCTGATTGCTCATAATAATATTCCCATGCATCACTAATAGCATTATTTAAATCAATTATTGACTGATTGTATGTTTCTATTCTGCTATTCTTCAAGTCTAAAGCATCTTCTGTATCTGCAATGGCATCAAGATGTTCCTGTGTCTTGGTTTGCAAAACCTGATTCATTGATGACAGTGTTGTATTCTCAGAGTTATATACGCTTAGTTTGTCATTGTATACTGCCAATTTATTGTTATAGTTTGTTTGTGCTATAGCCTGTGCTGCAACAGCATCATTGTAAGCATTTATTTGTGATTGAGTTGGTCCTGATCCAGAAGAAAATGTATTAAGATTACAACTAAAATTTTGTCCCCATACTCTTGGATTTCCAGCATAATCACATCCTGCTCCAGTCCATCCTCCAGGAATTGCCCATCCAAGGTGATATGAACCTGGGCCTCCTCCGTTATACCACCATATTTCTACATCTAAAGTCTTGTCTTCACTAACATCATATACTGGAGAATAATTACTCCATCTTGCCCCCTGCTCTACCCAGTTATTTACTGCAAGTTGTCCATCAACATACATTCTAAAACCATCATCTGTATAGCCTGCAAAATATGTTGATGTGAACCAAGACGGTACTGTTATCTGTCCAGTAAATTTAACTATAAAGTTTTCGTATCTATTACCGCAAACTGGAAGTTGCATACTGCTTGAGTTCCAGGTACCAGAACAAAGAACAGATCCTGGGGTAGCAACATTACCCTGTCTAACAAGAGTATAAACAGTGTATGCCAAACCTGATCCTCCAGCACTCTGCATA
>Ga0129333_10007878_pt1 | contig 10047 bp, 9 predicted proteins | sample CPB6_08_DNA_FD_94474 | JGI IMG/M metagenome (GOLD analysis project Ga0129333, IMG submission 94474) | Freshwater to marine salinity gradient microbial communities from Chesapeake Bay, USA - CPBay_Sum_0.6_0.8_DNA | ecosystem: Environmental > Aquatic > Marine > Coastal | place: USA: Chesapeake Bay...
ATAATACGCCGCTTCGAACAAGGTGAAGGCGATGAGCGCCGAGTAGAATGGCCCGATGCCCTGGGCATAGCTGTCGCCGGTGAGTTGTTTGACCGCGAGCGGCACCAGAAAATAGAACCAGAAGATGACCAGGATAAGCGGTGTCGAACGTAGCAGGTTGACGTAACCGCCGGCTGGAATGTTGAGCAGCGGATTCGCCGACAGCCGCATCAGCGCAAGCACGGTGCCCAGCACAATGCCGCCGATCATGGCCAGCGCTGTCAGGCCGAGCGAAAAAAGCATGCCCTGTCCCAGATAGGGCAGGGCGCGCTGGATGACATCGAAATCGAAGCCGGCGAACACGGTTATTTTCCTGTTCCGATGTAGCCGGGCACGCGCAGACGCTTCTCGACCACCTGCATGGCGACGGTGACAAGCAGGGTGATCAACACGTAGACCACGGTGGCGAGCGTGAAGATTTCGAAGGTGCGGAACGTGTATTCCGAGATGGTGCGTGCCTGGGCGGTGAGTTCGAGAACACCAATGGTGAGAGCCACCGATGAATTCTTGAAAATGGTCAGGAATTCAGAGGTCAGCGGCGGAATGACGATGCGGTAACCCATGGGCAGCAGGACATGGCGATAGGTCTGCGGCAGCGTCAGGCCGGTCGCCAGCGCGGCATTGGTCTGTCCTTTCGGGATCGACTGGATACCGGAGCGGACCTGCTCTGCCACGCGCGAGGCAGTATAGAAGCCGAGTGCGAATACCGCGCTCCAGAACTCCGGCATCGGCATACCCTGTTTCATCCAGGTGCCCAGTGCGCTGGGAACGATCTCCGGCATCACGAAATACCAGATGAACATGTGTACCAGCAGGGGGATGTTGCGGAACAGTTCGACATAGGCGCTGGCCAGTCCGTTTGCCCAGCGCAGTGGCGTGGTTCGCAGCACGCCGAGAACAGAACCCACTGTGAATGCAATGACCCATGCGCACAGGGATACCAGCACCGTCCATTTGATGCCGACGAAGACCCAGTCAAGGTAGGTCCCGCCGCCGGAGAAGGCGGGCTGTGACAGGAAGCTGAAGTCCATGGCTGCAGTGTAACCGCAAAGCGCGGCGAAAAAAAAGCCGGGAGTTAAAAACTCCCGGCTTCGTCTGACAATCAGCGTATCAGCACTTCATCTTGCCGCAGGGGCCGACGCCGGTGTTGTTCGGGTTCTTGATGGCTTCTTTCAATCCGTCGGACATCGGGAAGTTCAGGTTGATGCCTTTGGGGGGGATCTTCGACTGGAACCACTTGGTGTAGATCTTGTTGATCTCGCCGCTCTTGTAAATACCCTTGACGGCATCGTCAACGACTTTCTTGAAAGCGGGGTCGTCGCGGCGCATCATGATCGCGTACGGGTCGTCGGAGAGGAATTCGCCGACAACAACAAAGTCGTCAGGATTCTTGGCGCCGGCTTTGAGGCCGTAGAGCAGGATGTCGTCCATCGGGAAGGCCGCGGCACGTCCGGTTTGCACGGCGAGGAAGGACTCGGCATGGTCTTTGGACGGGATGAACTTGATGTCGAGTTTCTTGGCATCGTTGTACGCCTTCATCGCGCGCTCATTCGTCGTGCCCTGGGTGAAGACGACGGTTTTCCCTTTCAGGTCGTCATAGCCTTTGATGCCCGAAGACTTCTTGACGATGATCTTGGTGCCGGTGACGAAGTAGGTCGGCGCGAAGTCCACCTGCTTCTGGCGCTCGACTGAATTGGTGGTCGATCCGCACTCGATGTCGATGTTGCCGCCGGTCAGGATCGGAATCCGGGTCTGCGAGGTGACCGGCACGAATTCCACCTTGAGGTTGGGCATCTTCAATTCGGCCTTGATCTTGTCGGCGATCTTCAGGCAGATATCGACGCCATAGCCGATCGGCTTCTGCTTGTCGTCCAGATAGGAAAACGGCACCGAGGCATCCCGGTGGCCAATTTTGATGACGCCGGTATCCTTGATTTTCTTCAGTGTGCCGGTGAGTTCAGCTGCTGCGGCAGGGCCAGTAAACAGCGCGGTCGCAGCCAGAGCGACCAAGCAACGTGCAAGGTATTTCATGCGGTAGTCTCCGAATTAAATTTACCAATAAAATCAAATGGATAGTATTGAGTCAGGAACGCCGGCTGATGGGCATCCGCTGCGGTCCAGATTAGCCGAGTCAATCAGGCGTGTCCAGTGCGCGTTTCGCTGTGGTACCACTGCACGCAGCGCCGCGCCAGCGCACGGGTTGCGTCGAGACAAAGCGATTGAAACGGGTGCGGCCGGTAATCCATGGCTACCGGTGTTTCGGTGCATGCCAAGACCACGACGTCAGCCCCCCGGTCCAGCAAGCGTGAAACGGCTTGCTTCGCCAATTCATGTCCGCGGGCAGGATCATTGGCCTTCACACAGGCAATTGCCGGCAACACGAGCTGTTCCTGATCCTCCGGGGCTGCCGTCAGGCAGCGGTAACCCAATGCTGCGAAGCGATGCTGGAAAAATCCGGCTTTCAATGTGCCGTCGGTGCTGATCAGACCGATTGTTGCCGGTCGCAGCCCGCGCCGTGTGAAATCCTCGCACACAGCATCCGCGATATGCAGGATGGGGAGTCCGCCCTGCGCGACCAGATCGTCATACCAGTAATGCGCAGTGTTGCAGGCGATGGCGACCGCGCTCGCACCGGCCGACTTGAGTGCGAGTATGCCGTCAAGCATCTGCGGCAAGGGCGATTCGCCGAGGCCGAGTATCGCGGGCGGGCGATCCGGGATTTGCGGAATACCCCAGGCGACGTAGGGGATATGGTCCTGATCCCGTTGCGCCGGTGTTTCCTCGACAAGTTTCTTCAGAAAATCGGCGGCAGCAAGGGGCCCCATGCCGCCCAGAACGCCCAGCAAGCGGGGAGGGCGGTTCATTGCGGCAGCGGTTCCATTGCCGGATCCCGCGATTCCGGGATGATGCTGCCCATGATTAACGAACGCAGTCCCTTCACGCAAGTTTCACGGGCAGGGGAATACGCTGATTTGGCATGGTTGCAGCACGGCTTGCTCCCGTGGCGCCGGCTTCGGCTGGCGCTGGCGTGCCGCACCGGCATTAATGGCAGTTCATCTGAAAAAGGAGTTTCACTCATGGTTGACCATAAAAAAGCTGCGCAGGGGAGTGCGGCGGCGGCAAATGCATCACAGAAATTTTCTGAAATGGGCGCGTCTGGGAAGCTCGCGTTTATCGGTAAAGCCTGTCTGTTCTTCCTGTCTATGGGTTTTGCCTATCCTAATATTTTTCTGGATTGACCGGTGCCACGCCGGTGTGCGTTCGATCGCACGCCGGTCACCGTGAACCGGCATTGAAGCCTTCAATCAGATGCGCGACAGTAGCAGGCTGATCGTGGTGCATCATGTGGCCGGCCTCTTCAATCCAGGCCTCGCTGTACTGCCGGAAAGCGGCCTTGCGTTCCGCCAGTTGCTCCGCACTGTCCTGTAAATATCCCGTTCCCTCCGATTGCCGCGCGAATACCCACAGGGTCGGCGCAGTCACCCGCTTCCAGCAGGCAATCATTTCGTCGATCCTGAACAATACGGGATTGCTGCGCTTGTGTTTCGGATCGCTGAGCATCTCGATCCGGTCCGTCGCGCCGGCATGTGCCCAGGCGTTGGCGATGAACAGCGCCCTGTCCGCGCTAAGCCGCGGATTGTCCTTGCGCAGTCGCCCGGCCAATGCTTCAAAATTCTCGTAGTGGCGAAAACGGGGTTCCTGTCTGAGTTCCGTCAGCCAGCGCGCGTAACGCGCCGGCGCGTCCGCGGGTGAGGTGCGGGCGAGCCCGAAACCTTCGAGTGATATCAGGGTCTTGACCCGGTCAGGACAGAGTCCGGCATACGTGCAGGCAATCACGCCACCCATGCTGTGTCCGACCAGTCTTGCCGGGGTATCCGGACTGTAGTGGTCGAGAAGGGCATCGAGGTCCGCGTAGTAGTCGGGGAACCAATACCCGCCCGGGTTCCACGCGGAGCGTCCGAAGCCACGCCAGTCCGGCGCCACCACATGCCAGGGCTGTTCGAGTGCATCGACGACGAACTGGAAGGATTGTGCGACATCCATCCAGCCATGCAGCAGGAAGAGCAACGGTCCGCCCGGCGCGCCCCACTCCCGGATGTGGTGGCGATGGCCGTTCAGATCGACAAAGCGTGTGCGGTCCGGTGTCACGATGCCGTGTTCCTCGCGGCGGTCCGCTGTCCGCGCAGGGCCTGCAGGCTCAGCAGCGCGAGACTCACGACAATCAGTGCCATACCGGCGCCTTCAATGGCGGTGGGCTGCTCGCCCAGTTGCCAGTGGGAAGACAGCACACCGATGGCAGGCACTGCCATGACCGCGAGGCCGGCAATCCCCGCCGGCAGCAGCTTCAGCACATAAAACCAGAGGGCCCAGCCGAGGACCGTGCCGAAGACGGTGGCGTAGCCGAGCAGGAAAATGAAGTATGGTGTCCACTGCGTGGGGCGCGCCGCGAAAAATTGCGCAGCCACGGCCAGCACGATGCCGCCGAGCAGCATTTGCCATGCGGTCAGTGCCACTGTCCCGACATTGAGGTGCTTGCGCCAAAGCCGTGTCAGCACAGCCGCCACCGCCCAGCAGACACCGGTCAAGAGAGCCAGCAGGTTAGCCGTGGCAGAGCCTTTCAGCGACCAGGGTTCGATAATCAGCACCAGACCGGCAGCCGACAGCGCAACCGCCGCCCATTGCAATCCGCGGATACGCTCGCCCAGGACGGGCCAGGCGATCAGCAGTGTCCAGAACGGCATGGTGTAGACAAGCACCGCAGTCTTGCCGGCCGCCCCGGAGACCAGCGCCCAGGACACCAGGCCGTTGAATCCGGCCGTCTGCCACAGCCCCAGCAGCAACACATGTTTCGGTGACATCAGTCGCAGTGACTCGCCGCGCAATGCGGCCAGTCCAAAGAGGAGCAGGGCGCCGGGGACCGTGCGCAGCGCCGCATACGTCCAGGGGTCGGCATAGCGCACGCCTTCCTTGAGGATGACCCAGGTATATCCCCACACAATGCACAGGGCGATCAGGGCAAGTATCCCGTTGCGCGGGAGGGGGGTGGCGGACATGTGGTCGGGATGGATGGCGAAGCGCTTCGGCAAGCCGCGCATTATCCGCAAATTCGCATGCGGCCGCCATGTGATGTCGCTGGCGCGGCGCCGGATTGCCTGCGATGTACGCAGCAGGCGTTGCTATCTGCTTCATTATTCAGCGATCTTCCGGATCGGGTGTACAAATGAGGGAAAGGGGGATCGCGCGGGCACGATGTGTGCGGAGTCTGATTTAAAATACATCATGGCCGATACACGGAATCCGTTACCGAACCAGACGCAGGACTCGCCGCAGACGCAGGCGGTGTTGCAGCCCTTCGTGCATCTGCGCATGCACAGCGAGTATTCCGTCGTGGACGGCATCGTCCGCATTGATGATGCGGTTGAGGCAGCGGTCACGGATGGGATGCCGGCCCTGGCCCTGACGGACCTGTCCAATGTGTTCGGCATGGTGAAGTTCTACCGCGCCGCACGGGCGCGGGGTGTCAAGCCTGTGATCGGTTGCGATCTCTGGGTGAGCAACGACACCGATCGCGATCATCCCTATCGTCTCCTGCTGCTCACACAGAACCATGACGGGTACTTGCGTCTGTGCGAGCTCCTGACACGCGCCTACCGGGAAAACCAGTATCGCGGTCGTGCCGAGTTGCGGCGGGAGTGGTTTACGCAGACCGGGACGGCCGGCCTGATCGCGCTGTCCGGTGCGCATGCCGGCGATGTCGGCCAGGCGCTGCTGGCCGAGCGGGACGATGTCGCGCGACAGCTGGCGCTGGATTGGGCACAGTGTTTCGATGGGCGCTATTACCTCGAGGTGCAGCGGCCGGGGGCGCGTGCGATGACACAGGGCACGGTTGTTGCGCCGGTCGAGCAGCACGTTGAGCGTGCGCTGGTTCTGGCATCAGAAACAGGACTACCCGCTGTCGCGACGCATCCCGTGCAGTTTCTGTCCCGCGAGGATTTCCGCGCGCACGAAGCGCGCGTGTGCATTGCCGAAGGATATGTGCTCTCCGATCAGCGCCGGCCGCGCCGCTTTGTCGATGAGCAGTATTTCAAGACGCAGGCGGAGATGAATGCGCTGTTTGCCGATTATCCCGAGCTGCTCCAGAACGGACTGGAAATCGCGAAACGCTGCAACCTGTCCCTGACGCTGGGGAAAAGCCGCCTGCCGGTATTCCCCACGCCCGGTGGTGTCAGTCTCGAGGATCATTTGCGTGAGCGCGCGGGTGAGGGGCTGACTGCAAGGCTGCAGCTGCTGTTCCCGGATGCGCCGACCCGTTCTGCCAGGGAGCCCGCCTACCGCGAGCGGCTCGAGTTTGAAATCCGCACCATCGTGCAGATGGGCTTTCCCGGTTACTTTCTGATCGTTGCCGATTTCATCAACTGGGCAAAGCACAATGGCGTTCCGGTGGGCCCGGGACGGGGATCGGGCGCCGGCTCTCTGGTGGCGTATTCGCTGGGCATTACCGATCTCGATCCGCTGGAATACAACCTGCTGTTCGAGCGCTTCCTCAATCCCGAGCGGGTGTCCATGCCCGACTTCGATATCGATTTCTGTCAGGATGGCCGTGACCGGGTGATTGACTACGTGAAGAGCCGGTACGGCGCCGACAGCGTGTCGCAGATTGCGACCTTCGGCACCATGGCGGCGAAAGCCGTGGTGCGAGATGTCGGCCGGGTGCTGGATCTGGGATACAACTTCTGTGACCAGCTGGCAAAGCTGATTCCCTTTCAGCCGGGCAAGCAGATCACGCTGGCGGACGCCCGCAAAATGGAGCCGCAGCTTGCCGATCGCGAAAAGAACGAGGAGGAAGTGGCTGAGTTGCTTGCCCTCGGCGAGACGCTCGAGGGCATGACCCGCAACGTCGGCATGCATGCCGGCGGAGTGCTGATTGCGCCGGGCAAGCTGACGGACTTCTGCCCGCTCTACACCGCCGACTCCTCCTCGTCTGCTGTCAGCCAGTTCGACAAGGACGATGTCGAGGCGATCGGTCTGGTGAAGTTCGATTTTCTCGGGCTCACCACGCTGACCATCCTTGACTGGACGCTGCGCTACATCCGCCAACTGGATCCCGCGGCGGACATACAGCTGGAAAATCTGCCGCTGGACGACAAGCGCGCCTATGCCATTTTTCAGCAGGCCAACACCTCGGCCGTGTTCCAGTTTGAATCGCGCGGCATGCGCGACATGCTGAAAACGGCCAAGCCGGACCGCTTCGGTGACCTGATCGCGCTGGTCGCGCTCTACCGGCCGGGCCCGATGGAGCTGATACCGGATTTTTGTGCGCGCAAACACGGGCGCCGTTTCCAGTATCCCGATCCGCGGCTGGAGAGTGTGCTCGCCGAAACCTACGGCATCATGGTGTATCAGGAGCAGGTGATGCAGATGGCGCAGATCATCGGCGGCTATAGCCTCGGCGGTGCCGACCTGCTGCGCCGTGCGATGGGCAAGAAGAAACCGGAAGAGATGGCGGAACACCGCGGCATCTTCGAGGAGGGTGCCGCGAAAAACGGGCTGTCGCGGGCCAAGGCCGACGAGCTTTTCGACCTGATGGAAAAGTTCGCCGGCTACGGGTTCAACAAATCGCATGCTGCTGCCTACGCGCTGGTCGCCTACCACACGGCCTACATGAAGGCGCACCACGCAGCAGCGTTCATGGCGGCCAACATGTCGGCGGTGATGAACGACACCGACAAGGTGCAGCAGCTGGTCGATGATGCGCGCGAGAACCGCCTGCACATCCTGCCGCCGGATGTAAACGAAGGCACTTACCGCTTCGCGCCGGTGGATCATCAGCGCATCCGCTACGGTCTGGGCGGGATCAAGGGCACCGGTGAAGGGGCGATCAATCATATTGTCGAGGTGCGTGAGGCGGGTGGCCGTTTTCACGACCTGTTCGACTTCTGTCACCGCGTCGACAAAAAGCTTGTCAATCGCCGCGTCGTCGAGGCGCTGGTGCGTGCCGGTGCCTTTGACAGCATCAGCGACAACCGTGCCGAACTGATGAGCAGTGTCGGCCTGGCAATGGACAGCGCCGAGCAGGCGAGCCGCATGGCCTCCCAAACCAGTCTTTTCGGGGATGTCATTGATGCGCCGCGCGCGATCGCGCCCGCGAATGTGCCGCGCTGGAGCAAGAAGGAGCAGCTGCAGAACGAGAAAATGGCGCTGGGTTATTACTTCAGCGACCATCTGTTCAACGTCTATCGCGACAGCGTGCGGCAGATGGTGGGCAAGCGCCTCTGCGAGCTGCAGACGGCCAGCGACATCGGCAATCGCACTCTGACCATTGCCGGAGTCGTCCTCTCCGTGCGCATCCAGAATTCGGCGAACGGCCGCATGGGTATCGTGTTGCTGGCTGATGACACCGCCAAGCATGAAGTGGTGGTCTACCGTGAGGCCTTCGAACGCTTCCGCCACAAGCTGCGCGACGATGAGCTGCTGCTGATCGAGGTCCGCGGCCGTCAGCGCTATCGCAATCCCGACGCCGCCGAGGATGCGGCAGCGGATAACGGTCTGCGTCTGGAAGCACAGGAGATACTGGACTGGAACGAGGCGCGCAACCGTTATGCGCGCCGGCTGCAGTTGCGTTGCAACGGACAGTCTTCCGGTGGCCGCTTGCGTGAACTGCTGTCCCCCCATCTCAAGGGCCGCTGTCCCGTTGCAGTGGAATATTCCAACGGCAGTGCCCAATGCGAAGTGCGTCTCGGGCCGGAATGGTGTGTGAATCTCAATGAAGATCTGCTGCGCGCACTGGGCGACTGGCTGAGCCCTGAAAACGTCGTCATCCAGTACGGTCATGCCGACTGAGCGCGGCCCCTTGGGCCGTTGCCTGCCGGTGCTCCTGCTCTGCCTGCCGCTGACCGTGCTCGCAGGCGAGCGGGAGTGGTTGGGGCTGCTCGATCAGGCCACCCGTAATCTGCAGAACGGCAATGTGCAGCATGCCGAGACCTTTGCGCGTGAGGCTCTCGCCGAAGCCGAGAAAACCTTCGGTTCTGCCCACCGTGCCACGGATCGCAGCCTGTCGACGCTGGGGCTTGTGCTGCGTTTTGCGAGGAAATATGAAGAGGCCGAGCGCGTGTTGCGGCGTGCGCTCGCGATCCGGGAGAAAACGCTGGGCGCCGAAGCGGCGGAGACCGGCATCCTGCTGAATAATCTCGGTGATGTGCTGCAGGCGCGCCGCCAGTACCGCGAAGCGGAGCAGCTCTATCGCCGTGTCGTTGCGATTTTCACGAAGGCGCACGGCGAAGACCCGAAGACGGCTGCGGCGCTGAATAATCTGGGTGCGGTTCTGCAGGCGCAGGACCGCTATCGCGACGCCGAGCCGCTGCTGCTGCGCTCGCTGGCCATCAAGGAAAAAACCCTGGGTCCGTCGCACGCCAGTGTGGCGCATACGCTCAACAATCTGGCGGAAGTGATGCAGGCGTTGGGTAGACCGGAAGAGGCGCGGCGTATGCGGGACCGCGCGCTGGCGATACATGCCGGCGGCAGCACGCCTTCGAAGCCCCACTGACAAAGCGGCGCTGACGGAGTCGTTCTGTAGAGGGTGCGTCGTCGCGACAGCGTTGTCCTAGGCTGTGGGATTGACCAGATACTCGCTGTACACCGGATAGTTATCCGCATCGGGTTCGCTGGTATTCACGGCCGTCACGTTCGAGGCGCGCGGTCCGCGGTGCGCGCAAGCCAGCATTTCTGCGACGGCGTCCGGCGTGCCCTGAATGACCGTTTCGACGCTCCCGTCGCGACGGTTGCGCACCCACCCGCGGATACCCAGAGCACCGGCCTTGTAGCTAAGGTAATTGCGGAATCCGACGCCCTGCACGCGGCCATGAATGATCAGGTGCAGGGTCTGTGTCCGAGCTTTGCCGTCCGATTGTTCTTTCGCCATGGCTGGTGGATGAAAGCAATGTTGCAGTCTGTTAAGTCGGCGCGTAATCTTTGGAGCGAAGGGTTTTACTATTATCAGACAAATTTATC